>Ga0247735_1000008_pt1 | contig 375283 bp, 358 predicted proteins | sample UWRJL178409R2_FD_180934 | JGI IMG/M metagenome (GOLD analysis project Ga0247735, IMG submission 180934) | Plant litter microbial communities from Arlington Agricultural Research Station in Wisconsin, United States - UWRJ-L178-409R-2 | ecosystem: Environmental > Terrestrial > Plant litter >... | reverse complement strand
TTTCTTTGTTTATAAGCTTTTTTATGGGCAGGTGAGCCTGCAGGGCAACGCCTTAAAACGCCCCCAAAACGCCCTGAAACGCCCCCCGAACACCCCCGGGTGTTCACGTTCACTGCCGTGAACACTTGTGAACACCGCCAATGGTCTTATAATCAGCTATTTCCTGATATTGACTACTGACAATATTGCGCCACCATTTTTGTTGAACCTTTATGTAAGTCTGACCCTGTCGGAAACCTGTAAGGTTTGCTATGGTTCGACAAGCTCGCCATTATATAGATGCTATATGCACAAGCCCTGCTTACCTAAACCCGATAGCAGCGGATACCGGCCCCGTGCCTAATGCCTGCGGCGTATGAGCGGATAGCGGGGCTACAGCATCCATATGCAATACTACTGCACCTTTTCAAAATATTGATTTCAATAAATCAGAACTAAACCGCAAACGGCTTGTTAACTTATAAAATAGCAACCATGAAAAATCCATTTAAAAAACACGATAGCAGCGGTAAATTATTAGCAGGTTTAGCCCTTGGGGCAGCTTTTGCAGGTGCAATTGTATACCTGTACATTAAACGCAAGGCAGATATTGATGCTGCAGCCGCTGAACTTAAAGAGCATGCGCAGGATTACCTTAAAGAAAAAGGCAAGGGTGCTAAAAAGTTAAAAACTGATGTAAGCGAACTGGCGAACGTTATTCATCACTAAGCAGCAGTATAATTTAGAGGCATTTTTATAAATGCCTTGCCTGGTAGTTTCTTGCCCAAAAGCTGATACAGCACAAGGCAATGTTTAGGATTAGCACAGTGTAAAGTACCTGGCTGTTATGAGCAATGGCGCCAAGATAGTCTACCAACGGTAGTTTTTGGGTAACCAGATATGTTATGAGGAAAAATACGATCTCGTAAAGTTTTTTGCCGCCGCTAACTATGCCCATACACACGGCCAGCAGCACAATAAAAACAGCACCCAATAAAATGTTAACTACAGCAAAGCCATTTAATACCAACAAATAGCGTATTATTAAAGGCAGGGCAAGTGTTACCATCAGGATTACACCTGCAAGGATCTGGGCGGGCAACATGCGTTGCAGTGGTTTGTATGACGACCATGTAAAGTAATGCAACCGGTTGGTTTTCTCTTTTGTAGCCAGTTCACTCAGGCGTGTTACCTGTAAAAACCATAGCACAGGTAAAAGATAAATATGTGATATGCTAAGTGGTGTAAACAGCATGCTTGCACATAAACCGGCATTAACCAGCCAAAACCATTTAGATCCCTTCCTGACAAGCAGCATTATCTCGGTTTTAATAAGCGGGATAATGCTGTAGTTTTTTAGGATAGGTGGCAAAGCCGACATACTGATTGCGGTGATGGCCGGTGGTACAAGTGGTGTGGTATCAGCATATCGGGTTGCTTTTTTCTTTTTGTGGGCTATCTGCTTAAAATCGAAACGATGGAAAAAGAAAGAGGAAATATATACCAGGCTAAATGAAAGTATTATCCATAAAAATCGGCTAAGCATAAATACAGGCGTCCAAGTAATCCCGTTCCAGGTAAAAGTACGGAAGGCATTCTCTTTTTTATGAAAAGTGAAACCCATTGATACGCCGTCTATATGGGTATGGAACTCGTTATTTACCTGGTTTTGGATGCTCATGGTCATGGTGCGTAAACCAAATGGGTCTGTAATTACAGCTATGGTATCATTCGATTCGCCCTGGGTATGCCCCATAATTGCACCAAAAAGAAACACAAAACCAATATATTGTAGTATGGCGCGCTTGCCTAAAAAAACTTCGCCAACCACCGCTATTGCAGATATGAACAGCAATGCCGGTAAAGCAAGTAATAAAAATGGGATAATAAAATTACTTATAACAAATGGGTAGCCGCTGCTCCGTAAAAAAAACATGGCAAGGCTTACTACAAAGGTGGTGCCTGCAATGGTCAGCAAAACCAAAAAGTTGCTTAACATTTTACTAAGCAGGTAACCAAAATTGCTGATAGGGGTTGTTGCTATAATTAAACCCACTTCTGTATCAACGTCTTTTTTGATGCCACCGGTAACCAAAAAGAAACCATACAGCGATAACATAACAGTAGTCATCATGGCCGACAGATGGCCTACCCACGCGGAATTATATACCCCTTTAAAACCCACAATATTTAAGGTAGTGTAATGCGCGCTTGGCGGTGGTACAAAAGAATAAGCCGCATAAATGGTGATAGCCATGGTTATCAGAAATGCATAGCTGCGTGTGCGTTGCAGATAATCGGCCTTAATGATGCTGTAGATGTATTTCAAGGTTAGGCGTTGCTATGGGTTAAAAATAGGTAAGCGTCTTCCAGCGTGGCAGTAAGTGCTGTTGAACCTGCAAGCGGTGTTGTGGTAATATAACGCACCCTTGTTTTATCCTTTTGCCGGTTGGTATCTATAACCAGGTTTTTTGTTTTAAAATCAGCCAGGTGGCTGCTATCTATCAGCGTTTCGAAAACGCGGCCTTCTACATTTTTTATAATATCGGGTTGTATGGCTTTGGCCAGCAGCCGGCCGTTTTGCATAATGGCCACTTCATCGGCAATAGTTTCAATATCTGATACAATGTGCGAGGAAAGGATGATGATGCAATCATCGGCCAGGTCTGATACCAATTGCCTGAAACGTACCCGCTCTTCGGGATCAAGCCCAACGGTGGGCTCATCAAATATTAATATTTTAGGATCATTAAGCAATGCCTGGGCTATGCCTATCCGCTGTTTCATCCCGCCGGAGTAAGTGCCTATCGGGCGTTTGGCATCGGCGGTTAAATTAACGCCTTCCAGCAGCATGTCTATCCGCTTGCGCAGGTCATTGCCACCCAGGCCTTTTAGCGCGGCTATGTAAGTTAAAAATTCATACGCGTTAAGATTGGGGTAAACGCCAAAGTCCTGGGGTAAATAGCCTAATACTTTGCGGATGCGGTCGGGGTTGGCTACTATATCTTCTCCATCTAAAAAAACGGTACCATGCGTAGGTTTGCTGATGGTTGCAATGATCTTCATCAGGGTAGATTTGCCGGCGCCATTTGGCCCCAATAAACCCAGTATACCCTTATTTATGGTGATGGAGTAATCGGCTAAGCCGGTTTTGTGTTTATTGTATTGCTTGGTAAGGTTGGTAATTACTAAAGCCATTTATGATAGTTATGACCTTAGGACGTTGGCATGAAAAATAAGTTACATCAATACCTGAAATAAACATCCGGAGACTTCCCTCCCATGCGGGGCATTACTATTTTCTGATCAGCCTGCTATCAAAACTACCCTCGGTAGCGTTGGTTATTACGCGGTAAACAGTCCAGTCGTTGGTTTCATATACCTTGCGGAAGTTAACATCGGGGATGGTGTGGCGGATACTGATAATGTATTTGTTGTTGAGCTGTGTATAGCCCGATACTATGTTTTTGGCAGTTGCCACCACCACGTAATCCACATACTTATCAGGCGACTCTAGCGCACTTAAAAAATTACCCTGGTAAGGCATTATCACAGGTTTAATATCGGTGGTAAAGGCTATTATGCCATAAGCAATGGCATCGTCTGCCAATACGTGCGCATCTCCGGGTAAGCTGTTCAGGTAATTGGCAACGTCTATATTATCTTGTTGTACTGTATCTTCCTTATTTTCAGTTAATACTTTTACAAAGTTGCGCTCTTCGGGTATGAGTGAGTTTTTTAAGTAGTCCCACCCAAAATAAAGCTGAAATAGTATGGTTACAGCCAGCAATAGTTTAAAGCTTTTGTGATTTTTTACAGTATGCGCTTTGAATATTACGCACAGGTACGCCAGTATCAAAAATATCATGTAATACTGGTAGGCTAAAAATACCTTATCATACTTAATATGCAAAAACTCGATGAATGCAAAAGGTATCAGTATGGTTAGTACCTGGTAAGTACTTTCCCTAAACAGGTACATGGCAATCAGTATCATGGGGGCAAAAAGCACCACACGGGCCGATAGCAGGATGGATGTTTCAGGGATCTGATATTTAGAGTTGGTGGATATCTGGTCAAAACTCAGTTTATCTATCAGCACGTTCCAGGTGGCATACGGGCTTTCGGCAAAGTAGTTAAGATCGCTGGCGTGGGTAAGGTTTAGCAACTTATAACAAAGTACCGCGGCCAATGGCAAACTAAACAGTATAATATAAAGCGCAAAGGTTTTATTAACCAGTTTACGCCTTAACGACGGGCTGTTGAAGCTTAAGAACAGCCTGAAGATAGACTCCTGCTCGCCCAGGTTTAAACTGTGTATGGTGATGGATAATACCAGCGGCAAAAAGAAAAGCGTAAGCCAGATAAACTTATAATCGCAAAATATAAGGATAACCAAACACAGGCTGGCAATAGATACGTGGAAGGTAGTGTTTGACCGGTAAAACTTAAACAGGTTAAGGAAAAATAAAAAAAAGAAAATGAGTATAAGGTAGATGCTTTTACCCGATGCTGCCGTATAGATAATGCCCGGGTGAAACAGGAAGATAATAAGCAGTAACCAGATGTAACCATCATCATTAAGGCGTTTGGTAATAGTGCTTGCTATTACATAAAATAATACTGCCGTACCTACTGCCGATGCCAGTACCGGCGCTAGCGTTGCGCTAAAGCCGGTAAATATAAACGTAGCATAAAAAGGGATCAAAGGGGCAGTTAGCCCCATAACTTTAAGGCGATTGCCCGTGCCTTCAAAAACAATCTTAGCCTTTTCTATATAAAACAGCGACTCGTGGTTGTAATAGCCCAGGTTATTTAGGTAAATACTACACACCAGGTAGTATATTACCAGTATAAGGGTAAGTATAGATAAATATATGCCACTGGTTAGCTTCATTATTTTACAACGTTTGTTGGGCTGTTAACTTTACTTAAGCCGTGATTTGTTTTTTCCCAGTAGAAGGGTTTTACAATTAACTGGTATAAGCCTTTATATGCCGATATGGAGTGCATTAACCAGTAAATAGGGTTGGCTATGGCAAACAATATCAGCTCGTAATAACGGCGTTTAAATACCGCTATCATGTTAATGTATATCATCAGTATGTTACCCACCATCAGGTTAAATATCGACATGAATAACACCCAATCCGGGAAGAGCGTACGGATGGTAGACAAATCGAAAACTACGTAGCAGATAAAAAAGGTTAACAGCAGCGGGTAAACTAAAAAAGTTATTGGCGTAGCGCCGATAAAGAAGTTAAAGCCCAGGAAACCCTTCCAGCCAATTTCTTTCCAAAGGGCCACCGGGTCGCGCATGTGTACCAGGTAAGTTTGCATATACCCCTTTATCCAGCGCGAGCGCTGGCGGATCCAGTTAAACGGTTCGTTGTTGGCTTCTTCGTAAGTGGTGGAGTTGATGATGGCAATTTTATAACCCTTAGCATAAGCACGTACACCAAGGTCGGCATCTTCGGTTACATTAAACGGATCCCATGCGCCAAGGTCAACCAGCTCATCAAGCTTAAAATGGTTACTGGTACCACCCAGTGGGATGGGGATATCCAGTGTATCTAAACCGGGCAGCATATAATCAAACCAATACGAGTACTCAAGCGTAAACATACGGGTAAGGAAGTTCTCGTTACGGTTAAAGTAATTTAAGGCACTTTGTATGCAAATATATTCTGAAGGCAGTTTGCCGAAAAGCGATACCACTTTCTTTAGCTGATCGGTATCGGGGATATCTTCGGCATCGTAAATGGTGAGGTACTTGCCACGGGCAAAGTGCAGGCCATAGTTACAAGCTTTGGGCTTGGTTTTAGGCATGTGAAAAGGTACTACTATCACCTCAAATATGGCAGGGAAATCAAGATTTTTTACCGCGTTAAATGTTTTATCGTCGTCTTCCTCTATCAGTAGTTTTATATCAAGCTTGTGGCGCGGATAATCTATTGATTGCAGGTTCCATATCAGCTTTTTTATCAGCTTATCTTCCTTATATACCGGTAGTAATATGGTGTATATAGGTAACTCGTCATCAACAACCAGCTTAAGCTCTTCTTTGGTAACGGCCTGGTGCAGCTCGAACCGGGAGCCTACAAGCGCCAGGAAAAGCTTAAAGATGATGGCCACCAAAAAGAACGAACTGATGATAACGTTAATGATGATGGAGGTGTTTTTGAAACTGAGCACCAGCCCTATGGTAACCAGCGCTATGATAACGAAGATGACAATAAGCTGCGCGGTAGAGAAGGTAACCACGGCTGAGTTATCCGGGTCGCGTTTCATGAGCTCAAATACTGCCGATTTGGTATACTTATCGCCAAGTAGTTTGTTACTTAACCAGGTAATATCCAAATCGGAAGCGAGGATGATCTCGGGTTCCATATCATAAGTGAAACGGATAAAATCTATAAACAGGTCGTCATCCGGCGAAGCCATCAAAACCACCACCTTGCCATTTTCTATGCGCAGGGGCATAGCCAGGCGGTCGTGCGCAAAAGTAAGGTCTATCTTATCCAGCACATCCTGGTCGTACGCCTCATCGCGCGGGTGCTCATGGATCTGGTACCCCGCGTTTTGTATAGATCTGTCGTAATTTTTACGTGAGATGTATCCCGAAGTGAGGGCTATCTTGATGTAGGATAAACCCGAGGCAGCTGAGTGTTGCTCAATTGCATCGCGGTCACCTGCTGTGATAAACCCATCATTAGTTAACAATTCAGGAATTGATATACTCATGAAAAAAATACTATATAATTAAAATCTTGCGCCCTTAAATACACAGGAAACATTAGTCGTTAAACAGTTCCTGCGATTTTTGAACCTTTGAACGTATGTAAAGGAATGATAACAGAATGAGCACCAGTATACCTAATAAAATATACAGGTTGTAACTATCCCAGAAACGGGTTAGGGCGCTCTTGGTGTCGATATACTCCAGGTTCTCGCTTGATTTATTTATATTAAACAGGTACTTGTTGTTGTTAACATCGGATATACAAACGTTACTGCTTAGTGTTGAAAGCTGCTCGGTTATTGATTTTGATGCAGCCAGGAACGCTTCAGACAGGTGCTTACCAGTGGCGGTTAATACAAGCGTGGCATTATTGCTTCGGCCGTAAAATATCTGGGCCAACCCGTTAGAGGTGGTATCCGACAGGGAGTAAACCACTGTATTGTTGTCGGTATTATAAAGCCTGAAATTGCGGTTAAACTTAACCGGCGCATCCGGAAACTCATTCAACAGCTTATCATCTTTGGCAAGCAGGGCAATAATATTGTTTTTCTTAAGCTCAGATGGGTTAGCTAACACATCATCAGAGTACATAAACTCGGGGAAGTTATTGGCATTGATGTTATTATTCAACTCGTAAATGATCTCGCCCATTGCGCCGGCTGCATATTTTGCATATGGTTTTGATACCACTACGCGGGTTGTGCCGCTGTTAAATGCTTCCGGGTATTGATAAAAGCTCAAATCGCTTGTGATGAACGGATTTTTTGATTCGAGGTACGATTTATCTACATCTATCTCTGAGAAGAAATTGGTAAAGCTGTTTTTACAGTTACCGCTGTTAGGGTAAAACCTAAACTCAGCCTCCAGCGTATTATATTTATGGTGCTGGTACCTGTTAATAGTTACAGATGTATTTAGTTTACCGGATGCATCCAGTTTTTCGCTGCTTAATAATAAACCGTTAAGGTAGATGTTAAAGAAGCCGCGATCGCCCGGGTTTAAGCTGCTGTAGTTGGCAACAATACGTATCTCAACTTCTTTGGGGGTAAAGCTAAAATCGGAGTTTTTAAAATTGAATGCGCTTTTTAACGAACCAATACCCGATAAGAAATCGCTTACGCCGCCAATTTGCTTTAATGATAATTTTGAGCGGTTCTCATCAATAGTTTTAAAGAAGGTGTTTTGCGCTTTATTAACTAAAAGGTAGTCGCCAAAGGTTGAGTTTAACACGTTCATATTACCTAAAGCAGTTATGCTTTTTTCGTAACCGGCATCATCGCCACCGGTAACAAACAATATCTCGGTAGGTACAGCCTCAAGTGATACGGATTTAACCGGTGTAAACCTGCCATGGTTTTCAACCATGCGGGTTATGGTATCTGTTACTGTAGTTACCGCTTTATGCAGGTATAGTAAACCCTGGTTGGTTTGCGGTGTAACTTTTACCAACCCGCGTTTATCATCGCGCAGGGTTGGCATGCTTCCAACCATAATATAGTTGCGCACACTATCGGGTAGTTTGCTTATCTCAAATACGCCTATATTCCTGGTTTGTGTCTTTTTTAACCTTGCGTATGCCCAGGCAACAGCCTTAAGGTCATGCAGGGATGGGTTACTGTTATACACAATAGCCGTTTTTGAATCGAAACAGTTACTGATGTTGATATTATTAAAGAAGTTTTTATTGCTTTTTATTAACGAGAGGTAGGAATAGTTTTTGATCTTCACCCACATGGCGGGGTTATCCAGGTCGCGGCACTGGTCGTCGGTAATGGCTAGCAGGGTTTTAACCTGTATCTTCAGGTAATTATCAGCAGATACATCGGCTTTTGTAAGCGCAATAGTAATGTGCTGGATAGAATCTTTTGTTAAACGGCCGCTATAAACCGGTTTAGTACCCACGAACAAGTTAATATAAGACCTGTCGCGGATCAATGCCTGCGATGGTTCAAAGAAAATAACCAGTTTGCTTCCGTTTATTTCGTACTGAGGGGTAATTTTAAAATAAAATGAAGTTGCGCCGCTCATGCCAAATATAGGCTCATCATCATTATGGCCCATTGCCTTGAATGAAATAATGGACTGGGCAAACGAAGCTGTACTAAGTACTATTAAAGCCAGGAATGTAAAAAATCTCTTCATCAGATATAAGCGTTAGTTTATTACGTAAAATTCTACTCTAAAATAATTTCCGTTATCGTCACTGCGGTAAACAAGCTCACCGCCAAGTTCTTTTGTCATTAACAGGGCTATTGAAAGGCCCAGGCCAAGCCTGCTCTCAATGGTGCCCGATGCATCATTAAGCGTTTTTAGCTTATTGAACATCATATCCAGTTCTTGCTGGCCAATAGCAACCCCTTCGTCAATAATTTCGAAAACAAATTTTTGGCGTTGCAGGCTGGTAACAACTTTAATATTGTTGTTTGTTTGCGAAAACTTGATAGCGTTTGAGAGCAAGTTCTGAAAAACCTGCCCAACAAAAACCTTATCAAGTTTAACATTCAGGGGTAGTTTCAATATATTATCAACCAAATGGATGTTCTTCATCTGGGCGGTTTCAATCAGGCCTTTGTATACGTGCACCACCTCGGCGTTAATATCAAAGATCTCCATGTTGAATTTCATCTCAGGCGATTCTATCTCTTTAACATCCATCAGCTTGTTAAGCATATATTGCATTTTCTCTGCCGATTCTGATATATAGTGGGTGTATTCTTTCTGGTCGGCGCTTAGGCGGTAATCTTCTTCCTTAAGCATGTTATTGCTCATTACAATTGAACCAATAAGGTTTTTAAGATCGTGGCCGGCAATATTGATGAAGCTGTTCTTTTGGTCGTCAAGTTTACGCAGTTGCTCGTACTGGCGGTCAATAATGTTGTTCTTTTCGTTAATATCGTGGTTTTGTTCTTTAAGCTGCTCGTTGCTTTTTTCGATCAGTATCTGTGAGCGTACCTCGCGTGCAATTACCTTATACCGCGCATTAGGGATAAGGCATGATATAAAAGCTACGATGAAGAACATTGAGCCACCGTTGCTTATTACAAGGTCTAAAGTGTAATCACTTAAAAGGTTATAGAATACGGCAAGCAGCAATAACGCTACTAAGGTTTGTACAATAGAATTTATAGGCTCCCAAAAAACCTGCAGGTTAAAGAACAGGATAATGGTGGCAAAAATTAGGTAGTAGGTTGTTTGCTGCTGTATATTTACTACATTACATAAAATAGCCGATGTGGCAGATAGCAGGAAAAAACAAATATGGAGGAGTGTTCGGTAGTTGTACTTGCGTGCCTGAAAAAAGCTATACAGGCCATATATAATAAGTATTGTAATAATTCTTACAATAAAAAATTGCAGCCATATATTATTAGCGTAAATAAAATCAACAATACTAAATATGGGATATAAAAATATAATTGTCCAGATTATATTATTTGTTTGATACCAGGCTTTCTTTGATATCTCTTTTTTGTATTCCTCTTTTGAAATTTGAACAAACATTTGTATCCTTAATTATTAATATAAATAAGACCAGTTCTTAATAACTATTAAGATATTGAAAAAAACAGCTTTAACAAACACGTTCCCAAAACTGCCAATAAATCTGCTCATTATAATATTAATTATAATTATGCAGTGTAGTTATGCAAAAAGCAATCCAAGCCCGCCAACCGTAAGGCAAACTGCCTTTAAGCGCGCGCAAAGCTTAAATAACGGCATTAGCGTTTCCTGGTTCGAACAGACCTGGAATAAGAACGCTTTAAGCCAAAAACCCCTTACAACTACAGATTTTAAGCTTTTTAAAAAACTTGGTTTCAAAAGCCTTCGTCTCCCCGTAGCGTTTGAATACTTTACTGATGCGGGTATCCCGCCTGAGAAAGTATTTGCACAAATTGATGAAGTTTTGAAACAATGTAAGTTATACGGCATTAAGCTCATAATAGATTACCATTATGGTAAATTAAATGATAGTAACTATTTAACCGAAACCCAAAAAGCAATTGCGCTATGGTTAAAATTAACTAAAAGGTACGGTAATGAAAGCCATGATAACCTGTTTTTTGAACTTTATAATGAGCCGCCCCACATGAACCCCAAAGTGTGGAAAGATGCCGTGTATAATATAGTTACCGCTATAAGGGCGGCAGACAAGAAGAGAACATTGATAGTAGGGGCATCAAATTTTAATAGTATTTATGAATTGAGCCGCATGGAAAGGCTGGCTGATGAAAATATTATTTACACTTTTCACTTTTACGAGCCTTTCTTTTTTACCCACCAGGGGGCCGATTGGGTGGGCGACCAGGTAGCAACCACGGGTGTGCCTTTCCCTTACAACGCCAAAACCTATCCGCCAATTAATCCTAAGGTAATAGGCACCTGGGGCGAGAATAACTATTATCAGTATAAAAATGATGGCAACGAGCAGTCTGTGCATGATAAATTGCAAATAGTTAAAAACTGGAGCAACAAATACGGCGTACCTGTGTTGTGCGGAGAGTATGGTGTATTTAATAAGTATACCGATGCCGATAGCCGTTGCAGATATATTAAGGCTGTACGCAAAAACCTAAAGGCGATGAATATGCCCGGGATACTATGGGATTATAACACCAATTTTTCGATATTTAATGGGCCGCCGGCTATAAATAACCTAACCAATTGTATGAAACAGGCAATTGATTACAGCGGTTCAAAATAATATTGTAGTTTTAAATGATTAACTTTGCCGACCTAAGATAGTGCTATGAAATTTTTTGAGGAAAAACGTAAGGAAGTAATGGGGCATATAGAGAAGTTCATGCTTGAAAAAATGAACGAGTACCTAAAGCCTATCGATACCATTTGGCAGCCGTCAGACTTTTTGCCTGATGCGTCGAGAGATACCTTTTTCAGCGAGATCAAAGAAATGCAGGAAAGCGCTAAGGGCTTATCATATGACCTTGTTGCTGTACTGATAGGGGATACCATTACCGAAGAAGCCCTGCCTACCTACGAATCGTGGTTAACCATGGTTGAGGGTGTATCTGATAACGAAGAAGGTGGCTGGATGAAATGGACCCGCCACTGGACAGCCGAAGAGAACCGCCACGGCGATCTGCTTAATAAATATTTATACCTGAGCGGCCGTGTAAACATGCGCATGATGGAGGTATCTACCCAGTACCTGATTGCCGATGGTTTTGATATAGGTACCGGGCACGATCCGTACCGCAACTTTATCTACACATCGTTCCAGGAGCTGGCTACCAATGTATCTCACCGCCGTGTGGCTTCGCAAGCTAAAAAGGATGGTGATACACTGCTATCAAAAATGTGCGGTGTTATAGCCGGCGATGAGGCCCGTCACGCAAAAGCATACAAATACTTTATCGAAAAAATATTTGAGGTTGACCCTAACGAGGCGATGCTGGCTTTTGAAGATATGATGCGTAAAAAGATTGTAATGCCAGCGCACTTCCTGCGCGAAATTGGTTTAAAGATTGGCCAAACCTTTGGTCACTTTACTGATGCGGCAGAGCGCCTGGGCATTTATACCGCTATAGACTATGTTGATATATTAAAAGAACTGATAGAAGACTGGCATATTGCAAGCGTGGTAGACCTGAAAGAAGACGGCGAAAAAGCACGTGATTATATCATGAACCTGCCAAACCGTTTAATCCGCGTTGCCGAACGTATGAAAAACCCGATGCTGGAATACAAGTTTAGCTGGATATACGGATAAGCAAGTTTGATAATATTAATGAAACCACAAGGAGATGATCTTTGTGGTTTTTTGTTTTTACAGGGCGGTGATTATTTTACCACAGAGGACACAGAGGGAAAAACCACAGAGGCCACAAAGAAGAATTTAGATTATAGGGGACACATCCAATATTTCTCTGTGTCCTCTGTGGTTGAAAAAAGTTCTGCAATAATCCGGGTTGAGTAACTCCGCAATCGCTCGGCTCCAGCCGGGTGATGATTATATAAGGCCTCCGGCCGCCAAACTAATATTTTCGCCGTTGTTGGTGTTGTCACCAACAACTTTTAGGCAGGTAGTAACAAGCATGGCGGCTTGTTGGTGACAACACCAACAAGGGCATAACAATATTATAACTACGGTGTTTTACTCCGCCTTATTAATATTAAACCCCGGCGTTTTATACCCATCAGGCTTATAGTTATCTGGTATTTGTATGCTATTACCATCGCGCAGCGAAGTAAAGTGCGGCGACATGATCTCTACCCCGGCCTCGTTAAATTTATCCTGAATATTACGGTTTAATGCAGAATAGGTAATAGCCATAATGCCCGGGTTATTTGTATACGCATTTACCTGGTAGCTCACGTTAAAATCGTTTAGCGCGGTTTGTAATACAAAAGGTTTGGGCTCGGGTAAAATACCTTCAGTAGCTTCTGCCGCGCTTATTAATAACTGTTGTATTTGTTGCCAGGGGGCGTCGTACCCAATAGTTATAGTTGTATTTAATATCAGCCCCGCGGTTTTAGCAGTTGATGAATAGTTAATAGTATGCCCACCTAAAATTGTTGCGTTAGGGATGGTAATATCCTCGTTTTTAATGGTGCGCAAACGGGTAACCAGTATATTTTTTTCTATAACTGTACCCATTATGTCACCAACCTTAACCACATCACCAAGTTTAAAGGGCCGCATATAAGTAAGTACCAGGCCCGATACCATATTAGATATGGCAGATGACGAACCAAACGAAAACAGGATCCCTAAAAATACGGTAACACCCTGAAATATCTTAGAATCAGACCCGGGCAAATAGGGGAATATCACCACAAACATAAAAGCGTAAAGTATCACCCTTATTATATTATAGGTGGGCATTGCCCAATCGGGGTAAAAGTTTTTGATGGTGAACGCGCCGTTCTTTATTTCGGCGGCAATAAAACCAATTAGTTTTACAATATACCTGGTTACCATATAAATAACCAATACGGTTAGCAGGTTGGGGATGTATCGTAAAAACGCGAGCGCAATACTTTTTAACGGGTTTGTAATGTAACCCAATAGCTGCGTGGCAATGGGCTTTGTCCACGGGAATATGTAAAACAATACCGGCAGGGCAAGGTACACCAGCAGTATAATAACAGCAAATTTTACTACCCGCAACAGCGTATTTACAAAAGGCAACAGCCTGTTTACATAATTTGCCGGTGCGCCTTTTTGTGCAAGCGCTTCCACCCGCTGGTTCCAGCTGCCAATGATACGCTTACCCAACCAGCCAAACGCACGGTTAACCAACCATATTAAAAGTATAAGCAGGGCAAATACCAATATAGCTTCACCTACCTGTATAGCCAGTTCTTCAAAGTTGTAGCTTTCGGTAGCGGTTTTAAGGCGTTGTTTTAAAGTGGCATAGTAGTTATCGGCAAGGGCTTTGCGGCTTAGTTCGCTGAATTTGCTGTCATGCTCGTTTACAGCAAAAACAATTTCGGCTTTATAGGTTACAATGGATAGTGTGCTGTCATGTGTTAGCTTCAGCGAATCGGCTACAAAATCAAGCCGGCTTATCAACCCGTTTATCCGTTTGGTTACCACCTGTGCCCGTTCGGCTGGCGTAAAAAGCCCCTGGCTTGTGTAAAATGTAAAAAGGGTATCCTTATTAATAATAACCGGGTACCCTGTTGCAGTTACAGGCTTTTGCGCTTTAACCAGGTTAAGGGCTATACAAAGGCATATAAATAGCACATAAAATTTAGGCATAGCAGGTTTTTATGCTAAAGCTAAATATTATATTTAAGTATAAATAGTAAAAGATTATCCTTCCTGCACCAAATCTGTCCCCTGCCCGTTTGAGATATCATCAAACAAGCTGTTCAGTATCGATTCAACCGTGATGGAGTTTACATCATCTACATAATGCTCGTTGCGGGTAATCCATAGTTCATCGTCCTGTACAGTAATAGTAAACAAAACACCTTCGTATAATTGTGGGTAGCTTATCTCTATACCGGTTGGCGTATTGGCTATATTAAAGCTGATATCGCTTTGCCTTTGCTCCTGGAAAATGGGGTTCAGCCTTTCTTGCAAGTGATTATAAAGCTCGTTAATGTTAACCGGTTTATGCAGGGTGATGATCTTCATGGCTTGTGTGTTTGATATATTTACAATTGGCTTACCCGTATTGTTTACAATGCATTTTTATTTAAGCTTTTAAAACAGGAGTTTTGCTTGCAACGTTCTATTAAAAACTACCGCTATGAAATATAAATTACTGGGCCGGTCGGGCCTTAAAGTATCCGAACTTTGTTTAGGCACTATGGGTTTTGGCACCGAAGGCGGCTGGGGAGCAGATGCTGCCACCAGCTTCGAGATAATGGATGCCTACGCCAATGCAGGCGGCAACTTCCTGGATACGGCCAATATATACAAACTGGGCACCAGCGAGAAGATCATAGGCGATTACCTTTCAACACAGGACCGTGATTACTTTGTACTGGCCACCAAATACACCTTAAAGGATAATACCACTAACCCCAATGCCAGCGGCAACAGCCGTAAAAACATGATGCGCAGCGTTGAGGAAAGCCTGAAGCGTTTAAAGACTGATTTTATAGATGTACTATACCTGCACATTTGGGATGATATTACCCCGATAGATGAAGTACTGCGCGGACTGGACGACCTGATAAAACAAGGCAAAGTAACTTATGCCGCCATAAGTGACACCCCTGCATGGGTAGTAGCCAAAGGCAACACCCTTGCCGAACTGATGGGCTGGAGCCAGTTCATTGCTTTACAGGTTGAATACAGCCTGCTTGCCCGCACCGCCGAGCGCGAGCTGATCCCGATGGCCAAACATTTTGGGATGACGGTTACCCCCTGGGCGCCATTGGCAGGCGGCGCATTAACCGGTAAATATTTAAAAGGCGACAAAGGCCGTATAAAAGCCGACAGCAAACGCCTGGATGCCCGGGCCGAAGGCATTACAAAAGTGGTAATAGAGATTGCGCAGGAGCTCGGGGTATCTGAAAGCCACGTTGCCCTGCAATGGACCATGAGCAAAGGGTTTAGCTGTATCCCTATAGTTGGTGCTACCAAGATCGGCCAATTAAATGATAACCTTAAAACAGTAGATGTAGTGTTAAGCCCATCTCACATCCAAAAACTTGATGATGCCAGTAAAATAGAATTGGGCTTCCCCGGCGATTTTTTTAATGAAGAAGCGGTGAAGGTAAACTCATTCGGCGGGTTTTATGATAGGGTAGAGAAGAGGGGGCGATAGTAACGCGGCAATCTTCGGCATGTAAGTCGCCGACTTTTCTATCGAAGATTATTAATGAGTTTATTTTTCTTTATGGAATTAATGAGCACCCTTCGGTCGGTTGTCCACGCTACGCTCGCAATTGACGATTGGGCTGTAGAGACGCGATACTTCGCGTCTCTTTGCATTAGCAACGCCATTATGGTGAATGGTTGATTGAGTTAAGTGGTGAATGGTTCCTGTATGCCAATTAACAATATCCAACTAATCAATACTAATCATTCTCCACACATTGGCCATTATTAGTACAATATAACTGCCCATAATAAACAGGCTCAATCACCCACTTATTCTGCCAAAGCTCACCACTCAATAATCTCCCCAATAATTCCTTAAAAACCATTTGTAAATTAAACAATTAAGCCTATCTTTGCAGTCCCGTAATTACGGGGTAAAGTATACGTTTAATAAATTTAATTAAAAGCAAGTGAATACGTTAAGTTACAAAACTGTCTCAGCCAACAAGAAAACCGTTAATAAAGAATGGGTTGTTGTTGATGCAAACAATGAGATTTTGGGGCGCTTGTGTACTAAGATCGCGATGATGATCAGAGGTAAACACAAGCCAGGGTTCACCCCACACGTAGACTGCGGCGATAATGTAATTGTTATCAATGCAGACAAGGTTAGACTGACCGGAAACAAATTCAGCGAAAAGCAGTATGTTTCTTACACCGGTTACCCGGGTGGTCAGCGTTTCATTTCTCCAAAAGAGTTAATGGCAAAGCATCCTGAGCGTGTGATTGAAAAAGCCGTACGTGGTATGTTACCTAAAAATCGTTTAGGCCGTGCTATTTATGGTAACCTGCATGTTTACGCAGGTGCAGAGCATCCTCATGCAGCTCAAAATCCAACAACCATTTAATTTTTAATCACAAGGAGAAAAGAAAATGCCAACAACTAACACTTCAGGCAGAAGAAAAACCGCTGTGGCCCGTATCTATTTGAACGAAGGCAGTGGCGTAATTACCGTAAACGGTAAAGATTACAAAGAGTACTTCCCTACCTTACCATTACAATACATCGTTATGCAATCAACAGAAGTTTCTGGCTCTGCCGGTAAATTTGATGTTAAAGTAAACGTTGCAGGTGGTGGTGTTAAAGGCCAGGCAGAAGCCGTTCGTTTAGCTATTGCGAAAGCTATTGTTGAACTGGATCCGGAGAAAAAACCAGCATTACGCGCTAAAGGTTTAATGACACGTGATGACCGTATGGTTGAGCGTAAGAAACCAGGACGTAAGAAAGCACGTAAGAAATTCCAATTCAGTAAACGATAATTTAAGGAGGACACAAACAATGGCAAGAACAACATATCAGGACTTACTGGATGCAGGTGTACACTTTGGTCACCTTACCCGCAAATGGGATCCGAAAATGTCACAGTACATTTTCATGGAGCGTAACGGTATCCACATTATAGATTTAAACAAAACCTTATCAAAGGTTGAGGAAGCTGCTGCAGCAATAAAACAAATTGTAAAATCAGGTCGTAAAGTATTATTCGTAGCTACAAAGAAACAAGCGAAAGATATCGTAGCTGAATATGCAAAAGGCGTAAACATGCCTTATATCACCGAGCGTTGGTTAGGTGGTATGTTAACCAACTTTGCTACCGTACGTAAGTCGATCAAAAAGATGTCAAACATCGATAAATTGACAAAAGACGGTACTTACAGCAACCTTTCAAAGAAAGAACGTTTGATGATACAGCGCGAGCGTATCAAATTAGAAACCTTGTTAGGTGGTATTGCGGATCTTAACCGTTTACCTGCTGCATTGTTCCTGATCGACGTTAAGAAAGAGCACATCGCGGTATCTGAAGCTTTAAAGCTTAACATACCAACATTTGCAATGGTTGATACAAACTCTGATCCTTCAAACATCGATTTCCCTATCCCGGCGAATGACGATGCTACCAAATCAATTTCATTGATCACCGGTATTATCATCAAAGCTATTGAAGAAGGTTTAGATGAGCGCAAACGCGAAAAAGAAGACGAAACTGAAAAAGAAGCAGCTGCTGCTAAAGCAAAAGCTGATGCTCCTGAAGTAGCTGACCGCTCTGAAGGTGGCAAAAGAAAAAGGACTGCAGAAGTAACAGCCGAAGCTGCTGAAACTGATGCTCCTGCTGCTGATTCTACAGAAGAGTAATAATATTTAGTCGTAAGTCTTGAGCCTGTAGTCTTAAGTGACTCCAGACTTAGGACTTGCGACTTTTAACATAATAAAAAAACTAAAAACATGTCTACAGTACAAATATCTGCATCAGATGTAAACAAACTGCGCCAGCAAACAGGTGCGGGCATGATGGATTGCAAAAAAGCTTTAACAGAAACCAATGGCGATTTTGAAGCTGCTATTGATTTTTTAAGGAAAAAAGGTGCTAAGGTTGCTGCCAGCCGTCAGGACCGCGAATCAAACGAAGGTGCTGTTATTGCACGTACTTCTGAAGATTTCAAAACTGGTGTTATCATCGAGCTTAACTGCGAAACTGATTTCGTAGCTAAAAACGCTGAATTTATTGCTTTTGCTAACGAAATTGCAAATGCAGCTGTTCAGAATAAACCAGCTTCAATCGAAGAACTTTATAACTTAGAGATCGACGTTGAAAATTCACGTATTAAAATTGGTGATGCTATCATCGACAAAACAGGTAAAATCGGCGAAAAGATCGGCGTATCTAAATACGAAGTGATTGAAGGCGATAAAGTTGTTGCTTACATCCACGGTAACTACCGTTTAGGTGTATTGGTTGGTTTAAGCAAAGCTGTTGACGGTGCTGACGAAGCGGGTAAAGACGTTGCAATGCAAATTGCTGCTATGAACCCTGTTGCTATCGATAAAGATGGCGTTGACGCTACTACTATTGAGCGTGAGATGGAAATTGCAAAAGACCAGATCCGCGCAGAAGGTAAACCAGAAGCAATGGTTGAAAAGATCGCTGCAGGTAAGCTGAACAAATTCTACAAAGATTCTACCTTATTAAACCAGGAGTTTGTTAAAGACTCTTCTAAAACTGTTGCTCAGTTCTTAGATACGGTTGATAAAGGCCTAACCGTTACCGCATTTAAGCGGGTAGCTTTAGGAGCTTAATTATATTATCCCCCTCGTTATTAACGAGGGGGATTTTTTTTGCCCTTTCTTTTAAGGGACTGTAGAGGCGCAATACTTTGCGTCTTTTTGTACGACGTAACATTGCGTAAATCATATTTGGACACTATGATAACAGCACTTCATAACCTCACCATCATTTCGGGTGGTAGCATTACCGCGGGCAAAGCCGTTTTAATAGAAGGCAGCCAGATCAAAGCTATTGTTGATGAAACAGCCATCCCACAGGATGCGGAGAAGAAAGACCTGAACGGCGCTTATGTTGCCCCGGGCTTTATCGACCTGCAGATCTACGGCAGTGGTGGTAAACTATTTGCCGGCAAGCCCGAAGTAGACGCCCTGAAGCGCATGGAAGATGACTTGCTAAACCAGGGCACTACAGGCTTCTTTGCAACCATTGGTACAAATACTAACGACATTGTTGAAAAGGGCATAGCCGCAGCTAAAGAGTACCGTAAAACCGCAAGGGGTAACTTCTGGGGTGTACATCTGGAAGGGCCGTATCTTAACCCGGCCAAAAAAGGGGCGCACCCGGCAAACCTGATCAAAAAAGCAACCCTTGCCGAGGTGAAAAGTTGGGTAGAACAAGCCGATGGTGTGATCACCATGATAACCATAGCACCCGAATTGCAGGATCAGGAAGTGATAGATTACCTGTATGCGCAGGGTATCATCATATCATCGGGCCATAGCAATGCTACTTATGAGCAGGGTAAAGGCTTTTTAAACAAACCTATCCAGGCGGTAACGCACCTGTTTAACGCCATGCCCCAAATGCACCACCGCGAACCAGGATATATCCCTGCGATATTTGAGGAGAAACCCTACGCCAGCATTGTTGCCGATGGTAACCATGTAGACTGGCCGATGATCCGGTTAGCAAAACGCGAACTTGGCGATAAACTTTTCCTGATAACGGATGCTGTTACGGCCGCTACCGAAGGTACTTACCAGCACCGGCTGGAAGGCGATAAATATGTAATGCCTGACGGGACGCTTTCGGGGTCGAGCCTCACTATGCTTAAGGCAGTGCAAAATTGCGTAGAGAAGGTGGGGATTGGCCTTGCTGAAGCCGTGAATATGGCATCGCTTTACCCGGCACAACTGGCATCTAAAACAAAAAAAGGAAAAATTGAAGCTGGATTTGATGCCGACCTCATCATTTTTAACAAACAATACGAAACCCTGGCAACCATATTGCAGGGGAATTATTTAACGAAGGCGTTATAAAATTTTAACAATACCATTTATTATCTATTTTTGATAAATCTTCCTTATAAATGAAATACAAAAGAGTATTACTAAAGCTTAGCGGCGAATCCCTGATGGGCGAACGTCAGTATGGTATTGATAATAACCAGGTTCTGCAATACGCGCACGACATCAAGAACGTAAAAGACCAGGGCATAGAAATAGCCATTGTTGTTGGTGGCGGTAACATTTTTAGAGGGTTAAGTGCCGAAAAAAGCGGCATGGAACGCGCCCAGGCCGATTATATGGGCATGCTGGCAACCGTTATTAACTGTATGGCCCTGCAAAACGCACTGGAAAGCATCGGTGTAGAAACCCGCTTACAGTCGGCTATTAAAATGGAGCAGATCTGCGAGCCTTACATCCGTCGCCGTGCTATGCACCACTTAGAGGTTGGTAAAATTGTGATATTCGGCGCCGGTACCGGTAACCCATATTTTACTACTGATACCGCAGCATCATTACGCGCTATAGAGATAAAAGCTGATGTTGTACTGAAAGGAACCCGTGTTGATGGCATCTATACCGCCGACCCGGAGAAAGACCCGTCTGCAACTCGTTATGACGAGATCAGTTTCCAGGAAGTTTACGACAAAGGTCTAAACGTTATGGACATGACTGCAATTACCCTTTGCCAGGAAAACAAACTGCCTATCATCGTATTTGATATGAACAAAGAAGGCAATTTTATGAAGATTGCCAAAGGCGAGCCAATAGGTACGCTGGTAAAATAAAGATAAAAATAATAAGAAAGGCCCCGATTTATCGGGGCCTTTCTTATTTATAAAACCGTGTCATTGCGAGCGATAGCGCGGCAATCTCTTTATGCTGTTCGTTTATGCAAGGTGTACAAATGTCCTAAAGAGATTGCTTCGTACCTCGCAATGACGCGTGGGAGAATGCGCGCAGGCAGAACCTACTTACGCATCCACCGTATGTTTTTCACCAATTTGTTGCCTCCACATAGCGTAGTACAGGCCTTTCTGGTCTATCAGGTCAAAGTGCTTGCCCGATTCGATGATATGGCCTTTCTCCAATACGTAAATACGATCGGCATGCATAATGGTTGATAAGCGGTGAGCTATCAGTATAGTGATATGGTCGTCTAATACTGATACGTCGCGGATAGTATCGGTTATCTCTTCCTCGGTGATTGAATCAAGCGAAGACGTAGCCTCGTCAAATACCAGGATATCCGGGTTGCGTAATAATGCGCGTGCTATAGACAGGCGTTGCTTTTCGCCGCCCGATACCTTTACGCCACCCTCGCCAATTACTGTGTCTAAGCCTTTGTCGGCACGGGCAAGCAGCGTTTGGCAGGCCGCGCGTTGCAATACGTTCATACAATCCTCGTCGGTAGCGGTTGGGTTAACAAACAACAGGTTCTCGCGAATAGTGCCCGAGAATAACTGCGTATCCTGCGTAACGAAACCTATTTTCTCGCGCAGCTGATCAAGATCAATGTCTTTGCTCAAAATACTATTGTACAACACATCGCCCTGTAGCGGCTGATATAAACCAACCAGCAATTTAACCAGTGTAGTTTTACCCGAGCCCGATGGCCCCACAAACGCGATAGTTTCGCCGCTGTTAGCTTTAAAGTTGATGTTATTTAATGCATTACGGTTAGCGGTTAGGTGTTTAAAGCTCACATCGCTGAAAGTAAGCGTGCTTACTTTCTCTAACAGCACAGGTTTTTCGGGTTTTTTATCAATAGGGATACTCAGGATATTTTTGAAGTTAGCTAACGAAACCTCAGCCTCGCGCCAGCTTAGTATCACGTTACCAAGCTCCTGTAATGGATTGAACAGGAAGAACGAATAGAATAAAAAGCTGAAATACTGCCCCGGCGAAATGGTTTGCTTAAATATCAGCATCAGCAAAACCACCACCATAACACTGCGTACAAAGTTTACGGTAGTGCCTTGTACAAAGCTCATGCTACGCACATATTTCACCTTTTTTAATTCCAGATCCAGGATCTTGTAGGTAGTGGTATTCAGGCGTTTTATCTCCTGTTTGGCCAGGCCGAGGCTTTTAATGAGTTCAATATTCCTTAACGATTCGGTAGTTGAACCCGCCAGCGCGGTGGTTTCGGCAACGATGTTTTTCTGGATCCGTTTTATTTTGCGGCTCATGGCCATGCTCACAAAGGTGATAACCGGGATAGCGGCAAAATAAACCAGCGTTACCTGGTAACTTACCGTGGCCGAGTAAACGATAACGAATACCATCCCTATCAGGCTTACAAATAATATGCTGATAAACGCGGTGATAAACTTTTCGCAATCTAAACGTACCTTTTGCAGTATGCCCAGGGTTTCGCCGCTGCGCTGGTCTTCAAATACCTGGTAGGGCAGTTCAAGGGAATGCTTAAGTCCATCCGCATACATTTCGGCACCCACCTTTTGGGTGATGATGTTGGTGAAATAATCCTGGAAGTTTTTGGCTATACGCGATACCATGGCCACGCCAATGGCAAGGCCTACCAGTTTAAGCACGCCGAACATATACTCGTCATGACTAAGTACTTTATATTTCTCAATAAAGTTATCGACTATACGGCCGGTGATATAAGGGTCCAGCAGGGAGAAGCCGATGTTGGTGGCCGCTAAAAAAAGCGCCAAAATTACCACCCAACGGTGTTTGGTTAAATAAGATAATAATATTTTCATGTTGTAACACAAAAATAAAAAAAGGGAATGGCTAAGCAGCTCATTCCCTTTAATTTGACAATACGGTTAAATAGCGGATTGCGGCGTGATCCGTTATTTAACCACAAAGGGCACAAAGGATTTCACAGAGAACGCAGAGCCAGAGTTGTTTATTATAGGATTACATTACGTATGAATCTCTGTGCAACTCTGTGTAATTTTGCTCAGTGTTCTCTGTGGTTAATAGCGAATTACACCTCCAGCATCATCTGGATATTACACCGCTCATACGGCGATGGGATGCCCGTAACCTTTTTAAAACCGAGTTTATGGTAAAGGTTAATGGCCGGTTTTAATATAGTGTTACTTTCCAGGTAGATTTTTTTGGCACCTAAGCTTTTTGCTTTGGCTATGCAGGCATTACCTAATATAAAACCAATGCCTTTCCCTTTAGCCTTTGGCGATACCGCCATCTTGGCAAGCTCGTACATGTCGGTATCCATTTTGATAAGTGCACAGGCCCCAACCGGCTCATTATTATATAAAGCCATCAGGATGTGGCCGCCTTTGTTCAGGATGTAATCGTCGGGGTGGTCGAGCGATTTGTAATCCGTCGCTTCCATTTTAAAATACTGGGTTATCCATTCTTCGTTTAAACGTTTAAAGGCGGGCTGGTATTCCGGTTTGTAATCAACTATCTGCACATCGGAGCTTTCGCGAAGTTTTTTCTCGTCTATTACCCGGTTAAGCAGACTTTTCTGTTCAAGCAAAAACTCCCATTCTTCAATAGCCTTCCAAATGTTGTATTGGGTTTCGTTTAAGGCGTTCTCAACAGCGGCGTTCACATCGGCATATTGTACCTGTATACGCTCATTTATCTCCCTGCCCTTATCTGTAAGGCGTATGTAGTTCTTGCGGCCATCGGCTTTATTAGCTATTTCTTGTGCAACGCCGTGTTTTACCATTTCCTTTACAATGGTGCTTACCGATGGATGCGAATGACTGATCTCCTGTGCTATCTGCATAATTGATTTGTCCTCGCCTTCGGCCAAAGCATAAAATACCGGGAACCACTTTGGGTTCATGTCAATATCATACACTTCATATACCTCACCCGCCTGCTCGGTTAGCTTTTCGCTTAGCCTGCGCAGCCTGCTACCCAATGCCATCTTACCCACTTTATTATAAAATTCCATAACTGATATTAATTACGTAATTAATTACGCAAATATAGGAGTAGATTTGTTATTTGCAAATAGTTTATAATTGATGACTATTTAACCACAGAGGGGACAGAGCTTTTCACAGAGTTAGTCTGAAAAGTTTATTAATGAATATTATGAAATGAAATAGAATTCTCTGTGAACCTCTGTGATTTTCTTTGTGCACTCTGTGGTTAAATTAGCGAACAACAAAAAAGGGATGCACCTTTCAGCCATCCCTTTTTACTATTAACAAAGTTTAAAAACTTAAACTGTCATGATATCTTTTTCTTTCAATTCTGAAAGCTGGTCTATCTTTATAATGTAGGCATCGGTTAGTTTTTGTACTTCTCCTTCGCCAACTTTTATCTCATCTTCAGAAACACCGTCAGTTTTTAATTTTTTGATCTTCTCGTTAGCATCTTTACGGATGTTACGGATAGCTATTTTACCGGTTTCGGCTTCGCCTTTGGCTTTCTTAACCAGGTCACGGCGACGCTCTTCTGTTAAAGGCGGAACGTTTATGCGGATAATAACACCATCATTTTGCGGGTTAACACCCAGGTTGGCTTCTTTAATAGCTTTTTCAATAGCAGGAAGTAATGATTTTTCCCATGGCTGTACAATAATAGTACGTGCATCCGGCGTATTTACGCTACCTACCTGGCTTAAAGGCGTAGGGGTACCGTAATAATCAACGCTAATATCATCTAACATAGATGGGTTAGCCTTACCGGCACGTATTTTATTTAATTCGTTATCTGCGTGATCAATTGCTTTATCCATTAAAGCTTTTGCATCAGTTACTTGTTTTTTAATGAGTTCGATCATTGGTCATGATTTTTGACAAAAATAATAAAAAGTATCAAAGCCCCTTAAATTCTTACCTATAGCAACAAATAAATATTTGGCTTGATAACAAAATATTGCGCAGGTAGTTTTAATGATCTATCGTAGAGGAAGATAAGTTATTGTGAATAACAACCGTAAAACGCTAAAAAAAGGCAATAAAAAGCACGCTAACAAAAATTGAGAGCGTGTTTAACATTTTTTAAAGCAAAACATCGTGAAGTGTATACGATGTTTTGCTTTTTAACCTTTACAGATTACTACCAACGGCTACCGCCGCCGCCGCCTCTGCTATCTTTAGAGTAGCCGCCACCGCCGCCACCTCTGTTGTTATCTCTTGAGTAGCCACCGCCACCGCCGCCGCGGTTGCCGCCACCAAAACCACCACCACCGCTTCTGCGGTCGCCTGGTTTTTTGTCTTCAGCCTGGCTAACAGCAATTGAACGGCCGCTAATTTCAGAACCGTTTAAGCCTGAAATTGCTTTTTGTGCAGCTTCGTCATCAGACATCTCAACAAAACCAAAACCTTTGCTTCTGCCAGACTCTCTGTCAATAATAATTTTCACGGTGGTTACTTCACCATAAGCTTCAAAAAGCTCTTGTAAATCTGCTTCCTGCAATGAGTAAGGAAGGCTTCCTACGAATATGTTCATCAAAAAATTAGTTTAGTAATGATCAGTTTGTTACCGTCATTTATTTGTTTACATCAAATATAGAATAGAAATCAATCAATTGTACAATAATTTGTTAAACTATATTTTTTATTTTCTATTTCAACTCAAATAGCAGGCCGTAAAATCAAAGAATTGACTGTATTTGATAAGTTTTTTCGTTTAAAATAAATTTATCGCCCGCTGTTTTATCTTTTAAGTTATAGCCAATTGGTGATGCGGGCGATACCGCGAAGTAATTTATGCCATCTAAAGCCAAAGCCCCGGCGCTGATGGCTAAATAAAAGTTGCCGTTATTGGTCATAATAATGCTACCGGTTTCTGCCTTTTTAGATTCACCGTTAAAGGAGATCTGGTTTAAAGCCACCAGCAGTTTGTTGGCCTCGTTAAGCTGGGCCAGGTTACGGTTGGTTTCCTGCTGGGCCATTTCGCGGCCGGTTTCATACTTATCGCCCGCGCTGCTTTTGGTATCATCGTTTTGTGCCTGCTGGGCCTCGGCAATGGCCTGCTCTGCTGCCTGCATGCGGCTTTGTACGTAAGCAACGCACAACCCGTGCAGCTTTGCTTTTATATCACTCATTATATACAGTTAAAAAACGAAGATGGTTTAATTTGTTGGGAAATTGGAAAAAGGCTTAAAAATAAAAGCCCCGCGCACTCGCTGCCCGGGGACTTTCAACCTAAACCTTATCACAATGTAAATGCGAGGCACTTACGCTACTAATAACGTAATTCATGGGCTAATGATACATGCCTTAACACAAATGTTACATATTTATGATAATATAGCCGTTAGCGCTAAGCAAAACAAACTGGGGCAATTGTGGTTAATGATTAGTTGTTAAACACATAACTAATTATATAACATGAACTTAAAACGTACTTTTGGCGCTATACTTACCGTATTAGGTATTGTAGGCCTTATTTATACAGGTGTGCAAATTATTCAGCATACAGGCGCGGCAACTACATTAATTGTGGTAGGCCTTATAGCTATTATCTTTTTCTTCACCGGCATAAGCCTGGTGCGCAACACAAAAGACGAAGCTTAATTGATAGCGGAAGGGGTGATCTGCCCCGATGACGAGATACTTAACCCAGGCCGGGTAAAATCGGCCTCGGTTAATGCTTTTATACGTAGCGCAGCGCGGTTTAAGGGATCTGCATGCAGCCCTTTATCATGCTCTTGCCGATATGATACTATTTGTCCGCTCAAAAATTCGCCCTTTTTATTGATGCGGAACTTTAGCAAGGGGGCCAGGCCGCATACGCCGCTTACGCTTACACCCTTATAAGTTACAAAATTACCCAGGCTATAAGCTATCAACCTTTTTTTATAAAGTTCCATGGCGCGTGCAACATGTGGGCCGTGGCCTAATATAACATCTGCACCGGCATCAATTGCTGCATGGCTAAAAAGGCGGAGATTGCCGCGATTTTCTCCTTTAAATATTTCGGCAGAGTCGGGCACATGTTCATAATCTGTGCCCTCGCCACCACCATGAAAAGATACAATAACAATATCGTTATTTGCTTTTAAGTTGCTGATGAGCTGTTTTGCGGCAGCTATACCTAATAATGATACCGTTTGGCCATTGGGCGAGAATGCGCAAAAGCCGTATTTAACCCCATCTATAGCGAACGTTTTTGAGGGGTGGCTTTTAAAGCCTGCCGTATGTATGCCCAGGCTATCTAAAACTTTAACAGTGCTTTTACGGCCGGCCAGGTCAAAATCATTTGAGTGGTTATTGCCTACGCTTAAAATATTAAAGCCGGCGTCCTTAAAAACATCGCCATACTTTACCGGCATCCTAAACAAATAGCCTTTATGTTTAAACCGTAATTTGTAACCAACAGGTGCGCCGGTATCTAATAATACCCCTTCCAGGTTGCCAAAGGCAATGTCGGCCTTGCGCAGATTTTCTAAAGCTGGCTTAAAACTATTCAGTGCGCTATCAGGCGGCAGGGAAGTACTGTCGGGGTATGATGATCCCAGCATCATATCGCCAACGGCGGCAATGGTAATGGCAGTATCTTTTGGGGTTTTTGTAATGGTATCTGTTGGGATAACATCCTTTTGGGCACTAATCTGTTTTTTGAATTCGGGATTAGTGCATGCCGTTATAGCGATAAGTAAACTGAAAAGTAGGGTTAACCGGGTTTTCATGCAGGGGCAAAAAAAATCCCTTCATGGTTAGTGAAAGGATTAAGGATATTGAATTTAGGTTTATTTAGTTAGCTGGTTGGTCATCCGCAGATGCTGACGCCGTTGAAAGTTCACCTTTAAATGATTCTAACAAGCGGCCGCCTTTATAAAAATAACGGCTGTAGTAGGCATCATCTAAGCTGCTTATAGCTACACCTTTTGATGAAGCGTGCGCAAACCTGTTGTTGCCCAGATAAATGCCAATATGTGAAATGCTGCGGCTGTGAATTTTAAAGAAAACCAAATCTCCTTCTTTCAGATCATCTTTACCAACTGGGTTTACCATGCTAAAAATATCACGTGAACTGCGGCGGATATTCAGGTTAAATACATCATTGTACAATTGTTTTGTAAATGCAGAGCAATCAATGCCTTTACGTGAGCTGCCACCAAAACGGTAAGGAGTGCCTATCCAATCGTATACAAAATGAAAAAGTTTCATGTTTGAGGTTGCAGATACAGCAACGCCCATAATTTGAGAAAGATAATCTTTCGCTAAGCTTTCTTGTTCATCTTTATCAGCTACCTGATTTGGAACATTTTTTGTTTGAGCTTGAGCAGCTAAAACGCTCAGAAATAGTGCAATAGCAAGTGTAATTTTCTTCATTTAATCCCTTTAATTTGTTGAATTAGGACAACAAATGATTATTAAATTGGACAGTGTGTCTATTGTTGGATACAAAACTATCCAATATTTTTAAACTACCAAATTAAAAGGAGATTTTTTTTCACAACGAATTGGGCAATATTTTTAACCGATGTGTATAATTATGTCGCAATAGTGTTTGTGGTTTCCGTTTGTGAAATTATTTTTCAAATAGCCTGGTCGAATAGCGTAATTGGCGGTGAGGGTAAAACTGGCGGAGTTAGCCTATACATAATAACTTAAACAAGGGTTAAAAGCCGGCGCTAACGGGCTCTTTGGAGCGGCTACAGGTGTATACCGGCCCCGGTTATCAAGATTTTTTTCAAAAAGAATATTGTGGGAAAGAGGTGTTTCGCTGCCTTATAAGGCGTACTATTTACACCATATCCAAATGTTATTTTGCTTTTTTTAAAAATACTATGCATGCATTGGAATGGTGCTTTAAAAATTTAATTAAATCATGCTAACAAATTCGTTGCAGTTTCGGTTATTTGCAGGATATAATTAGATTTGCACTTCCAATAGAAATTTGTTTTTAATAAATGAGTTCAATCGAAATAACTAAAGACACCTACCTGATGTGGTACGAGTCTATGCTCCTGATGCGTAAGTTTGAAGAAAAGACCGGCCAATTATATGGTCAGCAAAAAATACGCGGGTTTTGTCACCTTTACATTGGGCAGGAAGCCGTATTAGCAGGCGCTATGTCTGTTATACGCCACGAAGACAGTTTAATAACTGCTTATCGCGACCACGCACACGCTTTAGCAAAAGGCACATCACCTAAGGCTATTATGGCCGAGATGTATGGCAAAGCAACCGGATGCTCAAAAGGCAAAGGCGGCTCGATGCACATGTTCGACAAAGAAAACCATTTTTATGGCGGGCATGGTATTGTAGGTGGCCAGATCCCTATGGGTGCAGGTATCGCTTTTGCTGAAAAGTATAAAGGTACCGATAACGTAAATATTGCCTACATGGGCGATGGTGCCGTGCGCCAGGGGGCTTTAACAGAAACCTTTAATATGGCTGCTCTGTGGAAACTGCCTGTAATTTTTGTTTGCGAAAACAATGGTTACGCCATGGGTACATCTGTAGAGCGTACTACTATACAAACAGACATTTACAAATTAGGCCTGCCTTACGGTATCCCTTCATCACCAGTTGATGGTATGGACCCGGTTGCAGTGCATAACGCAATGGACGAAGCTGTAGCACGCGCACGCCGCGGCGAAGGCCCAACTTTCCTTGAAATGCGTACTTACCGTTTCAAAGGGCACTCGATGAGCGATCCGCAGAAATACCGTACTAAAGAGGAGTTGGAAAGCTACAAATCAAAAGACCCTATTGAAACAGTAAAACTAACTATCGAAAAAGAAGGTTATGCTGATGGGAAATGGTTTGAAGAGATAGACGCAAAAATTAAAGCACAGGTTGATGAAGCGGTTCAGTTCGCTGAAGAATCGCCTTGGCCCGATGCATCAGAGCTTTATACTGATGTATATGTGCAACAGGATTATCCGTACATCCGCGACTAATATCTTATATTTATAAATATTAACAATATTCATCACAGTATATGGCTGAAGTAGTTAAAATGCCTAAAATGAGCGATACCATGACCGAAGGGGTATTGGCGAAATGGCATAAAAAAGTTGGCGATAAGGTAAAATCGGGCGATGTATTGGCCGAGATAGAAACCGATAAAGCCACTATGGATTTTGAATCGTACCAGGACGGCACCTTGCTTTATATAGGTGTTGAAGAAGGTAACGCTGTGCCGGTTGATGCCGTTATTGCCGTTTTAGGTAAAGAGGGTGAAGATTATAAGGCACTTTTGGATGGCGCAGCTGCTGCACCTGCAAAAGCTGAAGAGAAAAAAGAAGATAAACCTGCTGAAGAGGCTAAGCCTGCAGCAACTGAAGATAAAAAACCTGCTGCAACCGTCGCACCGGCAAAACCAAAGGTTGATACCTCAAGCATTCCGGCTACTGTAATACGTATGCCGTTGCTTAGCGATACCATGACCGAGGGAACCATTGAAAAATGGAACTTTAAGGTTGGCGATAAAGTAAAAGCGGATGATTCATTAGCTGATGTGGCAACCGATAAGGCTACCATGGAGGTTGTGGGTTACGAAGCCGGTACCTTATTATATATAGGTGTTAAAGAAGGCGAAGCTGCACAGGTAAACGGCATTATTGCGATTGTAGGTAAAGAAGGTACCGATATACAGCCTTTATTAGATGCTGATACCGGCGCTGAGGCACCGGCAGAAGCACCTGCTGCCGAAGAGAACAAAGAAGAAGCCGCACCGGCAATAACATCTGATGCTGCACCAACTGCTACGTCAACAGGTTCAACCGAAGATGATAGCCGCGTTAAAGCATCGCCACTGGCGCGCAAAATTGCTAAAGACAAAGGCATTAACCTTAATGATGTAAAAGGCAGCGCTGATGGCGGCCGTATCATCAAAAAAGATATAGAAAGCTTTACACCATCTGCAAAACCTGCAGAAACCGCTAAACCGCAAGCAGGAGCAGCAGCATCTGCCCCTGCCGAAAAAGCACCGGTTGTATTGCCAACTTACACAGGCGAAGAGAAATTTACGGAAAGAAACGTTACGCAAATGCGTAAAGCCATTAGCCGCAGGTTATCTGAAAGCTTGTTTACTGCGCCACACTTCTACGTTACCATGTCGATAGATATGGACCAGGCAATTGCTGCCCGTAACAAAATGAACGAGGTTGCTCCGGTTAAGATCTCATTTAATGATTTTGTAGTTAAAGCTGTGGCCGTTTCATTGAAACAGCACCCTGCCATTAACTCATCATTCCTTGGCGATAAGATCCGCACAAACGAGCACGTACACATTGGTGTAGCCGTAGCGGTTGATGAAGGCCTGCTGGTACCGGTTATTAAGTTTGCCGATGGTAAATCGTTAAGCCATATCTCGCAAGAGGTTAAAGAGTTTGCCGGTAAAGCCAAAGCAAAAAAATTACAACCTGCCGAAATGGAAGGCTCAACTTTCACCATATCAAACCTTGGTATGTTTGGTGTTGATGAGTTTACCGCAATTATTAACACACCAAATGCTTGTATCCTTGCCGTTAGCGGTATAGCACAGGTGCCGGTTGTTAAAAATGGCGCAGTAGTACCGGGCAATGTAATGAAGGTAACACTAAGCTGTGACCACCGTGTGGTTGATGGCGCACTGGGTGCCGCATTCCTGCAAACCTTAAAATCATTACTGGAAGAACCGGTAAGGATGATGATATAAGCCGGAAGTCCGTAGTAGGAAAGTCCGAAAGATTTAAATAGCGATGGGTTTACTCATCGCTATTTTTGTTTACACTATCGCTGCCGCGAGCTTTCAGCTCGTGGTATAGCATGAAGTCAGCTTTCAGCTGACGCAAGCTGAAAGCTGACTTATGCACCCAACGAGTTACGCTGCGCTAAACTCGTGGTAGCTTTAGAGCTTTGGGTCATCCTGAGCCTGTCGAAGGGCATAGGTTGCTAATGGTTCGACAAGCTCACCATGACATCCTACTTTTTTATTACCTTGCTTCTTCACTTACCATCATGATATATTTCGCCATTATTATAGCTGTAGTTATTTGCTATTCTTTATTCCAAAGAAGAAAAAACCGCACCCTTACCCAAACCATCCTAACCGATGCGCAAAAGCAATTGCTAACCCAGCATATCGATTACTACAACAAACTATCAGATACCGATAAGCTTTACTTTGAAGATAAGATAGAACAGTTTTTGGATGCCGTACGCATTGAAGGCGTAGGCCTTGAGCTTACAGATACTGACCGAATCATGGTGGCATCCAGCGCGGTGATCCCCATCTTCGCGTTTAAAGACTGGACTTACCGCAACGTTACCAACGTGCTTTTATACCCGGATACCTTCGATAAGGATTTTCAGTTTGAAGGGAACGAAGGGGAGGGGCGCAACATTATGGGCATGGTAGGCAGTGGATACATGAACGGACAAATGATACTATCGCGCAATGCGCTTACAAAAGGGTTCTCAAAAAATGGTGGTAAAGAAAATACCGGCATCCATGAGTTTGTACATCTTTTGGATAAAGCCGATGGCGCTACAGACGGCATCCCCGAAGGGTTCCTGCCACATGAGTATGTTGAACCCTGGGTAAGAATGATGCACCAGGAGATCCACAAGATAGAGGCCGGCCGTTCAGATATAGATGTTTATGCTACCACAAACGAGGCCGAGTTTTTCGCCGTGGTATCAGAATATTTCTTTGAAAAACCTGACCAGTTTCAAACCAGGCACCCGGAATTGTATGATATGCTGAGTAAAGTGTTCGGGCAGGATCCGGCAAAACAATAACCATGATGACATTCGCCGATAAGGTAATCGATTTTAACAAACAACTGGAATACACAGGCCCGGCATTGCCTGCCAGTATCCGGATCATGAACCCCTTTAAAGAGGAAGAAAACGCTTTAGGGATCTCATCAACCTTTTATAAAAAATATTACAATGACAATAATAAGCGCCATCTTATCCTGGGGATTAACCCCGGCAGGTTTGGCAGCGGTTTAACGGGTGTGCCTTTTACCGATCCTAAACGCCTGAAATCGGAGTGTAATATTAATTATGTGGGAAAAATCACCCACGAGCCATCATCGGTTTACGTTTACGGAATGATTAACGCCTACGGTGGGGTTGAGGCATTTTACAATAAGTTTTATATTAGTTCGGTTTGCCCGCTGGGCTTTACCACTATACACAATAATGGGAAAGAAAAGAACTATAACTACTACGATAGTAAGGAACTTTGTACAGCCGTAACCCCGTTTAGCATCGATAACATCAAAAAGCAAATTGCTTTGGGCTGCTATACCGATACATGTTTCTGTTTCGGTACAGGGCAAAACGAAAAGTTTTTGAAGAAGCTGAACAATGAGTATGGCTTTTTTAATAAGATAGTAGCGCTGGAGCACCCTCGCTTCATCATGCAGTATAAAGCCAAAGCAAAGCAGTTTTATATCGATAAATATTTGGAAGCGTTTAGCGAAGTGCGATGATAAGCTCCCCACATAGATATCACACCAGGATGCAGATACAATTTCCATAAGCCATTAAAAAAAATTATTTTGCAGCCCTCTTGATGAAGTTTTTTACCAAACCAGTTAAACCAGAAGATACCGCAGATGAAGCTTTACTGAACAGCTACCGGGAAACCCGCGACCTGAAAGTTTTAGGCCGACTGTATGAGCGTTATATGCCGCTGGTTTATGGTGTTGGTTTAAAGTATTTAAAAGATGAAGAGTGGGCACAGGATGCTGTAATGGCCATATTTGAAGAGCTTGCACAGAAGGTTCACCAACACGATGTAAAACAGTTCAGGAGCTGGTTATACGTACTTAGCCGTAACTATTGCCTGATGCAGCTGCGTGCGGGTAAAAAATTAGAAACCGTAACTTTAGATGAGTTTGTGGAATTTACTCCGGTTTTGCATCCTGATACCGAGGGCCGCGAAGAAGCCATGCAGGCTTTGGAACGATGTATGGATAAGTTAATACCTGCGCAAAAGCAAAGTGTTAAATTATTTTACCTTGATGAGAAGTGTTATAAAGAAGTTGCCGACGAAACCGGCTTTACCATGAACGAGGTAAAGAGTTATATACAGAACGGTAAACGCAACCTTAAAATTTGTTTGGAGAAGAATAGTGGACAATAAAAGGGCCGACATACAGCAAATACAGAAGTACCTTAACGGAGAACTTGATGCAAAAGCTATGCACCGCTTAGAGCGCGAGGCGCAGGGCGACCCGTTTTTAATGGACGCGCTGGAAGGGTATGGCCGTATAAAAAATCCTCAGCATGCAAACCTGGTAACCTTACAGGAGCGTTTGCAAGCCCGTACGGCGGTTAAAACCCGCCGAATGATACCATGGGCGGTTATATCAGTTGCTGCCAGTGTAATAGGCTTTGCTATAGTTATTGGGTTGTTGTATAAGGGTAATCAACCTGGTACGGCTGAAAAAGTGGCCATGAATCAGCCGGTTAAAAGTGTAACACCAGATACCACAGCTATTATAACAGATAAAAAAACCGGGCATGCAATTTTAGATACACCGCAGGGACTTATGGCAGATAACGAAGCCAAACCTGTAGAAAAAGATGTGCCTGTTCTTGCGAATGCGGAGCGATATAAAGCGCCGGTTACAGTTGCCGAAACAAATGCAGCGCCAATGGAGGCTTTGAAAAGTTTGCCGGATAGTTCTGCAATGGAAGATAAGATAATGGGCTATATGGCTGCCAAAAGGCAGGATACTGTGTTGGGGGGTGATAAAGTAATAACAACTAATAATGCGGCCGCATTAACCATGCTAAACAGTAAGGCAAAAGGTGCTGATATGACAGTAAGACCGGGCAAACCTGGCGATAACAACGCTTATGCTTTGAGCCAGGCTGGCCTGCCTGCTAATTTATTGACAGGTGTGGTATTAGACCGTACCAATGGCGCGCCGTTACCGGGGGCGTCTGTAAAAGTTGTTGGCAGATCGGCGGGTACACAAACGGATGCGAACGGCAAATTTACCCTGCCAAATGTTAAAAAGGACGAATCTCTATCCATTGGGTATATTGGCTACAACAGTAAAATACTTGATGTAAAAGACAAGGATAGTTTGAAGGTTGAACTGGATGAAAACAGAAGTTCGCTGAATGAGGTAGTATTAGTCGGGCGTGCTAAAAAGGTTAAAAACGAACGGGCCCGCCCACATGCCGGCTGGGACGCGTTTAAAAAATATCTGAAAGAAAATGCTGTTACTGCTGATGGCAAAGAGGGCATAGTTGACCTGTCCTTTACTGTTAATGCTAACGGTTCTGTCTCCAATATAATTGTAGCCAAAAGCCTAAGTGCAACAACCGATGCCAAAGCCATCGACCTGATAAAGAATGGGCCAACCTGGAGCGGAAACACCAGCGGTAAAGCCGAAGATGTTAAGGTTAAGGTGGCGTTTCATCAGTAGCATTAATTTCTCCGCTCGCAATTACGGGATGTTTAAAGATGAAAACAAAAAAGGCGACAGGTTCTAAAACCTATCGCCTTTTACATATCAAAGCGCTGTATATTATTTCTTGTTCCTATCGTAATAACCAAACACCTTTTGCAGTAGTGGTGTGGTACGTGCGCCAAGGTTTTGGCGAATGTTCAGTTCTTCCTGTGCTATTTCTACAAACAAACCGTCAATTGCTTTTTGGGTAACGTAGTCGCTAATATCCGGGTTTATTTTGCTTACAAATGGCACTTTGTTATACGCCGATGCTGCATCAGTATAGTACTTTGTAGCACCTACTTTATTTAAGCTGGTTTGTATCACCGGTTTAAATTTAGCCGATAGCTGCAGGGTGGTAGTACGTTTAAAGTAATCTGTAGCGGCGTCTGGTTTGCCCAATAAAATATTGGTTACATCGGTTAAGGTCATTTGCTTAATGGCGCTTACAAAAATAGGTTTGGCCTGTACGGCAGCATCCTCGGCAGCACGGTTTAGGGATAATATTACATTATCGGCCAGTTTACCAAGGCCTATGCTGCGTAATGTTTTTTCGGCTTTTTGCGCCTCGGGCGGGAAAAGTATCTTAACGGCAGCGTTGCCAAAAAAGCCATTAACAGCCGATAGCTGGTCAGAGCTTTTGCCGGTAGCCAGCTCAAGGGCTTGTTTTAAGCCGTTATTAATATCAAGTGTTGATGGGGTGCCGGTTTGTTGTATGGTGCCCTGCGCAACCTGGTTAAGGGTATCGCAGCTGCAAAACAAAATAAAAAGGACCGGAATAAGTAAAAGTGTTTTTTTCATGTAATAAGGTAAGCAAATTTACTGCCAGTATCCACCTAATTACCAGTGCCTAACCAGCATAAAAACCAAACCTGCAATAAGGGCCGAAATAGGGATGGTGATTATCCATGCCCAAACCAGGTTAATGGTTACCCCCCAGCGCACAGCCGATACACGTTTTGTTAAACCAACACCGATGATAGAACCCGTAATAGTATGCGTAGTTGAAACAGGGATGGCAAAATGTTCGGTGATAAACAGGGTTACCGCACCCGCAGTTTCTGCAGCTACACCCTCTAAAGGCGTTATCTTGGTGATCTTTGAACCCATGGTCTTCACGATCTTCCAACCGCCAGACATGGTACCTAATGATATAGCAGAATAACAAGCCAATGGGATCCAGTCGGGCATGGCAGCATCGCTGGCAATAACCTTGGCTGCAACCAAACTTACATATAAAATACCCATTACTTTTTGGGCATCATTGGTGCCGTGTGCAAAGCTTAATGCCGCGGCAGATACCAGTTGCAGGCGTTTAAACCAGCGTTCGGCAACGGCGGGTTTGGCCCGCTTACATATATGTAATATCAGTATGGTAATAACATACGCTATTATTAAACCAATGAATGGTGCCAAAACTATATAGGCAATGATCTTGAAAATATAATCGGAATTGATGGCGGCAAAAGCATGCTGCCCCATTAATAAAGCATTGGTTATACCAGCACCGGCAAAACCGCCTATCAGCGTATGCGATGAACTGGATGGGATACCAAACCACCAGGTGGTTAAGTTCCAGGTAATAGCGGCAATAAGGCCGGCTAATACCACATGCAGGGTAATAAATTCCTCATGCACCGTTTTAGCAACCGTGTTGGCTACCTTGTGGTCTTTTATAAAAAAGTAAGCGGCAAAGTTAAATACAGCGGCAAGCAATACTGCCTGGAAAGGCGTCAGTACCTTTGTTGAAACAATGGTAGCTATAGAGTTGGCGGCATCATGAAAACCATTGGTGTAATCAAAAATAAGCGCCAGGGCAACTACAGCAACAAGTAAAGTGGTAACCATTTAAATGATTTAAGTTATGCTTAGGCGTTTTTAATTAAAATTGATTCCATTACGTTTGCTGCATCCTCGCACATATCAGTAGCGGTTTCAAGCGCGGCTAATATCTCTTTGTATTTTATAAGGCGGATGGCATCTGTTTCGTATAGGAAAAGATCGGCAACGGCACGGTCAAAAACGTAATCGGCCTGGTTTTCTACGCTGTTTATGCGGATACATGAATCGGCAATGGCGCGTACGTTTCTTAGATCTTTTAGTTCGCGCACGGCTTTTTCCAGGTCGGTACCGGCCTGTAGTATCAGTTCAGATAACTTGCGGATGTGCTCGTTAAAATCATCTATTCTGTAAAGCAGCATGCGGTTGGCAGCGCCGTGTATGTAATCGGCAATATCATCAATAGCGGTGGCTAAAGCGTGTATATCCTCACGGTCAAATGGTGTGATGAAGTTTTTGCCCAGTTCAAGATATATCTGGTGGGTAAGTTCATCGCCTTTGTTTTCAAGCTTATCAATCTGCCTGAAAAGTTCTTCGCGGGTGGCCGGGTTAACCGAGTTTACCGCTTCAACCAAAATGGTTGCCATGCTTACAACGTTACTTGCAGCCTGCTCAAACAACGGGAAGAAGGTCTTCTTATCTTTAGGAACAAAATACTGAAATATACTGTTTAGTGACATCTGCTATTTAATTTGGCGTAAAGGTAAGCTTGCAATGTTAAGTTAATGTTAACTTTTTAATACAGGAATATTTGGAAATGGTAAAGTTTGTTTGGCTATTTGTAAGGTGAAACCAAACGTCGACCCCATGCCCTCGGTGCTGCGTACATTAATGGTTTGCTGATGCGCTTCAATGATATGTTTAACAATGGCCAACCCTAAGCCCGAGCCACCAATTTGCCTTGAACGGCTCGTATCTGTGCGGTAAAAACGCTCAAATAAGCGCGGAAGGAACTTTTCTTCAATACCTATACCATCGTCGGTAACCTCAATAAGCACCTGCTCGTGCAGCACAAAGATGCTTACAGCGGTGTTGCCGCCATCCTTGCCATATTTAAAGGAGTTGTCGATAAGGTTTACCAGCACCTGGCGTATTTTTTCCCGATCGGCATTAACAAATATGCCGTCGTCGTATTTTTGTTTAAACGTTAATTTAATATTGTGCTGATTGCTTTTTAGCTCAAGCGATTCAAAAACCTCTTTGATCAGGTCATTGATCTTAAACTTGGTGTAATTGATAGGGATCTCGCCCGATTCCAGCTTAGAGATCTCATCCAGATCATGGATCAGGTAGCTCAGGCGATCAACATTCTTTGATGCTTTTTCCAGAAATTGCACGGCCAGTTCCTTGTCCTCCAACCCATCATCCTGCAGGGCTTCTATGTAACCCTGTATGGCAAAAAGAGGTGTTTTAAACTCGTGCGAGATGTTCGATAAAAAATCCCTGCGGAATTTTTCCTGTTTTTTCAGCTCGTCTATCTCGCTCTTTTTTTGTTTTGCCCATTCCTGTACCTCGTGTTCCACATCGTTTATAGGGTCGGCGCTTACGTGTTCGCCAAGGGCATCGCGCAGGTCGCGGCCAAGTTTAAGGTTATGGATAAGCTTGTAAATAAGCTTAATTTTTGAGTAGATGTATTTTTCTATCAGGTAATAAAAAACAATATAGCTGGTGATGAAGGTAACCAGGAAGGTTATCATCATATCGTACCATTTATGCTGAAAGTAGTAGTTTACTGCCGATAAGGTGATGGCAACCGCGGCAGCGTTTATCAATATCAATACGCGCAATTTCATAGCATAAAGTTACTATTTGTAAACGGTTATAATTAACATAGAAGCAAGCCCCTGTGTTAATTAATTGTTATCATTTAATTGCGGTGTATTATTGGGCTTATTTTGCTTCGAAGTTGATGGCTACTTCGTCGCCCATGGTCATGCTGTTACCGCCAATGGCAAAATCCCTGCGGTTAATTTTAAAGCTGCCTTTAAAAGAGTTATCGGCATAAGTAAATGGTACTTCAACCAGTTTGGTTTTTCCTTTCAGGGTAAGGTTAAACTGGCCTGTAAAGTTGTTACCATTTGCTTTTTTAAATGAAACAGACGACAGGCCGATCTTTGGATATTTTTGCACGTCGAAATAGTCGTCCTTTTTCAGGTGCTCATCGCGCATATCATTATCCGTGTTAATTGTATTAACATCGGCAGTAGCTTCAATTTTGCTTGTTGCCAAAGCAGCGGGGTCAAAGGCGATGGTACCCTGTACCCCACCAATGGTGCCACCGGTTTTAATACCCAGGTTTTTTATCTCGAAGGATACCTTAGCGTTGCTGATGCTTTTTGTTTGAGCGAAAGCCGTGGTGCTTATAATAAGTAATGTTATAGCTGCGAGAATATTTTTCATGTTACGAATATGACGGGTTTTACCCAGCCAGGTTTAATTTGAGATACAATTTACTTTAGGCCAGTGTTAAAACTCCACATGTGCCCTTAACGAGAATACGTTTACAGGTCCTCTATCCTTGTTATAAGCCGGATTAGCAATAAACTGGTAATCGGGCGATAACCATAACTTGTGCTGGTAGGCATTCAATTTATAATACACCTCAGCTACCAGTTCGGGCGAGTAGTTTAACCGCCCATCTCCAATAATAAAACCATAACCGCCAGCAGCCAGGTAATCTTTATGATCCTTCGAGATGCCGTTACCTACAAATGCCAGCCCAAGTTCGTCATCCTTACGTTTCCATGAGGTGCCTTTTAAAACGGCGCCTAAACTTAATGACCGGTCAATCTCGGTAAATGCCCAGGTTTCGGTTTTGCCATCGTTATAACTTGCTTTGGCAAAAACGCCAAAATCATTGGTTAAGTATTGGTCGGCACTTATACCAAAGCCATATTTGTGCCTGCCGTATGCCTGGGTTGCATCCACATCGGGCGCGGTTGGGCTTTGGTTAATGGCATCGCGGTATACGCCCATTTTGCCGTTGTTACGGAAAGCCAGTAACCTTAACGTACCTTTTTGCCCGCCAAGCGCGTAACGCTTTTCATATTCTAAGGTCTGTGTATTGGCGCGGCTTACCCTTTGGTCCCAAATAGCACCATTTGCCGTGGTAGTAGTCATGGTGAATCCAAAACGTAATGCCCAGGTTGGCTGGCCCAGTTCTGCAATACCCCCTAAAACGTAACCACGGGTATTGGCAGGGTAGTCCCAGGCTGCGTTATCCATCAAACTCCAGTTCATGAACTGCGAGCGGGCATCGTGGCTAAACTCGTTGCCGTCAAAAAAATCGGCCATGCCAAATTTACCAACGGTAACTTTAAGGTAGCGCTTGCTTTTCCAGCCGGCCAGTTGGTTTACATCATCATTAATGTATTCTTTATCGTTACCCCATTCAAAGTTTTGGGTAAAATACAGGCGGGCTATATAAATTTTAGGTTCGGCACCGCCAACACGGAAGGTTTCGCCATTTGGGAAACCGGCAATGCCCAAAGTTTTGCTCAGGCCGGCTCCGCCACTCATTTCGGGGTTAAAGTATGCCTCCATGCCTTTCCATAAGCGCGCGCCACCAAAAAGGGTTGTGGTTAATGATGTTTGTGTTTCCTCGCCGGTAAGCAAACTGTTGTTGCCGGTATAGGGCGCACTAAAGCCGGGTTTGTATTGTGTAATAATGGTTTGCTGGAAGTGTAAATTAAAGCGCTGGTTTTTTAACGTATCCTGCGCGGCAGCAAATTGGGTTAGGTTAAATAGTATAACTAATGATAGTAAAATTTTTTTCATGCTCATGAAATGAATGTTGGGGATTTAGTTTATTGTACTTCACTGTAAAATTGCTGCAGGTAGCTTTCCATAAAATTATGGCGCTGCTGTGCAAGCTGTTTACCTGTAGGGGTGTTCATCTTGTCTTTAAGCAGCAGCAGTTTTTCGTAAAAGTGGTTTATGGTGGGGGCGGTAGTGTTTTTGTACTCTTCCTTGCTCATGTTTAGGTTAGGCTTAATAGTAGGGTTGTAAATCTCCCTGGCCTTAAAGCCACCGTAAGTAAATGCACGGGCAATACCTATTGCGCCAATGGCATCCAGGCGGTCGGCATCCTGCACAATGGCTAACTCGTTAGAGTAAAATGTGGCTTTATCAAAGCTTGCCTTAAAACTCATGTGCCTGATGATCTGCTGCACATGGGTTACGGTACCGGCATCAGCCTGAAGACTGTTTAGGAATTTACCTGCTGTGGCAGGGCCTATTTCCTCATCACCGTTGTGGAATTTGCTGTCGGCAATATCATGCAGCAGGGCGGCAAGTTCAACTGTAAGTAAGTCGCAATCTTCTGTTTGGGCTATCAGTTTGGCGTTGGTCCAAACGCGGTGTATGTGCCACCAATCATGGCCCCCTTCTGCATTCTTTAGCGTGTCTTGTACAAAACTTACGGTTTTTTCAACAATATCAGGGGTATTCATATTTGCAGTATTTGGGTGCAAATATAACAGGTACAGGCACTACTTTCCTGATTTTTTAGTTAGTTATGCCGCCTCGGCGTTTTCCGTTTTTATGAGCTCTGTAAGTTCTGTTTCCAAAATATCAGCTATCTGAAAAAGGCGTTCAACGGTTATTTTAGTGTACCCTAATTCAATTTTGCTGTAAGCGTTTTGAGAGATGTTGAGCTTGGCAGCAAGATATTCTTGTGTGTAATTTAATGATTCGCGTTTGTTGCGGATGTTGCTTGCAACTGCTTTAACCTTGTAAGTGAGCATATCTGTCATTCTTTGCAATTGGATATTTATATATAAACGAGATTGCTGCGAACGCGGATTTAAGAAGTGTATTTTTTGGTTAATTTTTTTTCGTGACCGGGGTAGTAAAACAATAAAGCCGGCATTTGCCGGCTTTATTGTTTTACTGTATATCGTATTTCACTACTACGGTTGGCAGCAAAGTAGCTGCATTTAGTGGGATCTGATCGTGCGCTACAATAGGCCGGCGTTTTTTGTAAAAATCGTACGCTGCTTTTTGTACATCGGCTACACTGGTAGTTGGGTCGTTAAAGTTGATGGAAAATGGGATGATAAAATCGTGAAATTTCTCTTTGTTAGGGATGATCCATTTTTTAGTCGATTTTTTTAGTGCCTCAATGGCCGGAATAGTAAGCAGGTAATCGTCGGCGTAATAAATAACCAGTTTTGACAAATTCCCGTTAACGTCTGCTGTAAACTTAATTACAGCTACGCCAGCTGCTTTTTTTGCTATTATTTCCGGGCTTACTACCAGGTTATCTCTAAAAAAAGTATTCATAACCGGGCCGCCTCCCTGAAATGGGAACGCCAGGTCCTCCTGCGCGTTTGCGCAAAACGATGATAATAATAAGGCAAATATGATCAGTTTCTTCATTCTGTTTCTTTTGGTTCGCGTTTGCTGCCTTCATACAGCTCATATTCAAATAAGCGGCAATCAAGCTTGCCGTTGTAAAATTCAATTTTTCGGGCAGCCCTTAACCCTATCTTTTTGGCCAGGTCGGGGTTGCCGGTAAATACATAACCACGGTAGCCCAGGCATTTCTTTTTCAGGTAATCGCCAATACGTTTGTAGGTTATCTCCAGTTTGGTGTGTACGCCTAAGCGCTCGCCATACTCGGGGTTAAACATTACAATGCCTGCATCCTCCGGCACTTCAGTATCTTCAAAATCACAAACGTAAAATTCTATCAAATGTTCTACACCCGCAGTGTTTGCGTTTTTGCGGGCAATATCTACTGCATCCTCTGATATATCCGTGGCGATGATCTTAAAGTCGACCGTCTTTTTAGCCTTATCCTTTAATTTACGTCGTTCTACAAAAAACTCCTGCTCGTCGTACCCCATAATGTGCATAAAGCCGTAGTTCATGCGGAACAGGCCGGGATGTTTATCGGTAGCCAGCAGCGCGGCCTCAATAGCCAGTGTACCCGAACCGCACATGGGGTTAATGAACGTACTGTTCCTGTCCCAATTGGTGGCCATAATGGTTGATGTGGCCAACGCCTCAAGCATAGGGGCTTTGCCCGGTATTTTACGGTAGCTGTGTTTGGCCAGGGTTTCGCCTGATGTATCTATAAATATATCGGCTTTATCGTCCTGCCAGTAAAGGTGTATAACCGTTTTGTTGGCGTCGGCACCCGAGTTTGGGCGGATGCCTTTTTTATCTTTTATCCTGTCAACAATGGCATCTTTTACTTTAACGTTGGCAAACAGCGGCGTAAGTATGTGCTCGTTGTTAACGTTTGATGTTACCGAAAAGTAGCCCGAAAAATCGATATACTCTTCCCATTCAATCTGTACCAGTTCGTCGTACAGCGCTTTCGGGTCGGCAGCATCAAAGCTTTTTAGCAGATATAACACCTGGCTTGCACAGCGCAGGTTTAGGTTAAGCGCTATGGTATCGGTAACGGTACCCAGCAACTCAACACCGGTTTGAAAAACGCGTGTGGGTTTAAAGCCTAATGCTTCAACCTCTTGCTGCAAATATGGCGATAGCCTTTTGTTGCAGGTGATAATGATCTTACTCTCAGTGTGGAAAACTTGCATAATTATTTTGCGAATTTATGAATTAAATACGCCGCTATTTAATTTCATACTATTAACTTTACATTTTAAACATTTTCTGAAATTATGGAAGTTAAAGGTAAGGTATATGAAGTATCGGCAACCCAACAGGTTACCGAGTCGTTAAAGAAGAGAGAATTGATACTTGAGTACATCGAGAACCCACAATATCCCGAGTATTTAAAGTTTGAAGCTATACAGGATCGTTGCAATTTATTGGATAACGTTAAGGTAGGCGATGATATAGAAGTGTTTTTTAACCTGCGCGGCCGCCCATGGACGGACAAAACAGGTAAAAAAACTTACTTTAACTCTTTACAATTATGGAAAGTTAACGCTTTAGGTGGCGCAGGCAGCAGCTCTGCCCCAGAATACGCGGCACCTGCGGATATCAGCTCAGCACCTGACGACGACGATCTGCCGTTTTAAGACCTTGTATACAGTTGCGAAACTGAGTGCATTTATTTAGACATAAAATGAAAGGCCCTTCTAAATTTTTAGAAAGGCCTTTTTTGTTTAGTTGGTTACCTGGCTATTTAGTTGCCGGTTGTATTATTTCGCGAATGGTTGCCCAGCCTGTTGGGCTTTCTTTATAACGGATATAAATGATCATTGCGCGGCCTTCAAATACAAAAGGCTCACCACCACTTTTGGGCGTGCCTTTTATTGTAAATAGTGTTTGCTCTATAGCAGTATCCCCGTTTATTAAAAGGCTTTCGACCTTGTTTTTTGAAAATTCCAGGTTGTATATGTTGAGTGTTTTGAGCAGATCCGCCTTTACCGCTTCGCGCCCGCTTGAATAAGATGTGTAGTTAAGTGCTTTAACTACATCAGGGTGATGGTAACTCATTATAGCTGTAATATCGCCGTGGGCAAAACCAGCTCTGATGGCTTCGCTGGTTTGTTTTAACATATCCTGATCTTTTTTTAGATCGACAGGGGGTATTATAGCAGATCTTGAATCAATATTTTTATATGCCTTTGCCATTACCAAAGGTGGCAGGCCTAATATGGCTATCAAAGCAACCGAGAATATAAACTCGAAGTTGGGCTTTATAATTTTTTTCATTTTATATGCTGATTTAAGGTGGTGACGCAAATTTAAAAACTCTTGCTAATCAGTAGCTTAATCTAACGAAGGTAAATTGTTAAAAATTGTTAAAAGCCATTATTCTCGTATAATTTAAAATATTTTTGTTGTTGCATGAAAAAAAGAAGCATAGGGCTTATTATTGGTTTAATGGGTTTTGCCCTTTTGGGGGTGGTTGTTATGCAATTATATTTTTTGCGGCAATCATACCAAATGCAATCCGAGCTTTTTAACCGGTCGGTTAACGAGGCATTAAACAATGTGGCGTCAAAAATCATGAAGCAGGATGCCCTTAACTTTTTGAATGCGAAGTCGCAGGAGTCGCATATCTATAAGTTAAGATCAACTGACCTTGATGATAAGAAAACCGAAATAAGCATCAACGGAAATAAAAGTATTATTGACGGCCCTGCCGTTGTTAAGAAAAAGCAAACCCGCCGCGAGCGCAAGCTGGCCATGCTGCGCGATAGCCTGAAGCGCATGATCATGCATAAAAAAATGGATGATGAGCTGGCCTCTTTAGTGCAGCAAGGCTCGGTTAACCTGCGCATACGTATTGAAGAATACACCGATGAATTTGGCGAAGTACATGGCCGCTTTATCCCCGAGATGGTAAAGTCGGCACCGCGGCCGTTTAAGCAAAAGCTGCATAAATATGATACCCTGCGTTACACGTATATGGACCCGCAGTTTGGCAGGCAGATCATATCTGTAGCAAACCTAAACCCGTTATGGGTACAGGAGCAGGAGCGTTTGCAAAAAGAAAGGCAATTTAAACAGGTTAAAAAAATGCTGGAGGCCGATTCGTTGGAGAATGCACCGCAGAATGCTAAAAAACCAAATGTAATTGAGAACCTTGCCGAAGAGTACCGAAAATCTGACGAGCCGCTGGTGAAACGTTTAAATGGGTTTTGGATTGATTCGTTATTGCGTTTTGAATTGCACAACCGTGGCATATTCCTGCCGGTTAGCTATGAGGTGAGCACTGCCAACAGCGATTCGCTGATCTTCTCGAGCGCGCTGGATACCAAGGGTACCAAGCCCGAATTTATACCGGCAAACACATACCAGAAGGTTATTTTTAGTAATGAACTGATAAACGACCCCGGTAAGATAAAAATAACCTTTCCGCAAAAAAGCTCATTCATATTGGGCAACATGACGGCTACCATTGGTACTACAGGCGGCTTGTTGTTTGTACTGATATTTTGTTTCGGTTATACCATCTTCTCTATACTAAGGCAAAAGAAGATCTCTGAAATGAAAATAGACTTCATTAACAACATGACACATGAGTTTAAAACCCCGGTATCAACCATTATGATAGCCAGCGAGGCGTTAAAGGATGATGAGATAGCCCAGGATAAAACGCGCGTTGCACGCCTGGCCAGTGTTATTTATGAAGAGAACGTACGCCTGGGTAGCCATATAGAACGCGTACTGAATATTGCCCGTATAGAAAAGAACGACTTTAAGCTGGATAAAAAGCCGCTTGATGTAAATGAAATGATTACCATTGTGCTGGATAGCATGGCACTTAAAATGCAAAAATGCCAGGCTGTTGTTACGCTGAATTTAGATGCCGAAAATGCAGTTATCATGGCAGACGAGTTACATTTTAGCAATGTAATGTTCAATTTGATAGATAATGCTATAAAATACAGCACCAATACACCAGAGATTGCTATTAGCACGTTAAATAAAAACGGGCATATCGTAATACGCGTGGCAGATAAAGGAATAGGTATGGGCCGCGACCAGCAAACAAAAATATTTGAACAGTTTTACCGCATACCAACAGGTAACCTGCACGATGTGAAAGGCTTTGGCCTTGGCTTAAGCTATGTAAACACCATAGTAAAGAGGCTGGAAGGTGCTATAGGTGTAAGATCTGAAAAGGATAAGGGCTCAGAGTTTGAGCTGAAATTCCCTGTCGCATAATATAAGTCCGGAGGTCCGAAGGTCGGGAAAGTCCGGAAGTGAATACAAAGTATAAAATAACCGTACGGACTATCGGCGTTCCCGACATCCGGTCACAATTATGAAAAAAATATTACTTGTTGAGGACGATCCAAACCTGGGCCTGCTATTGCAGGATTACCTACAGCTAAAAGGGAAATTTGATGTTACGCTTTGTAAAGATGGCGATGAAGGTTTGCGAGCTTTTACCAAACAACAATATGACCTGCTGATACTTGATGTAATGATGCCCAAAAAGGATGGCTTTACGTTAGGGAAAGAGATCAGGAAGATAAATACTACAGTGCCCATTATTTTTGCAACTGCAAAAGCCATGATAGAAGACAAGACCATGGCCTTTAACCTTGGCGGCGATGATTATATCACCAAGCCTTTCCGTATCGAAGAACTTTTACTCAGGATAAACGCACTCTTAAAAAGATCAGACACCACCGAGAAAAAAGGGGATGATAAACCATCGCAATTTAAACTGGGTATTTACAATTTTGATTATACCTCGCAACTGATAACCCACGGAGATACTATCCAGAAGCTATCAACCAAAGAAGCCGAACTGTTGCGCTTGCTTTGCATCAAAAAAAATGAGGTGCTAACCCGCGAGGAAGCCTTACTCAATATATGGCACGATGATAACTACTTTAACGGTCGCAGTATGGATGTTTTTTTGAGCAAAATACGTAAGTACTTAAAAGATGACCCATCGGTAGAGATCATTAATGTGCATGGCAGGGGCTATAAGCTGCTTATTAATTAATTTGCCCCGCCGGATATATCTTCTCCCAAATGGATGATGTTGCCATCGTTATACTGAACTGGCGCATCTCCCAGGGCATATCCTGTAATTCTCCGTTTGGGTGTATCATACCCTGTGCTTTAAATTCGGCGAATAGCTTGTTTACTTCCGTTACATTTACATAGCAGCCTGTGGTTTTGGGTATTTCCGGGTTTTTACAAGGCCACATGTGGATATTTACCCCGTCGCGGCTAAATATTAAATAGCCATCCCAATTGTTGTGAAATGTAAACCCAGTTTTTCGGTATAAATTTTATGCTTGCTTCCTCGTTTAACGAAGCTAAAATGGTATGGCATATTGAAACAAAAGCGCAGATTTTAGATAATCCAAACTTAATTATTACTTGTAACAACTTTGTTAAAACATACTTAAGAAATTTACAATTCTAATTAGATAAGTTTGTGCTAAACTAACTGACTCATTATGAAATTAAAATTACTCTACACTTGTATGGCTCTCACAGGTTTAGCAGGTACTGCCTTTGCGCAGGAAACTGTAGACCAGGCTGCTGTTCAAAAAATCCGCGAAGAGGGCTTAAACCACTCGCAGGTAATGAAAACCGCTTTTTATTTAACCGATGTTTCCGGGCCGCGTTTGGCAGGTTCGCCGGGTTTAAAACGTGCGCAGGATTGGGCTGTTAACCAGCTTAAAACCTGGGGAATGGTAAACTCTAAACTGGAGCCATGGGGCAAGTTTGGTAAAGGCTGGGAAGTTCAAAAAAACTATGCAGCTATTACCGTACCTTATTACCACGCTATCATCGCTATCCCTAAAGCATGGACACCCGGCACCAACGGCGCTATAAAAGGCGAAGTGATTTTGGTAAAAGCTGATAGCGTTGCTGAACTGGATAAATACAAAGGCAAACTTGCCGGTAAAATTGTAATTTTTGATACTCAAAATACTTTAAAACGTTCGGCTAAGCCCGATCTTGAGCGTTACACCGACGAGCAGTTAGCCGAAATGGCAGCTGCCAAGCCACAGCCAGCCGGCCAGCGCAGGGCGTTTGACCAAAATTCGCCGCAATTTGTTGCAATGCGTAAAGCAAGGGCAATGCGCACAGCTATCAGCCAGTTTTTAATTGATGAAAAAGTTGGCCTGATATTAAGCCAGGGCCGCGGTACCGATGGTACCACCTTTACAACTAATGGTGCATCATACGCAGATACTGCAAAAGCTGTAGCCCCTGAGTTGGAAACCAGCGGCGAAGACTTTTTACGCATCTTGCGTTTGGTAAAAGCAGGGCAAAAAGTGGAGTTGGAAGCTGATATCAAAACTCAGTTCTTCACTTCAGACCTGCAAGGGTACAATGTTATTGCCGAAATACCGGGTACCGATAAAAAACTAAAAGAGCAGGTTATTATGATAGGCGGACACCTTGATTCTTGGCATGGTGCAACCGGCGCAACAGATAATGCTGCCGGCAGCGCGGTGATGATGGAAGCTATGCGTATTTTAAAAGCCATTGGCTACAAACCAAAACGTACTATCCGCATTGCATTATGGAGCAGCGAAGAGCAGGGCTTATTTGGCTCGCGCGGTTATGTGGCCGCTCACTTCGGTGATCCTAAAACCATGCAGTTAAAACCCGAGCAAAAAACATTGGATGCTTACTACAACCTTGATAACGGTACCGGTAAAATTCGTGGTATATACTTGCAGGGCGATAGCGCGGCAGGGCCAATATTTCAGGCCTGGTTAGCTCCGTTCAAAGACCTTGGCGCTACAACTGTTACCGTAAGCAATACAGGCGGTACCGATCACCAGTCATTTGATGCAGTTGGCCTTCCGGGCTTCCAGTTCATACAGGATGCTATGGATTATGGTACACGTACCCACCACAGTAATCAGGATACTTATGACCGTTTAAGCGAAGATGATCTTAAACAAGCGGCCACCATTGTAGCATCGTTTGTTTACAACACTTCCGAAAGGCAAGAAATGATCCCGCGAAAGGCGTTGCCAACCCCTCCACCGGTTGCACCTGGCAGGTAATATTAGATTTGGCAATTTTTTAAAGTTGTCAGATCCCTAAAAACAAAAGCGCCATCTGAAAATCAGGTGGCGCTTTCGTTTTATAAAAATGTTGAAGATTTACGACGCTATAATATGCGTGTTATCTCTTTTTATCGCGTATTTTTTGATCTCGGCGGCAATGCCTGCAGCATCGTAACCACACTCGGCCCAAAGTTCGGGCTGGTCGCCGTGTTCAATAAATTTATCGGGGATGCCTAAACGTACAACATCCGCTTTATATTTATTATCGGCCATAAATTCTAATACCGCGCTGCCCATACCACCTTCAAGGCAGCCGTCTTCAACCGTAATAATGTGGTTGAATTTTTTGAACACCTCGTGCAGTAAAGCCTCATCAAGCGGTTTTACAAAACGCAGGTCATAGTGGGCGGGGTAATAGCCCTGTGCATTTAGCCGGGCAATGGCCGTTACAGCCTCGTTGCCGATAGTGCCGATAGAAAGAACAGCAACTTCCTCACCATCACATACTATGCGGCCTTTGCCAACCGGGATGGATTTTAGAGTGCGTTGCCAATCAACCATAACACCGTTGCCGCGTGGGTAACGGATCACAAACGGCCCCATATTGTCCAGTTGTGCGGTGTACATCAGGTTACGCAGTTCTTCCTCATTCATTGGGGCAGATACCGTCATGTTAGGGATGCAGCGCATATAAGCCAAATCATAAGCGCCATGGTGTGTTGCGCCATCGGCACCGGCAAAACCGGCACGGTCAAGGCAAAAAACGACATTTAGCTTTTGTATGGCTACATCATGTATTACCTGATCGTACGCCCGTTGCATAAAGCTGGAGTATATATTACAAAAAGGGACTAAGCCCTGTGTAGCCAGCCCTGCGCTGAATGTTACGGCATGCTGCTCGGCAATACCCACATCAAAAGCACGGTTAGGCATAGCCTTCATCATCAGGTTTAATGAGCAACCCGACGGCATAGCCGGGGTAACGCCCATTATTTTTGAATTTTGTTCGGCAAGTTCAATAATGGTATGGCCAAAAACATCCTGGTATTTAGGCGGCTGTGGCTTATCATGTTTTGTCTTCTTTATTTCGCCGGTTATTTTATCAAACAAGCCGGGGGCGTGCCATTTGGTCTGGTCTTTTTCGGCCAGGGCATAACCTTTACCTTTTACGGTAACGCAGTGTAATAATTTTGGTCCGGGGATATCACGCAGATCCTGTAGTAGCTTAACCAGGTGTTTAACATCGTGGCCGTCAACCGGGCCAAAATACCTGAATTTAAGCGCCTCAAAAAAGTTGCTGCGTTTAAGCAGGGTGCCTTTTATGCTTTTCTCTATCTTTTTAGCAAATTTAAAAGCATCGGGCCCCATTGATGATATTTTGGTAAGAACGGTCGCAATATCATCGCGGAAACGGTTGTATGGTTTTGAGGTGGTAATGTCTGTTAAATACTCTTTCAGCGCCCCTACATTTGGGTCTATCGACATATTGTTGTCGTTCAGGATCACCAAAATATTCGAGTTTTCTATTCCCGCGTGGTTCAATGCTTCAAAAGCAAGGCCTGCTGTCATGGCGCCATCGCCAATAACGGCAACGTGCTGGCGGTCGGTTTCGCCTTTGTATTGCGATGCAACAGCCATACCCAAAGCTGCGGATATAGAGGTAGAAGAGTGCCCCACGCCAAAAGTATCAAAGATGCTCTCGCTGCGTTTCGGGAAACCGCTTAAACCTTTGTAAACACGATTGGTGTGGAAATTTTCCCGGCGGCCCGTAAGTATTTTGTGGCCGTAAGCCTGGTGGCCAACGTCCCAAACCAATTGGTCGTAAGGGGTGTTTAATACGTATTGAAGGGCAACGGTAAGTTCTACAGTGCCCAGGCTGGCCGCAAAGTGCCCTCCGTTTACCGATACTACATCAATAATGTACTGGCGTAGCTCGTTGCAAATTTGCTCAAGATCGTCTTCTTTAAATTGCTTTAAATCAGAAGGATAGTTGATGCGTTTTAATAAATCACCGGCGGTTACCTGCATGTATGATATTCACTCTGTTATAACCTACAAAGTAAGCTATTTAATTGCTAATAATTGGAATATATTAAAGGTAATTATTGTTTTGATTTTATTAGTTTATAATTTTTTAAACCGTAAATAGCTGTATTTTTGACACATGACCGAAGATGGGTTCTCCATAAAGTTATCGCAGTTTGAAGGCCCCTTTGACCTTTTGCTGTTTTTTATCGAGCGGGATGAACTGGATATCCATGATATCCCCATTGCCAAAATAACCGACGATTTCCTGCATTACATTCACCAGATGACGGTGCTTAACATGGAACTGGCCAGCGAGTTTATTTTTGTTGCAGCCACACTAATGCGCATTAAGGCCAAAATGCTGCTGCCCCGCCACAATACCGGCGAGGAGGAGAACGAGATGGATACTAAAGAAGGCCTGATCCGTAAACTCATCGAGTACAAGAAATTTAAAGTGCTTTGCGACGAACTGCGGCCTTATGAGGACGAACGCTTTAAACAGGAGAAACGAGGCAACATTAAGGCCGACCTGGAGCAGGTGGAAAAAGTGACCGTGCCCGGCGAGGAGCTATCTGAACTGAACCTGTATAAGCTAATGATGGTGTATAACCGCATGATGCGCCAGTACATGACCCGCACCGAAGAGGTGCACCATACCGTTGTGCAATACCCATACACTATAGAAAAACAGAAGGAAGCTATAAACAACCTGCTGCGTATCAACAAAAAAATGGATTTTAAGAACATTGCCGGCAACAGCGAGAACAAGGTGCACTTTGTATACAATTTTTTAGCCGTGCTGGAGATGCTTCAACAGGAAATGATAGATATAACTATAGGATTGGGATATAATAACTTTTGTATAGCACCGAGGGGAGAGCTATAAGAATTTGCAAATTCGCGTTAGGGATAGGAGTGGATACCGGCCAGTGGCTAAGGCCTGGGCAGTATGAACGGATAGCCCGGCCGCAGGCAACTCCAAAACAATTATGTATGCATAATAACCCGGGGCTATTCATTAAATAAGTAGCGTTTTTAATCTGATTTATTATATCTAATATCTAAATTAGCACCGTTTTACACACAACAATGAAAAGAGACAAATTAATATTCAAGCTGTTAGACGAAGAGCAGCAACGCCAGGAAGAAGGAATTGAGCTTATTGCATCAGAAAACTTTGTAAGCAAGCAGGTAATGGAAGCAGCAGGCTCTGTTGCAACCAATAAATACGCCGAAGGCTTACCAGGCAAGCGCTACTATGGTGGTTGCGAGGTTGTTGATGAAATTGAGACTATTGCTATTGAGCGTGCCAAACAACTGTTTAATGCCGAATGGGCAAACGTGCAGCCACACAGCGGTGCGCAGGCTAACGCGGCGGTTATGCTTGCCGTATTAAACCCCGGCGATAAAATATTAGGGTTTGATCTTTCGCATGGAGGCCACTTAACACATGGCTCGCCCGTTAACTTCTCTGGTAAACTTTACGAACCGCATTTTTACGGTGTTGTAAAAGAAACCGGTCTTATCGACTACAAACAGCTTGAAAAAGTTGCCCTGGCCGAAAAACCAAAACTGATTATCTGTGGTGCTTCGGCTTACTCGCGCGATTGGGATTACGCTTTTATCCGTAAGGTGGCCGATAAAGTTGGCGCTTTGGTATTGGCAGATATAAGCCACCCGGCAGGTTTAATTGCCCGTGGTTTATTAACCGACCCACTCCCGCATTGCCACATTGTTACTACTACTACACATAAAACATTACGCGGCCCGCGTGGCGGCCTTATCCTTTTAGGGAAAGATTTTGCAAACCCATGGGGTTTAAAAACACCAAAAGGCGAGGTTAAAATGATGTCGGCCTTGTTAGATATGGCCGTGTTCCCGGGTACACAGGGTGGCCCATTAGAGCATATCATCGCTGCTAAAGCAATTGCCTTTGGCGAAGCTTTAACCGATGGCTACATGAAATATATTGCCCAGGTAAAACTAAATGCTGCTGCCATGGCAGCAGCATTTGTTGCCAGGGGGTATGACATTATATCGGGCGGTACCGATAACCATTTGATGCTTATTGACCTGCGTAACAAAAATATAACCGGTAAAGCTGCCGAGAATGTGTTGGTTACTGCTGATATTACCGTAAACAAAAACATGGTGCCTTATGATGATAAATCGCCATTTGTAACATCGGGCATACGTGTTGGTACAGCGGCTATTACTACACGCGGTTTAAAAGAGAAACACATGGAAACCATTGTTGATCTGATAGATGCTGTATTAATAGATCCGGAAAACGAAACTTCTATCAAGAAAATCCGTAAAAAGGTTCATAAATTGATGGAAGATTTCCCGTTGTACAGGGATAAAGATTAATATAGTAGATGGGGATAAGGCAGGAAAACTCTTTGGATGTTGAAAATAGGCGCCTCCAGGCACTAAATTCATACGACGTGCTTGATACGTTGCCCGAGAAAGAGTACGACGCCATAACCCGCCTGGCATCCTATATATGCCAGGCACCCATTGCTTTGATAACCTTAATTGATAATGATAAGCAATGGATTAAATCAAAAGTAGGGCTTGATATTATCGAAACGCCCCGTAACGAGGCGTTTTGTAATTATACCATACAAGGCGACCAGATTTTTGAGGTGCCTGACGCTTTGTTGAACGAACAGTTAAAAAGCAACCCTTTTGTTGATACTGCAGATGGCGTAAGGTTTTATGCCGGTGCGCCGTTGATAGATCCTGAAGGATACCGCCTGGGATCGCTTTGCGTGATTGACCTGATGCCACGGAAGCTTACCAATGAGCAGCGCGACGCATTGCGTACACTGGCGGATGAGGTGATGTCGCACCTTACGCTGCGTAAGCAAAAAAAGGAACTGGAGAAAAGCCTGGATATTCATAAAGAGTTTTCTAACCTGTTCAACAGCTCTTCCGAAATCCATTTTATAGCAGGCGCCGACTCAAACATAGAAACCATTAATAATGCTGTTGAACCTATTTTGGGGTATACGCCGGAGCAGGCTATAGGTAAATCGTTGTGGGATTTTGTTGCCGGCCGCAATCGCGAACAATTTGTGCCGCTTATTGAAGAGGCCGTAAGGTCGCAAAAGCCCTTTGAGTTGGAGACAGAAACGGTAACCCGCACAGGCGAGGTAAAGCACATCAGTTGGACTGCCATTAACCGTGCAGGCAAGTGGTATGCCAGCGGCCGCGATACCACCTTTCAACAAAAATTGATAAACGAAACCAAGCAGCTATCGCTGGTAGCCAGCAAAATAAAAAACGGAGTTGTTATCAGCAATGCCAACGATGAGGTAGTGTGGATAAATGATGCATTTATAAACATCACCGGGTACACACTTGAGGATGTAGCAGGCAAGTTTTTGGGAGAGGTTTTAAAGGGGAAACCCAAAGATGCCGAGGCGGAGCAGGTATTGATAGACGCACGTAAAAACAATCAATCGTACGAGGTTGAGCTTTCAATGATAAGTAAAAGCGGCCAGCCTTTGTGGATCTCGGTAACCAACTCTATTACTTACACTGCCGAGGGCGCCATAGAAAAATCCATCCGCATTATTATTGATATTACCAAGCGCAGGCGGGCCGAGCAGGATGTAGAGATACTATCACTTGCCGCCCGCAAATCGCCAAGCGGTATCATGATACGCGACAGTAAGGGTGGCATTGTTTGGATGAATGAATCCATGGAGCACATCATAGGCTATTCTTTTGAGGAGCTAAAAGGCCAAACTGTAGGCAATAAACTAATTGGCGAAGAAACAGACATGGCCGTTTTTGAAAGCGCGGTACGGGCTGTTAAGGAAAACAAACCTTATGAGGTTGAGATAAAGATACATAAGAAAGATGGTTCTACCGCATGGGTCTTTATATCAAACAGCCCGCTGTTTAACGAGGTAGGTAACGTTGAGCGCCAGATAGGTGTAATGGTTGATATTACCGGGCGTAAAAAAACGGAAGAAGAACTGACTATGCTATCCCTTGTAGCCAGTAAAACAACCAGCGGTGTTGTAATAAATAATAGCGATGGTAAGGTTGAATGGGTAAATAACGCATTTGAACAAATAACCGGCTACACTTTAAATGATGTAAAAGATAAACACCTGGGTGATTCGTTGAAGGGCGAACTTACTGACGTAGCTATTATACAAAAAGCACGTGAGTTGTCAGAGAAAAAGCAATCGTTCGAGGTTGACCTGCTGATATACCGCAAGGATGGGCAGCCGCTATGGATCTCGGTGATCAACTCGGTGATTATAGGCGATAGCGGCAAGGTTGATAAATACATTGAAACCATTATTGATATCACTGCTAAGAAGAAAGCCGAGCTTGAACTGATATCAGCCAAAGAGGAAGCATTGCAGTTAAGCCGCGCCAAAGATATGTTTATCAGCGTGATGAGCCATGAGATACGCACGCCGTTAAATGCAGTTATTGGCATGTCGCACCTGTTGCTTGACGGTAATCCGTTAGAATCGCAAAAAGAGAACCTGAGTATACTTAAATTCTCGGCCGAGAATTTAATGACCCTGATAAACGATGTGCTGGATTTTACGAAAATTGAAACAGGAAACATCGAACTGGAAAAAGCCCGGATAGATATCCGTGAGATTATACAGAGCATTATAGGCTCGATGAAATATAAGGCACAGGAGAAAAATATCTATCTTACACAGAGTGTTGATACGGATATCCCGGCCCTTGTTATTGGTGACAGGGCCAGGCTTGTTCAAATTTTATTGAATTTGGTAAGTAATTCTGTTAAATTTACCAGCCAGGGCGGTGTAAACATAGATTTAAAGGTAATTGAACAAAATGATGACTCCGTACGTATACGTTTTGGTGTATCAGATACCGGAATTGGCATTGCCGAGAACAAATTAAACACCATATTTGAATCGTTTAAGCAAGCAGAGGCCGATACTACCCGTAATTACGGCGGCACAGGTTTAGGTTTGGCCATTAGCAAACGTTTAATAGAGCTGCACGACTCGCGTATAAATGTTGACAGTGTGCTCGGCGAAGGTTCAATATTTTGGTTCACAATTACCTTTAATAAGGTGGTTGGCCATGCAATTAATAACAATAACAAAGTGGATACAGGATTAAATATTAATGTGTTGGTAGTTGATGATAACCAAATAAACAGGCTCCTTATTAATAAGGTGCTAAAAAAATGGGGCGCTACTGCTGATTTTGCCGAGAATGGACAGGAAGCCATTGATAAGCTTGAAGCGCATCAAAACTTTGATGTTGTATTGATGGATATCCATATGCCTGTTATGGGCGGGCTTGAAGCCGCCGGTATAATCCGTTCAAAAACCAATGCTTATTTCCAAAAACTACCTATTATTGCCTTAACTGCATCTATGCTGAGCAACCAAATGGGCCAGATAGAAGATGCCGGCATGAACGATTACATCCTAAAACCATTCGACCCTACAACCCTTTTTGAAAAACTGAGCCGGTATCAGAAACAATAGGCTGGTGAATGGCTGATGGGGGCCTAATATATACCTGTCATGCTGAACGATAGTGAAGCATCTAACCGCCGACATGCAAAGTTCACTAATAGATCCTTCGCTCTCGCTCAGGATGACAAATTAAACTTACTCTGCATACGCTATCGTAGCAATACTCAACTTTAGGCCCGGTACTTTAAGTAATTCTATCCCGCAGGCTTCAAGCGTCGATCCGGTAGTGATGATATCATCAACTAATAAAACATGCTTATTCTCTAAAACTTTTGGGCGGGCAACAGCAAATACCTCCTGCATGTTTTGAAACCTGGCAAAGCGCGATTTATGCGTTTGTGTTTTGGTAGCTACGGTACGTATCAGGTTGTTTAATTCAACAATACCGCTTAGCGAAGTTGCCAGGCCTTCGGCAAAGCAGGCGCTTTGGTTATACCCCCGTGTTTTTAAACGTTTTTGATGAAGAGGCACCGGGATAATGTAATCAACTGTTGTAAACACCGGGTTTTGTATTAGCTGTTTCCCTGCCATATTACCCAACAAATTTCCAATATGCTGCATACCGTTGTACTTAAATTCATGTACCATATTCTGCACCTTGCCGCCCTTGTTAAAATAATACAAAGCATAAGCACCTTCAATATTTAATTTGCCCCAAAACTGACGGGCAACAATATTATCGGGCTTTTGATGAAAATTGGTAAATGGCAGGTTGTACAGGCAATCGGTACACAAAATATCCTCATTAGCCATCAGGCTGGCGCGGCAGGCCGGGCAAAGCTGAGGGAATATCAGCGAAACAAAATCGGCCAGATAAGTGCGGAAGGCTTGCATGGGTTTAAGGTAGTGAGAAATTATTGAATAGTCCAATAACTTTACTTGCCCTTACTACCGTTTACTGGTCGACTTTTTCTGCGTAAAGAGAGGGTAAAGAAAATAAAAAAAGTCCCCTCTTTGCGCTGCAGAGAGGGGGCAGGGGTGAGTCAACTCACCAATATGTTCAATAAAGCCTCTACTCTGTAATGCCTTCTTTTTCTTTTTCCTTCTCGTTTATAGCTAACTGTCCGCAAGCGGCATCAATATCTTTACCGCGGCTGCGGCGCAGGTTGGTGTTTATGCCATGGCTGCGCAAATAATCGGCGAAAGCCTCTACCTTATCCTCACCGGCATTAATAAAGCTCGCCATAGATATTGGGTTGTACTCAATAATATTAACCTTGCAGGGCAGGTGCTTGCAAAATTTTGCCAGTTCCATAGCGTCCTGTATATTATCGTTTACACCGTCAAAAATAATGTACTCGTAGGTTACAGCATTTTTGGTTTTGGCGTAGTAGTATTTTAAAGCATCGGCTAAAGCCTTTAACGAGTTTTGCTCGTTTATAGGCATTATTGTGTTGCGCTTTTCGTCGTTAGCGGCGTGCAGGGAAAGTGCCAGGTTAAATTTCACCTGGTCGTCGCCCAGTTTGCGGATCATTTTGGCAATACCTGCGGTTGATACTGTAATGCGTTTGGGCGACATGTTAAGTCCATCTTCTGCCGTAATGCGCTCTATCGATTTCATTACGTTAGCGTAATTCAGCAAAGGCTCGCCCATACCCATGTACACAATATTTGATAGCGGGATGCCGTAATTCTCACGAGCCTGTTTGTCTATAAGCACCACCTGGTCGTAAATTTCATCGGGGTTTAGGTTGCGTTTGCGGTCCATGTACCCCGTAGCGCAAAACTTACAGGTAAGGCTGCAACCCACTTGAGACGACACACAGGCTGTCATTCTGTCGGTTGTTGGAATTAAAACACCCTCAATTAAGTGAGTATCATGTAATATAAAAGAATTTTTTATAGTTTTATCAGCACTAACCTGTGAAGTGTTTATTTTAACGTTGTTGATTACGAATTTTTCATCAAGTTTAGTACGAAGTTCTTTTGAAATATTGCTCATTTCATCAAAAGAGACGCATGATTTTTCCCAAAGCCATTCGTACACCTGCTTAGCTCTAAAGCCCTTTTCATCCATGCTGATGAAATGCTGCTGTATAGCTTCGAGGCTTAAGCTGCGGATATCAATTTTATCTTTTTTGTTGTTCACGTTGCAAAAGTACTTAAATTTAAAAATTCTGTTCTTTTTTTAAAGTCATTCTTTTCTAACATTAAAAACAATAACTAAAGGTTAATTGTATTTAATGAGGGATTGGATTTAAAAAAAACATTGCTGATGCTAAGTTATATTTAATGAAAAGTTTTAAAGCCGATTACGTTTACCCTATTTGTGCCGATCCTGTAAAGAATGGAATTGTTACTGTAGATGACTCTGGGAAGATCATCTCAGTTACTGACGACAAAGCCCCCCCAACACAAACCCCCATCGAAACCGTAAGCGGTATAATTGTTCCCGGCTTTATAAATACACACTGCCATACCGAGCTTTCGCACATGAAAGATAAAATAAGTGCCGGTGGTGGGCTGATCAATTTTATAAAAGACATCCTCTCTTTCAGAAGCGCCGAGCCGGGCGAAATACTGGCGGCAGCGCAAGCAGCCGATCAGCAGATGTATGATAATGGGATAGTGGCCGTTGGCGATATTTCTAACAACAGTATCACGGCATCCATCAAAGCAAAAAGCAAGTTATATTATCATACGTTTATTGAAATATTGGGGTTTTTGCCCGCAAATGCCGAAGAGCTTTTTAATAAAGCCCTTGCTACGGCCGAAGAGTTTAAACCGCAATCAACATCAATAACCGCGCACGCGCCCTATTCGGTATCGAAAGAATTATTTAAGCTGATCAAACAGCATTGCGAAACCGGCACTAACCTGCTAAGTATCCATAACCAGGAGTGCGAAGACGAGAATAAATTTTACCGCTATAAATTAGGCGGGTTTATTGATCTGTATAAGCATTTAGGGGTTGATATTGGTTACTTCAGGCCGCAGGCGCGTAATTCCCTGCAATCAATTATCCCGTTGTTAACCAACCGGCAAAAGGTATTGCTGGTACATAATACCTGCACCAACTTAAAGGATATTTATTTTATCAAACGGTTTGATCGTAAGGTGAACTGGTGCTTTTGCCCTAATGCCAACATCTATATTGAAAAACGTTTACCCAAAATAGAGCTTTTTATAAACCAGGGACTCAACATTACCCTGGGTACCGATAGCCTTGCCTCTAACAATAAGCTGTGCATTTTAAGCGAAATGCGCACTATACAGCAGCACTTCCCGTCTATCGGTATTGATACCCTGTTAAAATGGGGTACCATTAACGGTGCGCAATTTTTAGGTATTGATGATGAAAAAGGAACTATTGAGGCTGGTAAAACGCCCGGACTTAACCTTATTACCGGCATGGATGGGTTTAAACTAACCGCCGACACAAAGGTTAAAAAGCTGGTTTAATAATTGATTAGGTTGATTGCGTTGGATTACCTTATTTTTGTATCCAATAAAATATAAGGTGAGTGCGTTTTTATAATGCATTTACCGGTAAACATAATCAACCACTTTCCAGTTAAATGAAACATCTTGATATTACGGTAAAGGGCAAAGTACAGGGCGTATATTTCAGGGCCGGTGCAAAAGCCGTTGCCGACCAGCTTGGCGTAAAAGGTATTGTAGCAAACCAGCCCAACGGCGATGTATTTATTGAAGCCGAAGCTGACGATTTAATGATGGAAATGTTTTTGGAGTATTGCCACGAAGGTGCCGAACATGCCGTTATAGCCAGTGTTGAAACCCGCGAGGGCGAATTGAAAAACTATCGTAATTTTGAGATAGTAAAAAAGAGTTTATAAACCATTTTATCCTCTCTCTGATTGTCAACTGCTAAAAAATTTGCCGGGCAAACCGCACTCTATGGTGTTACAACAATAGCGCAACGCTTACTAAGTTCGTTGCTAACGCCAATTTATACCTCGGCTTACCGCCCATCGGTTTACGGTATTTTTACAACCATGTTCAGTTACGCCGCAATGTTAAACGCGGTGCTGTCATTCGGCATGGAAACCACGTTTTTCAGGTACCTTAATAAGGCAGATGCCAACAAAAGGCAGGTTTATAACAATGGCTTTTGGGTGGTTTTTGCATTGTCGGTAGTGTTTTTACTGCTTACCGTTCCGTTTACAAATGTAATAGCCGGTTTTATTAAAATTGGTAAGGATACCCCACAGGAACAGTTTCAGCAATTTATAAAATATTTTATAGCCATATTGGTTTTAGATGCATGGTGTGCTATACCATTCGCCAAATTGCGTGCAGATGGCAGGCCAATGCGATACGGCTCTATAAAGATTGTGAATATAGTAGTAATGGTAGGCCTTAATCTTATTTTTATTTGGGGGCTGCCGTTTTGGATAAAACACCAGCTTACCGGTGCCGAATGGATAAAGCAATGGTTTGTACCGGGATGGATAGGTTACGTGTTCCTTTCAAATGTTGTGGCCAGTTTGGTTACCCTGTTGCTTTTATTACCACAGTTGCTGCAATTGCAAATTAAGTTTGACAAGGCCATGTTTGCCGAAATGCTATTATATAGCTGGCCTATCCTTGTCGCCAATCTATCATACATTGTTAATGAGAACCTTGATAAGCTTTTGCTGGGTAAACTGCTCCCTGCAAATATAAGCGAGCACGATGTTGGTGTTTATTCGGGATGTGCTAAGATCTCTATCTTCCTGAGCATTTTTGTACAGGCGTTTCGTTTGGGAGCCGAACCTTTCTTTTTTAGTCATGCTAAAAACAAAAACTCCGGCCAAACCTACGCGCGCATCATGAATTATTTTGTGATAACCGTATGCGTCATATTTTTAGGGGTAATAGCCAATATCGAGATCTTAAAGTACTATGTACGTAACCGTGATTACTGGGTAGGGCTTGATGTTGTACCACCATTGCTGTTTGGGTACGTAAGCCTTGGGGTTTATATGAATTTATCCGTTTGGTATAAACTGTCTGATCAAACCAAATATGGTTTGTATATCTCAGGTATCGGCGCGGTGTTAACCATTGTATTAAACGTGATATTTATTCCTAAGTATAGCTATATGGCATCTGCATGGGTATCATTTGCTGCTTATACAGGGATGATGATCATGTCGTACATATGGGGGCAAAAAAATTATCCTATCCCATACAATCTAAAAAAGAACCTCGCTTATATTGTAGCCTCGGCTTTACTCGTTTACTTATCGTTCTACGTATTTAAACGTAATATATTTATAGGTAACGGCTTGCTTATTTTGTTCGGATTAGCGGCAATGTATACCGAACGCAAAGAACTAAAAGCTATCTTTAACAGATAAAAACATCGGGCACATAATGAAATTAGCGGCGGCCATCTTACTTACAGGGCTATCATTTACCTGCCTGGCGCAAAACAAGCCGGGGAAGGCTAATAGTGCCATAGTAATTGCCGCAAAACCCATGACAGCCGCCGATAGCGGTATGGTAAAACAACTCTTCTTTTCAGCTCTGCGCGAAAAAACGGTGGAGAACACCAAGCTGGCTGCCGAGCTTTTTAACCGCATTTTGCAGATAGACCCCACCAATGATGCCACCATGTTTGAGCTGGCTAACCTGGAGAAAGCGCAGAACAACTACCCGGTTATGCAAAACCTGCTGGAGCGGGCAGTTACCGTAAACCCAAATAACGAGTGGTACTGGATAGCCCTTGCAGGCAGCTACGAAAAAAGCAACGACCTGGATAAACTGGAGAATGTTTTTAACGAACTTATCCGCCTTGACCCAAGTAAGCCCGACTACTATTACGATAAGGCCAACGCTCTGTTCATCCAAAAAAGGTACGACGAGGCACTGGTCATGTATGATAAGGTAGAAGAACTTGCCGGCCCAAGCGAAGACCTGCTGCTTAACCGCCAAAAGATCTACATCAGGCAGGGGAATATCAAGAAAGCTATTTCGGCGCTTGATGAATTAATAATGGTTAACCCATTACAGGTAAAATATTACCTGATGCAGGCCGAGATATACAACACCAATAATTTAAATGATAAAGCACTTGCGGTATTGCAAAAAGCAAAAGCGCTCGATCCGAAAAACGGATTGATACATTTAGCACTGTCAGATATCTACCGCGAAAAAAACAACATTGAGGCAAGCTATGACGAATTGATAGCAGCCTTTGCCATTCCCGATCTGGACATCGATCAAAAAATCAGGATAATTTTGGGCTATGTCCCCAAATTTCCAGATGCAAACGCAAAGGCCAGCGCGCTTGAACTAAGCCGCATCCTCACCGTTGCGCATCCGGCCGAAAGCAAGGCATTTGCCATATACGGCGATATGCTGCTGCAAAGCGAAAAAATAAGTGATGCCAAAACAGCCTATAAAAAAGCCATTAGTTTAGATAACCAGGCTTATAGCGTGCAGGAGCAACTGGTACGGATAGACCTTGGCGAGAACGACCTGGACGCAGCCATTAAGGATGGTGAAAACTCACTGTCGTTTTTCCCTAACCAGGCATGGATGAATTACATGGTAGGGGTGGCCTGGCAGCAAAAACGCGATTATAACAAAGCTATATCCTATTTACGCACTGCAACAGTCTTAGAAACGCAGGACAAAGACCTGCTTTCGCAAAGTTTTTCGGCCCTGGGAGATTGTTACCACTCGCTTGGCGATAATAAAAACTCGGATAGTGCATACGAAAAAGCCATCGCCATAAACCCCGATAATGCTTTTACGCTGAACAATTATGCCTACTATTTGTCGTTAAGGAATGAACGCTTAGAAAACGCGGCGCAAATGTCAAAGCATAGCACCGACCTGCAGCCCAACACGGCATCGTTTGAAGATACGTACGCCTGGATCCTGTTTAAGCAGAAAAAATATACCGAAGCTAAACTTTGGATAGAAAAATCGCTCCAACATGATAAAGGGGCCAGCGCCACAAAAACAGAACATTATGGCGACATCCTGTTTTTTTTAGGAGATACCGAAGGTGCCCTGCAAAACTGGACAAAAGCAAAAACGCAGGGTGGTAAGTCGCCGGTTTTAGAACGAAAGATAAATGAAAAGAAATATTCTGAATAAAATAGCCGTTGTTTTTTGCCTCATGGCACTGGTTGCCTGTAAGTCGAAAAAGCTGGTTGTTGTAAACCGCCCTACCACCGCGGTAGATTCTGCCGCTATTAATAAGGAGAACAGCATCCGGGCCAGGCTGGCAGCTATCCAGTCAAAACAGGTTTCGTTTAATACCTTCTCGGGCAAAGCAAAAACCAAATTAGATATCAACGGCAACAGTAATGATGTTACGCTAAACATCCGCGTAGCGCGCGACCAAAAGATCTGGATCTCGGTAACCGCTATTATAGGTATTGAAGTTGCCCGCGCGCAAATCACGCCCGATAGTATTATTGTGGTGAACCGGTTGCAAAGTGTTTATCTTAAGAAACCGTTTAGTTATGTGTACACCTATGCAAGCAGGCAAATTACCTTTAAAACGCTGCAGGCTTTACTGGTTGGCAATGCCATCCCCGAGGTGCTTAACAGCAAGCCTGATTTTGATGCCGAGGGTAATAATACTGTACTAAGCGGCACTTTACAGGATCTGGTATACAAGCTTTTATTGGGCCCGGATATGAAAGTTACGCAAACCAACCTGTCAAACCAGTTTGGTGGTAAATCATTACAAGTGGCCAATAATGTTTTTATACAGGCCGATAACCGGGTTATGCCCTCGCAGATAGATATTTCATCAACAGCGGGCGATAAAAAGATCCGGTTAAACCTGCGTTATACACAGGCCGAGTTTGATAAGCAACTCGATTATCCTTTTAGTATCCCAAAAAGTTACGAACCTGCTAATTAAATTATATTTTTGGTGAATGAAATTTTTTAGAGCCGCATTATTTCTTGTTTGCGTATTTGCAGCTACCGGTGTTTTTGCACAAAGCAGTGCCGAGCTTAAACGCAGGCGCGATAAATTAACCGATGAGTTAGAGCAACTTAACCGCGAGTACCAGGAAACCGCCAGCAATAAAAAAGTATCACTAAAACAGCTGAATATATTGAAGGCGCAGATAAACCTGCGCGAAGAAAAGATAACCAATATCAATTCAGAGGTAAGAAACTTAGATAATCAAATCTCTGAGAGCAATAATACCGTACGTAGTTTACAAAGCCAGTTAGACCAGCTTAAAAAAGAATACGCAGGCATGGTGCTTTTTGCTTATCGTAACCAAAGTGCCTACAATAAACTGATGTTTATTTTTGCATCAAAAGACTTTAACCAGGCATACAGGCGTTTAAAGTATTTACAGCAATTTGGCACTTATCGCGAGCGGCAGGCCGGTTATATACAGGGCACACAAAAAGACCTGCATGTTAAGATAGTTGAGCTGGATAAGAACAAAAAAGAGAAAAGCGACCTGCTGCAAAGCCAGGAAAAAGAGAAAGAAGAGTTAGGAAAAGCTAAAAATAACCAGGTAAAAGTAATTACCAACCTGTCTAAACATCAGGGCGAGTTAAAGCAGCAGCAAAAAGATGTACGTAAAAGGATAGCAGCGGCTAATCGCGAGATACAGAATACGATAAGGCGTGAAATTGAAGAGTTAAGGCGCAAGGCCGAAGCCGAAGAGAAGGAAAGGGCCAGGATAGCCGCCGCGAAAGCGAAGGCCGAAAACCGTGAGGTAGTCGCCCCAACTAAAAAAGCGATAACCAAAAATTCGACCACAAGCGAGATCTTGAACTCGACACCTGAGGCGGCTAAACTGTCTAACGACTTTTTAGGCAACAGGGGGCGTTTGCCATGGCCGGTAGCAACAGGCCAGTTAATTCATGGATTTGGTAGCTATAAAGAAGATGGTATAAGCATTGATAATACCGGGTACGAGATAAGGACCAATAATGGAGCACCGGTAAGGGCAGTATTTGACGGAACAGTGAAAACCATTGTTGATTTAGGCGGTAGTTATTTAGTGATCATTATACATGGGGAGTACTTTACATCGTACCAGAATTTAAGAACGGTTAACGTTACTAAAGGGCAAAAAGTAAGTACCAAACAAACTATTGGTACTGCTGCGCTCGATCAGTTATCGGGCGACGCAACCATCATATTCTCTATCAACAAAGGCAGGGATTCGGTGGATCCTAAAATGTGGCTTGCACCAAATTGATTTTTAACCTTATAGTACTAATTGTTTATATTTGTAACCTTAATTTATAACAGATGTTAAGTTCAGTGCTTTTATTTTTAAACATAGGTAGCGGCGAGATGATTTTGATCTTGTTTGCTGCACTAATGCTTTTTGGTGGCAATAAGCTGCCTGAGCTTGCGCGTGGGTTGGGAAAAGGTATTCGCGATTTTAAGGATGCATCAGAAGATGTTAAACGCGAAATAAATAACCAGATAAACAATTACGAAGAAAAGAAACCCGAAAAAACGGCAGAAGTTGAGGCAGAAACCCCAACTATTACTGAGCCGGAGCACACTTATGAACCGGTAGAAGGTACCATAGCCGCGTATAAGGGGTATGTTGCCGGTACCGATGCTATTGAAGAACCGGAAGCGGCTAAAACAGCCGAAGATGCTACTTATGAGCATGATGCGGACGTAAAGCATCCCGAAGCAGAAAAAGCACACAGCCCTATAAATTTAACCAAAACAGAAGAGGAACCGGTTAAAAAAACTACTGAATGAGAATATAAATAACAACAAAAATATTTAACATAACATAAAACTTAAAAATCATGGGTGGATTAGGCGCACCAGAAATCATTCTGATCATCGTTGCAATATTAATTATGTTCGGCGGTAAAAAAATTCCTGAACTAATGAAAGGATTAGGCAGGGGCGTTAAAGAATTTAAAGACGCGCAGAACGGTGAAAGCAATACTGCAAATACTACTACTACAGAAGATAAAACCAAGGTTTAATTTTCTTCCCTTTTATTGTACAGCTAAGCTTTAGCTGTTTAAACGTATAAACTTATCTGTTGAAATAGTTATGCTTCAACGGATAAGTTTTTTATTTTAGGCCCATGGCTAAAAACTATACCTCTTATATAGAAATTAAGAGCGGGTTGAAAAGTGGGGAGATCACGGCTGAAAGCCTGGTAAAAGGTTACCTTCAGCAGATAAAAACAAACACGCATTTAAACGTTTTTAACGAGGTTTTTGAAGATGAGGCACTTGCCTCCGCAAAACAAATTGATGCACGCATTAGCAACGGCACTGCCGGTAAGCTTGCCGGGATGGTTATCGCTATTAAAGATAACATCTGCTATAAAGGGCACAAGGTTTCCGCATCATCCAAAATTTTAGAAAATTTTACATCTATATATTCAGCAACAGTTGTTGAGCGCTTGCTTGCGCAGGATGCCATTATTATTGGCCGCTGTAACTGTGATGAATTTGCTATGGGCGCCGCTAACGAAAACTCGTTTTTTGGCCCGGTAAAAAATTATGCTGATGAAACCCGTGTTTCGGGTGGTTCATCGGGAGGCTCGGCAGTGGCGGTGCAAGCCGGCATGTGCCATGCCGCTCTCGGTACAGATACAGGTGGTTCGGTAAGGCAGCCCGCGTCTTTTTGTGGGGTTATTGGGCTAAAACCAACTTATGGCCGTATCTCGCGCCATGGTGTAATCAGCTACGCCTCGTCATTTGACCAGGTAGGGCCGGTAACAAAATCGGTATCCGACGCGGCATTACTGCTGGAAGTTTTAGCCGGTGTAGATGAATACGACAGCACCCTCTCGCAACATGCTGTACCTGCAGCTGCCGATCTCAAGAAAGAAACAGGCAAAAAAAATATTGCTTATTTGCAGGAAGCTTTATCAAGCCCGGGTGTTGACGCGGATGTAAAAGCCACTCTTACAACTTACATAGAAAAACTGCGTGCCGATGGCCACACAGTAAAACCTATAACATTTGAGTACCTGGAATATCTTGTTCCAACCTATTATATATTGGCCATGGCCGAGGCTTCGTCAAACCTTGCCCGGTACGATGGTGTACACTACGGGTACCGCAGCCCCAATGCTACCGATCTGCAATCAACCTATAAACTAAGCCGCTCTGAAGGATTTGGTAAAGAAGTAAAACGCCGCATAATGCTGGGTACGTTTGTACTAAGCGCCGGGTATTACGATGCGTATTATGCCAAAGCCCAAAAAGTGCGCAGGCTTATCCAAAATAAAACCAACGAGATTTTAAAAGACTTTGACTTTATACTGACGCCCACCGCGCCCGAGCCTGCTTTTGCACTTGGTGTAAAAGAAAAAGACCCGGTGGTTACCTACCTGCACGATATTTTTACAGTGCAGGCCTCGTTGGTGGGGATGCCTGCCATTTCGCTTCCGGCAGGCAATAACAGTAAAGGTTTGCCGTTAGGGTTACAATTATTAACTAAAAGTTTCGATGAGCAGGCGCTGCTTAATTTTTCCGAATATTTCATGCAGCTATAATTATTTAATATATTAGTAAATAATTGTCAGAAAGCTTTTTTTGAGAGTTTATCCTAAAGTATGAAGAAACTGTTTCCTTTTATTATTTGTGCCTTATTCATACAAATAGTTAAAGCAGATACGAAAGCCGTGTTTAATATATTAGCGGCAGAGATAGTGCAGCAAGATACCAATGTGCTTTTGCCTGTTATACAGGCACCGGTATCTATTTACCAAAACAACATTTTTAAACGCCGGCTCGATTCTATTCAGCACGAAGTACCTTTAGATTATAATGGGTATGTGCAGGCTTATATAGACAATTATATGCGCCGCCGCGATGAAATGGGCCGTATGCTGGGCTTATCAAGATATTACTTCCCTATTTATGAGAAGGCGTTTCACGATGCAGGCATCCCCGATGAGATCAAATACCTGTCGATAGTAGAGTCGGCACTAAACCCGAACGCTATTTCGAGGGTAGGGGCTGCAGGCCCGTGGCAGTTCATGTCAGAAACAGCCAAGATCTATGGATTGAGCATGACCGATTATGTTGACGACCGCCGCGATCCTATACAGGCAAGCGCCGCCGCCGCCGCATATCTAAAAGATGCTTACCTGCAATTTGGCGATTGGCTGCTGGCGATAGCATCATACAACTGCGGTAAAAGCAACGTATTACATGCGCTTGAGCAAACCGGTACGCACGATTACTGGTCGATCCGCGAACTGTTGCCTGTTGAAACACGTGGTTATGTGCCTGCATTTATCGCCATAAACTATGTGATGAAGTATCACAAATACCATTACATAGTGCCGCAAACGGGCAATTTAGCTATTGTTACCGATACCATTATGGTAAACAAGTTTGTATCGCTAAACCGGGTAGCGCAGGCACTGGGCATGCCGTTAAAGGATGTTTGTACGTTGAACCCATCATACAGGCAACAAGTGGTAAACGGTACAGCCGCCATTCCGCGCCGCATAGTTATTCCTAAAATTGATAAAGAGCGCGATAATATTTTGCGTAATGCCATAGCCGATTTAAATGCGCCTATACCGGTGCTTAGGCCAATACAATATGTGTCAATTGTGCCGCCACCGCCGCCAATACCTGTTAAACCGCCGGTAATGGCCGTGCAGCAACTTGTTGTTGATGGCAAAGTGGTTGCCCCAACTATCCATACTACAAAAAAGGGCGAAACACTTACCAGTATTGCTACTCTGTATGGCGTAAAGGTTGAGCAGTTGATGCAATGGAACAGGGCCCTGGGTAATAATGCAACACTGCCGCTATTGCCAGGTTTAGCTGTTAATATAGGCAGGGGATAAAGATATTTTTGTGAAGCCCGGTTTTGATGTATTTCGAAACCGGGCTTTTTTTATTAGCCACTTCAGGAAAACTAATTGTAATTTTGGGGGCTTGAATTATTGAGACCATGAACAAACCCAATCGTAAACAGGACGCCTTAAATTATCACTCAAAAGGCCGCCCAGGTAAAATACAGGTAGTACCAACAAAGCCTACCAATTCTCAACGCGACTTAACTTTAGCTTATTCGCCGGGTGTTGCCGAGCCATGCCTGCGTATTGCTGAAAATGTTGAAGATGTATATAAATACACTGCAAAGGGCAACCTGGTAGCTGTTATCAGTAACGGTACCGCGGTGCTTGGCCTGGGTAATATTGGCCCTGAAGCCAGTAAGCCTGTTATGGAGGGTAAAGGCCTTCTGTTTAAGATTTATGCTGATATTGATGTGTTCGACCTGGAGATAAACGCCAAAACGGTTGATGAATTTGTAAATATTGTAAAGGCGCTTGAGCCAACATTCGGGGGTATCAACCTCGAAGATATATCTGCCCCAACTTGTTTTGAAATAGAGCGCAGGTTAAAGGCCGAAATGAAGATCCCGGTGATGCACGATGACCAGCACGGTACGGCCATCATATCGGGCGCGGCGTTGATGAATGCCTGCGAGATACAGGGTAAAAAACTTGATAAAATAAAACTGGTTGTGAACGGTGCCGGCGCGGCAGCTGTGTCATGTACAAAAATGTACCTGTCTCTTGGGGTTAAAAAAGAGAACCTGGTAATGTTTGACATTAACGGCTTATTGACCCCTGAGCGTACCGACCTGGATGAAATGCGCCTGCAATTCGCCACAAACCGTAAAGATATTACCACCCTTGCCGACGCGATGAAAAATGCCGACGTATTTGTTGGCCTGTCGGCAGGTAATGTGGTTACACCGGCAATGCTGGTAAGCATGGCTAAAAACCCAATTGTTTTTGCTATGGCCAACCCCGAGCCAGAAATAACCTACGATTTGGCTACAGCCGCACGTAAGGATATTATTATGGCAACCGGCCGTTCCGATTACCCTAACCAGGTGAACAACGTATTGGGTTTCCCGTACATTTTCCGTGGGGCGCTTGATGTAAGGGCTACTGCGATAAACGAAGAAATGAAGATAGCGGCAGTAAAAGCAATTGCCGAGATGGCTAAAAAGCCGGTACCCGAAGCTGTTAACTTAGCATATAATATTACCAACTTAAAGTTTGGCCGCGATTACATTATCCCCAAACCTATGGATCAGCGCCTCATCACAGAGGTGTCTTCGGCGGTTGCAAAAGCGGCTATCGATTCGGGCGTTGCCCGCAAAACCATCACCGATTGGGATGCTTATAACGAGGAGTTGTTGTCACGCTTAGGCACCAACAACAAGTTGCTGCGCGATATTACCAACAAGGCTAAACAGAACCCTAAACGTGTAGTATTTGCAGAGGCTGATACTTATAAAATACTGCGTGCCGCACAAATTGTGAAGGACGAGGGTATTGCAACCCCAATATTACTGGGCAATGCGGAAAGAATAAGGAGCATTATGCGCGAGAACGAGCTTGATTTGGGCGATGTACAGATCATCGATCCAAGAATTGAGACCGAACGCACGCTTGAGTTTGCACAATTCCTGTTCAAAAAACGCCAGCGTAAAGGGGTAACCTTGTTCGAAGCCAAAAAACTAATGATGGTTGACCGTAACTATTACGGCGCTTGCATGATCCACTTTGGCGAAGCAGATGCCTTAATATCGGGTTTAACCAAAGATTATGCAACCACCATTAAACCGGCCTTGCAGATAATAGGTACCGAAGCCGGTGTAAACCGTGTGGCTGGTATGTACCTGATGATAACCGAAAAAGGCCCTGTGTTTTTTGGTGACACCACCGTAAATGTAAACCCATCGGCGCAAGAACTGGTAGATATTACTGTGTTGATGGATCGTTCTATAAAACAGTTGAACATCCAGCCGCGTATAGCCGTATTGTCTTATTCTAACTTTGGCTCAAACAACGGCGATATACCCGAAAAAACCAGGGAAACGGTACGTATCCTTCATGAAAAATACCCGGATATGGTTGTAGATGGCGAAATGCAGGCCAACTTTGCATTAAACTCATCATTGTTAGCTGATAACTTCCCGTTCTCTACTTTGAACGGTAAGCCCGCAAATACATTAATATTCCCGGGCCTGGCATCAGGTAATATTGCCTATAAATTATTACAGGAAATTGGCGGCGCCGAGGCTGTAGGTCCTATTTTGCTGGGTATGAAAAAACCGGTGCACGTATTACAATTAGGCAGTTCTGTTCGCGAGATAGTGAACATGGTTACCATTGCGGTAATAGATGCGCAGGTAAAGTGCGCTGAAGCCAAACCATCAAAAGCTAAAAAAATAAACAACTGATGTACGATTATATTGATGGTAAACTTGCCTTTAAAGGCGCGGCGCATGTAATAATAGATGCCGGCGGCGTTGGCTATCATATTAATATATCATTAAACACCTACTCGCAATTACCAGAGGGCGAGCGGTGCAAACTTTTTGTTTGGCTGCACGTAAAAGAGGATGCACACACCCTATATGGCTTTGCCAGCGAGGGCGAGCGCAGACTGTTTATGCACCTGATCTCTATATCAGGCATAGGGCCAAATACCGGGCGCATGATGTTGTCGTCTATAACCCCTGCCGAGATACAGGCGGCTATTGTGCAGGGCAATGTGGCAGCTATACAAAGAATAAAAGGGATAGGCCCAAAGTCGGCCCAGCGTGTGATTTTAGAACTGCAAGACAAGCTTAAAAAAGAAGGCCCTGATACACTTACTGTAATGCCAGGGTTAAAAACGGCAAAAGATGAAGCTCTTTCTGCCCTTGTAATGCTTGGATTTGTTCGTAACGTTGCAGAGAAAGTATTGGAGCTGGAAATAGCTAAAAATACAGGGGTTTTAACTGTAGAACAATTGATTAAATCTGCATTAAAAAGCTTATAATTACTTTGCAATAAATAACACGCTTGATTAAAAATTTTACTACCAGGCTTTTTGTAGTTATACTCTTTGTATCTGCTTTAAGCGGGGTGGGAAAGTTATACGCGCAACAAACACCGGCTCAGCCTACGCAACCGGTTCAGCAGTTCCCTACGCAGCAGCAACCGCAGTTTCCAAACCAGCAGCAATCACAGTTCCCCAACCAGCAACGTACAGGGCAACAACCGCAGCAAACAACTAATCAGCAACAACAAACCCAGTTTCAGCAGCCGGGCCAGCGCCCCGCAGCAACAAAGCCGCAGCAAACCGTGCCGGCTGCCGCAAAGGCAGATACGGGTAAAAAACTTGGCCCTATCAGTTTAACTGAGCCGATGAGCAAAAGGCAGCGCCAGGGCATTTTCTTTGCTGACCCTCCGGGCCTGGTACGCACGGTAGAGTACGACGTAACCACCAATAAATATGTTTTATACGAAAGGGTTGGCAACCTGCTTTACCGGGCGCCGCAATATTTAACCTTTGGCGAGTATTTAACGCTGATGCAAAGGGGCGTAAAGCGCGAATACTTTACACAACTGGCAGACAACTACGCCTATGAGTCGCAGCAGCCGGGTTTCATCCCGCAGATGAAGATAAGGAGCAAAACATTTGAGCAGATCTTCGGCAGCTCAAATATCAACATTCGCCCGCAGGGGTCGGCAGAGGTAATACTGGCCGGGCAGATCAATAAAAACGAGAACCCGCTGTTTAATACCCGCCAGCGCAACCAGTTCAACTTCAACTTCGATCAGCGGATCCAACTGAATGTTACCGGTGATATTGGCGATAAGTTAAAGATCACCACCAATTATAATACCGAGGCACAGTTCCAGTTTGAGAACCAGATAAAGCTTGATTACACCGGCCACCCCGACGAGATCATCCAAAAGATAGAGGCGGGTACAGTGAGCATGCCGTTAAACACAACCCTTATATCGGGCAGCCAGGCTTTGTTTGGTGTTAAAACCAAGCTGAAGTTTGGTAAGTTGGATGTTACCAGTATTTTCTCGCAGCAGCGGTCGCAGGCAAAAAATATTACCATAAAAAATGGCTCACAGGAGCAAAGTATCAATATAACCGCAGCAGATTACGAAAGCAATAAACACTACTTTTTATCACAATACTTCCGTAATAATTATAACAGGGCGCTGGCTAATATTCCAATTATCAGCTCTAATATCAATATTACAAAAATTGAGGTTTGGACAACCAACCGTACCAACGTTACTACCGACTCGCGCGATATACTGGCGTTCCTGGATCTGGGCGAAAACAGACCGTTCAATACATCGGTTATAACAGGTGGTACCAGCGCTTACCCCGCGGGCTTTAAAGGCCCCGGCTTTCCGCAGCAGTCAAACAACCTGTTAAATGTTTTGCCTGCCACTGCGCGTAACACCAACTCAAACGATGTGGCCAACCTGTTCAGGAGCACACGCGCTACAGATAACTATGCCAAGCTTACCTATGCCCGTAAACTAACCGATAAAGAGTTTACCCTGCACCCGCAATTGGGATATATATCATTAAACTACCCTTTAAATAACGATGAGGTTTTGGCTGTTGCGTACCAGTACACCGTAAATGGTGTACAGTACCAGGTGGGTGAGTTCTCGAGCGACAGGGCGGTTGACCCGGGCACCCCAACGGTTTTATTCACCAAGTTATTAAAGAACGAACTGCTTAAAACCGACCTGCCAACCTGGGATTTGATGATGAAAAACATCTACTCGTTAGGCGCATATCAAATCAGTTCAACAAACTTTAAGTTGAACATATCCCGTTTGGATGATAAATCGGGCATCGAGAAAACCATTATGGACGAGGGGCAGAACACTAAAAGTAAACGCTGGATGCAGCTTACCGGTGTAGATAACCTGGATCAGCAAAATGATAAACGCCCGGATGGGTATTTCGATTTTTTGGAGGGTATCACCATCGATTCGCAAAACGGTCGCATTATGTTCCCGGTACTTGAGCCTTTTGGCAGTGACCTAGCCAGGCAATTTATACCTTCCGAGACCGACCTGGTGGCCCGGTATGTTTACCAGCCGCTTTATGATTCTACCAAAACCATCGCCCAGCAGTTTTTCCCTAAGCTTAACCGGTATTTAATAAAAGGAACATACACCTCACAAAGCGGGTCAGAGTACCAGTTGAATGCGGTTAATATTCCGCAAGGGTCTGTTGTGGTTACAGCCGGTTCGGTTAAACTGCAGGAGGGTAACGATTATACTATTGACTACAGCGCCGGCCGGATCAGGATCTTAAATCAGGCTTTGCTGGCATCAGGCCAAACCATTAATGTTAAGTTAGAGAATAACGAGCTTTTTGGCGTACAGCAAAAATCATTATTCGGCACCAGGCTCGATTATCATTTAAATGATAAATGGGCATTGGGCGCAACCATGATGCACCTAACCGAGCAGCCCATCACCCAAAATGAAATTGCCGGTGAGGAATCCATTTCAAACACCATTTGGGGTTTTGATGCCAACTACAGTTCGCAATCAAGGTTTTTAACCCGTTTGGTTGATAAGCTGCCGTTTATACATACCAAAGCGCCATCAACCATAAACTTTAGCGGCGAGTTTGCCCAGTTACTTCCGGGTAGCCCGGGCGCGTTAAACTTTGCCGGATCAAAAAATGGCACTTCTTACCTGGACGACTTTGAGAACAGCCGCTCTGTTATTGATATAAAAAGCGCCATTAGCTGGCAAATCTCCGGCACGCCACAAATGTTTGGCGAGTCGGCCAATTTTGATGACCTGAGCTACGGTTATAACCGGGCCCGCCTGGCCTTTTATAACATCGACCCCATATTTTACACCAATTCGGGCTCTGTTAATGTATCGCGTAATGAGCTTTCTAACCATTACGTAAGGCAGGTTATTGAGCAGGAGGTGTTTCCATATAAACAATCAACCACCGGCCAGCCGTTAAGCCTATCAACCCTTAACCTTGCTTTTTATCCAACCGTGCGCGGGCCTTATAACTTTACCACTACAGGCCTTAATAATGATGGCACATTGCAGAACCCCAGAAACCGCTGGGGAGGGATGTTCCGCAAGTTGGAAACCAACGATTTTGAATCGTTAAACGTAGGATATATAGAGTTTTGGATGTTAGATCCGTTTATTTATAAACCAAACTCAACAGGGGGCGATCTGTATTTTAACCTGGGGAGTGTATCTGAAGATATATTAAAGGATGGCAGGAAAAGCCTGGAGAATGCTTTACCGGTTGATGGTGTAACCGCCGATAAGGTGGACGAGACCAACTGGGGGCGCGTATCAAAACTACAACCGGTTATTAATGCTTTTGACAACGACCCAAACTCGCGCAGGCTGCAGGATGTTGGTTTGGACGGACTGAATGACGACGGCGAAAAAGTGAAATTTGCGCCTGTTATACAACAGGTGCAAGGCCAGCTAAACCAACAGGCCGCCGCCGTTTTTGCCGCCGATCCATCATCGGATGATTACCGTTATTACCAGGGCAGGGAACTTGACCAGGCCGGTACCGGGATATTAGAGCGCTACAGCCGTTATAACGGCACGGAAGGCAACTCTAAAACGGCCGAACAATCGCAGGCAGAGCTTGGGATCCAAACATCGGCATCAACATCATTGCCGGATGGGGAAGATATTAACCGCGATAATAACATGAGCCAAACGGATGAGTATTTTCAATACAAAGTATCCGTAAGGCCGCAGGATATGGTGATAGGGCAAAATTATATTAATGATAAAATTACCACTGCTGTAAAGTTGCCAAATGGAACCACCCAGTCGGTTACCTGGTACCAGTTCAGGATCCCGATAACCGATTACCAAAGCAAAGTAGGGAACATACAGGATTTCAAAGCCATCAGGTTTATGCGGATGTTCATGACCAATTTTGCCGATACATCTGTTTTGCGTTTTGCCACCCTGCAACTGGCCCGCAGCGAATGGCGTACTTTTAACATTGAGAATAACCCGCTTAACGTAATTGCCGACCCCGCCATCACCAACCCGGTGATAGACGGATCTACCCTGGATGTACAGGCTGTAAATATTGAGGAGAATGGTAACCGGTCGCCAATACCTTACGTAGTGCCACCGGGTATTAACCGCCAGCGTAATTACAATAACCTGCAAACCGATACCAAACTTAACGAACAATCGCTATCGTTAAATGTGGCCAACCTGCGCGATGGTTACTCACGGGCTGCGTTCCGTACCTTCTTTAATGACCTGCGTGCATATAAGCGCATCCAGATGTTTATACATGCTGAAGGCGAAAATTTAAAGGATAAAGACCTGAATGGTTTTATACGCCTGGGGGTTGATTACCAGGATAACTATTACGAATACGAGGTGCCTTTAGCTATAACACAACCCGGCACACGCGACCCCGGCGCTATATGGCCTGCCAGTAACGAACTTGACCTGCAACTTTCATTGTTGGTTGATGCCAAACTTGCGCGTAACAACGCTAAACTAAACGGGCAACCGTGGCCGTTCACCATTCCTTTTGTGTATACAGACGGGCTTAATAAAGTAACCATTAAAGGGCAGCCGGATCTGAGCCGCCTGCGTACCATTATGCTGGGTGTGCGCAACCCCCTAAAAGGAACCGGTGCAAGTAATGACGATGGACTGAATAAAACAGGTACGGTTTGGTTTGATGAACTGCGCTTAACTGATTTTGACCAGCGTGGAGGCTGGGCCGCAACAGCAAGGGTAGATGCAGCCCTGGCCGATTTTGCAAACATAACCGTAGCGGGCAGTAAAAGCACCGTTGGTTTTGGTACGCTGGATTCGAGGGTGGGCGATCGTAACCGAAGCGATAACCAGTCTATTGATGCATCTGCAAGTGTGGAGCTGGGTAAATTTTTTCCTGAGAAAAGCGGTATCCGCATCCCTGCTTATGTAAACATATCAACCCAGATAAGTACGCCGCAGTATGACCCCGGGTCGCCTGATGTGGAGCTGAAAAAATCACTTGCCAACGCGCCAACCAGCCAGGCACGCGACTCGATAAAAAATGTAACAAAGGATTTTACCACGCGTAAAAGCATCAACTTTACAAACGTACATAAAGAGCGTACGAATCAATCAGCACCGGTGCATGTGTGGGATATTGAAAACTTTGCGGCTACTTATGCCTATACCGAATACCAGCACCACGATTTTAATGTGGAGAACGATTTTTCTAAAACATACAGAGTAGCATTAAGCTATAATTATAATAAGGAGCCAAAATATTACACGCCTTTTGCCAAGATCATTAAAAGTAACCTGCTGGCCCTGGCACGCGATTTTAACTTCAGCATCCTGCCGTCGCGGTTAAACTTCAGTATTAGTTTCGATCGTTTCTACTCGGAGAACACCCTGCGGAATAACGATCCGAATAACTTTATCCCGATACCTACATCGTTCAATAAAAACTTTAATATAACCCGGGTTTACGGGATAGGATGGAACCTGTCGAAAGGGTTAACGCTGGATATCGACGCAACCAACCTTTCGGTTGTGGACGAGCCTGCGGGGCGTATAAACGGCTTAAAGCGCGATACGCTTTGGGAAAACCTTTGGAAACTGGGCCGCACCACAAACTATAACCACACTATTAACCTGAACTATACCGCGCCGATAAATAAAATACCGGGGTTGGACTGGACAGCCCTTACCGTGCGTTACAGCACCAACTTTAACTGGCAAACCCAACCCGAATTTGCTATTAATGATCCTACCTATGATGTAGGTAACAGCATCCAGAACGCACGCACCATACAGCTAAACCCTAACCTTAACTTTGCTAACTTTTATAATAAGTTTGGCGCGCTGCGTAAAGGCAAGAATGAAAAAACGGGCGCTGCTAAATTCTTTTTGGGGATTTTAACCGGGATAAAAAATATAAGTGGTACATACACCCGTACCGAGGGAACTTTCCTGCCGGGTTACCTGCCGCAATCAAACTTTTTTGGGCAGGATGTTAATTACAATGCGCCGGGTATCGGCTTCCTGCTGGGCAGCCAGGCAGATTTGCGCGCCAAAGCGGTAGCAAACGGATGGATCACTAAAGATACCCTGCAGAATCAGCTGTATATAAAATCGTTTAATGAGGATATCCGCCTGCGGAGTATTATAGAGCCAATAGCCGACCTGCGGATAGAACTGATAGCCTTTAAAACGCAGGACCGTAACTATCAAACCAATTTTAAATACCTGGCCAGCACCAATAGCATTGAAAACCTTAGCCCGGTAACAACAGGTACTTATAGTATCTCATACATGTCGCTTGCTACTGCGTTCTCAAAATCAGGCGGGATAAATAATACCTCGGCTACGTACCAGAAGTTTTTAGAGAATCGTGCCGTTATCTCCCAAAGGCTGGGGCCAACAAACCCTAATTCGGCTGGTACAACCGGCGGCTTTGCCGATGGTTATGGCCCTAATGCGCAAAACGTATTGGTGCCGGCTTTCCTGGCGGCTTATGCAGGTAAGGATGCAGGCTCGGTAAGTACCAACCAGTTCCCTAAGATTCCGATACCAAACTGGCAAATATCATATGGTGGGTTAGGTAAGCTGCCGTTCTTCACAGACCTCTTCGACTCATTCGATCTGAAGCATGGTTACCGTTCGTCATATACCGTGGGTAGCTTTACTACCTTTTTGCAATACCAGGAAGCCAACGGTGCGGCAACTTCGAGGGATGCCAATAACGATTTCCTGCCTTTCTACCAGTTTTCGCAGGTGGCCATATTTGAGCAGTTTGTGCCCTTGCTGGGTGCCGATGTGCGTTTCAAAAACAGCATGACGGCCAACTTTGAATACCGCAAAACCCGTTCATTAAACCTTAGTTTACTGAACAGCCAGCTGGCGCAGCAGGAAGAGAATATATTAGTGTTTGGTTTTGGCTATCGCCCTAAAAACTTCAGGATGCCGTGGGGATTGTTTGGCACCGGTAACCGTACCGATAATGATATAAATTTTAAACTTGATGTAGCCGTACGCGATAACAAAACATTGATTTATCGTGCTGATGTACCCGCCGCCGAAGTATCATCAGGCGCAAAAAATATTACCCTGCGTCCCTCTATTGATTACGTGATAAATCAGCGTTTCAATCTTAACCTGTTTTATGATAGTAACATTACCAAGCCGTATACTTCGCAGTCGTTTAATACATCGTTTACCAACTTTGGTATTAATTTAAAGCTGTTATTGCAGTAGACAAAGTAAAAAGTAATTCATTGCGCTCGTTTATAACGAGCGCTTAACCTGGTTTAGCGATTGTATCGCTACTGTTTATCCCTCTTCCCTTCCTTTTTCTTCTCAACCGCTTCTTTAAACTTCTTGTCCTCTTTTTCCTTTTCTTTTACGGCTTTCTTAACAATTTTTTCCTGCTCCTTTTTATCATCAGTGTCGGCTTGCTGGCTAAGCTTTTTTTCCTGGGCAGGGCCTACACCCGCGCAGTTTTTGATGCCGTTAAGCAGCACATGCCAAACCGTTTTAAAAAAAGGGAAATTAGCCGGGCGGATGTAAACCTCATTAGCCAGGCGTGGCGTTTTATTGCCATCATCGGGGTTGTCGTGTTTTAATATCACGGCGTTAGCCAGCGCGCTGATAAGCGTTTTCTTGGTATAATCGGGGCGTAGTACATCTACTTTCAAGCCTTTATATAGAAAAGATACCGTGCCTTTTGAAAGCTTTTGCGTGCTGTGTACATCAAAATCGAAGCTGTTTAACCTGCCCTCGGTTATTTTAACCATTGATAGCGGCATCAGCACCGGGTTAACATCGCTCAGGTTCATGGGGGCAAGATGGCCTTTGTAGGCGTAATTATAAGTGGCATCGTTAAGGTTAAACACGAAGCGGAGGTTGAGCTTGGCTTTGCCTAAAAAATAGCTGGTAATGTTTGCAGTAGCAATATTATTCTTCGTTAAAAGGTCTTTTTTATTTGTTAGGTTTAAAAATCTTCCTGTGATTTTGCTAAAGCTTAAAGCCCCGGTTTTCATAGATTTTTTGTTTAGTTCCTTATAAGTTACTGCAAAGTTCTTTAGGTCAAGAGTATCAATGTTGAACGACGCTTTAATAGCGTGACGTATAGCCCAATGCGGGAAGGTTACCAGCCTGTCTGTAGTTTGTAAGGATCCATTATAGTTGCTGTAAACTTCAAAATAACCTTTATTCATTATAATGCGCTTAACATCAAAGGTTTGGTTTTTCTGATAAGTTGTGTAATCGAAATTTTGCAATTGGATCGAATCAACCCATATGGTAAAACGATCGCTTTTGCTTTTTTTAAAAAACAGGGTATGGTCAATAGGCTTTAGGTCTACTCCTCTAACGGTGAGTTTTTTTGTTTGGGTAGATAGTTTTACCGATTTAACCTTGAAGGTGTATAACCCATCGGCAGATTTGCTGCTGTAGTTTTTTAATTCGGTAGTAACATCTTTACAATATAAAAAGCGCGTGGTATCTGTTTGCGTTGCCGAATCTATCAGCAGGTCGGTAGCATTAACATCCATTTCTTTTAATTCAGATACCGCCAGTTTTGGCCCCGTATAGTTTTTTTGCTTGTAATTTATATTGGTGAAAAGGATCTCGCCTATATGTACCAGTTTAAAGCTTTTCGATATTTTTTGGTAAAGTGTGCGCTTGTCCTTTTTGGCGGTATCGGTATCCTTATCAGCGTACTTGCTTATTTGTATTTCGGGCTCATTTAGGGTAATGCGGCCAACATTCAGTTTCTTTTTAAAATACAATTCAAAAGGGTGGGCGTTTGATATAACCAGTCGTTTTACATGCAGTTGGTACAAGCTACCGGGTGCTGCGCCTTGCTTTTTCATTTGGTGATAAACTGCAGTATCTGGTTTGAAAGTAATATCGTAAAGTACGGCTTTGCCTTGCAGTACGTTCAGGTCAAGGTCGCTGTAGTTAATAGTGTAGAGGCTATCGGTACCTTTTAAAACGGCTTCTTTTAGTTTGGCCGAAAGTTTTGGGGCTAAAAAACTATTGATAAATAATACCGCCACTACAGTAAGCAGTACTAAAGCGCCGATTACGGTCAGCAGTATCTTTTGCCAGCGGTGTTTAAAAAAGGTAGTTGCCATATTTTGTTCGCTTTGCTTATGTTACCAGCGACCATAATGGCGGCTTGTTGCAGATATATAACAACAGAAACCGAAAATTGTTAAACGCTGACAAACTGTCACATCATTATATAAAAATTGTGTATTTTTGCGGTTCAATTTTTTACATAACAATGGATTTGCTTATACCGGATAAAGTGCATGATGAAACCAGGCAGGGCGAGGCTTTAATTTTAGAGCCTGTTGGTAAAACAAATGGCCGTAAGCTTTATATAGAAAGCTATGGCTGCGCCATGAACTTCTCTGATAGTGAGATAGTAGCTTCGATATTGGCCGAAAAGGGCTTTGAGACCACATCAGATTTTAACAGTGCTGATGTTATTTTCATCAACACCTGCTCCATACGTGAGAATGCCGAAGTACGTGTGCGTAACCGCCTGAAAGAATTTGCAGGTGCTAAATTCAGGAACCCCGGTATGGTGGTTGGTGTGCTGGGTTGCATGGCCGAACGTTTAAAGGCTAAATTTTTAGAAGAAGAAAAACTGGTTGATGTTGTTGTAGGCCCCGACGCTTACCGCGACCTGCCAAACTTAATAGAACAGGTTGATGGTGGCCAGCGTGCGGTTAACGTATTGCTTAGCCGCGAGGAAACCTATGCTGATATAAGCCCGGTGCGTTTAAACAGCAATGGCATCAATGCCTTTGTATCTATTATGCGTGGCTGCGATAATATGTGCAGCTTTTGCGTGGTACCATTTACCCGCGGCCGCGAACGCAGCCGCGATGCACACTCTGTTGTAGCTGAGTGTAAGGACTTGTTTGATAAAGGCTACCGCGAGGTTACCTTATTAGGGCAAAACGTAGATTCATACAAATGGAGCGGACAGTTAGCCGAAGGCGCCGAGCCTTTAGCCGTTGGCGATGAAATTACTGTTGTAAATTTTGCCAACCTGTTAGAAATGGTTGCTTTGGTTAGTCCGGAGCTGCGCGTGCGCTTTTCAACATCGCACCCCAAAGATATTACCGACGAGGTTTTACACACCATTGCCAAATACGAGAATATTTGCAATTATATACACCTGCCGGTACAAAGCGGTAACAGCCGTATACTGGATATTATGAACCGTACTTACGACCGTGAGTGGTATATGAACCGTATCGATGCCATCCGCAGGATAATTCCTGATTGCGCTGTATCAACAGATGTGATCACCGGTTTCTGTACCGAAACGGATGAGGAGCATAATGATACCGTAACCATGATGGATTACGTGAAGTACGATTTTGCCTACATGTTTAAATATAGCGAAAGGCCGGGCACTTTAGCCGCTAAACGCTACGCGGATGATATCCCGGAGGAAATAAAGCAAAAACGCCTGGCGCAAATAGTAGCCAAGCAGCAGGAGTATTCATTTTACCGCATGCAGGCGCGGATTGGTAAAGTAGAGAAAGTACTGATAGAAGGCTTCTCCAAAAAATCTGACAAGGACTATTGCGGCCGCAGCGATCAAAACGCGATGGTGATATTCCCGGTAAGTGAAAATTATAAACCGGGCCAGTATGTAAACGTATTGGTAGAGAGAACGACGTCGGCGACGCTGATAGGAACTATTGTAGGATAGAATCAAGAATCAAGAGACAAGACAGGAAAATTGCATGAGACATAACTTTAAGAGTTTAAAAGTATGGCAGAAGGCAATGGATTTGACAGACATGAATTTTGATTTTTGCAAAGAGTTACCAAGTAATGAAAGATACAATCTTATAGATCAAATTAACAGGTGCTCTTGCTCTGTCCCTTCAAACATAGCAGAAGGTTCAGGTAAAAATACCAATAAGCATTTTGCAGAGTTTTTGTCTATATCGATATCTTCATCTTTTGAACTCGAAACACAGTTATTAATATGTGAGCGAAGAAAATATGGGTCTGAAGAAAAATTAAGAAATTGCCTGGAGCTTTTGTCTGAAGTTCAAAGAATGATATTCTCATTTAGAGAGTATGTTCTGAAAGCCGAAGCGATTTCTTGATTCTTGACTCTAACATCTTGACTCTTTTTTAAATATGGAAGTACAAGAAATTAAACAACGCTTTGGTATCATCGGCAACTCGCCGTTGCTAAACAGAGCTATAAATATTGCGAACCAGGTTGCACCTACTGATATCTCGGTATTAATTACCGGCGAGAGCGGGAGTGGTAAAGAGGTTTTTTCGCACATCATTCATCAGATGAGTCCGCGTAAGCATGGGCCGTTCATAGCGGTTAACTGCGGGGCTATCCCCGAGGGGACGATCGATTCAGAACTATTCGGGCACGAAAAAGGCGCCTACACCGGTGCCGTTGGCGAACGTAAAGGTTATTTTGAAACCGTTAACGGCGGTACTATCTTTCTGGATGAAATTGCCGAAATGCCTTTGGGCACACAGGCGCGTTTACTGAGGGTATTAGAATCTGGCCAGTACATCAGGGTGGGTTCATCAAAGGTTGAGAAAACTAATGTGCGTGTTATAGCCGCAACCAATGTGGATGTGTATGATGCGGTAAAAGCCGGTAAATTTCGGGAGGATCTTTACTACAGGTTAAACACGGTGCCATTGAAGATCCCGCCATTGCGCGAAAGAAAGGAAGATGTGTTCCTGCTGTTCCGCAAATTTACGTCAGACTTTACCGATAAATACCGGACCCCGCCCATCCAGTTAGATGAAGAGGCGCAGCAGGTACTTATTAATTACTCGTGGCCGGGTAACGTAAGGCAATTAAAGAATATGGCCGAGCAACTGGCCGTTTTAGAGCGCGACAGAGTAATAACCGCGGCTACGCTGCTCACCTACATCCCGCATGAAGCCGGTAGAAGCAATCTGCCAATGCGGTTAGACAATCAGCCAAAAGAAGATTTCTCCGAAAGGGATATCCTGTATAAGGTGCTGTTTGATATGAAAAGGGATATGGTTGAGCTGAAAAAATTGGTTGCCGAAATTATTGAGCATGGTGGGGTAAGCACAAATTTCCAGAACAATTCTACAGCTTTAACACAATTGTACCGTGATATTGAATTGCCATCGGTTAATAACCACGAAACACAATTTACACTGCAGCAACCCGTTAACAATAGCGTTAGCAGCAGTAATAATGCAGATTACAACATCACACACGATGCTGAAGAGGTGGAGGAATCGTTATCGCTGATAGAGAAAGAGTCTGACCTGATCCGTAAAGCGTTAAAAAAGCATAAAGGTAAGCGCAAACTGGCGGCTAATGAGCTGGGGATATCAGAAAGAACTTTATATCGTAAAATAAAAGAATTAGATTTATAGGGAACAAATGAGGAAGAGGCTATTTTTAAGTTTATTGGTGTTGGGTACCGTAGTTATGTTGTTTAACTCGTGTGCCTATAAGTTATCGCTTAACGGCGCTTCTATCCCGCCAGATCTGAAGACCATCGATATCCAGTTTTTTGAGAATAACTCACAATTGGTAGTGCCTACACTGAGCCAAACTTTTACCGAAGCATTAAAAAACCGTATCCGTACACAAACAAATATTAGTATTATAAGGGGCGAAGCCAATGCTACCATGAGCGGGGCTATTACTGGTTACAGCATTGCACCGGTTTCTATACAGGCAACAAACAGCAACACCGCGCCAATTGCCGGTGCAAGCCGTTTAACTATAACAGTTCAGGTAAAATATGTTTACGATGCCGATAAAAAGCTTAGTTTTGAAGAATCGTTCACAAAATCTAAAGATTTTACCGGCGATAGTGCATCGCAGGAACAAACTTTAATACCGGAGATTGTTAAACAATTAACAGACGATATTTTTAACAGAGCCTTCGCCAATTGGAATTGATAGGATATTTTTTAAACCAGCGTGGATCAATACGTAGATAACAGGCAGAAAGAGATTTTATGGGACATATTAGCCAACCCGGCTAATAATGGCGCGGCATATACACAAAGCCTGGAGCGCCTGGTGCAGGAGCACCCCCAAAGCGGATTGCTACAGGTATTATTTGCACGCACCGGCGATAAACAACTGTTAAATAAAGCATCGGTTTATTATAATCCGCGTACCTTGTATAAGCTGGCTAACCACCCCGCAGACCTGCCGTTAGTTGATAAAGGAGATATTAACTACTCTTCAGAGCGTGTGATTGAACCTTTAGCTTATTCTAAAACATATACTGCTACAGATACAGTTATTGTTGCTGAGGAAATTGAAGAAGTGCAGGCAATTGATACGGCACAGGAAGCGGTTATTGCCATAGATGGGGATAATACCGAAGAGGCATTTGCCGGGCCGATAGCAGAAATTACAGATGAGCCGGCAACAGAAAATGAAATTGATAACAGCTACATCCCGTTCGTTATAGAACAGGAAGAAGTTAAAACCGAAGCTGTAGTTGATGGGTCTGTAACACAACAGGATATACAGATCGGGCAACAACCGCTTTCAACGCCAGAGCGGCAAGCAACGGAAGAACTCCTTCAGAATGCTACAGGCGAAACCTATAACCGCGGTTCAAGGTTCCCTAAAAGGGAAGTGCCAAACAACATTACAGCACCACAGCCTGAATACCCGCAACAGCAGCAGGATATTGAAGATGATGTGTATGATGAAATTGTAAGCATTGAGGATATTGGTTTTGAGGCTATAGCAAGTGAACAGACCGCCGAGCCTTTAACTGAAGCCCGGTTTAGCGACCCTACGGTAGAGAGCGGCCCCGAAGAGGAGGAAGCATCTGCTGTGCTTTTCCATCAGCCGGACGGGATTGCAGAACCTATTACAGATCATAAAAAAACAATAGAGCAGGAAGATCGCCTGATATTGGGTGGAATTGTAAATACCGACTACCTGAGGTTTGATAAAAAGCTCGATGAACTGCGTAGTAACACAGCTGCAGAACCTGTAAATGTAACAGAGCCGCAACAAACAGAGCCTGCGGCAGAAACGCAGGGGGTATCGCGCTACGATGATGATAAAATGCCATATACTTTTCTGTGGTGGCTTAACAAAACCCGTAAAGAACACGCCGAAAACCTACAACCGTATGCAACCGGCAACACGGCTGTAAAACAAGGCACACAAACCGGGAAACGCCAAAAAGCAGGCAGCGCTGATGAATTGCAACAGCAGTATTATGAGAATATATTCAGCCTTACATCAGTAAGCGGGGTAGACCGGGAAACCGACCCGGCAGCTGTAGCATTTGATCATAATAAAAAAGAGGATGTGATCATCGAGCGCTTTATTCATACCGAGCCACAAATAAAACCACTTTCGGCAGATAAACTGGATAATGAGAACAAGGCCAAAAAAAGTTCGGAAGACCTGAACGATTTTGTTACTGAAACACTTGCCCGCATTTATACCGACCAGATGCTATATCATAAGGCGATAGCCACTTATAAAAAATTGATATTGAAATATCCGGAAAAAAAGCTTTACTTTGCAGCCCAGATTGAACAGTTAGAAAAGAAAACCAATTGATATAATAAAGAAATGTATTTAGTATTGATCGTCATCACGATAATTTTATGTGTCCTTTTAGGGCTTATCGTATTAATCCAAAACCCTAAAGGTGGCGGTTTAGCTTCAAATTTTTCAGGTTCGTCACAATTAATGGGCGTACAAAAAACCGGCGACTTTTTAGAAAAAGGTACCTGGGTGCTGGCTATCAGCATTATGGTATTATCGCTTATCATCAATGTATCTGTTAAAGGCGGTGCGCAAAAAAGCGACGACCCAGCGCAGATGGAGTTAATCAAAAAAGCATCTAAACCATCTGCAGCACCTGCAGCAGCACCATTAAACGTGCCTGCTACAACACCTGCACCGGCGCAGAACACGCCTAAAAAGTAATAAGTATTTTAAGCATACACGAAAGGCTTTGGACTATCCTCCAAAGCCTTTTTTGCTGAAATCAGGTTAACTGCCATGATGGCACTTGCCCCGATAAAATAAAAACCAATAGGTTGTAACCTTGCCCTAAAAGGTGACAATTGAACAGTAATTATGCCAATACAGAAAATTTGCTGTGCTTGGCATAATTGATGTGAAAACCATAAACGAAAACTTAAAATTTTAAAATTCAAATAGTATTACTATGTCATTAAACATTAAACCCCTTGCGGATAGAGTGGTTGTTGAAGCCGCTGCTGCAGAAACCAAAACCGCTTCTGGTATTTACATTCCTGAAACTGCACAGGAAAAACCACAAAAAGGAACTATAGTGGCTGTTGGCCCGGGCAAGTATGCTGACGTATCCGGCACCCTTATTCCAATGACCACCAAAATTGGTGATGCTATATTGTACGGAAAATATGCAGGTACCGAGATCAATATAGATGGTAAAGAATACCTGATCATGCGCGAATCTGACATTTACGCAGTATTATAATTCAAGAAAATCATTAACTCAAAAATTCAAAGTATATATAATGGCAAAACAAGTTAAATATAATGTTGAAGCACGTGACGCTTTAAAGCGTGGTGTTGATATTTTAGCTAATGCGGTTAAAGTTACATTAGGTCCTAAAGGCCGTCACGTAATTATCGATAAAAAGTTTGGTTCACCGGCGGTTACTAAAGATGGTGTAACTGTAGCTAAAGAAATTGAACTGAAAGACCCTATTGAAAACATGGGTGCACAAATGGTTAAAGAAGTTGCATCAAAAACTGCTGATATTGCAGGTGATGGTACCACTACTGCTACCGTTTTAGCGCAGGCTATTGTTACAGCAGGTATTAAAAACGTTGCTGCAGGTGCAAACCCAATGGATTTGAAACGCGGTATTGATAAAGCTGTTGCCGAAGTTGTTAAAAACTTAAAAGCACAGTCACAAACCGTTGGCGAAGACAACAACAAAATTAAACAGGTAGCTTCTATATCTGCTAATAACGATGAAGTTATTGGCTCATTAATAGCTGAAGCTATGGCTAAAGTTGGTACTTCAGGTGTTATCACTGTTGAAGAAGCAAAAGGTACCGAAACTGAAGTTAAAACTGTTGAAGGTATGCAGTTTGACCGTGGTTACCTTTCTCCGTACTTCGTAACCAATTCAGACAAAATGGAAGTGGAATTAGAAAACCCTTACATCTTGATCTACGATAAAAAGATCTCTTCAATGAAGGAATTACTTCCTATCCTGGAGAAACAAGTACAAACAGGCAAACCTTTATTGATCATTGCTGAAGACCTTGACGGCGAAGCTTTAGCTACTTTGGTAGTTAACAAGATCCGTGGTTCACTGAAAGTTGCTGCTGTTAAAGCACCTGGCTTTGGCGACCGTCGTAAAGCAATGTTAGAGGATATCGCTGTATTAACCGGCGGTACTGTAATATCTGAAGAGCGTGGGTATAAATTAGAGAGCGCTGACCTTTCAATGTTGGGCCAGGCAGAAAAGATCACTATCGATAAAGACAACACTACACTGGTTAACGGTGCCGGTGATGCTGAATTGATTAAAGGCCGTGTTGGCGAGATCCGCGCGCAGATCGAAACTACTACTTCTGATTACGATAAAGAAAAATTACAGGAGCGTTTAGCCAAATTATCTGGCGGTGTTGCTGTACTTTACATAGGTGCTGCATCTGAAGTTGAGATGAAAGAGAAGAAAGACCGTGTTGACGATGCTTTACATGCAACCCGTGCGGCTGTTGAAGAAGGTATTGTTGCTGGTGGTGGCGTTGCCTTCATCCGTGCGGTAGCTGCTTTGGCTGACCTTAAAGGTGCTAACGAAGATGAGAACACCGGTATCCAGATCATCCGTCGTGCTATTGAGGAACCATTACGTCAGATCTGCGATAACGCAGGTATCGAAGGTTCTATCGTAGTACAAAAGGTAAAAGAAGGTACTGCTGATTTTGGTTATAACGCACGTACCGATAAATACGAAAACTTAATTGGCGCAGGTGTTATCGACCCTACAAAAGTAGGCCGTGTAGCATTAGAGAACGCAGCTTCTATCGCGGCTATGTTGTTAACCACCGAGTGTGTGTTGGCAGACGAGCCTGATGATGACAAAGGTGGCATGCCACCAATGGGTGGCGGCGGTATGGGCGGCATGATGTAATCGTGATAAGCCCTCAGGCTTGAGTTATAAGTCCGAAGTCCTTTGACTTAAGACTTATAACTCAAGACTATACACTTAACAAACCCCTTGTCTGTTTTTGCAGACAAGGGGTTTTGTTTTATACACTCATTATGTATGGTTTAGCCGTTTTTATACCCTTCGGCTAAACGGTTTATCCCCCAAAATAACGCATTGTGTTATTTTTATGTAACATAATAGCTATTTGCCCGGTTAGGCATGGCATTTGAATAATAGCCGATATGAAACAAATAGTAAATAAAAGGAAGCATATACATAGCCGCATTGTAGAATGGGTGCTGTTTAAAGGCCCCGAGCTGTTTGTAACCCTGTACAGTTAAAAAAAAATCTTAATTTTGGCTCCTATCTATGGAGCTAAAAGACATCTATCATACCCTGCATATTTGGCTTGTAACTTATGGGCCCAAATTCTTGTTCGGCATCATCTTATTTTTTGTAGGCCTTTGGGTTATTGCGTTCATTAAAGCGCGGTTAACGAATAGGATGAGCAAACGCGAGATACACTCTTCGTTACAACCTTTTTTTCTTAGCCTTTCAATAACGGCGTTATACGCTATTCTCATTATTACTGTATTTAATGTTATAGGTTTCCAGCTTACATTTATTAGTACGGTTGTTGGTGCTTTGGGTGTGGCAGCCGGTTTGGCGCTATCTGGTACGCTGCAAAACTTTGCAGGCGGAGTTTTGATATTGTTACTTAAACCTTTTGAGATTGAAGACCACATCATCGCGCAGGGTCAGGATGGCCGTGTGCAGTCTATCCAGCTTTTTTACACGGAGATCCTCACCGCCGATAATAAAACGGTTATCATCCCAAATGGTAAACTTTTTAATGAAGTGATAACAAATATTGGCCGCCAGGGCAAACGCCGTTTAGATATTGATTTTAAGCTTAATTATGGGGTGGATATTGATCAGGTAAAAGGCATTTTGGTTGACGCCATAAAAGGTGTACCTAATGTTTTGGGCGAACCTGCTACCAAAGTTGGAGTGCTTCTTTTAGAAGCAGACGGCATGCGTTTTACCGTGCGTGTATGGGTAGATCCCGCTCATTTTTTAGCTACCAAAATGGCACTGCAGGAAAAGATAATTAACGATATCAAAGCCGCCGGAATCAAATTCCCGGGGATGGCGTAATCTCCACGATGTCATTTCGAACGAGCTTGGGCCGGCAAGTGTGCCGGCGCGAGGAAAAATCTTATACGCCTTGCATTCAGCTATACTTCATCATTTAGAAACCGCCATAAAGGGTTTGCCGATTCTATAAGAGCAATCTTTTTTTCACGCCGCCACTTTTTTATTTCTTTCTCCCGTGCTGTTGCTTCATTAATACTGATGAAATGCTCATAATAAATAGATAATGGCAATAATATTTGCCGGTAAAAGATCTGTTACTCCCCTTGTTTTCTTCATGCTGATCGATGCGGATTCTTACATCATTTGTAACGCCAACATATAATACGGTTTTGTCCGCGTTGGTCGCTATATAAACGTAATAGTTATGGTTCCAGATAATAATTGTTCTTGATGCATGGCGTATAAGATTTCTCCTCGCTCCAGTGCTTAAGCCCCCACTTGCTCGTTCGAAATGACATTCGGAGAGAATCAATCGCTCTCTGTTATATCCTCTGCTTCGCCTTTAATTCCAGATACCTGTTAATGGTATTGATGGTAAGGTTTTGCGGAGCGCTGAGTATGGATTGTATGCCATGTTTGGCCAGCTCTTTAACAATTAGCTTTTTGTCGTAAGCGAACTTTTCGGCGATGGTTTTTATGTAGATGCCTTCTACATCCCGGGCGGGCTGCTCGCTTAAATGCCGCAGTTCGGTATTCTCAAAAAACACAACCAACAATAAATGGAACCTGGCAATGCGTTTTAAAAACGGCAGCTGCCTTTGCAGGGCGTTCATGCTTTCGTAATTGGTGAAGAATACCACCAGGCTGCGTTGCTTCACTACATTGCGTATGGTGTTGTAAAGCGCTTCCATATTGGTTTCCAGGTAGCGTGTTTTCTCTTTATACAATACCTCCAGTATCTTGTTCATTTGCGTAGGCCGGCGGTCGGCAGGGATAACTGCGCCAATTTTTTCGGACACGGTGATCAGCCCGGCTTTATCTTCTTTTAGCAGGGCGATGTTGGATAATACCAGGCTGGCGTTGATGGCGTAATCAAGCAAACTTAAACCATCAAAAGGCATTTTCATGGCGCGCGATTTATCAACAACACAATACACCTGCTGCGATTTTTCGTCGGTATAAAAGTTGGTCATTAAGCTGCCCTGCCTGGCGGTAGCCTTCCAGTTGATGGTCCGGTAATCATCGCCCGGTACGTAAGTTTTTACCTGCTCAAATTCCATGCTGTGGCCAAGCCGCCTTATTTTTTTGATGCCTATCTCGTTTAGCCGGTTTGATATGGCCATCAGCTCATATTTGCGCATCTGCAGGAACGATGGGTACACAGGCAATGTCTCGGCCTGGTCAAAGTTAAAACGACGGCTAATAAGCCCTAATGGCGAGCGGGCGAACACCCTGATCATCCCAAACTCGTACTCGCCGCGTTTGGTAGGGCGCAGCATGTAGCTGATAAGCTTATGTTCGCCGGGTTTCAGGATGGTTTTAAACCACACATCCCGCTTTTGAAACTGAAAGGGGATCTCGTCAATTATCCCTGCCGATATGGTGAAAGGATAATTGCTCTCGATGTAAACACCCAGTTCATTATCGTCGCTGTTGCTTAAGCGCTCGGGTGCGTGGCGTTTGGCAAATATGGTTTTTGATGGGCGGTACAGCATCAGCAGGTCTGCAAACGTAAGCAACAGAAGTGCCCAGAATGCCAGCTCGGGCACTATCCCAAGCCATGGGAAGAAGAACGACAACAGGAAAAGCACGGCGCAGCCACCCAGCCCGGCAAACAACCTGCCGGTTAAAAATAAATTGGTATAAAATAGGCCGAAGAGTTTTTTCACCTGTGTTTATCGTGGTACTTCAATTTTTTGGATGATCTGGCTGATCACTTCATCGGGCGTTACGCCTTCCATCTCTTTATCAGGCGTAAGCATAATGCGGTGCCTTAACACAGGTTTTGCTACGCTGATAATATCATCGGGGGTAACAAAATCGCGGCCTTTAATAGCTGCCATTGCCTTGGCCGCATTAACAATTGCCAGCGATGCCCGCGGCGACCCACCCAAAAACAACGATTTGTTGCTGCGGCTTTCATGAATGATTTGCGCGGTAAAAGCCAGTATTTTTGGCTCTACATAAAGCTCCCTAACCTGTTTACGCAGGCTTACAATATCGGCACCGGCTAAAACAGCATCAATGTGGCTAAGCTGCTCGGTAGTTTTTTGCTGATGCTGCTGGGTAACAATAGCTATCTCCTCCTCCAGCGATGGGTATTTGATCTCTATCTTAAACAGGAAACGGTCCAGCTGTGCTTCGGGCAGGCGGTAGGTGCCTTCCTGCTCAACCGGGTTTTGCGTGGCCAGTACAATAAATGGCTCGTCCATTTTATAGGTCTGCCCGTCTATAGTTACCTGGCGCTCTTCCATCACCTCAAACAAAGCCGATTGTGTTTTGGCAGGCGCGCGGTTTATCTCATCAATCAGGATAATGTTACCGAATATCGGCCCACGCTTAAACTCAAACTCGGTGCTTTTGGGGTTGAATACCGATGTGCCCAGCACGTCAGACGGCATCAGGTCGGGTGTGAACTGGATGCGCGAGTATTTGGCCTCAATGGCTTTGGCAACAAGCTTGGCGGTTAGTGTTTTGGCAACACCGGGTACGCCTTCTATCAGGATGTGCCCGTCGGCCAGTATGCCGGCAATCACCAGTTCAATAACATCCTGCTGGCCCACAATGATCTGGGCAAGGGTTGCTTTTATTTTATCCACAGCCGCGCTTAATTTGCTAAGGTCTGTTCTTTGTTCAAAATTCTCATTTTCCATATGATCCGGATTGGATATAAAATTTTTCTATTAATTGGTTCAATACAATAAGTTCATGATCGCTAACACGCGATTGCTGGCTCATGTAGTTAATATGGCTCACTAAATCTCTCGCCAGCGATTCATCAATACCAGTTTTATTGATAAAGCTCACCAAAAAATCGTTGTTGTAATTGCCGGTTTTTAAGCCGAACACGTTGCGCAGGTGCTCACTAAAATACACTATTTTTTTTGCGGCTATATTGCTGTTATCGCGCTGTTCATAGTACACCTTGCCCACAACGCTTACAAACTCTACGGTAGCGTTTTTTAAAGGCTCTATCACCGGGATAATGCGCTGCCTGCGTTTTATCCCGTAAATAACAAAAAGCAGCAAGCTGGCCAAACTAAGATAGTATGCCCATTGCAGGCCGGGGTTGTTAAAGAAAACGCGCATTGGCGATTGGTCGGCACTTACATCGTGGTTTTGGTATAAATCCCAATAAATATTGTCGGTTACCGGCAGGTAGGAAAGCACTTTAGCAGGATATTCACCTCCGCCGGGCTTAAGCAGGCTGTAATTGGTTAATATTTGAGGATTTGCAAATAAAAACAGGTTGCCTTCGCCAAACTTAAACCGCAAGTAGTTGCTTTGGCCATATTGGTTTTGGCTGATAGATGTTGCCCTGGCTGTATCAAATTTGCTGAAGTATTGCGAACTGATGTTGTTATCGAATTTATAATCTGCCGCTTTTTTTAGTTGCGGATTGGTGAAGTTAAGGCCCGGGTTTTTCTTATCATATTCAACGCCGGTTTCTAATTTCAGCGAATCGCTGATATAGCCATCAAAGTTAAAAGCCGAAATAAATACCGAGTTACCGGCACTTATATACTTAACCATTTCCTTAAAGTCGATTTTGCTGAACGTTGCATTTTGGGCTATCACAATGTAACTGCCCCCGGTTAAATTACCGTTGGTAAACACATCATAAGGCGATTTACTGATGTTCTTTACCTGCGCCCCGGGGAAAAGATCCTTCAGCCGGTTATAAAATACATAAGTACCGTATGGGATCTTGTCGTTATATGACAGGGTGGTGGCCCAGTTTACAGGGTTTGGCCTGTTAAATTGTGCTACCAGGTAAATGAGCAACAACACCGAGCCAACAGAAATGTAGACCTTAAAATCTTTCATGCTGTGCCCCCTTTAAAATTGTTGAACAGCAGGCTTATGTTTTTAAATACATCGCCGTTTATGGCAAAATCGCCATACCAAACATACTCAAACTGGTTGGTAAGGTTTTTAAAAGCCTCCCGCTGGTTACTGTCGGCAAGTTCGTTTATGTAGGTGGTGTTGGTTTTATTAAGCTGCCAGTCAATAAGCCCTTTATCACTTAATTGCTTCAGACTTTTAAGGTACAGCATCCGTACGGCCAGCCTGTAGTTGTTTACGGCCACGGCTTTCTCTATCTCAGTATCAAAATCAATTTCGTGTATGTTCTCTTCCGATTCGGCATAGGCCAGCTTCGCCACCTTTGGGTTACGCCTAAAAGTATTCAGCACGTTTATACCGGCAAGCTTTAACACCAAAAATATAATAGCGGCAACACCCAGGGCAATAAAAAAGTATTTTAAAAATACCATAAAGTTGCTGGTTAGTTTTTTGTCTTTAAAGTCAAATAAACTCCAGAACCATCTCCAAAAGCGTGTCCATAAGGATGGGCCGCCATCATAATTTTCGCGGTAAACAAACTCGGGGAGTTTTTTATAGGCGTTAAGGGCAGTGGTATCAAACTGCCTTGGCGTAACCTTGGCGGTATCTGTTACTAAAACAGCTTTTGGTTTAACTGTCATTTTTACCACAGGTTTAGTTACAGACGTTTTACCCGCATACCCGTGGATGCAAAAAAGCATGAAAATAAACAGGCAAAAAGTACACCGCATTTAGTATTCCTCGGTAGGTAAATTGGTTTGCTCGCCCGGGTTACTGCCAAACTTGTTGATACGATCAAGCAAACTGGCGCCCTCTTTATGCTCGGCAAGGTTAAAATAGCACAGGCTGATGCCAATAGTTGGTATAATAAGTAAAACCTGTGCAAAGGTTTGTAGTAGAACCGAAAATAAAATTGTCCCGGTTGATAACTGCGGTATTTTTTGCGGCCTCAACCAAACGCTTGCCATATTAACCGCAGATGCAGGTATGGTGATAACGATTATCATTACATAAACAATTATCCATATTACTAAAACAGCCCCGGCAGTTGCCCACCAATTCTCCTTTATTAGTTGAAAGCTGCGATTAAAAGCATAGCCAAAAGTAGCGTTCTCCATAACCATTATCGGGAATATTAAACCCAGGATAGGGAAAAGGTATATGCCAGGTATTAAACACAATACAAAACCGGCACCTATTAGCAAACCTACTACAAGGGTGCCGCCTACTATCCGCAGGAAATAGTATTTAAAATATCCCCATACCTCATCTGTAGTTGGGGCTACATTGCCCTTTTGTTTATAAAGGGCCATATAACTTAAAACCGTAACGCTGATTGCGCTCATTGTTAATACCGAAAATATCATAGTAGCTACATAGCTCATCCAAAAATCGGACATGGATGAACTAAATGTTTGCGGCCCGCCGGCGCTGGCCTCGTTAAAAACATGCATTATTTTGTATTGCTGCAAAAAAGATATAGCCGATAGTGCTATCAGGAAAAAGCCGCAAAAAATAAAAAAACTTTTTAGCAGTTCTTTAAAATTCTGGCGGATAAACTGGAAGGTGTCGCTTATTATTTCGCCGAAATCACGCAGTTTGGCTAATTCAATTTTGGGTTCCATATAAGGTTTTTTTATAAATTCTGTTTGGATAAATAACCACGTACCACACCAGGAATATAAGCGAGCCAATTAAAATTGAGCTGCTTAACCATATGGGCATTTCGGTATGGCGGGTTACAAAGCTTTCAAAAAAAGCGGCAACAATAAATATAGGCACCAGCCCAACGGCTATCTTCATGCCATCGGCAGCGCCTTTTTTTAGCGATACCATGCGTGTAAATGTTTTGGGGAATAAAAGGCTGTTGCCCAGCACAAGGCCTGCCGCGCCCGCTATTACAATGGCCGAGATCTCCAGCGTGCCGTGGATCCAGATAACCAGTACCGATTTCATGCCCAGCCCTTTGCTGAAAAAGTAATATTGAAACGAGCCCAGCATTAAACCGTTACGCAGCAAAAAATAAACCGAGCCAACCGAAAAAATAATACCGGCAGCAAACGTTACCAGCGATACGTAAATATTATTGGCCGCAATGCCAAAAAACATCACTACTTCGCCCTGGCTTTTATAAACGCCGAATGGGTCGCCTTTGGCAATGTTGGCGTTGGTCATGTTAATATAGTCGTCGCCCATTATCAGCCTCACAAAGTTGTCGTCATATTTGGCAGATAAGGCCCCCATCAAACAAAAAACAATAAAAAAGATGAAAGAGTACATGACCTGCTTTTGGTAGGTTTTGAATAAAATGGGTAATTCAAACTGCCAGAAAGAGATAAAGCGGTTGCCTTTTTCGCTTTTGTTTTTGTAGATGGATTGATGGAATTTTGATGCCAGCCCGTTTAGGTAAGCTGTTGTTTTTGATTTGGGGTAAAAAGTTTTGGCGTAGGCCAGGTCGTCGGTTATTTGTATAAAATTATCCGCAAGCTCATCCGGGTCGTTCGTGGCAGATTGCTCAAAATATTCCCATTTTTTGGCATTCTGTTTTACAAATAAGGGCTCGCGCATTAATTATTAGTGATATAAAGTTTGATGCCGTTAAAATAAATACAAATTTTTGTAATTCAGCGAAAAGCTATTAATTCAGCATATATATTTGTTAACATGCAAACCATACGGATAACCACATCCCAAAATATTGATATTGATTATGAACTGGCCGGTTTAGGTGAACGTATTGTTGCCAGCCTTATTGATTTTGGTATTTTTATACTGATAGCCATCCTCTGCGCAATAGCCGGGGTGTCTTTACACGCAGAGGATGTACTTGGTGTGGTTTTTATATTTATTTACGCCGCGCTTTATGTGTTTTATGACCTTGCCTGCGAGGTTTTCATGAACGGCCAATCGGTAGGGAAAAAGGTAATGAAGATAAAGGTGATGAGTTTAGATGGCTCGCAGCCACGCCTTGGCCAATATTTATTACGATGGCTGTTCAGGATAATTGATTTTGGTGTTAGCGGGGGCGCCGTGGCCCTTGTTGTAGCAGCCATAAGCGAGAAGGTGCAGCGTATAGGTGATTTGGTTGCCGGTACTATCTTAATAAAAACCGAACTGCGCACAAAAATAGAGCATGTTGCCTTTCGCCCGGCCTTTAATGATTACCAACCGGTATTTGCCAATGTTGCCGAATTAAGTGAACAGGATATAGAGCTGATAAACGAAGTTATAAACAGCTATATTAAAACCGGGAATAATGTGCTGGTATATAACATGGCCCTGCGTACCAAAGAGCGCCTGGGGGTAACACCGCCCGAAAATATGAACGATATGCGTTTCCTGCAAACGGTGCTTAAAGATTATGCCTTTAAAGCCACAGAAACCGAAGATATATAGTAATTACAGGCGCGCCATTTTTACAATATAACTAACCGTTATAATAAGCGCTACAACAATAAACATTGTTTTTTTGACAACACTTTTTGATGTATCCAGCTTAAACAAGCTATCTGCAAGCCACCATACCGATATGATGAGCAGGGGTATGGCAGGCGGATATAATAAAAAGCTTTGGTGGATATCGCCTTTTAACAAAGCGACCATTGAGCGTTGAAAGCCGCAGCCGGGGCAATCTATCCCGGTAAGATATTTAAAAGGGCAGGGGAGTAAATGATCCTGCAGCCAACTAATAAATAGCAGGCTGCAGGATGGTATATAATTTAAACCCATTATTGTTGTGGCGGTGGTGGCGGGTTAAACGGATCTTTGTAGGTAGCACCCGGATCAAACGGGTTGTGCCCGGCGAAACCCGCACCCGCAGGGCCTAAATAACGGTAGTTGCCAAAGCCTAAAACAGGATAAAATATGAACGGCAAAAAGATAAGGCCAACGGTAAAACCTTCGCTTTGGCCATAGCTCTTGCTCAATAAATTGATCATCACAATGCCAATGTAAATGTTAACGCAAGGCACTAAAAGCAGCAGCAGCCATATCATAGGCTTGCCAATAATTTCGAGCATCACAATAACATTGTAAATTGGGATGATGGAAGCCCAGCCCGGTTTGCCGGCTTTTTCGTATACCTTCCACATACCAACAACGCTAATTACCCAAACAATTAAAGCAGGGATAGAAAAAAGCATCATAAAAATACCAACTAAATAACCGGAGCTTGAAGAATCGTAATTTTCCATTTTTTTGATTTGGTTTTAAGTGTGGTTTAAATTATTAATTCTGAGTGAATTTTTAAAGTGTTTAACAAAAAAATAATATAAATACTATTCATTAATTTTGGGCATGCAACAACGGGAACAGATTTCTGTATTTGATATGTTTAAGATAGGCATAGGCCCGTCAAGCTCGCATACGCTTGGCCCATGGCGTGCCGCGCAACAATTTGTTGAACTGCTAAAACAGAAAGATGCACTGCCGCTTGTTGTACAGATAAAGATATTGCTGTATGGCTCACTGGCTAAAACAGGCCGGGGCCACGGCACCGATATTGCCATACTGCTTGGCCTGAGCGGAGACGACCCGGTTACCTTTGAGGTGGATAAGATAGGCAGCAAAATTGCCGGTATAACTAAAAGCCACAAATTGCTTTTAGCAGGCGAAAAAGAGATCAGTTTTTTTACCGAAGACGACCTGCTTTTCCTGTTTGCCGAAAGTTTACCTTATCACCCTAACGCAGTAACGTTCCAGGCGTTTCTGAGTAATGAAACTGCGGTATCGGCCACGTTCTATTCTATAGGCGGGGGGTTTGTGGTAAAAGAAGGCGCACAAACCCAGCATAAAGCCGAGGTTGACCTGCCATTCCCTATTGATACCGCCGGCGACCTGCTGCACTGGTGTATTAAAACCGGGCTCAAGGTATCTGAAGTGGTGATGGAGAATGAGCTTGCCTGGCGCAGCGAACAGGAAACCCGCAACAGCGTACTCAATATTTTTAGAGTGATGCAGGAATGTATGTACCGCGGCTGCCATACCGCAGGCAACCTGCCGGGTGGCCTGAATGTAGCCCGCCGTGCATCAGCATTAAATAAAAGGTTATTAAAAGGCCATACCTATACCAACTACACCGAATGGGTGCAGGCCATGCGCCAAACGGGTAACGGTTTCCAGAATATACTGGACTGGGTGAGCTGTTTCGCGTTAGCGGTGAACGAGGAGAACGCCTCTTTTGGCCGTGTAGTTACGGCACCAACCAACGGCGCGGCAGGGGTTATCCCCGCTGTGCTGCAATACTATATTTCTTTTTGCGATGGGCTGGACGACGAGAAGATAACCCAGTTTTTGTTTACCGCATCCGAAGTGGGCAGTATCTTTAAAAAAGGGGCTACCATATCTGCCGCGATGGGTGGTTGCCAGGCCGAGATAGGCGTATCATCTGCCATGGCAGCAGCAGCCCTTACCGAGTGTTTAGGCGGCAGCCAGCGCCAGGTATTGATGGCAGCCGAGATAGCCATGGAACACCACCTGGGCCTCACCTGCGACCCCATTGGCGGCCTTGTACAGGTGCCCTGCATCGAGCGTAACACCATGGGCGCCATAAAAGCCATCACTGCAAGCCAGCTGGCCCTGCAAAGCAACCCCGATAAAGCCAAAGTAAGCCTTGATGCCGTTGTGCGCACCATGTGGCAAACCGCACAGGATATGAACTCCAAATACAAGGAAACATCTGATGGCGGGCTGGCAATAAATATCCCGATAAGCTTGCCGGAGTGTTAGAAACAGCCTTGCGGTTATTTAAGCAACAAATTTAAAAACTGCTGTAATACCAGTGCGTGGTTATGTTCTTCATCATGTGCGGCATACAGCAGGGTGATCACCTTATGCTTTTTTATGAGCGTTAATAAATTGTCTATCGCGTCATTTTTAGCAAGTTCTAAAGTATATTTTAGTTGAAACTGGTTCCACTTTTCAGGGTCGTGATCAAACCATTTTCGCAATTTATTTGAAGGTGCAATTGCAGTTAGCCATTCATGATAGGGTAATGGATCTTTCTTTAACCCCCGTGGCCAATAGCGGTCAATCAAAATACGGAAGCCATCTTTTTCGCCTGCCGGTTCATAGATCCGTTTGATGTTTATTTTAGCCATTACCTTGTTTAATAGGTGCTGTAAAGATAATAATTCCCCGAGGTGGCCCGTCCCATTTTGTCCCGATCAGAACAAAATGGAACAGGCCTTAAAATATAACCACGTGCTAATCAGCTATATAAATAATATTCTTTTATGCCGTTATCGGCAGGGTTACATACTAAAAAGGCCGGACTAAGGTCGAAAAAAGGCGAAAAAATATCATTATTTACCCGTATCGTTTCTTGTCTCATTTTCAAAAAAACGGGACAAAACCGTTTTTACATAAACCGTTGAATATGAGTTTGTAAAAGAAAAATGGTGAGGTGTTTGTTGAGATACTGACAGGATTTTGTCAGTAATAAAAACCTCATTATCAATGTGTTCCGCTTGTTCCGTTTGTTCCGTTTTCAAAATGGAACAAAACAGAAATAGAGTGCGGTTTAACCCGCTAATACTTCACCTGGGCATCTATCACCGGCAGCAGCTGGCTTACCCACATACTATACATATTGCCTGATGGGTGCAGGCCATCGTTGGCTATGAGGCCGCTTTCGTAACTTGCCCGGCGCGATGATGGGGTAATATCTACATAGGTTACGCCCAGCTTTTCGGTTTCCTGTTTATTGATAGCGTTAAACTGGTCAATCTGCGCGCCTACCACCTGCGCATCATACCCGCCATTTTTAGCGAAGGGAGTAACGCCCCAGTCGGGTATAGAAAGCACAAACACATGCTGTTTATTGTTGCCCGCATAGCTGATGGCGGTGTTTAACAGCTCAATAAATTCGGTGCGGTAATCATCTTTACTATATCCCCTAAACTGGTTATTTACGCCAATAAGCAGGGTTACAATATTATATTGATGGCTTTTTAAGTCGCGCGCTACAATGGCTTTTTTAAGGTCCCCGGTTGTCCAGCCGGTAGCGGCAATAATGTCGGGTTTTTTTACAAAGTGATTGGTGGAATTAAACCTCAATGCTAACTGGTGCGGGAACGATTGATCCTGCGGCACCGCTTCGCCAATGGTGTATGAATCGCCCAGGGCCAGGTAGGTTAATGAATCGGGGATATGCATATTGTTATAAGTGGTCTTGATAACCTGTTGAGGCTCGGATGCTTTTGTGCATGCAGCCAGTGTGCCAATCAAAAATAGTATTGCAAGTGTCCTCATGCTATCATCTCCATACCAAAAAGTACGGAAATGTGATGCTTAAGGATTTCTTTAACTTCGTTTATATCAACTTTGCGGCCCAGTTCCAGTTCCATAGAGGTTACCGCCTTATCGTCTATCCCGCAGGGTACAATATTTTTAAAGTAACCCAGGTCGGTATTTACGTTAAAAGCAAGGCCATGCATGGTAACCCAGCGGCTGCAGCGTACGCCCATAGCGCAGATCTTGCGGGCGCGTTCGTTATCGGCATCAAACCAAACGCCGGTATACCCGGGGTAACGGCCGGCGGTTAAGCCATAATCTGCAAGGGTGAGTATAATGGCATCTTCCAGCGTGCGCAGGTACAGGTGTATATCGGTAAAAAAGTTATCGAGGTCTAATATCGGGTAGCTTACTATCTGGCCGGGGCCGTGGTAGGTAATATCGCCGCCGCGGTTTATGGGGTAGTAAACAGCATTTTTCTCTTTCAGGCCTTGCTCGTCCAGCAACAAATGTTCGGCTTTGCCGCTTTTACCAAGGGTATAAACATGCGGGTGTTCGCAAAAAATAAGGTAATTGGGTGTGGCAATTTCCTCTTCGGGTTCGGCATCGCCGGCGGCAACAGCCAGCGAGCGGTTCCGGATCTCGGTTTTTAATTTAACGGTTTCGGCAAACAGGGCCTCCTGGCGGTCCCAGGCCACCTGGTAATCTGTTAATCCCCAATCCTGAAATATTACCTTTTTATTCTTCATTTATTATCCCTTCACGTATCCTATCATGTAATCTTCGTACTGCAGGTACCCAACTTCGTAGTCAATATTTACCTCGCCTTTATGTAGCTTGGCGTCCAGCACATCATGGTGCTGAAAGGTAAACGGGCGCAGTGTTATATTATCGGCAAAGCTAACTTCTTTTTGGCCGTAGCATTTATAAATGGCCTCTTTGGCACACCAGCAAACATACAGGTGCTGAATTTTGCGTTCCTCTTCAATAAAAGCCAGCTCTTCGGGCTTCATAAATTTGGGTGCAATGCGCTCAACTTTTTCTTTTATCTGTTCAATATCAATGCCAACAGGGCTGGTTTTGCTTATCATTACGGCGGCATAATCAAACGAGTGACTAAGCGAGATATGGTAGGGCAGGCTTACCAAATAAGGTTTGCCATGGCTATCAACCTTGGCGTCGATGTAATCATCGGTACCAAGCATTTTGCGTAATAATACGCGTGTACCAAGCCAGTGCAGATAGCGTTTGCTTTTGCTTAGTTTTTTGGTGTAGGCTTTTTCGGTTTCGTCAAGCTGAAGCTGTTTGTACAGTTCGTCGGCGGTTTCTTCTATCCTCCACAGCGCAAATTCTGTATCATCATCAATCTGTTGTCGGTACGCTATAGCCATGACTTGTAAAATTGCAAAAAAGGTTGCCAATATGTATCAGCTAAATATAATAATTAACCAATTTTTTTTGGTAAGTGTAACTAATGGATATAAACGTACGTCATACCCATACTAAATGTTTTATTGCCGCAATTGGCACAAAATGAAGAAGATATACATAGCAGCCGCGGTTTTAATAGCCGTAGCCATAACAGAAGGATGCATGAAACAGCGCATAGCTGAAACACCTGCAGCACAAAACGTAAAGCGCATTTAATACGGGTAGGATAAGTGTGCGTTCATATTGCCCAAACGGGTGGTATAATTTAGCCGCATTGTACAAATGGTACATGCGGCTTTGTTGTTTTATTGCTGTTGAAAGTTAGGCCAATTAATCATAATTTAGGGCAGCAATTTACTTATGATTTTATCAGACAAGCGCATCCTCGAAGAGATTGAAAAAGGGACTATTATAATTGAGCCATTTAAGCCGGAATGCCTGGGTACAAATTCGTACGATGTGCATTTGGGCAAGCACCTGGCCACATATAAGGATAGGGTTTTGGATGCCAAGCTGCATAACGAGATCATAGGGTTTGAGATACCGAAAGAAGGGTTTGTATTACAGCCGGGTACTTTATACCTTGGGGTAACGGTAGAATATACCGAAACCCATAAACACGTGCCTTTTTTAGAAGGAAAATCAAGTACAGGTCGCTTAGGGATTGATATACATGCAACCGCCGGTAAAGGTGATGTGGGCTTTTGCAACACCTGGACGCTGGAGATATCATGCGCGCAGCCGGTAAAGATCTACGCTGGTATGCCCATTGGCCAGCTGATATATTTTGTTGTGGAAGGGGATATAGAAACCATGTACAACACCAAAAGCAACGCGAAATACAATAACCCTACAACACGCCCTGTTGAGAGCATGATGTGGAAGAATAAGTTTTAATACCGGGGGTTTAGCACAATTGCCCCGCAGCATTGTTTATAATTTCATCTACCTGTAAATTATGGCATACAAACGTTTTATAGCGGGGCTGTTATTAGCCATTGGGGTTGTTGGGGCATACAGTTTCAATGCCGATGATGATATTATTGCGCGTGTACAGCGCCAGCTGGATAAATGGACAGGCAGCCATCGGGTAGAAAAAGTACACCTGCACCTTGATAAACCATATTACACCGCCGGCGACGATATTTGGTTTAAAGCCTATGTAATTACCGGCCCTTTACACCGCCTGCAGCCCGATAGCGGCATCTTAAATGTAGAACTGATAGACGAGCAGGATTCCATCAAACAAAACCTGAAACTACAATTGCATAACGGCCTTGCCTACGGCGATTTTGCCCTGCCCGATACGCTGCACGAGGGTAATTACCGTATAAGGGCATATACCCAATATATGTTAAATGCCGGCAGCGATTATATTTTCGATAAGGCAATCAGTATTGGGAATGTTATTACCAATAAGGTTTTTACAAAAACAACATTTACCACCACCACCCAAAACGGGCGAGATGTAGTAAGCGCCGATATTAACTATACTGATGCCAGCGGCACAGCGTACTCTGGCAATGCGGTAAGTTATTCGATTATGCTGAATAATACTATACTGGCCAAAGGCAAGGGTGTTACCGATGCCAAAGGCAACCTGTATATTAATTTACCTGCCGATAATGCCGCTTTATTAAAACAAGGCCGGATTGTTACCGGTATAGCCGGTACAGGGGATGGCACTGTACATAAAAGCATCCCTATATATACCATGGCGGGTTATGCCGACGTGCAGTTTTTTGCCGAGGGCGGTAATATGATAAACGGGTTACCAGCCAAAGTGGCTTTTAAAGCTATAGGTACCGATGGCCTGGGTATAGCTATTAAAGGCACAGTAATCAATAATAAAGGCGAAGAAATAGCGCAGATTGCCACCTCGCATTTAGGTATGGGGGCATTTACCTTTACGCCGCAAGCCGGCGACACTTATAAGGCAGGTATTATTTACCCGGATGGTTCAAACGCATCTGTAGCGCTGCCAAAAGCTGCCGATAAGGGCTATGTGTTAAGGGTTATTGAGCAGGGCAAAAACGACCTGCGGGTAGCTATAGCCGCCGCAAAGGGCACCACAGGGCAGTTTGTGCTTGTTGGGCAAAGTGCGGGTAGTGTTTACTACTCGGCCAGAAGCACATCGGGCGATGCATTTTCTACCATTGTTCCTAAAAGTAAGTTCCCTTCGGGAATAGCGCAGTTTACGCTGTTCTCAGAATCGGGCGAGCCGCTGAACCAGCGTTTGGTATTCATCCAAAACCCGGAAGATAAATTAAACTTATTGGTAACTGCCGATAACCAAAGTTACGCGCCAAGGCAGAAGGTTAAACTTAATATTGATGCCAGGGATAACGGGGATAAGCCTGTAGTCGGCAGTTTCTCTATATCGGTAACAGACGAAAGCAAAGTGCCCGTTGATGAGGATGCCGAGAATAATATTTTTGCCAACCTGCTGCTCACGTCAGATCTGAAAGGGTATATAGAGCAACCCGCTTATTATTTTAACGGAAGCGAAAAGTCCCATGCTGACCTGGACGTTTTAATGCTTACCCAGGGTTATCACCGGTTTGAGTGGAAGAACGTACTGAACGATACGCCAACTCCTAACCAATACGCGATACAAAAAACTTTTACTATATCCGGCAGGGTAACTACACCATCGGGTGCGCCGGTTGCCAATGGTAAGGTGGAGCTGATAAATTTTGATGACGGCTTGTTAAAGGTTGATACGGTTACCGACCAAAACGGCCGCTTTGCGTTTACAGATGTAATATATGCCGATAGCCTAAAATTTGTGATCCAGGCGCGTAACGCCAAAAACAAAAGGGATGTGGTGATAAAAATGGATAGCGTGCCGCCGCCCACCGCATCCAATTATAAAAACATTGCAGACTTTGCCTCAAATACGGGCAGCGCTGTTACCATGTATGCCCAAAATAGCAAGCAATTGTACTTTGAGCAAATAAAAGCCGGGCTGGGTAATCATGTAATCAGCCTGAGGGAAGTATTGATAAGGGAAAAGCGCATCGCACTAAAACACTCGGCAAATTTAAATGGTCCGGGTAATGCCGACCAGGTTTTGCTGAGTAAAGACCTGGTGAATTATGGTTGTGTACGCCTGTCTGATTGCCTGCAGGGGCGCTTGCTTGGTGTGCTGTTTAACAATGGCGTACCGGTTACTACCCGTGGCGGTGGCCGAATGCTTGTTGTAATTGATGGTATGTACTCTGATGCTACGTTTATGAACAGCTTAAACGTAAATGATGTACAATCTATCGAGGTGTTGCGTAATATTGGTACGGCCGGTATTTATGGTGGCCGCGGGGCTAATGGCGTATTGGTTATCACAACCAAACGAGGTGATGAACCAACCTACTATCCGCAGCAGTTTGGCAGGGGCATAGTACCTTACCATCCAAAAGGTATTTATAAATCGCGTATATTCTACTCACCAAAATACGATGCTAAAACCAATCAGAAAATTGCCGACCTGCGTACCACCATTTTCTGGAAGCCTGATGTTGTAACCCCGGGTGGTAAAGCCAGTGTTGAGTATTTTAATGCTGGAAGCCCCGGCAATTACCGTGTAGTGATTGAAGGAATTGATAGCGAAGGCAATATTGGCAGGCAAGTATTCCGATACAAAGTGACTGGTAACTAATATTTGATGGTGTTTTTGTATATTTACTAATACCAACCTTTTAAGTATGAGCTTTAAACGCGTTTTTCTGGGGCTGTTAGTAATAGGCGGTGTCATTAGTGTATATAGCTTTAATAACGATAACGATGTTATTGTTAAAGTAAACCAGCAATTGGAAAAGTGGACAGAAAACCACCCGATTGAAAAAGTGCACCTGCACATGGATAAGCCTTATTATGCTGCGGGAGATAACATCTGGTTTAAAGCTTATGTAACAATAGGTAGCCAGCACCAGCTATCGGCCTATAGTGGGTTGCTTAATGTAGAATTAATAGACAATCAGGATGTTGTAAAGCAAACGCTTAAGTTACAGCTTAATGAGGGGACGGCTTTTGGCGATTTTGCACTGCCGGATACACTACACGAAGGTAATTATCGCATCCGTGCTTATACGCAGTATATGCTTAACGATGGTAAAAACTACATTTTTGATAAAGCGATAAATATAGGCAACACCATTGTTAACAAAGTATTCACAAAAACCACATTTGATTATGCCCATCAGAAGGCCAACAGTGCGGTGGGTACAACCATTAATTACAGCGATATAAGCGGCACACCTTATACAGGCAATGCAGTTGCATACTCGATATTGTTGAATGATATTGTTATAACCAAAGGAAAAGGTATTACTGATAGCCTTGGCAACCTGCGTTTGAACTTAGCGGGCGATAACCAGGAACTGCTTACCTCGGGCCGTATTGTTACGACACTAACTGTTTCAGATGGTTACGTGGTTACTAAAACAATACCGATAAGGGCATTGGCAAACAGGGCCGATGTTCAATTCTTTCCGGAAGGCGGGAATATGGTGTATGGCATTCCCACAAAGGTGGCGTTTAAGGCCATTGGCACAGATGGTTTGGGGATAGATGTAAAAGGATTTATAACAGATAGCAAAGGCGCAGATATTGCCCGGATTACAACCTCGCACTTAGGGATGGGTATATTTAATTATACACCACAAGCCGGTGATACATACCAGGCAAATTTGATTTTCCCCGATGGCTCAAAACGATCATTAGTTTTGCCTGCTGCGGAAAACAACGGGTATGTTTTAAACATATCAGAGGCTGGTCCCGATAATTTAAGGATTACAGTGGCTGCAGCAAAAGGCACTAACGGGCAAATTAACATTGTTGGACAAACCGCAGGCAAAGCTTATTATTCATCCAGAAGTTTTGCCGGTAATGCAATGTTTTCGGCAGTTGTGGCTAAAAGTAAATTTCCATCAGGTATAGCACAATTTACATTGTTCTCATCTTCCGGCGAACCGATCAATGAAAGATTGGTGTTTATTAAGAACCCGGAAAATATACTTAACCTGTCCATATTGTCCAATAATAAAACATACTTGCCAAGGCAAAAAGTAATGCTGGCTGTTAGCGCTTCAAATAATAAAGCCCCTGTTTTAAGCAGCCTTTCGGTAGCAGTGACTGATGAAACCAAAGTCCCGGTGGATGAGAATACAGAAAATAATATACAGGCCAGCCTGTTACTTACAGCCGACTTGAAAGGGTATGTGGAACAGCCCGCATATTACTTTAATAACGATGATGATAAAACCCGAACAGACCTGGATGCGCTGATGCTTACACAAGGCTATCGCCGGTTTGAATGGAAGAACGTGCTGGATGGTGCACCATTGCCTAACAAGTACCCACGCGAAACTGCTTTTACAATATCTGGTAAGGTAACTACGCCAAATGGAAAACCAGTGGCAGGTGGTACGGTACAACTGATAAATTATCAAAATGGGGTAATAAAGCTTGATACGCTTACAGATCAAAACGGCCGTTTTGCTTTTAAAGATCTGTTATACATTGATAGTATCAGGTTTTTAATAAACGCCCGCACTGCTAAAAAAAGTAAAGATGTTGTGGTTACGATGGATACCATAGTAGCGCCATCTGCAGCGCAATATAAAAACCAGCCCGACTTTAATACAGCTACATCAAACAGTATAAATATCTACGCAGAAGCCAGTAAAAAATTATATTATGAGGGACTAAAACATGGTCTTGGGAACGTACAAATGTTAAAAGAAGTGCATATTACAGATAAATTTAACCCAACTAAACATTCCTCAAATATAGTTAGCCCACTATTTGTAACCCAAACGCTATCGGGCAGGCAATTAGACCCGGGATGGCAAGCGCGTGTTATAGGTGTAAGATTTAGTGGTGGGGTACCACTGGGTGTGGCGGTTATTATTGACGGTATACGTTCAGCCCCCACAGAAGTGGCCAGAATAAGTCCTAATGATATACAGGCAATAGAGATAATAAGAGGAGGGGCCGCAAGTATTTACGGAGCACCTGGTGCCATGATAGTGACCTTAAGGCGCGGTGATGAGCCTCTTGCCCTTTATGATACCAAAAGGATTGAAAAAAGCGTGCTACGTTACCAACCAAAGGGGGTGTACGTTGCCCGCGAATTTTACTCGCCGGCATACGATGTGCAAACCAACCAAAAACTTGCCGATTTGCGCACAACTATTTTTTGGAAACCTGATTTGTTAACTGATAACAGTGGGAAAGCATCTGTTGAATATTTTAATGCGGGTAGCCCCGGTACTTACCGTATAGTAATAGAAGGTATTGATAACGAAGGCAATATTGGCAGGCAAATATTCCGATACAAAGTATTAAATTAGCGCTACACACATCTGCTTTTTTAATTATGGCCTTTAAACGTTTAGCGATCGCGTTACTTTTTGTGATCAGTATTGTTGGTTTTTATAGCTTTAATAACGACGATGATATACTTGCCAAAGTAAATCAGCAGCTAACCGAATGGACAGAGAGCCACCCCGTAGAGAAAGTATACTTGCATTTTGATAAACCTTATTACACCGCCGGCGATGACATCTGGTTTAAGGCATACGTAACCACAGGCAATCTGCACCACTTATCGTTTAACAACGACATACTGAACGTAGAATTGGTAAATGGCCAGGATTCGGTTGAGCAGAGCTTAAAGCTACAGATAAACGAAGGCCTTGCCGCGGGGGATTTTGCCCTGCCCGATACCCTGCATGCAGGCGATTACCGCATCCGTGCCTACACCCAGTACATGCTTAATGCGGGCCAGGAATATATTTTTGACCATGCCATAACTATAGGTAATGTAATAACCAATAAGGTGAATACCCGAACAGAGTTTAATTATGTAAACCAAAACGGGCGTAACGATATTAAAACGGTTATTAACTATACCGATACAGATGGCAAGCCCTATGCCGGGAATGCAGTTGATTATTCGGTATTGGTGAATAATAAGGCAATCTCTACAGGTAAAGGAGTTACTGATAATGAAGGCAGGTTGATTTTAAACCTGCCTGCCGAAAATTCGGCGATATTTACATCAGGCAGGATACTAACTAAACTAACCATTGCAAAAGGCAACTATATTAATAAAGTTATCCCTGTAAAAATAACAGCAGGCAAGGCCGATGTGCAGTTCTTCCCAGAGGGGGGGGATATGCTTAATGGCGTATCAAATAAGGTAGCGTTCAAGGCAATTGGTACAAACGGGCTTGGGCTAAATATTAAAGGTGTAGTAACAAATAGTAAAGGTACCGAAGTTGCAAAGCTTGGTTCATCGCATTTAGGTATGGGGGTATTTGAATTTACACCACAGGCTGCCGAAACTTACCGTGCCGAAGTTGTTTTTCCCGATGGCTCAAAGACTTCAATAAGTTTACCGGCGGCCGTAAATAATGGCTATGTGCTAAAAGTATCAGAATCGGGGCTTGATAATATACGTTTAACCATTGCCGCAGCTAAAGGAACTGCAGGGCAATGTTACCTGGTTGGGCAAACCGGGGGCAAGGTTTACTACTCGGCTAAAAGTATAAATACCAATAATGTATTTTCGGCGGTTGTGCCAAAGCTTAAATTCCCGTCGGGCATTACGCAGTTTACACTTTTTTCTGCCTCTGGCGAACCCTTGAACGAGCGCCTGGTGTTTATTCAAAACCCCGAAGATGGGCTGAAATTAACGGTATCGGCCGATGGTAAAAAGTATTCGCCAAGGCAGGCTGTCAGGTTAAATATTAACGCCACAGATAACGGGGACGAACCAGCCGAAAGCAACCTGTCGGTATCGGTGATTGATGAGAGCAAGGTGCCGGTTGATGAAAACCTGGAGAATAATATTATGGCCAACCTGCTGTTAACATCAGATATAAAAGGATATGTTGAACAGCCTGCTTATTATTTTAATAACGTAAATGATAAAACCCGGTCTGATCTGGATGCGTTGATGCTTACCCAGGGCTACCGCCGTTTTGAATGGAAAAGTGTTTTGAATACCGCGGATGTGGTGGATAAATACCCGCACCAAACAGCATTTAATATATCGGGTACCGTGTTTTCAAAAAAAGGCAAACCGTTAGCAAACTGTAAAGTTGAATTGGTTGACTATGAAAACGCGTTAAATAATGTTGATGCAGTAACCGACGAAAACGGGCATTTTAAATTTGATGAAATTGTATATCCCGATAGCAGCAGTTTTTTCATATATGCGCGGGGCGATAAATTCAACAAGGATGCCATTATAAAAATGGATCCGCAACAGGTGGGGCCGCCAGCCACGAGGTATAAAAATGCGGCTGATTTTAATATAATAAACGCAACTGAAAACAAAACGGCGTACGAGAAAAGCAGCAAACAGCTATTTGCCGAACAAATGAAGTTTGGCCTTGGCAACCATGCTATAAACTTAAAAGAGGTTGTTATAAAAGACAAGTTTAAAACTGTTAGGAACTCTGCAAACATTCACCCCGATTTAACCGACCAGGTTTTAATTGGCAAGGACATTGGTAGTGGCTGCAGATACTTTATTGATTGCCTGCAGGGGCGCGTTGCCGGGGTTTCATTTAAAGGAGGTAAGCCATACTCTAACCGTACAGACAGACCTATGCTTACAATTGTAGATGGAATTCCCGATCCGGAAGGGATGGTTTTATCGAGGTTAAACAGCAACGATGTAGAAGGAGTTGAGGTGATACGCGGGGGTAAGGTTAGTATATATGGCTTTGGTAGTGGCAACGGGGTAATATTTGTAACCACCAAGCGTACGCTCACTACCGGGCGTGACCTTACTAAAGCAAGTGCGGATGCGCCGCAGCGTATTGAAAAGGGTGTTATTCGTTATAAGCCTAAAGGGGTGTATACTGCGCGTGTGTTTTATTCGCCGCTTTATGATGCTAATACAAATCAAACACTTGCCGACTTACGCACAACCATTTTTTGGCAACCTAACGTGGTAACTAATGATGGTAAAGCATCAATTGAGTTTGCTAACGCGGGCAGTGCAGGTACATACCGCGTGGTTGTTGAAGGCATCAGCAGCGAAGGTAGTATTGGCCGGCAGGTATTCAGGTATAAGGTAGAGTAAAGTCAAAAGTCAAAAGTCAAAAGTCAAAAGTCAAAAGTCAAAAGTCAAAAGTCAAAAGTCAAAAGTCAAAAGTCAAAAGTCAAAAGTCAAAAGTCAAAAATTCGCCCGGCGAATTTTTGACATACTATAATCGTATTTTTTAGATTTTTGAGTTTTTATTTTTGACTTAACGAGAATTTCTCCCAAAAATCAATTGATTTAAATATCTCGCTGCGGTCGGCACTACCAGTATTACCGCCACGGCCCATGCCGCCGCCACCACGGCCGTCTCTTCCGCCACCGCCACCCATGCCACCGCGGCCTCCACCGCCGCCCATGCCGCCGCGGCCACCGCCGCCACCCATACCACCACGGCCTCCGCCACTGCCCTGGGCATCGCCGCTTTGGGCACTACGATCAGGCTTTTGCATACCATTGATCTTGAAATTAAAGGCCCAGTCGTTTTTTGCAATATCATCTGCATGGAAAAACTTTAACGGGATAGCGGCTTCATAAACAAGGTTGCCATCGGCATCATAATCAATAGCTGCTTTAATGCCATAGGTGTTTGATGTGGTGATCATCTCGTTCTCAATATCCTTAAAGCCGGTCATTTTTATGCTTCGCAGGGTAGTGATGCGCTCGCGTGTAAGCTCTTCGCGCTCCTCTTTGGTTATCTCCCCGTTACCATCTTCTTTAAAACCGGCAAAAGCAGGTGCCGGGGTGCCAGGGTAACGCAACGGGAAAGTCATGCTAAAGGTTTCTTTCTTTTTGCCGTGCGTATCAATACTAATGGTAATGCCGGCATTTAATACACGTGCCTGCTCCAGCCTGTCGTTAATGCGGATGGCTGCATACAGGTTCTCTTTATCATTTGCCAGTGTGTATTTAATATTTTTTTCTTCATTACGGTATCGCAGGCTATCGCCCCAGTCGGTAAGGTTGCCATCAATAACAAGGTTTACAGGCGGTGGTAAAAGGTTTTGATGTTGTTTGGATTGGGCATTAACATTAGCCGATATTGCTAACATTATAACCGTGAGCAGTAGGGGGCTACATTTCATTTTGTGTGATTTTATTAAGGATAAGTGTATTGCGTGTAATTTTTATAGAATGATAAACACCATTTTAACACATTTATTACTGTTTTTGAGTAAATTTGCTGATACATATGCCAACCGAAGTACAGGAACAGACACTCACCTTTGAAGAACTAATGGCCGGGCTTAAAGAAATGCACCGCCTTATTTTATGGAATGATGACCATAATACTTTTGAGCATGTTATCCATTGCATGATGAAGTACCTGGATTATACCGAGGGGCAGGCTGAAAAAATTGCCTGGAAAGTGCATAACGAAGGTAAGTGCCCGGTATTGGAAGGCTCTTTTACCGAAATGGAGGTTTACCGCAAAATATTACAGCAGGAAGGCCTAACCGTTAGTGTTGAGTAAAACACATTAAGTAGAATCCCCAAAACTTAACCATTTTTTTTGCTGTGGGTTTTGCAATTGGCGTGGCTACATAATATTGCAATTGGTATGGCGCTTGACTCACAGGCAGCAAAAGAGAACCTACAAAACCAGGACGAAGAGAATAATCAAGATTTAAACAGGCCGGAATAAGGCGATTATAAGCCATTAAAAAGCCCTCTTAACAATTGTTAAGAGGGCTTTTTATTTGTCCTGTTTATTTTTTTAAACCTATCTCACGTAAGCGTTCATCAAGATATTCCCCGGCGGTAATATCGGTATAAAGCTTAGGGTGCTGCTCATCAATGGTTGATGGCAGGCTTGTAAGGTCCATAGTAGTTTTTGGATGCAAAAAGAATGGTACCGAAAAGCGCGAGTTCTTCATTTGCTCGCGCGGTGGGTTAACCACTCTGTGCGTGGTAGATTTTAGCTTGTTGTTTGTTAAACGCTGCAGCATATCGCCTACGTTAACTACCAGGTCTTCGCCAAAGGCAGTAACCGGGAACCATGTATTGTCGCGGGTAAGCAGTTCCAGCCCATCGGCACTTGCGCCTATTAACAGGGTTATCAGGTTAATATCCTCATGTGCACCGGCGCGAACTGCATCATCAGGCAATGCATCCGGGTTTTCGATAGGGAAGTAGTGCAGGGTACGCAATATAGAATTACCGTTATGTACCTTATCGTCAAAATAATTTTCGGGAAGGCCTAAGTAAACGGATATGGCGCGTAATAAGTGTGTGCCGGCAGCTTCCAGCTTTTTATAAACTTCTAATGTAGTAGTGTTAAATTCGGGCTGCTCATCAACTACAATATTATCAGGATAGGTTTCTTTTATCGGGTCGCCATCGGTTACGGTTTGGCCTATTTGCCAAAACTCTTTCAGATCGGGCACTTTAAAACCCTTGGCAGTTTCTTTGTTTTTACCCGTGTAACCACGCTGGCCAGCCAGGCCGGGTATCTCATATTTATTTTTTACTTCCTCAGGTAAAGCAAAAAGCGCCTTTACCTGGGTATAAAGTTTATCCATTAATTCTTTACTAAGGCCATGGTTGGTTATAGTTACAAAACCTGTTTCATTAAAAGCTTTGCCAATGCTGTCCGAAAAAGCTTTACGCTCTTCGGCTGTGCCATTTATATAAGTATTAAGATCAAGACGAGGGATGTTTACTGTACTCATAGTTTGAATATTAAAAGCCAAAATTATCTAAAAATTTGCTCAGATACCTGGTTGTATTAATAAATATGTGTTATACTGTAATTGTTTTATGACAATGGGCATAAAACAATTACAGGGTTAAACGTTTGTGAGTAAAGCGAGTCAATATACCATACAAACAACCAAACCAATTATACTAAGTATTATGAAAAGTTTAAAAAAAATATGGGGGATAGCCTTGGTAGCTTTTCTGCTGATCATATCGGCACCCCATAAAACAATGGCCCAGGAGGGCGAATATATATCCGATCAGGAGTTTTACGACGAACTACAGCCTTACGGTACATGGATCTACGACCCGCAATACGGTAACGTTTGGATACCTGACGTAGAAGAGGATTTTAGGCCTTATGCCACCCGGGGCTACTGGGCAATGACCACCTATGGCAATACCTGGGTATCTGATTACCCCTGGGGTTGGGCAACCTTCCATTACGGCAGGTGGCATTTTGATAACTATTACGGATGGGAGTGGGTCCCCGGAAATGAATGGGCTCCTGCATGGGTTAGCTGGAGAAACGGCGGCGGCTATTATGGCTGGGCACCTATGGAACCGGGCGTAAGTATAGATATGTCATTCGGTGATAATTACAGCGTACCTAATGATTACTGGGTGTTTGCACCCTATGCTTATATAAACTATACTAATGTTTATAATTATTATGTGCCGCGTACCCGGGTGAGGAACATTATCCGTAACACTACCTGGATAAGGAACCGGTATACCTATAATAACCGTACCTATATAACCGGCCCGCGCCGAGATGAGATACAACGGTACACCAAACGCCCTGTACGTGTTTATAATATCAATAATGTAAGCAGGCCATCGCGTATAACAGTAAATAATAACAATATTAATATTTACAGGCCGGCAGTTAGGCCAAATACTAATGCACGCCCGGCGCGCGTGGTAGATGGCGCAGCTTATAAAGAGCAAAACCCGGCACAGCGTATTGCCAGCAGGGACCGCCAAAAAGGGACCGTATATAATGCTGCTAACGCAGCCAGGCTTGCCGCAGCCGCCAGGAACACTAACCCTGATACAAAGGTAGTGCGTGTAAATAATAATAGCCCAAGGCCCGCTACTGCCCCTGCAAATAATAGCCGCCCTGCAAGGCCTGCAGTTACCGGCGATGCACAGCAACAGCAACGTGCTATTGACAGGCAACAAGGCACCGTACAACAACAGCGGGTACGCCAGCAGCAGCAGCAAGCCCGTGAACAACAAAGACAAGTAAGGGAGGAGCAACAAGGTGCGCAACAGCAAACTGAGCAACAAAAACAGCAACTTGATCAGCAACGCCAGCAACAACAAGTGCGCCAGCAACAAACCGAGCAACAAAAACAGGCAAGGGAGCAGCAACGCGCTAACAGGCCAGCTGTTACCGATAATACAAGGCAGCTTGAACAGCAACAGCAACGCCAGCAGGTAGAACAACAGCGCCAGCAGCAGGTACGCCAGCAACAGGAGCAAGTGCGCCAGCAACAACAGCAGTTGCGCGAACAACAGCAGCAGGCTAAAGACCAACAACAGCAGCAAGCACGAGAGCAACAACGCCAACAGCAAGAGCAAGCGCGCCAGCAGCAACAGCAGGTAAAAGAACAACAACAGCAGCAGGTTCGCCAACAACAGGAGCAGCAACGCCAGCAACAACAACAGGCCCGCGAACAACAACGCCAACAACAGGAGCAGCAACGCCAGCAACAACAACAGGCCCGCGAACAACAACGCCAGCAACAGGCACAACCGGCGGCGACCCCATCAGGGCGGCCGGTACGCAATTAAGATATGTGACTTTCTTAAATAAAAAGAGCGACCGGCATAATACCAGTCGCTCTTTTTATTTAATTGTAACGGTGTTAGTTAGTCACAATAAATGATCCAATAACTAAGGCAACAACTTCGTCTTTAGTTAACGGTTCGTCAAATGATGCAGTAGCAACACCCACGCTTGCTTTAAGTGCTGAAACTAAGTTTACACCACCCTGGGTTACATTTTCTTCACCTTTATAGTTGTTGTTTGCTGCAGCTACTCCTGTATCGTTACCAAGTGTAGCGGTACTTACAATATATGGTTTGATGTTGGCATCGTGCCCTAAATCATGACGCAGTTTACGTATGGCAGATGCATGCCGTGCCTCAACTGCGTGTATTGATAATGCCGGGGTCAGGATGTCTTTATTACCTATAAGATTGGGGGCCTGGCCTTTGTAAGCACGTACGCCTGTATCTTCAAGTACTTGTGCCACGGCCAAAAATGTTGCATAGTTTGAAAGTACATCCGGGAAAGGGCCGTTACCTTTATTGTTACCACCGGTAAAGTCATAAGTTGCGGGGCCTACAGGCGTGCCATTAAGCGATGTAATAACAGTTGTTAGAAAGTTAACGTGTGCATTTTCATCTCTTTTAATAAGGTTTAGATAGCTGGTATCGCCTGCGGGTATTAAACCTGTTTTTGCTGCACCTGCATTATAGAATGCAGCTTCCAGATGCTCTAATGTTAAAGCAAAGTTTAAAACCTCAACTACAGATGATGACGCCTGGCCATAGGCTTTTTTAAATAAAGTACCCAAGGCAAATGGCATAGCAGCAACGGCTACTTTTGAACCAAAGCTGGTTATATTTTTGATTGCGGCACGGCGGGGGTTTAACCTTTCGTGTATTTCCGGGTCAACTTTTTCTATTTCGTCTATTATGTTAAATAAATTCATGGCGATGTTTAATTATGGTTTATAATTATAATTAACTGCACTAACCTTGGTTTTAAGGAAACCATTAGCACCTGCAAGCACTTCGGCAATGGTGGCAGATTTGTTTAATCCGTCTCCGTCTACCTGGTCGCTGCCAACAAAACTACCTGGAGTAATTAAGTTAGAAATTAAAGCCGCGTGGCGTGCTTCAACAGATACAATTTTACCGGCAATAGTTAAGTAACCGGCATCCTTAATTAAATAGCCTGCGCCATCATAAGCCTGCACACCAGTGTCTTCCAACAATTTAGCAGCGTTAAGTACGCTGGTACGGTCAGAGAAGTTTATGGAAGAAAAATCTGTTGTAAGAGTGCCAATCGCCTTAGCACCCAATGCAGCCTTAAAAAAATCGCGGTGCAAAACTTCATGATCGCGAATATCTGTCAGGTAAGCGGTTTCAATACTGCTTATGCCGCTGTATGGGGTAGCTACAACCTGTAAATAAAAGGCTGCCTCTAATTGCTCAAGGGCGTAGGCAAAATTCAATATGCCCGGATCGCCGGAGCCTATATCCGTTCCGCCGCCTGGGGTTATGAAAATGGGATCGTTTTTTGAGCATGAAGCCGCAGTGCCCATTACCGCTACAGCTGCCGCACTTGCACCGGCATAGCGCAAGAACGACCTTCTGGCCATATTTGCCCCGCCTGTGATGGGGTTAATTTCTGTTTTCATAGTTAGTTTGGTTTTAGTAGATAATTTATACAATCTATTACATGCACTTACGCACAATGTTTTAACTCAGATTTTAAAAATTATCCTTTATAGCAAATTGGAGTGAGAAAGTTTATTGCACAAAAAAGGCCGAAAAACTCTCGCAGTATTTCGGCCCTACATCTACCTATGAAAAACTCCCTTTGAGAAGGGTTATTAGCATGTATACAAATGCAATGCCTGTTTTAGAAACTGCCATTGCGCGTTCAAAATGCGTATTTATGTAATCCGCTGTTTTTATTGTGTAGAAATAGGTTCTCACACTGTAGAAAAAAAAATCCCCTTGTATAAAAGCCTGGTTTACAAATACCCTTTGTTAATTAACTATGTAATTTTTAGAAACTTATTATAAATAACAATGTTACAGTATTATGGATTACAATGTGTATTTATTGGCTACCGACCCTAACAACCCCTGCAGGGATGTAATACACTCCAGGGATACTGATTTAAAGATCAGGGTTTTTTGCTTAAGCGAAGACCGCTTTAGCCCAAGCGACAGTGAAATACAACTATATGGATATGCACATGATAAGCTGTACGTTTTTGAAACCATTAATATTACGGCAGATGATGCCCTTGATGTAGTGGGTGCAATACAGTGGTATGCCGAATATATAGAATTCCCGGAGATGGAAATTTTACCCGAAGACCCGCGCGGAAGCCAGAATATAGCCATGTAATAATAGCAACCGATTTTAGAGTAGGCTATAAAAGTTGTTAGTTGGTATTTATAGCCTTTATAATATTGCGTGTTAACCGTTGCAAAATGGTTGCATCTTCGGTTATTATTTCGGCATCCGCTATCATTCCCTGTTTTAGGTTTACAGGTTTCTTCATGTCGGATGTTTTTGAGGTAAACACTACCCTCGACGTAAAAATGCTATCCTTAAGTGGTACATCAGATATGTATGAGATAGTTCCTTTCATCATACCAAATTCTTCAAAACGATAGCTCCTGAGTTTTACCAGTACCTGCTGCCCTTGCTTTACTTTGCCCAAATTATCCTGTGGGATGTTCATCTCCCCAAAAAACTTTTCATTACCGGTGTTGATATAAAACACATCCTGATTTGGTGATACAACCTGGTTTTCCTGCACATTACCTGCAAAAGTTACCTTGCCAGCTTCGGATGCAAGTAATACATATTTATTTTTCCAGTCTTCGGCCTGGCTTATCAGGCTGTTTAACGCCTGCGAAAACTTAGCTTTCTCTTCGGTAACCTGGTTATCAAGCTCAAGAATCTCTTTTTGCTTTGCCAGCAAATTAGTATGGGCAGAAATTAACGATGCATCGGTTTGCAATAATGGCGCTTTGCGGGCAATATATTTACTTTCCTGCTGCCTTAACTCGGCAGGGGTTTCTACTTTTTGCTTTTCGAGTTTTTTATGCATGTTATACTCTTCTTCGGCAAGGTCGGCATCCCTTTGCTGTAATTTTTTTTCGGCCTGTAGCTGGTTGGTTTGTTTACTAAGCCCGTCAACATCCTGCAATAAATAAGCCCGTTTTTTTACAAGGAAACCGTTCTCGACCGAGGCGCTGTAATTAATATACGACTGGATGAATGTTTGATATGCACTCTGTAATTCGCCAAGCTCATTATCATTCGCTTTATTGAAAAATGCTTTATCAAGTAAATTGCCGGCCAGCATCTGGTCATGCAGTTTTTTTAGCCCTGTTAATAGCGATAGCACTTCAGCATGATTGGCTGTGCTTTCTATATAAGCTAGGGGTTGCCCTGCAATAACGGCTTGGTTGTTGGTAACCAGTAGCTTATCTAACCGGCCGTTTACTTTAGGTACAATTGGTTTAGCTACGTTTGGCGAAGATATTTTTAACTGCGATTTTACAATATCGGGATATTTAATAAATGCCGATAAGCTTAACAGCAGCAACAATATGCTAAAAAACAATGTAATGCCCCAGCGCAGCAGCCATGACGGTACTGCGGTTATAATATCCTGCATATCATCGCTATGCCTGGCTTGCTGGTTTAATTCTGTTATAGTATTTGGCATGTTTTGTTCTAAATTTTTAGGTAAGCAATTAAGTTTCGGTATGGCATTAAGCCCCTAATTCCAGTTGATTTTTTACCAATTTATAATAATCGCCCTTTAATGCGGTAAGTTCCAGGTGCGTGCCCTGTTCAACAATTCGGCCCCTGTCAAGTAAAATAATATTATCGGCATGGCTTACTGTGCTTAACCGGTGTGCAACAATCACTACTGTACGGCCGGTAAAAAATTCTTTCATGTTATCCATGATCACCCGTTCGTTATTAGCATCAAGGGCGTTGGTGGCTTCGTCAAACAAAATATACTCGGGGTTTTTATAAACGGCCCGGGCTATTAAAAGGCGTTGCCGCTGGCCCTGGCTTATACCGTTACCTTCGGCCCCTATCTTTGTTTTTAAGCCCAGTGGCAGGCCGTCAATAAAATCCTGAATGTTGGCTACATGTATAGCATGGCTTAGCTTGTCTTTATCCGGATAATCATCACCTACAGATATGTTACGCTCTATCGAATCTGAAAAGATAAAACCATCCTGCATAACAACACCGCAGTGGCTGCGCCAGGTTTTAAACCCGATATTACCAAGCGACTGGCCGCCTATTTTAATATCGCCTTTCTCGGGCTCGTAAAACCTGAGCAATAGTTTTAGTATAGTAGTTTTACCGCTGCCGCTCATACCTACTATAGCAGTGGTTTTCCCCTGCGGAATTTCGAGGTTGATGTTTTCCAGCACCGGGTCATTCCCGGCACCCGGGTAACGGAAGGTGAGGTTATTTAAACTTAAACCACGGTTTTGGGGCAGTGTATGGTTATATTCTTTATCTATTGGTTCTTCATCAGCCATTTCGTGGATCTCGTTGAGACGTTCCAGGCTGATCTTGGCATCCTGAAAGCCTTGTATAAAGCCCAGGAATTGTTGTATTGGCCCATTTAGCTGCCCAATGATATATTGTACCGCTATCATCCCGCCAAGGCTAAGCTGCCCGTCTATAACGGCTTTAGCACTTAAAAAGGTTATAAGCAGGTTGGTAGACTCGTTGATAAATGTTGAGCCACCTTGCTGGTATTGGCTTAACGCCAGGTTTTTAACATTGAATTTAAACAGCCGTGCTTGCAGGTGTTCCCATTCCCAGCGTTTTTGCTGCTCGCAGTTATTCAGTTTTATCTCCTGCATGCCACTTACCAGCTGCACAATGCTGCTTTGATTTTTGGAGGAGATCTCGAAGCTTTTATAGTTAAGATCGCGCCGGCGTTTTAAAAAGGCAAAGATCCACCCCATGTATAGCACACTGCTTACAACGTACACAAAAAATATAGCGATATTGTAATAAGCCAGCACTACAGAAAACACCACAAGGTTAAACATCGAGAACAGAGTGCTTAGGGTAGAGCCTGTCAAAAAAGTTTCGATACGGCGCTGATCGCTCATGCGCTGCATAATATCGCCCGTCATTTTGGTGTCGAAAAAGCTCATGGGCAATTTCATCAGCTTGATCAAAAAATCGGTAAGGATGGAGATGTTTACACGGGTACTGATGTGCAGCAGGATCCACGAGCGGATAAACTCGACACTTACCCTGCCAATAATGAGGGCCGCCTGTGCTATAATTACAATATATACAAAGTTTAGGTTGCGGGTGTTTATGCCAATATCAACTACAGATTGTGTTAAAAATGGCGCAACCAATTGCAATAGGGTGCCTATGCCCAAACCAAAAAGCAGTTGTATTACCAGTTGCCTGTAGGTAACCAAATAGCGCAGTAAAAAGCTCCAGCTTATTTCTGTCCCTTTCTCATCCTCCTGTTCGTAAAAATAAGGGGTAGGGCTTAACAGTAAAGCAATGCCCTCGCCGTTGGTGGTGTCGGCCAGCCAATTCTTGGCAAATTCGGCCTCGGTTAAAGTTACCAACCCGCTGCCGGGGTCGGCAATGTAGTATTTGCCTTTCTTTATTTTGTAAAGCACCACAAAGTGGTTTTGGCGCCAGTGTAAAATACAGGGTAGCTCGGCCTCTTTTAAGTTCTCTATAGTAAGCTTAGCACCCAGCGACCTGAAGCCTATTTTTTCGGATGCATCGCTAATACCCAATAAAGACACCCCTTCGCGGTTGATCTCGCAAAGCTGCCTTAACGTTTGTACTTTAAAATTACGGCCAAAATGTTTAGCAACCATGCGCAGGCATGTTGGGCCGCAGTCCATTTGATCGGGTTGTTTATAATAAGGGAATCCCATCAGGCTATTTAAAAAAGGTAAACATAGGTTATTGTTGAAGTAGTTAAATATATGCCCCTTGGGGCAATAAACCTAAAGGTATTTTAAAATCACGTAATTATACGTGGTTTCAAAGGGGTAGTAATCATCTATATTAAATGTCTTTTTTGGGGGATGGCGTGGTTTGATTTTAATCGGGCTTACATTATTGTAAAATATATTGTCCGATACAATAGCAATATTTAAGCAAGTACTCTTATTTTACATGATAAATGCGGTTGTTTTTGATCGAAAAGAGGGATGTAACGTAACGACAAGCTATTTGCTGAATTGTAATTGGCTGTTTATCTATCTGTTAAAAATAATTTAAATTATTTTTTGAAGAATTGAACGCAATTTCTATATTTGCAGTCCCAAAACGAAGGGAGTTTAGCTCAGCTGGTTCAGAGCATCTGCCTTACAAGCAGAGGGTCACTGGTTCGAACCCAGTAACTCCCACTATTTAAAAGCCTCTTAGAGATAATCTAAGGGGTTTTTTTGTTGCCCCTAACTTTCTTTACCTGTCAACGTGTTTGCAAATTGCTTGCAAAATTTGCGCATTTTTTAAAAGATTTGTTCCTTAGGGAAAGCTACTTAAAACGATTTGACAATTAAATTATATAAAGACTATAGGATTGATGGATATTAATATATCTTTGCATCGAAATAGTTCTTATTTAATTATCAAGAAAGACTGAGGGATAGGCCCGATGATGTCTTAGCAACCTGTACGCCATAGGTATAAAGGTGCTAATTCCTATCTGCAGTAATGCAGAAAAGATAATGTCAGCAAATTACTTGCATAGCCTGTAAAGGGCAATTTCATTACATCGTCTTGTTCCGCTTTTATCGATAATTAAGTTTGGATGTTTTTCAAATAATATAAATATGAAAAATATACGTTTACTAATTATCTGTGCCCTGGTACTTACAGCATTTTTTGCCAACGCACAAACCGTGCAATCGCCACCGGCTGCCGATACAGACCGTGGCTATATTGTTAAAACGGGCGACCTGGCCCCGGCCGATTTTGAACTGCAACTTACCGATGGTACCAAAACATCTTTAAAGCAACTGGCCGGCAAGATCGTGATCCTGCAGTTCACCGCAAGCTGGTGCAGCGTATGCCGAGAGGAAATGCCCCATCTTGAAAAAGAAGTATGGCAGGCTTATAAAGACAAAGGTGTTGTTTTAATAGGTGTTGACCGTGATGAGCCCCTGCAAAAAGTTATAGCTTTTCATCGGGATATGAAGATTAGCTATCCACTCGCGCTTGATCCCGGTGCGGATATCTTCGGCCGCTTCGCCAACAAAAAAAGCGGCGTAACGCGCAACGTAGTAATAGACCGCGATGGCCGCATTGCCTACCTCACCAGGTTATACGACCCGCAGGAGTTTTCGTCTATGCTAAAAGCCATCGACACGCTTGTTAATAAACCTATTGCTTCCCTAAATTAATTATGCATAAAATCAGCTCAATTTATATGAAAACACCCCTTACCAATTCCAAACGAAGTCGCAATTCGAATACATTGCGTTTTAATACCGATAACTATATGACCATCTGCATCCCTGCGATGTGTTGCTGCTGTTAATCCTGATAGCAATTTGCCGGCACAAGCTTTACAGCTAACGCACAGCTAAACATTACCAATTCATTCTTTACAAATTAAACAGGTCTCCTGGTTTGGCATTTTATGCCCTAACCATGCATGGCTGTATTATTTGTATGGCATTTTAAACTATTTACAAAACAAACCATGTTTAAAAATTACAAATCATTACTGGCAATTATATTGCTGTTTTTAACCATACAGCAGGCAAATGCCCAGGCTGTAAAAATAAGCGGTGTGGTAACCGCCAAGTCCGACGGGCTGCCGCTGCCCGGTGTAACCATCGGTATTAAAGGGTCAACAACCGGTACCCAAACCGATACACAGGGTAAATTCACCATCAATGCAAGTGCTAAAGATGTATTACGTATTACCTACATCGGCTTTGCCCCGCAGGATATTCCGGTAACGGCAGATGCAACTACGCTTCAAATTGTATTGCAGGATGCCCCAAACTCGCTTAACGAAGTTGTGGTAACCGCGCTTAATATCTCTAAAGACAAAAAATCATTAGGGTACGCGGTTCAGGGGCTTAAATCAAAAGATATATCCGAAGCCAAAGAAACCAACCTTATTAATGCACTATCCGGAAAAATTGCGGGTTTGCAGGTAACCGGCAGCCAGGGTGATATGGGTTCTTCGCGTATTGTTATCCGCGGCGAAACATCGGTTTCGGGCAATAACCAGCCTTTGTTTGTGGTTGATGGTGTAATTGTTGATAATTCTCAATTTCAGGGCGCTAATGGATCAAGGGATTTTCAAAATGCGATAGCCGATCTAAACACAGAGGATATCGAATCTATCAGCGTATTAAAAGGCCCTAATGCGGCGGCGCTTTATGGCTCGCGTGCAGCAGCGGGTGTAATTCTTATCAAAACTAAAACAGGCAAAGACGCTAAAGGTTTAGGGATCACTATCAACTCTAACACTTCCTTTGCTACACTTAAAGTATTTCCAGACTATCAAAATCAATTTGGGCAAGGGTCTAATGGGAAATTCAGTTACGTTGATGGTAAAGGTGGGGGGCTAAATGATGGTGTAGATGAGAGCTGGGGGCCTGCATTAGATGGCCGCCTTATCCCGCAATTTTTCTCTAACGGGCAGCCAGCTGAATTTGTAGCTCACCCAAATAACGTGCGCGACTTTTTTGTAAAAGGTGTTACGCTAAATAATGGCGTGGCCCTGGCCGGCAGCGGGGAAAAATTTGACTACCGGTTATCATACAACAACCTGCACCAAACAGGTGTAGTGCCCAATTCATCACAGGGCCGAAACTCATTCCTGCTTAACACTACATTTCGCCCCAACTCTAAGTTAACTATTACAACTATTGCCAACTATATTAAAGACGATGCCAATAACTTACCCGGCGCTTATGGCAAGCGTGCAACAAGTACCATGTTGCAGTTTACATGGTTTGGCCGCCAGGTTGATGTTAACCAGTTGAAAAACTACCGCAACCCTGATGGCAGCACCTTTAACTGGAATAACAGCTATTACAGCAACCCGTATTTTATTGCTTATGAAAATACCGTTGGCCAGCATAAAAACCGAATTATTGGGAGTGTTGAGTTGAATTACAAAATCATTGATGGCTTATCGGCTAACTTCCGTACCGGGACAGATTATTATACAGACAAGCGCAAAATTAAAGTTGCTTATGGCACAAACGGGACACCTTTTGGCTCGTACGAGGAGGATGCCTATACAGTTAACGAAACCAATACCGAAGGACGCCTGCAGTATACGAAAAAACTAAGTAAGGATTTTTCTTTAGATGGTTTTGTGGGCGGTAACATCAGTACCGTTCTGAACGAGCAGAATGACCAGATTGCACCAAAACTGGCCGTTGCAGGTTTATATACCCTTAGCAACTCCAGAGACCCGCTGGTGTCAACAAACTATTATGGAAAATTAAAAACATATAGCTATTTCGCTTCTGCGCAATTAGGTTTCAGGAACTATGCATTTTTAAACTTAACCGGTCGTAACGATTGGTCGTCAACATTGCCAACAGCTAACTTGTCATATTTCTATCCTTCAGTTAATGGGAGTTTGGTGCTTTCTGAAGCGCTTGATTTAAAAAGCAATGTATTGAGTTATTTAAAATTGCGCGGAGGTTGGTCAAAAGTAGGTAAAGCCACTACACCTTATCAGTTAATAAACACTTATGCATTTGCTGCTCCGTTCAATACAATTACACCCCAGGGGACGGTTGCAAACCCACAGCAAACTATAAATACGATAGATTTAAACCCCAATTTAAAACCCGAAACAACAACATCAACAGAAGCTGGTGTAGAAGCGGGCTTGTTTAATAACCGTATACGCCTTGATATTGGTGTATACAACACTAACAGCATCGATCAAATATTACCCGTACAGGTTAGTGCAGCTACGGGGTTCACAACCAAATTAATTAATGGCGGCAGTATTAATAATAAAGGCCTTGAAGTACAGTTAGGTATAACGCCTGTAAAAACAACTGATTTTACGTGGGATATTAACATCAACTACTCGCGTAATAAAAGCAAAGTTATATCGCTATATGATGAAGGAAACCTTCAGAGTTATATCTTAGGCAGCAACCGTACTGTAGATGTACTGGCCGCTGTTGGCCAGCCTTACGGTACCCTTTTTGGCACATCGTACACCCGCGACGCATCCGGCCAGATCATAATTGGCGCTAACGGAACACCTGTGGTTAATAACACTAAAAAATACCTGGGCAAATTCACTCCTGATTGGCTGGGAAGTATCAATAATAGCTTTACGTACAAAAATATAAACGTAAGCTTTTTGGTTGATGCGCGTATTGGTGGTTCTATCTATTCAAATACAAACCGAACCGGCACTTATACCGGCGTACTGGCCTCTACGCTGCCTGGCCGTGGTACGGCCAATGGCGGTTTAAGTTATTACTACCCGGCCAACAACACCTCGGCAGCCGCGGTACAAGTAAATGTTGGTGCAAGTGCTCCGGCAGGCGAAACCGTTTACAACGACGGGATGGTATTTAAAGGCGTAAAAGCAGATGGCAGCGCTAATACTACTATAGTACCGGCACAATCATACTACAAAGGTTTTACCAATGTTGACGAAGCCTTTGTTTACAGCGCATCTTATGTAAAACTTCGCGAAGTTAAAATTGGCTATACTTTCCCTTCTCAATGGGTTAAAGGCGTTGGCCTTCAATCGGCAACGGTATCATTAGTTGCCCGTAATTTATGGATCATCCATAAAAACGTGCCTAACATCGATCCCGAAACGGCATTCAACACCGGTAATGCACAGGGTTTGGAAGATTTAACGCTGCCAACTGTACGTAACCTTGGTTTTAATATCAATCTTAAATTCTAAAAATCATGAAATTTAAATATTCAACCATCATACTATCCGGCGCATTGTTACTATCTGTAACATCGTGCAAAAAAAATCTGGAGGATATCAACAAGAACCCAAATTCTTCGGAAACCGCTCAGCCAGATTACTTGTTAACGGGTGTAACAAAAAATATTGCCGATACTTATTGGGGTACTTCTAATAATATGGATGCAAGCTTACTTTTTGTGCAAAACTGGTCCAAAATACAGTATACCGATCCTGACAGATATATTTATACCGTTGCTTCTTTCCAGGAGCTATGGACCACTGCTTATACAAAAGGTGTAATAAACCTTAACCAGATTATTAAACTTGGCGATGCACAATCAAATCCTAATTACAAAGGTGTAGCATTGGTACTGCGATCATGGGTTTTTAGTTTATTAACAGATGCCTACGGTGATGTGCCATATAAACAAGCTGCAAATATTAAAGAGAACCTTACGCCTGTTTATGATAAGCAAAAGGATGTGTACTTCGCAATATTAGACGATTTGAAATCGGCACAGGCTTCGTTAAATGTTGCCGGGCCTGCAATTGCCGGCGATATTATTTATAATAATAAAATTATAAACTGGAAAAAATTTGCCAACTCGTTACGGTTACGCATTGCTTTAAGAATTGCAGATCGCGAGTCTGAAAAAGCGAAACAGGTTATAGCCGATATACAGGCCGAAGGCAGCGGTTATATTAGCGATAACAGCGAGATTGCCCAACTGATATATTCTACATCGCCTAATCAAAACCCGATAAGCAACCTGTTTGATACCAGGGATGATTACCGGATAAGTAAAACCATAGTTGATAAACTGTTTGCGCTTAACGACCCACGTTTACCTATATACGCCAGCCCAACAAAGGATGCAACACCCGCAACTTATGTAGGGTTACCTAATGGTTTATTGGTAGGGGATGCAAGTGCTTATGGCTTAACTAAGATATCTAAACCGGGTACCTACTTTATAGCACCAAGTGCCCCTGCTGTGATCATCAGCTACGCCGAAGTGCTATTTGACCGTGCCGAAGCTGCTGCCCGTGGTTTTACAACCGAAGATCAGGCTGACCTGTATAAGCAGGCCATAACTGCTTCTTTAAAACAATATGGTATTACTGATGCAGCAGTTGTTAATAACTATCTGGCACAGCCGGCAGTTCAGTATGATGCTGCAAACTATAAGAAATCTATTGGAGATCAAAAATGGTTAGCATTGTTTGGGCAGGGGCTGGAAGCCTTTGCCGAATGGCGCAGGTTAGATTATCCGCAGTTAACACCGGCAGTTGCAGGTACACTTGGCGGTAAAATCCCGGTAAGGTTCCTTTACCCGGGTACAGAACAATCTTTAAATGGCGCTAATTATAAAGCCGCGGTTGCCAGCCAGGGAGCAGATGTATTGACCACCAAACTTTGGTTTGATGTGAATTAATTTGAAATGACAAAGGCCATGTATTTTAAATACATGGCCTTATTTAGGTGGAGTGGCCGAGTGGTTAGGCGGAGGTCTGCAAAACCTCTCACGACGGTTCGAATCCGTCCTCACACCTCTTGTTGTTTGTTACATCTTACTCCATCACTATCTTCTCGTGTTGGTAAGGGATCTCAATATTTTTAAATCCTTTGTCCTTAAGTTTTTCGGCAAAGTGTTGTTGTACTTCGTATTCGCCGTGTACAAGAAATACCTTTTTTACCAGCTTAGGGTCCTGGCACGAAAGGAAATGCAGCAGGTCTTCGTAATCGCCGTGGGCACTCATGCTTTTGATAGATTGTACTTCGGCATTTACCTGGTATTGCTCACCAAAAATATGAACCTCTTTTTCGCCGCGGGCAAGCCTGCCGCCTAACGAGTTTGGCTCGGCATAGCCTACCATCAAAATGGTGTTCTTTTGGTTGCTGATATTGTTTTTGATGTGATGCTTTACGCGCCCGGCCTCGGCCATGCCCGATGATGATATGATAACACATGGCCTCACATCGTCATTCAAGGCCATAGATTCCTCGGTCGACTGGATAAACTTTAACCCTTTAAAGCCAAACGGATCGGCATCTATCTTCATCACTTCTTTTACGCCGTTATTGTATACCTCGGGGTGGTCCTTTAAAACCTGTGTGGCTTTTTCAGATAGCGGGCTGTCAACATAATAGGGTACATCGGGTAACTCGCCCTTCAACTCCAGCGCGTTAAGGGCATATAGTAATTCCTGTGTACGGCCAACACTAAACGCGGGGATAATTACCTTGCCTTTTTTTACTTCGCAGGTTTGCTTAATAATTTCCAGCAGGGCATCTTCTATCGGGCCAATATCTTTATGCAAGCTATCGCCATAGGTCGATTCCAGTAAAATATAATCGGCCTGCGGGAAGGTTTGCGGGTTCTTTAAAAGCAGATCGCCGTAACGGCCAACATCGCCGCTAAAGGTGATATAGGTTTTTTTACCATTTTCGGTAACGGCTATGTGTACTGCCGCGCTGCCCAATACATGGCCGGCATCGGTAAATTTGAATTTAAGGTTTTCGTTGATGTGATATTCCTCGTGGTAATCTACAATTTTAAACAGGCGCATGGCAGCAATGGCGTCTTCCTCTGTATATAATGCTTCAAGCAGGGGCAGGCCTTTACGGGCGCGGTGCTTATTGCTGTATTCAACATCCTGCATTTGTATCTTGGCCGAGTCCATCAATAGGATCCGTGCCAGATCCATGGTTGCTGCGGTACAAAATATCTGGCCTTCAAAACCTTCGGAAACGAGGCGGGGGATCAATCCGCAATGATCTATATGCGCGTGTGACAGGATCAGGTAGTCGATCTTTTTTGGGTTGAAGCCAAAATGCTCGTTCATTTCCTCGGTTTGTTCGCCAAGGCCCTGGAACATGCCGCAATCTAATAACACACTTGTACCATCCTCTAAACGCAATAAGTGTTTGCTGCCGGTTACATTACGGGCGGCACCGTGAAAAGTAATATCCATTTATAATTGATTGTGTTAGACAACCAAATAGACAAATAAAAGTTTATAAAAAATAAACTAAACACTTAGTTGTTATTTTGGTTTATATGCTATATCTTAGTACTAACGTAACAATAATCATCTTAATTAAATGGAAATAAAAGATTTAACCCGTGCCGAAGAGCAAATTATGCAAGTGTTATGGCAACTGGAAAAAGGCTTTGTAAAAGATGTTTTAGATGTTTTACCCGAGCCGAAGCCCGCTTACAATACCGTATCGACCATTATAAGGATACTGGAAACCAAGGGTTTTGTTGACCATAACGCTTTTGGCAAAAGCCACGAGTACTACCCGGTGGTAAGCAAAGAGGACTATAAAAACTTTGCTGCCGATAAACTGCTTACTGGCTATTTTGATAATTCGGTGAACCGCATACTTTCCTTTTTTGTGAATAAGGAAAAAATTAATCTGAAAGAGGCTGATGAGATCATGAAACTGATTGAGAAACTTAAAGATAAATAGTTATGAACTGGTGGCATTATTTATTGCTGGTAAATATTTACCTCACCTTGTTTTTCGGATTTTATTCTTTGTTATTGCGCCGGGAAACATTTTTTCAGCTTAATCGGGTTTACCTGCTAGGCACGGCTATCCTGTCGTTTTTTATACCGCTTATACAAAGCGAGTGGGTTAAAGGCCTGTTTATAACGCAGCAGGTACAATACACCATATACGGCGCTAACGCGGTATCTATTACAGATATAGCGCCCATAACAAATAACCCGATAACTATAGGGCAGGTGCTAATAGTATTGTATGCCGCCGGGGTAATATTTTTAGCAGTAAAACTAATGCTGCAACTGGTGTTGTTAAGGCGTATCATTAAAGATCCATCGCCAAAAGTATCTTACTCGTTTTTTAATAAGGTTAAGGTAAGTGATGGAATTGATGGCAGGGAGGTGATAGAAAACCATGAGATGGTACATGCCCGGCAGTTCCACTCGGCAGATGTGCTGATCATCGAGGCGGTAATGATCATTAACTGGTTTAACCCAATAGTTTACCTGTACCGCTTTGCAATAAAACATGTACACGAATACATAGCCGACAGGCACACCTTAAAAGCAGGCACCAATAAGGCAGATTATGCCATGCTGCTTTTAAGCCAAACGTTTGACACTCCGGCACATCGTTTGGTTAATCCGTTTTTTAATCACAGCCTTTTAAAGCAACGTATTGTGATGCTGCAAAAAAATAGGTCGCAACGTATAATGCTGATCAAATACGGTTTATCTGCACCACTGTTTATATTGATGCTGGTTTTATCATCAGCAACAATTGGGAATAGTAAAGCAGTAAATGCTATTCATGATAAAGCCGAACTGATTTTAGAAAGACCGGCCAACACTATTACCGATACTACCTACCGCACTACGGTAATTACGTATGACCCTAAAACAGATAAACTACCCGTTACAGATACAGTGCCAACTAAAGATAAGGCGGTTTTTACACAGGTAGAACAGGTGCCAACTTTTCCCGGTGGGGAAAAAGCTTTCGAAAATTTTTTAGCCACAAATATTAAATACCCGGCACAAGCGGTAAAAAATAAAGTGCAGGGCCGCTCAGTTGTAACATTTATTGTAGAGGAAGACGGTTCTTTATCTAATTTAAAAGTGGTTCGCTCTTTGGGCAGCGGTACAGATGAAGAGGCCATAAGGGCTTTAAAAACATCGCCCAATTGGAAACCCGGCAAGCAGAACGGGCATACCGTTAGGGTACAATATAGTGTGCCGGTAAGTTTTGTGTTTGATAAAAACAACAAATCCGCGGCTGTAATATCAAAAGAGCCGTTGGGAGATCAGCCGGTATTTAGCGCTGTAGAGCAGGTTCCTACTTTCCCCGGCGGGGAAGCAGGTTTTAGTAAGTTTTTATCGGCAACTGTAAAGTACCCTAAAGCAGCGCGGGAAGCAAACGTACAGGGAAGAGTAATAGCCAGCTTTATAGTGGAAAAGGACGGTTCATTATCAGACATTAAAGTTGTACGCGGAATAGGTTACGGTGCCGATGAAGAAACAATACGGGTGCTTAAAAATTCGCCAAACTGGGAACCCGGTACACAAAATGGTAAACCGGTAAGGGTTGCATATTCGGTGCCTGTTAATTTTGCCCTTTCTGCCGAAGATGATAAAAGCCCTAAAACAGGGTACATGCCGGTAAATAGCCTGATGGACACCAGCCACGTAACGCCGTTAATAAAAATAAGGAATGGATATGGAACAAGCCCGCTTTACGTACTTAACGGAAAGGTTATAAAGCAGGAAGCAATGGCGTTATTAGATGTGAAAAGTATACAGACTATATCAGTGCTTAAAGACAAAGCATCAATAGCACTTTATGGTAAAGAGGCAACCGGTGGTGTAATTTTAATAGAAACTAAAAGCGCAAAGTAATCAGTTTTTATAGTTTAAAAACAAGGCCTGCCGGTAAAACGACAGGCCTTTATATTTATATAGCGGTTGGCCTGCGTATAATCCCGAATAAGAAAGCTATTACAGCAATTACTAATAATATATGTATAAGGCTGCCAACAGCGGTAAAGAAAAACGCGATTGCCCAACCTATAACGAGTATTAAAGCAATTACATAAAGTAATGAGTTCATGGTTTGATGTACTTAATGGTTTTTAGGGTTATAGTATATAAGTTAAATACCTGTAAAAATGTTTTGACCTAAAAGAAAATTATTGACAGGCAGGTTTAACCACAGAGAACACAAAGAAAAAAACACTAAGAACACAGAGATGAAAAAGCAATTCTTCGTGTCCTCTGTGAACTCTGTGGTTAAAAAGCCAACAAAAAGCCCCTCTGTCATTTAAACAGAAGGGCTTAATACTTTTAAGACTGAATTACATCCTTAGCCATTTTTTACGCACCGCTAATTGCTGTGGCGTAGCGTTTGGCACTTCGGTAATTTTGTAATTAACGTTATCATTACGTTTTAAGGTAACCGGTATTTTAAACGACTGCCCATCACGGCTAACTGTAACCACAATTTTATCGCCCACTTTTTTGCCTTTTATAACGGCGTTAAGGTCGGTAACCGGGGTGTCGTCAATAGCGGTTATCTGGTCGTTTACATTCAGTCCGTCAATCCAGCCGGCACCGCCACGTATTACTGTGGTAATAGTATTACGCTGGTTAAAAAACACACCCAGGGTAGGGTCGTTGCTTGCTGCCAGATCGTCTGTTAGTTTATAACCGGCGTAGCCTAAATATTTATCGTACTTAATAGCCGCTAAACCATTGATGTATTTAGCGTAAAAATCATCCAGGTTTTTACCTGCGAATTTTTCAAAACCTGCTTTAAACTCGGCATCGGTATAGCCACGTTTTTTTGTTTTGTAGTAAGTATTGTACATATACTTCATTACATCGTTAAGGCTGTATTTGCCGTTGCTATTGTTGATGATCTCCAGATCTAACAACATACCTATAACCGCACCTTTATCGTAGTAAGATATGCCGGTGTTGTATGAGTTCTCGTTAGGGCGGTAGCTTTTTATCCAGGCATCAAAGCTCGATGCTGACAATGGCTGCACCTTTGTGCCGGGCTGGTTTTCAACTGTGTTAATGTCGCTGGCCATATCAGCTAAATAACCTTCTGGGGTCGACAGGCCTGCATAGCGTAATATCATATTTTGATAGTAAGCCGTAAAGCCTTCTGCTATCCAAAGGTTGGTGGTGTAGTTCTCGTTATCATAATCAAACGGGCCTAAAGCAATTGGGCGCAGGCGTTTAACATTCCACAAGTGGAAATGTTCGTGTGCTACCAGGCCTAAAAAGCCATGGTACCCACGCTCGTTACCATATTGGTCGCGCGAGGCACCCAATACGGTAGAGCTCAGGTGTTCTAAACCACCGCCATTTCGTTGTTTGTTATGTACTATAAAGGTGTAGTGCTTATTGGGGTTTTCTGCATAAACAGCAGCTTCTTCGCGGATAATTTTGGCCATATCAACTTTAAGGCGTTCTTTATCATAATTGCCGCCGCCATACATGGCTACTTCGTAGTGTGTGCCGTCTACATCAAAGTCAAAAACATCCTGAGTGCCAATCTCAAGCGGCGAATCATACAGAATGTCATAGTTAGGCGCGGTGCGGGTAAATACATCGCCGTTAACCATTTCAAGGCTGGTTGAAACTTTGTTCCAGTCTTTATAAGGTTTTATAGTGATGGTAGATGGTTGGGCAAGCATCCCTTTAGGGAATAAAAAGATGCCGGTGCTTGACAGGAACGCGTGCGATACATCAATAAAGCTAGTACGTACCGATAACTCGAAAGCGTAAACTTTATATTTAATGGTTACCGATGTTAAACCGGCGGTATTGATTTTCCAGGTGTTTTTATTGATCTTAAGGGCGGTGATCTCTTTGCCTTTTGTATTGGCGCTAAGCGATTCGATGTTTTTGGCAAATTCCCTTACCAGGTACGAGCCCGGGGCCCAAACAGGCATTTTTACTTCTAAAGAAGGCTGCGCCAAACCGGTAATGTTCATTTCAACGTCTACGTAGTGGGCCTGCGCCTCCGGGAAACTAACGGTGTAGGATATTTTAGCAAGGCCAGCCGCGCTGCCGGTGGTAGTGTTCATAAAAAAGAGTATTAAATAAACCAGTGCAGGTAGTTTCAAATTTTTCATGCGGCAAGTTATAAAATTTATGTTTTTAATTAAACCGCGCAAAACCAGCCGGGTTGTAAAATGGTTGATACATGCAACCATTTTGAATACTAAGCCGTTAATATTGCAAATGGTAATATAAATAGGCGTGTGCAAATATAATATTGCGGGTAAACATGCAGCTATATTATATTTACGTACATATTTAATAATTATAAACGAATACTAATACAGGTACTAACAGCAACAAGCACATATGAAAACAAAATATATTATATACACCTTACTTGCATTGCTTGTTGCATTTTTAATTTATAATAAGTTTTTTAGTAAAAGGGCTAAGCAAACCAGCGCCGCAACTGCAGGCAAAGGCAAAAAGAAGAATGGCCCCGTATCGGTTAATATTATGGTGGTTAAGGATACCGCCGTACGTAACCAGATAGATATTACCGGTACAATTGATGCCAACGAAAGGGTAAACCTGATAAGCCAGACAGCCGGAAATATTACCGGTATCTATTTTAATGAGGGTACTAAAGTACAAAAGGGCCAGTTGCTGGTTAAGGTTTACAACCAGGACCTGCAAGCCTCGCTGCAGCAATATGAAGCGCAAATGATACTTGCCCGAGATATTAATAACCGCAACAAAATATTATTACAGAAGGAAGCCGTTAGTAAAGAGGAATACGAAACATCTCTTTCATCCTTAAATTCCTTAAAGGCGCAGGCCGATGTGGTAAGGGCACAGATAAGCCGTACCGAGATCCGCGCACCATTTTCAGGTGTTATTGGGTTAAGGAATGTTAGCCCCGGCGGTTACCTGTCGCCTGCTACATCAATTGCTACATTGGTTAATATCGACCCGGCGAAGGTTACGTTTTCGGTACCTGAGCGTTACCTGCCTATTATTGGCAAGGGTAGTAAAGTGACTTTTACGGTAGAGAGCTCAAGGGATAATTTTAACGCTACGGTTTATGCTATTGAGCCCGCGCTTGATGCCAACTCGCGCACCATTACGGTACGTGCCAAGGCGCCAAACCCCAAAAATATCCTTACAGCGGGCGCCTTTGCCAAGATCAACCTAACGCTCGATCAGATCCCTAAAACCATTATGGTGCCTACCGAGTGCGTGATCCCAGATCTGAAAAGCAGCAAGGTTTATATTTACAAGAACGGTATAGCTGTTGCAAAAGATGTAAAAACAGATCTGCGTACCGATACCAAAATTCAAATTATTGACGGGTTAAAAGCCGGCGACAGCGTAGTAGTATCTGGTTTGATACAAATACGCCCTAAATCGCCATTGAAGATCCTTAAAGTTATTAAGTAACCAGTATGAGTTTATCTTCGGTAAGTATAAAAAGGCCCGTATTGGCAACAGTAATGTCTGTTGTGATAGTTGTATTTGGGGTTATTGGATACAAATTTCTGGGCGTTCGCGATTTCCCTTCGGTCGATCCGCCTATTATTTCTGTATCTACCAGTTACTCGGGTGCCAACTCGGATGTTATCGAATCGCAGATAACCGAGCCTTTAGAGAAAGCTATAAACGGTGTTCCCGGTATCCGTAATATATCGTCAACAAGTTCGGTGGGTTCAAGTAATATCACGGTTGAGTTTGACCTGGATGCCGATCTGGAAACCGCCGCAAATGATGTGCGGGATAAAGTATCGCAAGCCCAGCGCCAGTTACCACAGGATATTAACGCGCCGCCCGTTGTTACTAAAGCAGATGCAAGCGCCGATAATATCATTACACTTACAGTAAGCAGCACCACCCGTAACATTACACAGGTAGATGATTACGCGGAGAACGTGTTGCTGGAAGGTTTGCAAACCATTCCCGGCGTAAGTACTATTAACGTACAGGGCCAGCGGCAGTACGCCATGCGCTTATGGATAGACCCTAATAAACTATCATCATTAGGCCTTACCGCTACCGATATTGGTGCCGCCCTTGCCCGTGAGAACGTAGAGCTGCCAGCGGGTAAAATTGAGGGTAACAATACCGAGATCACCATACGCGCCCTGGGTAAGCTAACTACCGAGAAAGATTTTAATAACCTCATTATCCGCGCGGATAGTAACCGTGTTATCAGGCTTAATGATATTGGCTATGCCGTATTAGGTTCTGCTAACGAAGAAACATCGTTAAAGGAATCGGGTGTGCCTATGGTTGGTTTGGCAATTGTGCCACAGCCCGGTGCTAATTATGTGCAAATTGCCGAAGATTTTTACAAACGTTTAGACCAGATAAAAAAAGATCTTCCGCCTGATATTACCGTAAAGGTGGCGTTGGATAATACTAAATTCATCAATAACTCTATTACCGAGGTAAAAGAAACCTTGCTGATATCGTTTATACTGGTAGTTATTATCATTTACCTGTTTTTCAGGGATTGGCTCATTGCTTTCCGCCCGTTGATAGATATCCCGGTATCATTGATCGGTGCATTCTTTATCATGTACGTGTTTGGGTTCTCTATTAATATCCTTACCCTGCTTGGTATAGTACTGGCCACGGGCCTGGTGGTTGATGATGGTATTGTGGTGACCGAGAACATCTACAAAAAAGTAGAAGCCGGTATGGCTATCCGCAAGGCCGCCTTTGAAGGCTCTGCCGAGATCTTCTTCGCGGTAGTATCTACATCGGTAACGTTGGCGGCAGTGTTTTTACCCATTGTGTTTTTACAGGGCTTTACGGGCAGGTTGTTCCGCGAGTTTGCTGTCGTCGTCGCGGGGGCGGTATTGATCTCGGCTTTCGTGTCGCTTTCGTTAACGCCGATGCTTAACGTAAAGCTGATCCGTAAGAATCAGAAGAAATCAAAATTTTACGAAAAAACCGAACCTTTCTTTGAGGCCATGACCAACGGTTACACCGAAACCCTGGTTAATTTCATGAAAAAGAAATGGGTATCGTTTGTGATATTAGGGGGCTCATTATTATTAACAGGTGTATTATTTAAAATAACACCTGCAGAGTTAGCCCCGTTGGATGACCGCAGCCTGCTGCGTTACTCGGTAACCGGTTCTGAGGGTGCCACTTACGAATACATGACCCGTTACATGGATAAGGTAGCCAACCTGGTTGCCGATTCTATCCCCGAGGCTAATGTAAACCTCGAGATCGTATCCCCATCATTTGGTGGCGGCGGTTCTGCCAACTCGGGCTTTGGTCGTGTGGGTTTAGTAGCGCCAGACCAGCGTGGGCGTACCCAGCAGGAGCTTGCTGACTGGCTCAATAAAAAATTAACAAAAATGCCTGATGCCCGAGCAATTGTGGTGCAGGAGCAAACCATAAGCGGTGGCGGTAGCGGTGCGCGTACCTCATTACCGGTGCAGTATGTTATACAAAACCAGGATTTTGAAAAGATCCGCAAAGTGCTGCCTGAGTTTTTTGCAGAGGTATCAAAAAGCCCGGTGTTCCAGGGGACTGACGTTAACCTTAAATTTACCAAGCCCGAGCTTAGGGTAACTACCGACCGCGACCGTGCCCGCGACCTTGGGGTTTCTGTTGATGATATAGCACAAACCCTGCAATTGTATTATAGCGCAGGCAGGCTCGATTATTTCCTGATAAATGGGAAACAATACCAGGTAATTGCCCAGGTTGACCGCGCCAACCGCGACCAGCCGCTCGATCTGAAATCTGTTTACGTACGTAGTACCCGGGGCGGCCTTGTGCAGCTGGATAACGTAGTTACGGTTGCCGAAAGTGCCAGCCCGCCATCTATCTATCACTTTAACAGGTATAAATCGGCAACGGTACAGGCAGGTTTGGCGCCCGGCCAAACTGTAGGCGATGGTATTGCCGAAATGGAGCGTATAAAGGCTAAACTATTGGATGATACATTTAGTACAGCTTTAAGCGGCCCGTCAAGGGATTACGCCGAAGGTTCATCGAACATATTATTCGCGTTTGGTTTTGCCTTATTGCTGATTTACCTGGTGCTTGCCGCGCAGTTCGAGAGTTTTATGGACCCGTTCATTGTGATGTTGACCGTACCATTGGCTATATCCGGCGCATTCCTGTCGCTTTGGCTGTTTGATCAAACTTTCAACATCTTTAGCCAGATCGGTATCATCACCCTTGTGGGGCTGGTAACCAAAAACGGTATCCTGATTGTAGAGTTTGCCAACCAGCGTATGGAGCATGGCCTAAATAAATACGAGGCTGTGGTTGAAGCCGCCACATCACGTTTACGCCCCATCCTGATGACCAGTTTGGCCGTTGTTTTGGGTTCTGTACCTATCGCTCTTGCTTTGGGCGCCGGTGCAAAAAGCCGTGTATCATTAGGTATTGTAATTATCGGCGGTATGTTGTTCTCATTGGTGTTAACGTTATATGTTATCCCAACCATGTACATGGTGTTCGCCTCAAAAACACGCCGCGATCCCGATCATGAACCTGAAGAGGAAGCAGAGTTAAAAACACCATTATTAATTGAAAAACAGTAAGCAACATATATGACTTTAAAAAAAATAATTTGCTTGGTTTTTTGTGTTGCCATCTGCATTGCTGCAAAGGCCCAGGATGCGCCTTTGCTTACGCTGAAGGATGCGGTTCAAATAGCATTAAAGAATAATTATAATATACAGCTATCACAAAACAACTCAACTATAGCTGCCAATAATGTAACATTAGGCAACGCGGGGTTTTTACCGGTGGTAACTGGCGACGCCGCCTTAAACGCCAGCAATCAAAAAATAAAACAAACCCGTAACGACGGTACCGTTAACAACCTTACCGCCAATAATAGTAACAACAACTACGGCGTAAACCTTAATTGGACAATTTTTGACGGCTTTAACATGTTTGCTAATTACGACATGTTGAAACAGCAGGATAAACTTGGAGCCATCCGTTTGCAGGATACCATACAAAGCACCGTGGCCAACGTTATCAACACGTATTATAACCTGATAAGCCAGAACGAGCAGATCAAAGCATTGCGTGGCGCTATTGATATCTCGCGTACGCAGCTGCGCTACTCTAACGATAAATTTACCGTTGGCAGGGTATCAAAACTGGATGTGTACAACGCGCAGGTTAATTTAAATACCGACACCTCAAACCTGGTGATACAACTGCAACAGTTCAGAACCACCAAAATACAATTGAACCAATTACTGGTGCGCGACCTGCAAACCGATTTTTCTGTTGGTGATACCATTGTGGTGAACAACACTTTAGTGTTAGGCGATATTATTACCAAAGCACAGGCCCAAAACCCGGCAATACTGGCAGCGCAAATAAATAAGCGCCTTGCCGAAATTAACCTGAGGCAGGTAAAATCTACCCGTTACCCTGTTATTGGTGTAAACTCGGGTTATACATTTAGCAACAGCAAAACGCCTGCAGGTTTCACCTTAAGCCAGAATGCGCACGGCCTTGCCTATGGCTTAACAGCATCTATCAATATATTCGACGGGCTTAACCAATGGCGCCGCGAACGCAACGCCAAGCTACAGATAGCTAATGCTGATATAAGCGCCAAGCAAACCCGTTTGGATGTTGAAGCGCAGATAAGTAATTTTTATGTGGCTTACCTCTCCGGCCTCGATCTGATCAAAATAGGGCAGTCGAGCGTTGAACTGGCTAAGAAAAATCTGGAGATCTCACTCGAAAAATATAAGATAGGCAACATCACCCAGTTAGAGATCCGCGAGGCGCAAAGGAATTATTTAGATGCGCAATCAAAATTCTTTTCGGCGCAATACCAGTCAAAAATGGCCGAAGTAACACTGCAACAGATAACTAACACCATAAATATTCAATAAACTATATTTAATTGTAGTAAAAGGATTATTTTTGAACGATGCCTGTTCACTTTAATACATGCCTGCTGATAGATGACAATTATATTGACAACTTCGTTACGCGTAAAATTTTAGAGAGCGGCAACTTTGCAGATAACATAATTGTAATACAATCGCCACATGAGGCTATAGCTGCTTTGCGCGATGGGAGTGTTAAGCCCGATGTTATTTTCCTGGATATCCGCATGCCGCAGATGAGTGGTTTTGAGTTTTTGCAGGAATATGAAATGCTGGAGCTGGACAATAAAGAACTTACAAAAATATTTATGCTTTCGTCGTCGTTGGACCCTACCGACATGAATAATTCAAAAAGTAATAAATATGTTGCCCAGTTTGTGCATAAGCCACTAACCCACCAGGTGCTTGAGGAACTTTGTACATGATATTAGTAGCTGACAGCGGATCATCAAAAACAGACTGGTTGCTTTCGGCGCCGGGGCAGGAAAACAAGGCATTTAAATCGGCCGGATTAAACCCATACTTTTTAACAGAAAAAGAAATTGTAAAGATCTTGCAGGAACAGCTTCCTGACATGATAGCTTTAGGTGATGAGATCACCGAAATTTACTTTTTTGGTGCAGGCTGTTCCAGTCCTGACAGGCACGAGATTGTATCAAACGCCATCAGCACGGTTATCCCTGCCGCCTATGTAAGTGTCGACAGCGATTTGCTGGCATCGGCATACGCCACCTGCGGGCACGAGAAAGGCATTTGTTGCGTATTGGGAACAGGTTCAAACATCTCTTTTTTTGATGGTGAGGATATTCACGATGGGCAGCATGGCCTTGGTTATGCCCTTGGCGATGAGGGCTCGGGCACATGGTTTGGCAAGGCGCTGGTAACCGATTACCTGTACGGCGTTATGCCCGATGATATCAATGCAAAATTTAAAAAGAATTACAATCTCACCAAAGAGGACGTTATAATAAACGTTTACCAAAAAGCCCGGGCAAATTCCTACCTGGCATCCTTCTCCAAATTCCTGTCGGAAATTAGAGATACCGATTACACACAAAATTTATTGCAACGGGGTTTCCAGGAGTTTGTTGATAGCAATGTAAAAGCATCATACCCGCAGTACGATAAATTTAAATGCCATTTTGTAGGATCCATTGCCTACGTTTTTGCCGACGAGTTAAAAGCGGTTTGCGAACAAAATGGGGTACATGTAGGTAAGATTATCCGCCAGCCGATAGCTGACCTGTTAGAGTTTATCTTGAAAAGGGGGTAGGTCTTAATCTTGTTTATAGAATGTTTTTCTATTCCGCCCTTGTTGGTGTTGTCACCAACAAGCCGCCATGCATCCAAACTTGCGAGTTAGCCGTCCTAAAGGTTTTGGTGACAACACCAACAACGGCTAAAAGGTATTGTCTCCCAGGCATCGCCCGCAAGCTGAAAGCTTGCTTAGTTTTAGGTCTAAGTTGAAAACTTAGACCGGCATTGCTTAGACCCTCGTAACTAATTAATGATTAAACCCTCTTTTTATCCCGATAAAAAATATCCCCAGAACCGCTAAAATACTGGCAGCTTTTGGCAGGTAATCGCCATGCTCCGCATAAAAGGTAATATCCGAGTTTAGGTTGATATCCTGTTTCAACGCGGTACGCACCCACCACTTGCTTTGCTGTATGATATCGCCACGTTGATTGATAAAGGCCGAAATGCCTGTATTGGCCGACCGGCACACCCAGCGACGGGTTTCAATAGCGCGTAGTTTGGCATAATCGAGGTGCTGATCTTTACCGGATGTGTTTTCCCACCAGCCATCGTTGGTAATAATAGCGATGAACTGTGCGCCTTGCTTTACATATTTAGATACCCACTCGCCCCAGATAGATTCGAAACAAATAACGGGGGCTGCGCCTATCCCGCTTTGCGAATAAAATACAGTAGGCTCAGTTTGTATGCCGTACGCACCTGTTGCGCCGCCCAAATGTTCAAAAGCAGGTTTCAGGAATGCTAAAGCATTTCCAAAGGGTAATGACTCGGCCCCGGGTACTAACCGCGATTTATGGTAGAACTGAACTTTTGACGAATTTTCGATATTAATGGCCGCGCTGAACCTGTCGTAAAACATACCGGGCTCATCCGGCAGTGGGTTGGCGGTTTTGGTAGCACGCTTTGTGTAAAACTTATGTGTTTCGCCGCCTGTAAGCACGTTGGCATTTTTGTACCTATTTAAAAACCCCCGTACCTGTAAATAATAATTATCAGTGTAAATGCGGTCTTCATCCATATCCTGCGGGATGGCGGTTTCGGGCCAGATGAAATATTCGGTATTTTTTTGGCCGATAGAATCTGATATATGCGTAAGTATGTCTATCTGTGTGCGAACCGGGATAGTGCCCTCTTTATCGTACGGGTCGATATTTGGCTGGGCCACTACGATGTTTGATGGGTTTAACTGTTCTTTATAACTGTAGTATTTATAAAACGACAGGCCTAAAGGGAGTATCAATACCAATGCAAACCCGGTAATGAGTTTTAAACGGGTTTGCTTTGTTTGCTCCTCACGTAAACCAACATAAAGTAAGAACAGCAGAATATTAGTAGCCCATATCCAGATGGTGCCGCCATAAACACCGGTGTATTCATACCATTGGATCCATTTATGCGATACGGCGAAGCCGTTGCCCAGGGTCATCCAGGGGAAGTTAAGATCCCAGCTTTGGTGCAGGTATTCATAGCCTATCCAAAAGCAAACCAGGGCAATTAACGATAGCGTGCGCCCGGCAATAAGCCTAACCCGATAATATAGCCAACAAGCGGTAGCCATTAGTAATGGCCCAAGCGCATAAGGGATAAGCGATAGGGGAGCTGCCACAACAGGGCCAATTATTTTAAGCGAGTTATATACCCAGTAAACACAAAGCGTGTTCCAGATAAAGAACCCGATGAACGTAGTATTAAATATCTTTTTCCCCTTACCGGTAACGGTAGATTGGATAATGTTCTCCATCGCCATCAGCATCGGCACAAAACCTACGAATAGAAAAAATGTGGTGTACGGTGTAGGCGGCCATGCTATCCAAAGCAGCAATCCGGAGAATATGGAGAGTAGTAGGTTTCTTTTCATTTGTTATAATAAAACTATCCGCCATTGCGAGCGTAGCGTGGCAATCTTCGACATGCTTGTCGCCGACCTTCTATCGAAGATTGCTTCGTACCTCGCATTGACGCGGCAGGATATTGAGGCTAATCCTCCTCATCATCCCCATACTTCTTTTTCTTTTTATCACCCTCGGCAGGTGCTGCACCTGCAACGCACATTACAAATTCGCCTTTTAACGGGTGGGTTTCAAAATATGTTTTTACTTCAGTAACCGTTCCCCTTACCGTTTCTTCGAACATTTTGGTTAGCTCGCGCGATACGGAAATCTGCCTGTCGGCACCAAAAAAGGTGGACATTTCATCCAGCGTTTTCAATAAACGGTGCGGCGACTCGTAAAGTATAATGGTGCGTTCTTCCGTCGCCAGGAATTTATAACGGGTTTGGCGGCCTTTTTTTAAGGGCAAAAATCCTTCAAAGCAAAACTTATCGGTAGGGAAGCCCGAATTGACCAGCGCGGGCACAAAGGCAGTTGCACCGGGCAGGCACTCTACCGGGATGTTAAATTTAAGAGCCTCGCGCACCAGGAAAAACCCGGGATCGGATATGGCGGGGGTACCTGCATCAGATATCAGCGCGATGTTTTGCCCCATTAGCAAAAACTTAATGATCTCGTTACTGGATTGGTGTTCGTTATGCTGATGATGCGCGAATACCTTGTTCTGGATGTCGAAATGCTTCAGCATTGGCGCGGATGTACGCGTATCCTCGGCCAGTATCAGGTCGGCTTCCTTTAAAACACGGATAGCCCTAAAGGTCATATCTTCCAGGTTGCCAATGGGGGTGGGTACTAAGTATAGTTTGCCGGTGGGTGTTTGGTTCATAGTTGATGGTTCATAGTTGATGGTCAAAAATTGTAATTCGGCTATGAACCATCAACCACAAACCATCAACTAATTTATATCTTTGCCTTTTAAAATAAAATCAATGCTGCAAGTTAGTTATATCCGTGATAACAGGGAACAGGTTTTAGAACGTTTGGCTGTAAAAAATTTTAAACAGCCCGAATTGGTAGATGAAGTGATTGGCCTCGACGAGAAACGCCGCCAAACACAGAACCAACTGGATACCGTATCGTCGCAATCTAACGCGGCCGCCAAACAAATTGGCGAATTGATGCGCAACGGTAAAAAGGACGAAGCCGAAGCTATAAAAGCTAACACCGGTAAATGGAAAGAAGAAGGCAAACAGCTTGGCGAACAATTGGCCGCGCTGGAAACTGAGCTACAGGATAAACTGGTGTTATTACCCAACCTGCCACATTCATCAGTTCCTAAAGGAATAACCCCCGAGGAAAACGAAGTAGTACTGGAGAATGGCAACAAACCCGAACTGCCTGCCAATGCTTTACCGCACTGGGAGCTGGCAGCAAAATATAATTTAATAGACTTTGAACTGGGGGTTAAAATAACCGGTGCCGGTTTCCCTGTGTATAAGAATAAGGGTGCAAAACTGCAACGCGCGCTCATCAACTTTTTTATTGATGAAGCCGAAAAAGCCGGTTACAGCGAGGTTAGCGTGCCGTTAATGGTAAACGCGGCATCTGGTTTTGGTACCGGGCAGCTACCCGATAAAGAAGGCCAAATGTATCATGTAGGTGTCGACGACTTATACCTGATCCCTACTGCTGAAGTGCCTGTAACCAACCTGTACCGTGACGTGATATTGAAAGGCGAAGAACTGCCGGTTAAAAATTGCGGACATACGCCATGTTTCCGCCGCGAGGCCGGTTCTTATGGTGCCCACGTGCGCGGCCTGAACCGCCTGCACCAGTTTGATAAGGTAGAGATAGTACAGATAGTACACCCCGATAATTCATACGATGTACTGGAAGATATGAGCGCCCATGTACAGGGCTTGCTGCAAAAGCTTGGCTTGCCATACCGTGTATTACGCCTTTGCGGCGGCGATATGGGCTTTACCAGTGCCTTAACCTACGATATGGAGACCTGGAGCGCAGCGCAGCAACGCTGGCTGGAGGTATCATCCGTATCAAACTTCGAGACCTTTCAGAGCAACCGCCTGAAACTGCGTTTCCGTAATGCTGAGGGTAAAACACAATTGGCGCATACCTTAAATGGTAGTGCATTAGCCTTGCCGCGTATTGTAGCTACTTTATTGGAGAATAACCAAACGGAGAAAGGGATAAAAATACCTGAGGCGCTTGTGCCTTATACCAAGTTTGAGTGGATAGATTAAGTACGTTCTAAAAACGTCCCGAAACGCCCCTAAAACGCCCTTAAAACGACCTGGTAAGTGCAAAGTGTTCACGTTCACAACCGTGAACGCCTGTGAACGCGCGCATTTGCCTTGTAATCAGCGCTTTGTGTTTTTTGGTTCTGGTATGAGTCTTGTAACCAGTGATTTATGTTTTATATGCACTGATAATGCATTGTTATCTGACGAGTTTAAAGCCTTTTACAAGCCTTTCTGTATCGCTTCATAAACCGCATCCTGTATGCGCGGCCGTATATTTAGGCTGCCTAACCTGTTACCTACGTTTGGGTACACCCTGTTTGACAGGAAAATATATACCAGGTTATATTTCGGATCTACCCACACGCAGGTGCCGGTAAAGCCGGTATGCCCGTAAGCCATATCTGAGGCCAGTTTTGATGGGTAATGCCTGTCGGCAATGGGGTCCCAGCGGTCGAAGCCCAGGCCGCGCCTGCTAACGGGTGATTGTTTGGATGTCCACAGGTCAACCGTTTCAGGTTTAACGTATTGCACACCGCCGTAAGTGCCACGGTTCAGCATCATCTGGTAAAGTATAGCCATATCATTGGCGCTGGCAAATACACCTGCATGCCCGGCAACGCCACCCATCAGGGCCGCGGTTGGGTCGTGCACGTAGCCGTCTATCAGGGTTTTACGATCTTTTTTATCATCTTCGGTGGGCGGGATACGGTTTGCCGGGAACCGGTAAAGCGGTAAAAAACCAGCCGTTTGCATCCCCAGCGGGGTATAAAACTTATCCTGCACATATTTATTTAAAGGGATGGCGGTGATGGTTTCGGCTATCTGTTGCAAAAATATCATCCCAACATCGCTGTACACATATTGCCCGCGGGTTTTAACTGCCGAACGCAGTGCAGCAGGCAGCATTACCTCTTCAAAGTAATTTTTACGCACGTAATAGTTATCATTTACCTTGGTTGGGTACGCCGCTGATGAATCGGTACTATGGTCGGTTGGTTTGATAACCTCGAAAGTAGAAATATCTGGTATCAACCCCGCCTGGTGTTCCAGCAATTCGCGCACACTCAGCGTTTTTTTATTGGTGTTGCGGGTAATGGGCATATACGTGCCCAGGGTCGAATCGAGATTGAGTTTCCCCTGGTCATAAAGCTGCATGGCCTCCATAGTGGTAGCCGAGATCTTGGTCATGGATGCGATATCGAAGATGTCGGTTATCTTATCGGCAGTGCCATTATCATACATATGATAACCATAGGCCTTGTTAAATATCACCTTGCCATCCTTGGCCACTAAAACCACGCAGCCCGGTGTGGCGCGGTTGGCAATAGCTTCGCTGGCAATGTTATCAATTTCTTTGAGGTTATCGGCATTGATGCCGGCATCTTCGGGCACGGTATATTGCAGGCGGGTTTTAGAGGTTAAAAAACCCGAGTTAGCCGTGTATTTAGGTGCATAGGTTTTGGTGAGCCGTTGCGTTATGGCAACGCCGCCAAAAATTGCCTGTGCGCTGTATAACGCTGCCACCGGCGATACCCTTGCCGACCAGATTACCGGCGAGCTAACCTCATTCAGCTTAATAAGTGATGAACTATTGCCGATAAATGAAACAACAACGTTTTTTAACTTTTGGGTGTTGTTAATAAAGCCGATGATCTGCGGGTTATTCACTTCGGCATCGGTAAGCTGCAGGATAAGGGTGTTATAAAATTTGGTATCCTGCGCCAGCATATCAAAGGGTTTTGTGCCCAAATAATCATTGCCGTTTATGGCATCAACTTTTGCGTATTTATTAAGCAGGCTATCAAACGCAACCGCATATGGGGCTGAGAAATGAATACTGGCAATTTTATTATTATCCAGGTTTTGCAGGGGGATAAGCTGCTTCCCGTTATTGAGCAATACAGTTGCCTGCTCAACAAGCAGTTGTTCTTTTACATAAGCTTTACCCGTAAATGGTGGGTTTTGCGCACAGGCAGAATTAAAAAGTACAAACCCGGATAGCAGCAGGATGTATAAATTCCGACTATTTCTTCTCATAAACCTTAACACCATTTATATATGTTTTTAAAACTTTAACATTGGGCAAATCGCTGCCTTTTACCTTCATTATATCCTGGTCAAGTATCACAAAGTCGGCATACTTGCCTACTTCTATACTGCCTTTTTCGTGTTCCTCAAAGTTTGCTTTGGCGGCCCATACGGTCATGCCGCGCAGGGCTTCGGTACGGGTAAGCGCATTCCCCATCTGGAAGCCTCCATCCGGCAACCCTTTCAAATCCCTGCGCTCTGTTGCAGCATAGAACGTGTACATAGGGTTTATGTTTTCTACCGGGAAATCCGTCCCCAACGGGATCCACCCGTTTTGTTTCATCAGGTTTTTATAGGCATAGCCTGTTTTTAAACGATCGGCGCCCAGGCGCTTTGCAGCCCACACCATATCAGATGTGGCATGCGTAGGCTGTACCGATGGGATAATATTATTATCGCCAAACAGTTTTACATCCTGGGGTGATACGATCTGCGCGTGCTCTATCCTCCAGCGTTTGTTATTTTTGCCTTTCAGGTTTCCGGCATAAATTTTCAGCATCACCCGGTTGGCAGAATCGCCAATGGCATGTGTACACATCTGGAAACCATGAGCCGCAATTTTTTTAGCAACTTCCTCAAAATGCGCCTTGCTGCTTAGTAAAAAACCACTCCAGTTTTTCTGGTCGGAGTATGGGTGCAATAAACAAGCCCCTCTTGAACCCAGCGCGCCATCGGCATAAACTTTAAATGCGCGTACGTTAAGGCCTGGTGTTTTGTATGCACCACGCTTAAACAGGTAATCGTAATTTTCCTGCTGGTCGGCAAGCATTACATACATACGCATTTTAAGGTCGCCTTTGTGCTGTAATGCGGCAATGGTGTTTACCATGGTGTAAGGCAGGCCGCAATCATCTACTGTAGTTAACCCCACTGCAAAACAATTGCGTTGTGCATCCAGTAAAGCCGCCTGGGTAATTTGTTCAGTTGGGGCGGGGATCTTGCGGGTAACAATCCCAACAGCGTTATCAACCAGTATGCCGGTTAATTTACCGTTTACGGTCTCTATTTCGCCGCCGGTTATTTTTTGCCCGGGTTTAATACCGGCAATATTTAAAGCAGCCTGGTTGGCAATGGCAGCATGCCCGTCAACACGGCTCAATATTACGGGGCGTACCGGGAACAGCGAATCAAGCTTGGCTTTGTTGGGGAATGCTTTATTGGCCCAGATGTTTTGGTCCCAGCCGTTGCCTATTATCCAGCCATCGGTTTTGTGGCGCGAGTAGCTGCTTACCGAATCTAAAACAGCATCCCAGCTTTTGGTGCCAACCAATTTAACATCCTGCAGGCCTAATCCGTATTCGTAAAAATGCGCGTGGGCATCAATAAAACCGGGGTAAACCGCTTTGCCGCCGGCATCAATTACTTCGCGGGCTAAATATTGTTTTTCCAGGGTATCTATATTGCCTACGGCTAAAATTTTGCCGCTGCTTACCACAAAGGCATTGGCGGTGGTAAAGGTGCTATCAACAGTATATACAAGTGCGTTTTTTACAAGCAGATCGGCATTATATTCTTTTTGTTTGCATGCTGCAAGGAGTAAAAACAGCACCGGCCAGAGTTTCTTCATATGGTATTAATAAACAGGTAGATGTAAATATTATTAACGTAAATAGTATATACAAGTATGTAACGGTAAAGTTATGCAATCAAATAATTAATTTAGCGTCTTAATTGACACGCCTCTTTCGGGCGCAGAAGGGAAATATTTTTAATGCCAGATATAATACAGCTTTTACCGGATGCCGTTGCCAACCAGATTGCCGCAGGCGAAGTAGTACAGCGACCTGCATCCGCGGTAAAAGAATTGATAGAGAACGCGATAGATGCCGGTGCCGATAAAATTCAGCTGATATTAAGGGACGCCGGGAAATCACTGATACAGGTTATTGATAATGGCTGTGGTATGAGCCTTACCGACGCGCGCATGTGTTTTGAGCGCCACGCTACTTCAAAAATCCGCAAGGCCGAAGATCTTTTTGCCATCCGTACCATGGGTTTCAGGGGCGAAGCCATGGCTTCTATAGCCGCTATTGCCCAGGTGGAGCTAAAAACCCGCAGGCATGAGGATGAACTGGGTACCTGTATACGGATAGAAGGATCGGAAGTACTCAGCCAGGAAGCTTGTTCGGCCAATACCGGGACATCCATCTCTATCAAAAACCTTTTTTACAACACCCCCGCCCGCCGTAACTTTTTAAAAAGCAACCCGGTGGAGATGCGCCATATTATTGACGAATTTCAGCGCGTGGCTTTGGCCAATCCGCAGGTTTTTTTAACCATGCATCATGATGGGCAGGAGGTTTATCATTTGCCGGGTGCGGCGCTTAAACAGCGTATTGTGCATTTGTTTGGTAATAATTATAACCAGCGACTGGTGCCTGTAGAGGAGGAAACCACCATTATAAACCTGCGTGGTTTTGTAGGCAAGCCCGAGTTTGCCCGTAAAACCCGTGGCGAGCAGTTCTTTTTTGTGAACAACCGCTTTATAAAAGATAATTACCTTAACCATGCGGTATTAACTGCCTTCCAGGAGTTATTGCCTGATGAAACCTTCCCGCTGTATGTGCTTTTTATTGATATCGACCCGGCGAAGATCGATATCAACGTGCATCCTACAAAAACCGAGATCAAATACCAGGACGAGAAATCCATCTACGCCATTATCCGCTCGGCGGTAAAACGTTCGCTGGGTAAGTATAATATTACCCCAACGCTTGATTTTGACCAGGAGAACAGCATCGGCCACCTCATCACCCCAAAACCTTTTGAGGAGATTGTACAGCCAAGCATTGCCTTTAACCCCAATTTTAACCCTTTTGCGCCCGAGAAAAAAGCAAGCGACAGGGAACCGTCATTCTCGCATAGCAGTAACGACCACCGCACCGCTATCCCGCGCAACTGGGATACCTTGTATGAAATAAGCAAGAAGGAAGAAACCCTGCAGCACCAGATGCACGAGGAGCAGAGTATCCCGGTAAATGAGCAGGATATTACCAAAAGCAGCGAGAAGCAGTTTTTCCAGGTGCATAACCGGTATATACTTTCGCAGATCAAATCGGGCTTTATGCTCATCAACCAGCAGGCTGCGCACGAGCGTATTTTGTACGAGCGATACCTGCACCAATTAGAGAACCACTCGGGGGTAAGCCAGCAGAGTTTATTTCCGCAATCGGTTACACTAAACAGCGCCGATTTTGAGTTATTGAGAGAGTTGCTGCCCGATATAAAAGCGTTGGGTTTTGACATACGCGAGTTTGGCCGCAACACGGTTGTTGTTGACGGGATACCGGCGGATATTACCAATGCTAATGAACACGAACTGCTGGAGCAGTTACTGGAAGGGTTTAAAAACAATCTTGCTGTTTTAAAGTTGGATAAGCGCGATAACCTTGCCCGCTCACTGGCGCGTAACGCCGCGCTAAAAGCAGGGGTAAAGCTAAGTATGGAAGAGATGAACCAACTGGTTGACCAGCTTTTTGCCTGCCAAATGCCAAACCTGGCACTAAATGGCAAGCCTGTAATTAGTACCTTTACCCTGAATGAATTAGCAGAACGATTTGAAAAGTAAATAAAGCTTAAACCATAATACACATATATAACAATGCAGTCACCTTTTGCCAATATGCCGCCGGTTGTAAAAAACCTGCTTATTATCAATATTATATTTTTTATAGCTACTTATGCCTTAGCGAAGTTTATTGATTTGCAGGGCTTATTGTCTGCTTATTATTTTAATTCTCCATTTTTTAAGCCGTGGCAAATTATTACCTACATGTTTATGCATGCTGGGTTTGGTCATATTTTCTTTAATATGTTCGCGCTGGTATCATTTGGGCCAATGCTTGAATACACATTGGGGTCAAAAAAATTCTTCAATTATTATTTTATAACCGGTATTGGGGGCTATGTTTTATATACATTGATACAAGCAATAGAAGTGCATGCTATTACAGGGGCGTTTACAATTGCTAATCCGCAATATATGCAAGCCTATGATATGTATGGTGCGCGGGCAGAGGAGTTAAAGGGCATTTATAGCGGGGCATTATTGGGAGCTTCAGGGGCTGTGTTTGGTATTTTGGTAGGATTTGCCATGCTGTTCCCCAACCTGGAGATGATGATCATGTTTATCCCGGTGCCTATTAAAGCAAAATATGTAGTTATAGGGTATGTAGCTATAGAATTATTTACCGGGGTAGGTCGTTTTGCGGGTGATAACGTAGCGCATTTTGCCCACCTGGGCGGGGCATTATTTGGCTTCTTGTTAATTAAGCTTTGGGGCATAAAACGACCCAACAATTTTTACTAAAAACCGTTTATAACAGTATAATAATTAGGTTATGACACTCTGGCAAGATATTCAATATAAGATGTTAAAATCAGGCAATAAGCTTAGCTTGCTTATTGGTATAAACATTATTGTATTTCTTGTCATCTACGTACCGGCGGTAACAGAGCAATTGTTTTTTACCGGATTTGGTAATAGTCATATATTAGCATTTATACACGAATATCTTTTTCTACCAGCATCTTTGCCAAAATTGCTCAGGCATTTTTGGACACCGTTTACTTACATGTTTATGCATGCCGGGGTTATGCATATATTATTTAACATGGCCTGGCTTTACTGGATGGGGCAGATCTTTGAAGAGTTTTTGGGGAATAAGCGCACTATAGGGTTATATCTATTAGGAGGTTTAACAGGAGGAGTGCTATTTGTAGCTTGCTATAATTTACTGCCGGCTTTTACAAATGTCCAAGCAGCAGCTTTTGGCTCGGTTGTAGGTGCATCCGCAAGTGTTATGGCTGTTGTTATTGCAACCGCAACGTTATTGCCTAATTATACCATAGGGTTGTTTCTGATCGGGCCTGTTAAATTAAAGTACCTGGCTTTGTTTATGGTGATTATTGATTTTATATTGATTGCCGAAGAAAACCCCGGCGGCGAAATAGCCCACCTGGGCGGCGCACTGTTTGGCTTTATTTATATAAAACAAATGCAGCGCGGAAACGATTGGATACTGGGTATCAATAAATTATTTGAACGCAAACCCAAAATGAAAGTGGTTGCCAATAATGGTAGCCAACGTAAAGCATCGGGCGCGCCAAGGCAGGAGGATATTGACCGCATCCTCGATAAAATATCGGGCAGTGGTTATGACAGCCTCACCAGGCAGGAAAAAGAAACCTTATTCAGAGCAAGCAACAATAATGAGGGCTAAAAAAAGAAGTCTACCCTTTATTGATAAGATATTTTTGTGGATAAACTATTTGCTATGCCTGGCCTTGCTGCTTTGTTATTTAGCCCCGTATGTTGATCCCCGCAAATTTTGGCCTATCGCTTTTTTTGGACTGGCTTACCCCCCTTTACTTATAGTAAACCTGCTGATCATGGCTTACTGGCTTATCCGCAAAAGCTGGTTCGTAGGCTTGTCGGCAATCACCATATTAATAGGCTGGAATGTATTGATGAATAATATTGGCATCCGCCTGCCATCATCGGCAAGCAGCGCCCCAAGCCTAAAGGTTTTAAGGCTGATGACCTATAATGTACACAATTTTAAACGTTACGGCGCCAAAAACGATGTATCTACCAAGCACGAGATACTTGATCTGATAGGGCAGGAGCAGCCGGATATTATAGGTATACAGGAGTTTTTTACCCGCAAAAAGGGCCAGTATAATATGATAGATTCTGTAAAGAAGGTAATGCGTGCCCAACATTATTATTTTGAGCCTACCATGACCAGCTCCAGCGAATCTATCGGGATGGCTATCTTTTCTAAATATCCTATTAAATCGTACGGGCTGGTGCAACTGGCAGCTAAAGGCAGCGGCAACCAGTGTTTATATGTTGATGTAGAAAAAGATGGGGGCGTGTTACGGATGTATAGCGTGCATCTGCAATCCATTAATTTCGATCCGCAGGATTATAAGTACCTGGGCAATCTTTCATCAAAGGGTAAAACAGATATTAGCGGCACCAAGCGTGTTGGCTGGAAATTGAAAACAGCTTTTCAAAAACGCAGCGACCAGGTTTTTATCATAAAAAAGCATGCCCATAAATGCCCGTACCCGTACATCATATCCGGCGATTTTAACGATACCCCATCTTCCTTCGCGGTTAACCAAATGGCAAAGGGGCTAAAAAATGCTTTCAGGGAAAAAGGGGCCGGTTTGGGGCGTACCTATAACGGGGCTTTCCCCAATTACCAGATAGATTATGTAATGGCCAGCCCGCAGTTTGATGTGTGGGAGTACAAGATCATCGAAAAAAAATTGTCAGATCATTATCCTTTAAGCACGGTTTTGGTATTAAAATAACATCATCCAAATTAAACTCCACGCCTAAAATTGTAAGTTTGCGCACATGGAACAAAAATTATTTGTTTACAACACTTTAACACGTAAAAAAGAAGAATTTAAGCCGCTAAACCCCGGGCATGTGGGGATGTATGTTTGCGGCCCTACAGTATACAGCGATGTGCATTTAGGCAACTGCCGTACTTTTATATCTTTCGATCTTATCTTCAGGTATCTTTTACACCTGGGTTATAAGGTGCGTTATGTGCGTAATATAACCGATGCCGGCCATTTGGAGGGCGACGCCGATGAGGGCGAGGACAAAGTATCAAAAAAGGCAAAGATAGCCCAACTGGAGCCTATGGAAATTGTACAGAAGTACACCGTAGATTTCCATAACGTAATGCAGATATTCAATTCGCTGCCGCCAAGTATTGAACCTACCGCCACCGGCCATATTATTGAACAAATAGAACTGGTGAAAGCTATACTGGCTAAAGGCTATGCTTATGAGGTTGATGGCTCGGTTTACTTTGATGTAGAAAAATACAACCAAACGCAGGATTACGGTATTTTAAACGGCCGCAACCTGGAGGATATGTTGAACAATACCCGTGCATTAGGCGGGCAGAACGAGAAACATGGCAAGCTTGATTTTGCCCTATGGATAAAAGCCAAACCCGAGCATCTGATGAAATGGCCATCGCCATGGGGATTGGGTTTCCCGGGCTGGCACCTGGAATGCTCTGCTATGAGTAATAAATACCTTGGCCAGCAATTTGATATCCACGGCGGCGGGATAGACCTGATGCCCACCCACCATACCAATGAGATAGCACAGAACGTGGCCTGCTGCGGTAAAAACCCTGCATCGTACTGGTTGCATACCAACATGCTTACCACCAACGGGCAAAAAATGTCAAAATCGTTAGGGAACAGCTTTTTGCCGCACGAGTTATTTTTAGGCACGCACCCATTACTTAAAAAAGGCTATAGCCCCATGACGGTGAGGTTCTTTTTTATGCAGGCCAGCTACCGAAGTACGGTAGATTTTAGTAACGATGCGATAGAAGCAGCCGAGAAGTTTTATAAAACTTTGGCCGAAGCCGCTAAAAAGCTGGCAACGCTACAACAGGCCGCTATAACCAATGTTGATGAAGAGACCGATAAGGCCATTAATGGGTATTGCGATGACTGCTATGCAGGCATGAACGACAATTTTAATTCGCCAAAAACGTTAGAAGCATTAAGTAATTTATCCAAGTGGGTAAACTCGTACGCATCAAGCACCCGTAATTCGGGCGAGATAGCGGCGCAAACTTTTGAACGCATGAAGAAAACGTATAACGATTTCTTTTTTGATGTATTAGGTTTAAAAACAGAGGATGGCGATAATGCTGACACTGACGAACTGATGCAACTGGTGATAAAATTGCGCAACGAGGCTAAACAAAATAAGGACTACGCCACATCTGATAAGATAAGGGAAGGGCTAAAAAATATCGGGTTTCAATTAAACGATAATAAGCAAGGCACTACCGATTGGGTAAGAATTTAGTTAACAAGTGTTAAAACAATTTGCCAGGGGGCGGGCTTTATGTTTATCAGTAAAATTATTTATTAAATTGCCCAACAAAATCTATACTACCGTTAACATGAAAAGATCAATATTAGCTGCTATTCTATTATCAAGCCTAAGCCTTACTGCTGTGTCACAAACAAAAGTTGAAGTGGCATCAGTTGTAACCGCCGAAGAAAACTTTAATAAATTAGTTGATCGTAAAGGTATTAAAGATGGCTTTTTAGGGGTTGCAGACCCGGAAGGCTTTGTTTTTAAACCCAACGTGGTTAAAATAACCGATTTTTATGAAGGTATTGATAAGCAACCCGGTAAATTAAGCTGGCAGCCAAAATTTGCACGCATATCTGCAAACGGCGATCTGGGTTTTACAGCCGGGCCATACGTTTACCAAAATGGCAAAACAGACGATGATAAAGTTTATGGCGATTACTTATCAATATGGCGCCTGGATAACACAGATAATAAATTTAAACTTGTAACCAATTTGGGTATACAACACCCGGAGCCGGAGCAGGAAGTGGTTACCGATTTTAAAGAGCCCGATCTGACAAAACAAAAAGCGCCAAGTAAGGATCCGTTTGCGGGTAAAAAGATATTGACCGGTACCGATGGTACTTTTAATCATTCGCTGTCATTATCTACATTGGCTGCTTATAAGGAATTTTTAAGCCCCGAGGCCCGATATTACTTCCCGGGCTTTGAGCCAATAAGCGGTACCGATAAAATATTAAAATTCTTAGCTAACGAAGGTATCAGTATATCTGCCGAAACGGTGAATGTGGGAAGATCTACAAGTAATGACCTGGCTTATACCTACGGCACAGCCCGTATCCGTAAAGGCAACATTGTTAACAACTACAATTACGTACGTATTTGGGAAATTGATGCCAGCCACAGATGGAACATGCTGCTGGAAATATTCTCGACAGTAGAAAACTAAGCTAAAGCTTAAAACAGCTGCTCAATAATATCATTTGCTGAAAGGCCTTCGGCTTCGGCATGGTAACTGCGCACAATACGGTGGCTTAAAATTGGTTTTGCCACCGCCTGTACATCCTCAATATCCGGCGAGTACTTGCCGTTAAGCACAGCATGGCATTTAGCCCCCAGGATAAGGAATTGTGATGCGCGGGGGCCTGCGCCCCAGTTTAATAAACGCTTTACCTGCGGGCCTGCAAATTCGCTGTTGGGGCGTGTTTTTGAAACCAGCTTTACCGCATACTCTAAAACATTATCGCTAACGGGTATATTTCTTACCAGTTGCTGAAAGTAGATGATCTGGTCGGCATTCAGTTGTTTATTAACGTTTACCTGCGATGTGCTGGTGGTGTTTTTAACAACCTCAAGTTCTTCTTTAAAAGAAGGGTAATCCAACGCAACATTAAACATAAAGCGGTCCAGTTGTGCTTCGGGTAGCGGGTAAGTGCCTTCCTGCTCAATTGGGTTTTGGGTGGCCAATACAAAAAATGGTTTGGCCAAAGTATGGGTAACACCGGCAGCAGTAACTGCTTTCTCTTGCATGGCCTCTAATAAGGCAGCCTGCGTTTTTGGTGGTGTACGGTTTATCTCATCGGCCAGTATGATGTTTGAGAACACCGGGCCTTTAATAAATTTAAAATTTCTGTCCTCACCCAATATCTCCGAGCCTATAATGTCAGATGGCATCAGGTCGGGCGTAAATTGTATGCGTTTAAAGTCGAGGTCTAATACCTGTGCTACCGTTTGCACCAGCAGGGTTTTTGCCAGGCCGGGCACACCAACAAGCAGGCAGTGCCCGTTACTGAAGATGGATATCAGTACAAACTTAATTACCTCATCCTGACCTACAATTACTTTACCTATTTCTGCACGAATTTGCTGGTAAGCTTTCTTCAATGCATCTGCAGCCTCAACATCCGACCGGTATTGCATACTTTATTCTGTTTTGGCTTGTGCGGTTGTTTCGGCCACTACCCATCCTTTTAATTGCGGGCATACCTGGTATTCGGGGTCTATCTTAATAAAGGTCTCTTTACGGCGTTTGTCAAACCACTGGCTTATGGTACGGCTAAGCTTATCGTTGTTAGCTTCGTCTTTTAACTTGGCAAAATCTTGTTCTAAGTTAGCTTTGTGCGCATTCGTAACAGATTTAAGGTATAAAATTTTATAGCTTTTTTTACCTGTTTGTGCATCGCTAAACAGTTGTGGTTTTGAAATCGAACCCACTTTCATGGTATCGGTAACCAGGGCAACCTGTGGGTCAAGCTTATCTGTTGGGATATAAGTTGAACGTGTTTGAACGTTCTCGGCATTCAACATCATACCACCATTAAATTTTGTTTCTTTATCGTCAGAATAGAACGCGGCCGCACTTGAAAAATCGAATTTTTTTATAGCCATCATAGCATTATAAACGCTATCTGCAGTGGTTTTGGCCCTGTTTAAACTGGCTTCTGTAATTGCCGGGATGATCAGGATATGGCGTGCATGTACCTGTTCGCCACGGCGTTCTATCACCTGTAAAAAGTGAAAGCCGTTCTCGGTTTCAAAAACAGGCGATATTTCACCGGCTTTAAGTTTAAAGGCATTTGCGGTAAACTCTTTAACCATTGTTGAGCGGTCAAAGAAACCCAGATCGCCACCCTCAGGTGCAGATCCCGGGTCCTGCGAGTAAAGCCTTGCCAGTGTAGCAAAATCTTCGCCTTTTTTAACCCTTGCCCTTAGCTCCTCCGCTTTTTGTTTATAAAATTCTTTCTCTTCTTTATTTAGTTTTGGAGAAAATACGATCTCACCAACCTCTATTTCTTTGTTATATGATGGCAGGCTGTCTTTTGACAAGCTCTCATAGTATCTTTTAACATCCTGCGGGGTAGTGTTTACCTTTTCGGTGATCTTTGAGCGCATGCGCTGTGCAACAAGCGATTCTTTAATATCCGGGCGAAGTTCGTCCTTATATTGTATTACCGAACGGCCCAGGAACTGCTCAAGCCTGTCCTGGCTACCTGCGCGTTGTATAAAGCTGCGCATACGGCGGTCAACTTCGGCGTCAACCTCTTCATCTTTTACCTGCACGCTATCAATAACGGCCTGTTGTGCAAGTAGTTTTTGGGTAAGCTGATTTTGCAGGATGATGCACTTTATACTTGGGTTTGGCTGCTGGCCACTTACCAGGTACTGCGCGTATTGCAACTCAATATCTGATTGTAAAACAATGCTGCTGCCAACAACAGCGGCTATCTTATCAAGTGTACGTACCTGTGCCTGGGCAAATGACAGAAATATAAAAGAAGTTAAAATGGACAGTCCGATTTTTCTCATGTAATTGTTCAACTAATATTACGGATAGTTTATCCGTTAAAAATGCAAATTTCGGTAAAATTTATTAATAATAATGTATAATTAACCCGATGTACGAATATGCTTATAATGCTTCAACAGGAATAGGTATTTTTGGTTAAATTATGTTAAATATGAAAGTTGATAACCCGCAGGCCTTCCGTTTTATTATGCAGGATGAAATTTACCTGCTTAATAAGGATAAATGCGTAAATATTACCCCGCCGGCAACCGGCCCTGTTGTTACAGATAAGCCGGAACCTGCAACAGTTACTGCCGAAGTTACCGAACAGCCCGCACAGATCGCTCCGGTTGTTAAAGAACAGCTTGTTGGCCCGCCACAGCCTGCAGCCGTTGCAGCCCCAATACCTGAGCCAGTTATACAAACGGTTGAAGCTGAGTTTAATTATCTGGGTAAAAACAATAAAAATTTCCTGGTGCTGGTTAATTACACCACCGAAACGCATATAGCCGGTACCCATCTTGCCGCACTTCAAAACATCCTGAAACGTAAAGAACTGGACCTTGATGATGTAGCCATTTTAAATGTAAATAAATACGCCCCTGTAAAACTGGCAGCACTGGCCGCCTTTTTTGCACCAACCCGTTTGGTTATTATGGGGAAAGATGCTTTACCCGTGGGTATTGGGAACCTGCCGCTTAACCAGCCTTTACAGGGTAAAAAAACGCATGTGCTTTACAGCTTTAGCTTTGATGAAATGATGAGCAGTAACGACAATAAGAAGATTTTTTGGGAACACATGAAAACGCTATAACATGCAGCAATTAGTATTCGCTACAAACAACGCCCACAAGCTGGAAGAGTTGCAGGCCAAGGCTGGCGATCATTTCAAATTATTAAGCCTTAATGATATAAACTGCCATGATGATATTGAAGAGACCGGCCTTACATTTAACGAAAATGCATCTATAAAAAGCCGGTACATATATGAACGCTACAACTTAAACTGTTTTGGCGACGATAGCGGACTGGAGATCGAGGCCTTAAACAACGAGCCCGGGATCTACTCGGCACGATATGCAGGTGAGCATGGTAACCATGCTGCCAATATGGATAAAGTGCTTGAAAAGCTTAATGGCGTTGAAAACCGCAAAGCACGTTTCCGTACTGTTATTTCATTGATTTGGAACGGTGATGAGTACTTTTTTGAGGGTACAGTGCCGGGCACTATCCGCACCGAAAGATGTGGCAGTGCGGGTTTTGGGTACGACCCAATATTTCAACCAGACGGGTACGGCATAACCTTCGCTGAAATGAGCATGGGCGAAAAAAACAGCATCAGCCACCGCGGCCGGGCCGTTGATCAGCTTATCGCATTTTTAAATATCCAACCTAAGGCTTAACGGCTACCGTATCTTTTTTTGTTTTTATAACCGGCAGGTTTTTGTTTTTAAGCGTATCTGCAACAGGTTTACTAACAGGTGTTTGCTTGTTGTTAGTCGTACTATCTGGTTTGGTTTTATTAGCCGGCGCAGTAATAACAGGCGGTTTTGATACTGCAGCACTATCCTTGCCTGCTTTTGATGCGGCAGGTACGGTTAGTTTTGATGTGCCTGCACTATCCTTACCTGCTTTAGCCCCCGCCGGTACAGCTATTTTGTTATCAAGCGAATCTTTACCGGTTTTTAAAACCGGTGTTTTCGGTTTGTTTTTATTGGCATCCGCAATTTTTTTATCAGCCGCCGCCTGTGCCTTTGCAAATTTTTTGTTGTATGATGGCAGGATAGATTCTTTTGAAAATGGCCTTTCTTTAGGCTTCCATATAAAACCTTTAAGGATCCGTTCATCCTCGTTGAATTTGGCTAAAGGGCCATAGCGATGCTCGGGCTTACTGGTAAAGAAAATGTTATTGGCAGCGCCGTTTTTAAAATAAATACGCATCCGGCTGCTTAACGACCGTTGCATGCCATCCACCTTTTTGACGCTGTCGCGCGAGTAATAGATGCTTTCGGCGTTACCTACAATATACATCCTGTCCAGCTTGTCGTTCTTAAAAAAACCTTTCATTTTTTTACCGGCTATCTGGTTAAAGTTGGTAGAATCGCCCGGTTCAATATTTACAATGAATGATGAGGGGAACAGGTTCAGGTTATCAAGCTTTTTGTTCTTCATCTGCATGGTTATGGTATCGCCCGATAATTGAGAACCCTGGGTCCATATTAAAGGTTGTACATAACAACGCAGGGTAGAGTCGCTATTGCTGTAAAACATTGAGTCGGCTTTTGCCTGCAAGTCAGATTTAAAGAGCTTTGCGCCATGGTAGGCCTTTATTATCCTTACCCTGGCGGTATCACTCAATACAACAGGTTTGGTGTAAAATATAGGGTCGTTATTAATGTCATCTTCTGTTTTCTTGGGAGTGGATTGCTGTTTATTCTCTGTAACTACAGTTTCTTTTCCTTTACTACCAATAAGTTTACCATTCCCTTTATTATTGTTCAGATCAAAAACTTCTTTGGCCTGTGGCTTAGGTTTCCCAAAAAAGTTTGGATGCAGGTAAGTTGTATCGCTTCTCCATTTTGGGGCGCTTATGGTTAAAAATTTATCAGCCAGTTTTTGTTCGGCAGCAGTTAATTTTTTACTCTTTGCGGTTGTATCCCTGATGCTGGCCAGGCGTTGCTTTTCCTGCATTATTTTCAGGTCTTTAAAAGTAACTATCTGGGTTTCCAGCGTATCTGCCGATATATAGATCGAATCGCGCTTTACCTTTTTATCAGATGCGGGTGCTTTAATCACCGTATCAATATCAGCCACAGCTTTTTCTGTTGGTTTAATAGGAATAGTACCCGGCGGCTGTTTATTTGCAAAGGCATTAGCTTTTTTTATAAGCCCGGGTGCCGCTGCTTTGATGGCTGTTTTATTGGCTAATGCAATTTTTGTTAGTGTATCAATTTTAGCGGTGGTAATATCTTCGGGCTTAACCGGAATATTGGGCGGTACTTTTACAGGCATAGTGCCGGCCGGTGGTTTGGTTGCCAATGCATTTGCCTTTTTTATAATAGCGGCGTTTTTTGCAGTCGTTGGGTTGGCCTGCTTTATACCGGGTTTAACAGGTACGGTATCTATTTTTGTGGTGTCTTTAGTTTCGGTAACAATAATTACGTACGGGTCCTGCGTAACAATGGTGCGTTCGCCGGCTTTATAGTAAGTGGCCAGGTCGCCTTTTAGGGTCACGTTTTGTTCCCTGTCATGAAAAGTAACGCGTTTAACAGCGCGGCCATAGCCCTGCAATTTATCGTAAAATAAACTATCTCCTGTTAAAGTTTTAGTGCCTTGCTTGTAAAGGTTCTTTTTGCCAAAAAAGGCCTGCTCGGTAACCGTGTTGTACAAGCCGTTCTCGGTGTAAAGGGTGTCTTTTTTGTCCTTGGTATCGTAAATATTGGTAGGCCCGTAAAAATAAGCAATGCGGGTGCCGCTGTTATAACGCAGGGTGTCGGTTTTTATAAGGGCATCAGGTGTTACCAGTACCACATTGTACCTGAAATAAGCATCGCGCGAGAAAGCAAAATAATATCCGTTTTTACTGGTAAGGGTGTTGTCTTTATTAATAAGCTTACCGCCGCCGGTGTAAGTACCAATGCGGGTAGCTGTGTTATAGGTAAGGTAGTTGGTAGTTAATATGGCATCTTTATCAATCATCTTCACATTATCTGTAAGGATGGCTATCTTGGTGTTTCCGTTGTAATTCAGCTTGTCCGAATAAATATTAAGGGTATCGCCCTGGGTAATGTTTACATGGCCAAAAGCATCAAAAGCATTCTCGGCCACATAAAAGTAGGCGCTATCCGAATGCATGATGGAATAATCCTGCTGAAAAACACCTTTATAAACCTTTACCACATCCCTGCCACTCATCACAATGCGCTCGCTGCTTTTAGATTGGATAAGCTTAACAACCGACTTTTTCTGGGCCGAAGCAGTAAGCGTTAGTAAAATAAATAGAGTACCAAAAATGTATTTTATCACGATAGCAAAATTAGTTTTTTGCGGGGGTTATTAAATTAATAATTTTGACGTATGCTTCCGGTTAAACGCTTTGTAAATTTTATTGAACAAAATAGCTTATTTACACCTGCCAACAAAATTTTGGCAGCGGTAAGCGGCGGCATGGATTCGGTATTAATGGCGCACCTGTTAAAAGCCGCGGGCTTTAATTTTGGCATAGCACATTGCAATTTCATGCTGCGTGGCCCCGAAGCTGATGCCGACCAGGAATTTACCCGGCAGCTTGCCCAACAATTTGGGGTTAGCTTCCACACCATTAATTTTGATACCCCAAAATTCGCTGCTGATAACAAAATATCTATCCAGATGGCGGCCCGCGATATGCGTTACCAATGGTTCGATGAAATCAGTCAATCAGCAGGTTATGACGCCATATCGCTCGCACACCATCAGAACGATACTATTGAAACAATATTGTTAAACCTTACACGCGGTACGGGTATAGCCGGCCTGCATGGCATCTTACCAAAAAATGGCCGCCTGGTGCGCCCATTGCTTTTTCTTACCCGCCACGAGATACAGGCTATTATTACTGCCGAAGGTTTAAATTATGTAGAAGATGCCTCAAACGCATCTGTAAAATACGCACGCAATAAAATACGCCACCAGGTTATCCCGTTACTGAAAGAGCTAAACCCAAACCTGGAAGCAACGTTTGAGAATAACCTGCGCAACTTTCGCGACCTGGAACTGCTGCTGAAAGAAAAGGTTGATGCTTTGAAGAGTCAGCTCTTAATTACAGATGGTAACGAGGTACACATTACTATTGATGAACTCAATAAGGTATCGCCCAAGCGATTGCTGCTTTTTAAATTATTACAACCTTATGGTTTTACCGAAACAGTTGTTGACGACCTGATAACCGTATTAGGCAAACATGCCGGTCGCACATTTGAAAGCGCAGGGTTTACCTTGCTGGTAGATAGGGGCAGGCTCATTATATCGCCCAAAACGAATAAAAAGGATACCGAGACAAGCATAGGCCAAAATGATACTGAGGTGGTTTATAACAACTATAAGCTGAACCTGTTACATGATGATAGCCCGCTGATTGTTAAAGATAACCCGCTGGCGGTTTCTGTTGATGCTGCGCTGTTGCAATATCCGCTTATGCTACGGGGCTGGCAGCAGGGCGATGTTTTTTACCCGCTGGGGATGAAAACCAAACAAAAACTAAGCGATTTTTTTATCCACCAGAAAATACCGCTGCATAAAAAAAGTACGGTGCCTGTATTGGTAAACGGCAACGGCGATATCATCTGGGTGGGTGGTTACCGGCCCGACGAAAGGTATAAAGTAAGTAATAACACTAAAAAAGTTACTATATTCGAACTGTATAATTATGAGCGATAAATCGGTTTTTGTAGAAAAACAATATTTGGGCAGGGAGTGGATCCCCATTACCATACGCCTGGTTTTGGCCATGTTTTGTTTTGCCGCTTATTTTTTTACAGACGAACGCGAACGTAACGGCGACCTGCTGGCTATAGTAGGCTTTGTTATCATCATCATATCTATCATCATGGGTTTTTTGCTGCACTTTAGCACCCGGGTTATCAATAAAAGTATTTTGCTGGATGGTTTGTGGAGTACCCGCAGGGTAAAGATTGACCTGAACAGCATTGTGAAGGTAGAAAAAGGATCGTACAGCCGATACCTGTTCAATAACCCTGTTTATAACCTGCACACCAAAGGCACCATCCGCTTTTACGCGGCCGGTAACGATGCCATACACCTAACCGATAGGGACGGCCTTGTTTACATCATCGGTTCGCAACATGCCAACGAATTTTTAAGAGCCATAAAAGGCGAAATGAAACCGGCGTAATTAGCCCGGAAAACACTTTTCAGTATCAGGATATCTTTTACGTTCTGTTCCATTAAGAAATGGGACAAGCGGAACAAACGGAACATTTTGATAATGAATTTGTTAGTGTTTTTAATGCGGTCCTCTATCTAAACAGATACTTCCCGGTTTCTAATTAAAGTATTGTAATACAGATTGTTATAAAAATGGGGTTTTGTTCCGCTTTTTAAGAGATGAGACAAGAAATTTAGCAGCAATAAACTGATTTTTTTAGCCTTTTTTCGACTTTAGTTCGCCCTTTTTAGGCTGTATGGTTTAACCATTGAAATATGGCTTAATTTAATTAAGCGTTTGGTTTATAAATTGTTATAAATTTACGCTTGTTCCATTTTGTCTCGCTTTTTAATAAAATGGAACAGCAGAGTTTTGTTGCCTCGGGGTGGCTGCGAAAATTTGGGTGCGGGTGCAGGGTCCTCCTAAAAGGGGCTCTGCGAGAACATAGCTGTGTCAGTCTTAGCTTGTCGAAGACCTGTACGACTTGCTAATGGTTCGACAAGCTCACCATAACAGGGAATGACCGGTAAATAAGCAATTATTACCTATTAGTATGTTTTTCAGTGCGTTTTGTAACTGGCCAGATCGTTATACACCTGGCGGAACGAGCTGCGGATGCCAAAGGTGATCATGGCTGTTTTATCGTTAAAGTCGCTGTTTTTTTCGGTGCGGTAAATTCCGCCAAGCTCAAGCCTAAGGTTATATTTAGGATTAAGCAGGTAGCCAACTTTGCCTTGCAGATAAACCATATTGGTTTTTAAACCCTGGCCAATGGTATTGCCGTATTTTGACGCCGGGTTGGTATAAGGGTTGAAAATGTCTTTACCATAGTTGATATTATTCATATCGAGGCCATAGCGGCCGTAATCAACCTCGCCCATCAGGTCGAACCGTTTATATGAGTAATTGAGCAGGCCTACAACCTCGCGGAAGTTTGCGCCCCATGGATGCGCCAAAGGCTCGCTGTTGGCCGAGTAGTTGAGGATGCTTGAGCGTTCTGAGTAGGTATACGGCCTTACGGTGTTGGTTTCTAACAGGTAGTTAAGGTTTGTTACGCCAAATAAATTTGCGCCCCTTATACCCAGCTGGTAGCCAAATTTATTATTTGAATAGCCCGGGTTCGAGAAAAACTCCTTAGCGGTAAATTCATCGAGCGAAAACTGGCCGTATGCCGTGATGCCGTCTGTTAATTTGTATTTAGTGGTAAGGCCTATCAGCGCGTTATCCGGCGAACCGTTAGCGGCCTCTACAGGCCTTAAAAATATTACGGGGTTGATGTAGCTAAAATCGAACCCGTGGGTGTGGCCCTGATCGTCGGTATTAGCCCAGATGATGGAATCAAAGAACCCAAACGACAGGCGATTGTTAACGTTCCAGTCTAAGTAATGAAATATGCCCCATTTGTTACGGTCGATATTTAAATTGCTGGTGCCTGCCGGGTCATTAAAATAGGCCCACATAGCCATGTATTTTACGTTGCCCAGGTTGGCTGTAAGTTTAAAGAACGGATACGGCGATGCGTAGTCTGATAACAGCAGTGAGCGGTATCCATCGCCTATAAAGGTTTTATCGCGTCCGGCCGAGATATTAAGATACTTAACCGGCGTGTATGATACCGTTGCGGCAATGTAATCCCATGCATAATCGTTAGGCTTGTTATTATAAGTACCCGCATAAGCCTGCCCCGGTACAATGCCTACCTGCCTGATGTAGGTAGAAATATAGTTGGGTACCTGGGCGCGGTTTAAATAGCCCGAAACGTTATATGAGAATTTTTTACCTGCGGTACCACCAATTTGCAGGCCTATTGAACTTAACCAGGTGTTGTTTTTATTAGAAAAATCGCGCCCTATGCTAAAGTCGGGCAGCAAGTCGGCATAAAAGGTAGAGTTTTGGCTTTTTATATCTATTAAATGCTCGTTAAACAGTTTGCGGTATAAAAAGCTATTGTTTGAACCATCGCTGCCATAATTAATGATAGAATCGTATTGATGCATCAATAAAGAGTCGTCAACAAAAAACGGTTTCATGGCCGTATGCAGGCGGGTTTTTGTTGAATAAGCATCAGCATTAAACTTTTGATAAAAATCATATGAGTAGGGCTGGTATACCGATTGTGACCGGGCAATACCTGCTGTAATCAATAATAGCGTAATGCTGATAAATATTCTCTTCATATGATGCTGATGGGTAAACTATTCAAAATAGTTTAATGTTTTAAAGCCGCCCTTTTTCATGTGCTCGTCCTTTTTAGCCAGGTGCAGATCTGATTGTACCATATCGGTAACCAGGGCCTGCAAGTCATAACCCGGTTCCCAGCCTAATTGTTTTTTTGCTTTTGACGGATCGCCTATCAGCAAGTCGACTTCGGTAGGCCTAAAGTACTTAGGGTCTACCTTAACGATGGTTTGGCCAAACTTTAAATTATCGGCGTTAAGCCCTAACGACTCAATTTTTTGCTCGTCGATATCAATAATAACGCCTTTCTCGTTCTCGTCCTTGCCGCTAAATTCAATCTCGATACCCAACTCGTTGAACGCCATTTTAATAAACTCGCGCACGGTGGTAGTAACACCGGTTGCAATTACATAATCTTCGGGTTTATCCTGCTGCAGCATCAGCCACATAGCCACAATGTAATCTTTTGCGTGGCCCCAGTCGCGCTGTGCCGATAGGTTGCCAATATACAGGCAATCCTGCAGGCCTAAGGCAATTTTAGCCACCGCACGGGTAATTTTGCGGGTAACAAAAGTTTCGCCGCGTATGGGGCTCTCATGGTTAAACAAGATGCCATTGCAGGCGTACATATCATAAGCTTCGCGATAGTTTACAATTATCCAGTAACCATAAAGTTTGGCTACCGCATAAGGCGAGCGTGGATAGAATGGTGTGGTTTCGCTTTGCGGCACATGCTGCACCAAACCATAAAGCTCTGAGGTAGATGCCTGGTAAAGGCGGGTTTTTTTGGTAAGGCCCAATAGCCTGATAGCTTCCAGGATGCGTAAAACACCAATGCCATCGGTATTGGCTGTGTATTCGGGCGAGTCAAAGCTCACCTTAACATGGCTTTGTGCGCCAAGGTTATATATCTCATCCGGTTGTATCTCCTGTATCAACCGGGTTAGGTTCATAGAATCGGTAAGGTCGCCGTAATGCAGCAGCAGTTTTGCGCCTGTTTCGTGCGGGTCGTGGTACAGGTGGTCTATCCTGTCGGTATTAAAAGAGGATGACCTGCGTTTAATGCCATGTACTTCGTATCCTTTTTTTAGCAAAAACTCAGCTAAATATGCACCATCCTGACCGGTTATCCCCGTTATTAAAGCCTTTTTCATTAATAAATATTATAAAATGCAATATTATTTAAATTAATTGTAAAAGCTTGTATGGTGATGATGGAAATGCTTAAAGCCAGTATGCAAGGCATCGCAGGTGTTTACTCACCCCGCGGCACTGCGTGCGCGACCCTCTCTGCTTCGCAAAGAGGGTGAAGAAAAAATAAATGGAGCTAAACCCTCTTTCCCCGTAGCGAAGAGAGGGTGGTCGAGCGACGCAATGACCGGGTGAGTTAACGAAGCGCTTACCAGTGGCATTCATGTCGCCGCAGGGTCCACGATATGAGACCCTGCGGCGACAGAAGTTTAGTCCCATCGGGACTTCTGGTTGGTAGAAACAATCAACAACCACGAGGCGTTCCCAGAGGAACGCTTGGTAAATTTAATGAATATGCTACCAACGAAATGTGCCTGACGGCACATTGAGAAAAGAAGTTTAGATACCGGCAACCGTGTCTTCCAGTTCGCGGTACCAATCTTCGCCATATTTGCGGATAAGCGGGCCTTTCAAAAACTCGTGTACTTTTACCTGCAGTTCGTCGCCAAAGCTGCATGCGGGGCTGCAAATACTCCAGCGGTCGTAGTTTAAAACATCAAACTCGGGGTAGGCGGTTATACGGATGGGGTATAAATGGCATGAGATAGGTTTTTGCCAGGTTATAGCGCCTTCTTCATACGCTTTTTCGATAGCGCACTTGGTGATGCCGTTTTCCCATATCACATAGGCGCACTCTTTGTTCACCTCAACGCATGGGGTGGTGTAGTCGCCTTCAAAATCGGTTACATAGGTGCCAACACTCTCAACGGTTGCAATGCCCTTAGCGGTCATGTATGGCTTTACCTTGGGGTATATCTCGTCAAGAATATCCAGCTCATCGTGGTTTAACGGCGCGCCCGAGTCGCCTTCAAGGCAGCAAGCGCCTTTGCATTTATTTAAATTGCAAACAAAGTTGTTTTTAATAACATCCTCGTGCAGTAAAACACTCCCTACTTCAATCATTTTATTTTATTTTTTTACCGGGTTTAACGGATATTTTAACCCGCTTGCCTGCGATAGATCCATCACCAGGCTGCCCACAATTAATTCTACGTGTGCTTTAATGGGTATCCGGTTCTTATCGTCAGTGATCCACAAATATAGCTTACTATTTTTTCTGAATATACGCCCGGGTATAATTGTGGGGTTAAATTTTAAACAGTTAAAGGTACCCAGCCCGCATTTTACCTGCTCGCGGCCCATAAAAGTAATGGTAAGCGCGTGGATCCCATCCTCCAGGAAATAATGCAGCTCAAGTTTTTCGCCAATTTTTAAGTTAGATACATCAATATTGCGGGCAAAGTAGTAGCACGATAAAAAATCAAATACATCGCCCTTGAACGGGAATTTACCCTTATCGGCAGTAATTACGTTGGTGTCGTGGTTAAAAGTAACCTTATCACTATGCCTGTAGCTCGATTCCTGCCGGGTTTCTGAGTAGTAGTAGGGCAGCAGGGTAACCGGGTCAATATAAGAGTGGTATTCGTTACGTACTTTAAACAGCAGGTTAAAAGTGCCTACAGTTTTTGCTGTTGTATTGATATGTAAAGCGGGGTGCCCGTCAAATTTAAGCGGGCTGTTTTCTACTTTAATAACAGCTTCGGCCGCGCTGAATATGCCGTATTTAAGCTTATAGGTTATTTGTTCGCCCGCCTGAAAGGCAACCTCTTTGGTTTTATAGGCCTTTTCCTGGCTAAAAGCATGGGTAAAGCAGGTTATAAGTATAAGAACTATATAGTATTTCTTCATGTGATTGGTATAGACGCAATTACCGGTGTACGGTTTAATCCTTGCGTTTATAAATAGGCACGGTAGAGCATGGTTCGCCAAACATAAGGCTTTTTGCAACCGGGGTAAGCCTTTGTGTTAGCTCTACATAGGCCGATACGGGTACAGGCACGTCTCCGCATCCTTTTATCACAACACGCTGGTCGCGGTATTGTTCCACATCAAGGGCAGCTACTTCTTTTACAAATAATACGGTTTCTAATACTTCGGCATCGCCAAATACAACCTGGCGGGCGTATGGTGCCAAACGGTTTGCCAGCAGCATATATGCCCATGCCGGTACAATAGCATCGGCGGTGCAGGTTACGGCTACGTTTTTACCCTGGTATTGCGCCCAGTCGTGCGTTTTTACAAACTCACGGAAGTCCTTCTCGCGGAGCATCAGTCCGTGGAACAGGTTATCTTTTATATCATAAACCACACGTTCGCCGGGGGCGTAAAACTGTGCGGGGTCTAAAGTAACCAGGCCGCTTTGTGCAACTTTATTGATGATGTTTTCCTGTATTTCCATGATCTGTATAAATAAAAAAATCCGGCATCAACTATAACGCTGATGCCGGATGCAAAATTACTTTAAATTTATCTTATAAGAACTTAGCTCTGTTATCTTTTACATTCGCCTTATCTTTAAGGGCATCAAGCACCTGCCCTTGCGAGCGTTGTGACAGCGCCTGGCCTAAAGTTTGTTTCTCTCTTACGTTGTTGGTAAGCTGGGCAGGGTTGGTAAAGCTATCTAACGAAATTACATAAACGCCTTGCTGGCCTTCAATTGGTTTTGATAGTTTATTTGGCTGCGAACCAAACACAGTACCTACAACTTTATACTCTGCTGATGAGCCCGGGATAACCGGGTTGGCAAATACAATGTTTTGTAAAGGTGTAACTTTGCTGCCTGCTTTTTGAGCAACCTGATCGATGCTTGAAGCACCATTTAATGCCGACTGGAATTTATCAGAAAGTTGTTTGCCTTTAACCTGTATGCGAACCGCCGGTTCTATTTGTTTTTTAACAGCATCTAAAGGTAAAATACCTTTAGGTTTGATGGCAGACACACGGGCAATCACATATTGATCGCCTACTGCAAATACCTGGTCAGAGAAAGCGCCTTTTTCTGATTTAAACACCCATTTTACAATTTCGCGGGCGTTATCTAAACCAAGTACGCTTGCAGAGGTACCGCTTACATCTTCGGCATTTTTAATTGGCAAATTTGCTTTTTTAGCCTGGGCATCAAAGTTATCGTTTGTTAACGAGGTTAAGAACGATTGCGCTTTGCTGTAAACAGCAGATTGTGTTTTGCTGCTTGCGGTTAAAGGCTTGTCTACAACGGCAACTTTAACCACTTTTGATGAACCTTTTTGCTCTTCAACCTGGTAAAGGTGAACCCCAAATTGAGAAGTAACAACTTTTAAGGCACCTTTTGGAGCGCTAAATACCGCATCGTCAAATGCTGGTACCATAGTACCACGGCCAAAAGTACCCAAATCGCCACCTTTATCGCCCGATACTTTATCAATCGAGAAGTTTTTGGCTAACTCTGCAAATGGCCTGCCGCCTTCAATTAGTTTTTTAAGTGAATCTGCTTTTGCAAGTGCTTTGTCAAGGCCACCCTCGGTAGTTGGGTTTAATAATATGTGCCTTGCTTTTACCGAATCGGGGCCAACCCTTGAATCGATCAGTTTTGCAATTTTAAAGCTGCCGTTTGACAGGTATGGGCCGTAAATAAAGCCTTTATCTGCCGAAAACATAACCGAATCCAGCTTAGGCTCTAACTGGCCTTTTTTCTGGTAAACAAGCTGTGCTTTTGTTTCAGAGTTGATCTGTACAAAAAGCGAGTCGTTAGGGGTAGCTTTAAAATCAACCAACAGTTTATCAACCTGTGATTTTACCGCCGCGGTATCGTCTTTTGAAGGTGCAGCGTTAAAGCTTACGTATTCAAAACTGCGTAGTTCCTGCTGGTTTTTAAATTCCGGTTTATGCTCGTTATAATAGTTGCTGTAGTCAGCATCTGTTAATTTGATGTTGGCATCGGGTATTGATGCATAATCAAGCACGGTATATTTAAAATTGGCTAATTTGTTTTTAGCCAGGTAATCGTCTTGCGCGTCAAGCGAGTTTACATACAGGCCGTTGGTTACCAATGTCATGTATTTTTGCTGCCTTTTTGCCGCAATTAATTGCTTAACAAAATCGCCCCATGCTTCTATCTGTTTTGCATCGGCTTTTGGCGTTTGCAAATAACTTAAAAACTGGTTAAGCTTAGCTTTATCAAACTGGCCATCGGCGCCAACAAACTGACGTTGTATCTGCGGATCGGGATTGTTGCCACTAATCATTGATGTGGTTTCATCACCACCTACAATAAGCCCAAGCCTGTCTATCTCCTTGTTTAGTAACAATTCGGTTAAATACTGGTTCCAGGTGGTTTCCTGTATGTAGCTATTAATTTGCGGTGTAAGGTTTTGCCCAGATTGTTGCTTAAACTGCTGTGTGCTTTGCTCTAACCTTTCACTAAATTTAACGTAAGGTATTTTTTCACCATTTACCTCACCAATATCGTTGGCATCGCCCCTGAAAAAGGAACTGCCCGAACGAACTACCTCTTCGGCAATAAAGCCTAAAAGCGCTACACCAATCACAATTGCGAGAATCTTTCCCATCCGTTCCCGCAAAAAACCCATTATGCCCATATAATTATCTATGTTTTATATTTCTCAAAAAGAGGCGCAAGATACAATTTTTACTAAAATTCTATAACACAAAATTTTGCGTAAGAAAAATATACTGTTATTGCGTAAGATCTCCATTCATTTGGATAGCGCCGGTAGCGTTTTGAAACACCGGATGAAGTAATTTATCATCGCTGACAAAGCTGGTCGCATTCATTACATCACCGTTAGGTTTGGTCATTACCACTCTTTGGTTTGAGTAATACTGTTTTTTGCCTGTATCCCATATCAGCTCTTCAGATTTATAGGTAGCGCCATCTTTCCTGGTTGCCACCACATTTTTTTTAAATACAACCAGGCTTTTCTCGGCGTAGTAGTAGCCTGTATCGGCAACAATATTGCCATCGGTTGTTAATGAGTCATTATAAAGTATAACCCTAACCCCGTTAGGCATTACCTGGTATGGATTTTTTTTGGTAGCGTATTCTATTAACAAGGGCGAGATAAGCTGAGCCTTTACAATCCCCTTGTCGCTAATGGTCATGGTAACGCCTGTAGTGCGCTGTATAGGCTTGGTAGCATCAGCTGCGGCTATTGCTTTAACCTTGTTAATATCGTTTTCGCAGGCGCTTAAAAGCAGGGCTGTTAAAACAGCCGGTATATAAATGCACAGTTGTTTTAGCCTGTTTTGCATTATACAATGTTAATCGATCTTATTTTTTATGAACCACTTATCGTTAAGCGTGAATGACAGGTGTACATTAACATAATTTTCTTTTACCAGTCCGTTAACCAAAGTTCCCCTTCGGCCTACTTCGGCACCAATGTTTATTTTGTAGAAGCTGCTATAGCCTGCTCTTAAAGGGAGCCCAAGCCCAAATGTTGCAGCATATTTTTTTATGTTGGTGTTGTTTACGTAAAGGTATGTTTGGTCATAAATTGCTCCCAGGCGGTAATCAACAGAAGCCCAATAGCTTGATAAGGAGTTAACATTAGGGGTAAACTGGCCACCCACGTTTATAGTTTTACTATCGCGCAACCCTTTGTTAACGCCCGCAACAGCAAGTTTAGACCAATTGCTCATGGTATAATCGGCACCTACTAAAAACTTGCCTTCGTTTTGAAATGAGATACCGAAACGGTTTATCATTGGCAACTGTATTTTGGCAGATGGCTGTTGGTTATTTACAAGAGTATCTGTAGCTACACCTTCGTTGCCGGTTGTTGCATCCCTAAAATAGCTGCTAACAATATAACTGTTTGATGTATTTAGCTTTGTGTTTGCCGATGCCGAATAGCCAAAGGTTAAATGCTTCCTGGCCGAAAAATCTACGGTGTATTGAGCGCCAAAATCATAATTAAGGCCGGTTATACTGTTACTCTCTTCTATACGCGAGTTTAATACACCACCTAATGAGGGTACTTCTGTTGATTGTGTTTCTTTAAGGTTACCAAATATATATGATGCATTAGCACCAACAGATAAGTGCTTGCCTATGCGGATACCGTAACCCAAATAAAACTTTGATAAACCGCCATCGCCGCTGTAAAGATAATTAACTGCGTTGGTATCGGCCGGCAAACCGCTGCCAAAATTGGATTTTACTTGTCTGTAATTGTAACCCAGTTCGCTATAAGGCATTAACCCGAAGCTAAATGCAGAACGGGATGAAACCGGTATACCGAACGCAATATGGCTAAGCCTGAAGTTAGAGTTCTTTTGTGAGGTTTCGCCCGATTTTTGGAGCGTGTTGAAGTTGCCATATACACCAATATCAACAACAGTTAACCCTATAGATGAGTATGATGCCGGGTTAAGCGGGTTTATTGAATAGAAACCGTTAATACGGTTGGTTGCTACGCCTATACCACCCATTGCTGCGTTTTGTGGCAATACCGTGGGGCTGATATTGCCTATGCCATAACGCGAATACGGCGAACTGGTAGTTGCAGTAGATTGTGCCTTTACGCCAAGTGCCGTTGCGGTAAATAAGAACAGTATTATTACGAACCTTATATGTTTAATCATTATGCTTTTGTATAGCTGCGTTTAATCCTTTAAGAACCAGGTAAGGTTCAATTTTAATATAGGGGGCAAAGATGCTATTTTTCAATAGAGTATCAAAAAAAATACTGTCGCCCCCGCTCAGTATAATATTATACCCCGTTGTTGTTTTAATATATTCATTAATAAAGCCTTCCAGCTCGTATTTTACCCCGTTTTGCACCCCCGATGTTATGGCGGATGCGGTATCATTACCATATGCGGCAGTAAAGGTTTTATCTGGCTCTATTAAAGGCAATGCTGCTGTATAATGGTTAACCGCTTTATAACGCATATTTAACCCCGGTGATATACTGCCGCCAAAATAATTTGCCCCGGCATCAATAAAATCATAGGTAATGCAGGTGCCGCCGCTTATTACTATATTATTTTTACCAGGGTATAACTCGTACGCCCCTATTACAGCTGCCAACCTGTCGGCGCCAAGTGTATTTGGGGTTTTGTAATGGTTGTTAATGCCTGCTGTTATACTGCTGTTAAAATAGGTTACCGTAAACTTATCTTCAAGCAGGGTTTGCCAGTGTTGTTTATCTGTTTTTACAGATGATATGATAACCCTGGCAATTTTATAATTGCTTATAAAGTTGTTGATCTCATTAGTGCCGGTTTGCTGGTATTGCTCTACTTTAAGCAGGTCGGCGTTATCAAAAACGGCGATCTTGGTAAAAGTGTTGCCAATATCAATAACCAGGGTTAGCATTTATGCCCGGGCCAATGACAGTATCGATTCAAAAATAGCAAGGCCATCCTCGTTACCTACAAGGCTTTCAGCAGCACGCTCGGGGTGTGGCATAAAGCCAAACACGTTGCGGGTAATGTTGGTTACACCTGCAATATTTTCAATAGAACCATTAGGGTTGCTTTCGTCGGTAATGTTACCGGCCACATCGCAATAACGGAACAGCACCTGGTCGTTATCGTTTAGCGCTTTCAACACATCAGCATCGGCAAAATAATTGCCTTCGCCATGTGCCAAAGGTATTTTTAACGCGCGCTGCGGATCAATAAACTGCGTAACCAGCGAGTTTTGGGTTTGCGCTTTCATGTAAATGTTGCGGCAAATAAACTTGCGGTTTTTGTTGTGCAGTAACGCACCCGGTAAAAGGCCCGCTTCTGTCAGTATCTGGAATCCATTACAAATGCCCATAACCTTGCCGCCTTTTGCTGCAAACTGTATAACCTCCTGCATAATAGGCGAGAAGCGGGCAATAGCGCCTGAGCGCAGGTAATCGCCAAAAGAAAAGCCGCCCGGCAATACAATAAACTCAGCACCCTGCAAATCGTGGTCTTTATGCCACAACCGCACCACCTGCTGGCCCATTACATTTTCAAGAACGTGGATGATATCTTCATCACAATTGGAGCCTGGAAATATTACTACACCGAATTTCATGCTACAAAACTAATATAACCGCTGAAATTTGAACGAATGTAAAAGTTAAAAAGTGTTAAACTGAAAATATATGATGCTGATAAGCAGCAATAAATACAAGCTTTCGTACATCCAGCGGATGTTGGCATTGATAAAATAGTAGGAAAAAAACACCGCTGCGGGCACTGCACACAGCAAAAAGTGGTTTAAGTTAAACTCGGTTTTAACATAAAACGACAGGCCGCCAATTAAAAAAATAATAAATAACAACTGGAACGATTTGCGCACCTGCACATAGCTTTTGTAATAGTTTTGCTGCAGTTTAAAGAAATAAAGCCCCAAAAGCAGCAGCACGGGTATCAGCACCAGGTAATTGTAATAGTTGATGTTGATACGATTTGGAAACTTTGTGCCCAGGGGCGCCCAGATATGATAAAAGCTGCCCAACTTGTTATTGAGGTAATAAAATACGGCGAAGAAAAAGAAGATAGTGATATACCCCAGTATGCCTGATACCCACTCGCGCCAATTAAAAGGTTTAAATATAACCAGCGCTATCCAGATAGACAGGAAGAGGTAGATATAGGGAAGGTAAATGATAGAACCGATAGCCACGATCATCCCCAGATCATAAGCGGTTGATTTGGCATCATCGCTTTTATAAAAGCTGAACAGCTTAAACAGCATCCATATCACCAGAAAATTGCAGATAAGCGGGGCGCTTAACACCATAAACGGTGCAAACAAGGCCGAAAGGGTTACATACATCAGCGCCGGCAAAAAGGTTGACCTGCCCAGCAGATTGTAAAAATTAACAAGGTAGTTAAGCAGCAATGCCTGCCCAAGCACCAGCACACCCGCCAAAAAAACATTAAGCCCCGGCGAGAAGGCGTACTCGTACGATACCGGGATCAGCAAGCGGGCAAAGGGTTCAACAAAAATAAATTCAAGTTTATCCGGCACGGTTGCGATGAAGCCAATGCGCGTTATGAACAGTAAAATGGCCAGCCATAATATGTTAAGCGGATTAAATATCTTGAAAATACTGATCATACGGGCTGGCTAATGTGCGCAAAATTAGCACAAAAATTCAGAGAGTTGGGCAGGTAGCTTAAATTCCCTCCCTGGGGAGGGGTGTGATGGGGTGTGTAGTGGTAGGGAGGGGTTTTTTGTGAGGCGGGGCGTATAAACCCCTCCCTGCACCCTCCCGATGGGAGGGAATCGCACCGCCCAATGCTGTTACTTCCTGGCGTACTTCTTCACCATTTCATCCACTATCTGCGCGGTCTCATCAGGGAAATCAACTACAATACGGCGATCATCTGTTAGCCAGTTGTTGATACGCGCTGCAAAATCGTGATTAATGGTATGGATCACCTCAACGCCAAGTTTTGAGGCCGACAGGGCATTGCACTGCTGCTCGTACTGGCCGCGCATGGGGATCATTAAAACCTTTTTACCCAGGAATAAAGCTTCGGCAGGGCCTTCAAAGCCACCTCCGGTAAGCAGCCCGGTACAACTGGCCAGGCTAATGTTAAAGGCCTCGTTATTCACCGGGAACACCTGTACATTGCCTTCGCGGTAAGCGGTTTTGGTGCGCTTGCTGAAGATATGCCATTCGGCTTTTGTATCTTTTAAATGCTTGATGAGTGTTTTATCACTGTAAGCAGGCAGGTATACCGAGTAATGGCCCAGGTCGCTGGTTTCCATCCTGCGGATATCGCTGCGGATAACAGGGGTATGGATAAAATCGTCATACCGCTCAAAGTGAAAACCTATATGATGTGTGGTGGGCGAATAATATTTAAAAAGCCATTCGGCGTAGTTCCATTTTTTTGGCCGGGGCGTTTTTTGCGAAACAAAAGAGCATTGGTGGCTTAACGATACCGACGGCACTTTTTGCAGGCGGCAGGCCCAGGCACTAACAGGTTCAAAATCGTTGATGATGAGGTCGTACTCATGCAGGGGCAGGCTGTGCATATCCTTCCAAAGCCGGCGCAGGTTCATAATCTTGAAGGTGGCCCAGTTATCAACCCCGCCATTTTTGCCAAACACAAAGCTAAAACCATGGAAACGGTATTTAAGCGGCTGCGATAAACTTACTTCGGCTTCGGTGCCGCTCACCAGCAGGTCAACCTCGCCATATTGCTGCAGCAGGGGCACAATTTCGCGGGCGCGACTAATGTGGCCGTTCCCTGTACCCTGTATACCGAACAATATTTTCATACGCGTAGAATTGCGGGCAATTTAGTAAAGAAATATGTATAGAAGATTATTAAATAATGAAATGAAGGTAATTTCTACCCGGGAGATTGGTGCAGTTTTTTGGGATTGAAGCCAAATACCTAAGGCACACGTGGTGCAGGTATTCTGATAAGTAAGGGAGTGTTTGCTTTAAACAAACATTAAAAGATACAGAGCTTAAGTAAAATACTTAGGCTCTGTATAGTAAGTTAATTATTGAGGTACAGTTGGGCTACAACCATAAACATCAACTTTTTTGCCATCTTTATTTGTGCAAGATGTGATAAGACAATATGGCTGATTAGTGTTGGCACATGACTTTCCGGTGCTACCACCACAAGCATCAACGCAATCTCCCGGCCCACCAGGTTGCACAAGCCCACCTGTTACATTTCTCATTTCCGCTCTTGTAAGCCGTTCAATTGCACCAAAATTGTTTAGTTTTTTCATTGTGTTGTTATTTTTAAGTAAATAATAGGTTATTTACTCAAAGTTAATTTTTTTTGTGGCAGCGCATCTATCATGGATTTTTTTATTTTTTTCGCAAAAAATTGACATTTCAGAAAAATATAAATGATGCTTTACTGCTGGGCCATCAATGCGCTTCCTGTTTAAATCTTTCCAGCAGGCTGCGTACATCCAGTTTGGAGTCCAGGTCTTCGGCGTCGCTTACGTCGTCCTCGTCGTTATCCTGTTTAAAATCATTGGCCTGGTATTGAAATACCTTCCACTCTTTGTTGTGATACTCCAATGAGGTAAGGCTTTCTACCCAGTCGCCGCTGTTTAGGTATAGTACCGAGCCGGTTTGTTCGGTAGATTGGATCTCCCTGATCTCGGCGTGGTGAATGTGCCCGCAGATAACGTAGGTATATGCTTTCTCAACGGCCAGGTCGGCCGCTGTTTGCTCAAACTGGTTGATGAATTTTACAGCATCCTTAAACTTGGCCTTTATTTTTTGCGAGAAGCTCATTTTTTCCCTGCCCATAGCAGTGAGAAGCCAATTAGTGAAACTGTTGATCAGGATCAGCGTGTCATACCCAACGGCGCCCAGCTTAGCCAGCCATTTGGAGTGCTGCATGGTAACATCAAACACATCACCATGAAAGATCCATGCTTTTTTGCCGTCGATGTTCAATACTATTTTGTCGAGCAATTGAAATGTGCCCAGGTTAAAATCGGTGAATTTTCGCAGCATTTCGTCGTGGTTGCCGGTAAGGTAATACACCGGGATGCCTTCGGTAACAAATTTAAGTATGCGGCGCACTACTTTCATGTGTGCTTCGGGCCAGTACGATTTGCTGAATTGCCAAATGTCTATAATATCCCCGTTGAGGATGAGCATTTTTGGCTTGATACTTTTAAGATATTTGAGGAGTTCTTTGGCGTGGCAGCCATACGTACCTAAATGTACATCAGAGATGATAACGATGTCGACTTCGCGTTTTGCCATTAAGATTGAGGGGCCATGTAAATAGCCGTTAAATTATAAGCGCTGGTAGCCGGTAAACGGGGATTATTCTTCCTCGTCGTCTTCATTAACCTTTAGTTCGTAAGGGCTTAAATAGAATGCACCAAGCAATACCAGTAATCCTATTACAAACAAGTAAGTAAATTCAAAATTCATCTTTCCTTATTTTTACAAATATCATATAATCAAATTATTATAGTGTTAAGACTATGTTAAATGTAAAAGGTTACGTTAACACACTAAATAAACTTTAAAGTAGCTTTTATGTAGACAACAGGCCTGTTTGTTAAAGTAAGTTACCAATAAAGTATGAAAAGGAAGTGAAATTGAAGAGAAGGCAACCGTTATAATTATCCGTTAGAGAAATTGCTTTTGATGCGCTCCAACTGCTTTAAATGGTGCTGCAAATGCACCCTGATAAATTTTAACCATTGCCCGGCGTTTAGCATACCCAAGCGGGGGTGCAGCCAGCGTGCAGTGTCGGGCGCGTTTTTGATGAGGTCGGTTATCTCGGTTATCTTTTTTCGTGTTTTTACAATAAGGTTTTTGGCTTCCTCTACTTCCAGTTTTCGGGGAGCCATTTTAGCGGCAACACTTTCCGGTACTTTTACGCTAAACGGCGGAAACTGCCCCGTTAACATTAAATAATGGCCCCAAAAGTTCATCCCCTTTTTGGTGGGCGGGCAGTTGTTATGTGTACAACGTTCGGCCGCTATGGCCGATCCCAGGCTGGATTTCAGGATATGGTCATAAACCTCGGCGTAGCTCCAGCCGCCCATTGGTGGTGTTTCAATGAAACGTTCGTCAGTAAAAGTATCCAGCAGTTCGCGGTACGTATCTAATGCGGCATCAATGGCGCGGCGCTCTTTACCCAGGTTCATAGTAGTAAAGTTAACTCTTTTAAATGACTGATCTGCACTGCAACATCGGCAGGTTTTTCCAAATTGAAAGGGTTAAAATAAATGGCATCCATGCCCACGCCCATAGCCCCGCGGATATCGGCTTCGATGCTGTCGCCAATCATTATACTTTCAGGGATAGTGGCGCCGGCCAGTTCAATGGCGTGTTTAAATATCAGCGGATCGGGTTTGTTAACGCCCACTACTTCGGATATGATCACATTTTGAAAATAACCACCCAGGTTAGTGCCTTTTACCTTTATCTCGGTAGATTCTTTAAAACCGTTTGAGATAAGGTGCAGCGTGTATTTGCCTTGAAGGTATGCCAGGGTTTCGTGCGCATGGGGGAACAGGTTGGTTTTTGTTGGCCCCAGGTTTACATAAGCATCCTCAAAATCGGCGGGCATCAGGTCGGGCTGTACACCCAGTTCAATAAATGTTGATTTAAAACGTTCCTCGCGCAGTTCATCTTTTGTTATTCTGCCCAGATGGTACTCAGCCCAAAGGCGATGGTTATGGCGGGTGTAAGTTTCTATGAACAGGTCGGCAGAGTGCAGGCCGATGTCTTTAAGGTTGTATGTTCCATAAAGCTCGTGCAGGGTTTCTTCGGCGTTTTTGTCAAAATCCCAAATGGTGTGGTCAAGGTCGAAGAAGATGTGTTTGTATTGTTTCATTAGGAAGTAATAACGCGACAAATCTAACTATAGTTTTTCTCGCAAAGGCGCAGTGACGCAATTGCAATCTAAATTTTCTGTGGCTTCGCGTCTTTGCGTGAAATTCTCTTACACGGTCATTTATTCACTTATTTCTTACCCACTCACTCTTATCAATAATTAACGTGTCAATACGGGTTTCAAGCTTAAATATGGGTGTTAAAGGGCGGTGTAACACAATCTCGAAATCCTCAGGCGAAGTTCCTCCACCCAAAGCTCCCATATCAACATAACGGCTTATAATTCTAACTTTCGGATTGTTCTTTTGTGTGTAAAGTGTACCCGCCTCGGTCCATACGGCCATTACAGAACCAAAGACGTAAATGAAAAACAATATCAACAATCCCGATAAAGCGGAAATAAGTGAGATTGCCTTCCAAAGAATACTGCTATTTGTAATAGCCCTTAATAGTTGAAATATAGATGTTATAACGAACAGGAAATAAATAATTAAACAATAAACTTCCCGGGTGTCTTGATCAGTAAAGTAAATAGGGATGAATGGGAAAACAGTAAAATTTAAAACACAATATATCATCACCCAAAAAGTAATATTTGGGAATGTTAGTTTTAAATGGTTTTTAAGCCAGGGCGCCATTACACTTTCTCCCCAAAAGCCAGATCCCCGGCATCACCTAAGCCCGGTACTATATAAGCTTTGCTGGTCATTTCATCATCTACGGCGCAGGTCCAGATCTGTACTTTGGGCAGGTTGGCGCGTACATGGGCAATGCCTTCGGTACTGGCAATAACCGATGCGATATGCAGGGCTTTTAAGTTGTATTGGGCAATGATCTCTTTACAAACCAGTACGATACTTTGCCCGGTGGCCAGCATGGTATCGCACATAATAAGTGTCTTGCCCTCCAGGTTGGGGGCAGAGATCTGATCTATCTGGATAGTGAAGGCCCCTGTTTTCTTAACCTTACGGTAAGCCGTTACAAATGCCGATTCGGCACGGTCGAAAAAGTTGATGAACCCCTGGTGAAAGGGTAGCCCGGCGCGTAGGATAGTGGCTATCACGGGCTGCTCAATAGCTAAATTTATATTGGCTGTCCCCAGCGGGGTTTCTACATCTGTAGCGCTGTATTTTAAAGTTTTGCTGATCTCGTAGGCCAGTATCTCGCCCAGCCGCTCCTGGTTTTTACGGAAGCGGTACTTATCCTGCTGTATGTTTACATCCCGCAGTTCGGCCAAAAACTGGTTGGCAATGGTATCGGTTTTGTTCAGGATAAAAGGTGTCATAGGGGTAGTGGTTAGCAGCATTAAATATAGCACATTATCTATCGGGATAAAAATAAATCGCCCTTTAAGCCTCTGCTGACATAGGGTTGTCATCCCCTGATGTTTTCTTTGTGTTGATTTGGAACATCAAACGGTCAAAATCGTTATTAACTAATCGCTAACCACTGGTTAACTAACCACTAATCACTATTTTTGAGTAATGGATTTTAAAATAACTTCTCAGTACGTACCCACCGGCGACCAGCCCGGCGCCATCAAGCAACTGGTTGAAGGTGTAAACAACGGCGATCCGTTTCAAACCCTTTTAGGGGTAACAGGTTCGGGTAAAACGTTTACCATAGCCAACGTAATTGAGCAAACCCAAAAGCCAACACTGATACTTAGCCACAATAAAACACTGGCAGCACAGCTGTATGGCGAGTTTAAGCAGTTTTTCCCCGATAACGCGGTGAACTACTTTGTATCCTATTATGATTATTATCAGCCCGAGGCGTTTATCCCCTCGTCAAACACCTATATAGAAAAAGACCTGCAGATAAACGAGGAGATAGAAAAGCTACGTTTGCGCACCACTTCGGCTTTAATGAGCGGCAGGAGGGATGTGATCGTGGTATCGTCCATATCCTGTATTTATGGTATGGGTAACCCCGAGGATTTTGCCAATTCGGTATTCAAATTCGCGGTAGGTACACGCATCAGCAGAAACGCTTTTTTACACCGGTTGGTTGAGATATTGTACGCCCGCACCACCGCCGATTTTAAACGCGGTACCTTCCGTGTTAAGGGTGATACCGTAGATATCTTCCCTGCGTATATGGACTATGCCTACCGCATCAGCTTTTTTGGCGATGATATTGAAGAGCTAAGCACTTTTGATATCACCACAGGCAAAACCATTGAGAAGATGACGCACATGGTGGTTTACCCCGCTAACCTGTACGTTGCCCCGCGCGAGCGCTTCCAGCAATCGGTTTGGGCTATACAGGAAGAACTGGAAACCCGTAAGAAACAATTTATTGATGATGGCCGCTTTATTGAAGCCAAGCGACTGGAAGAAAGGGTTAATTACGACCTGGAGATGATCCGCGAATTGGGATATTGCAGTGGTATTGAAAATTACTCCCGCTTTTTTGACGGCCGCCAGCCGGGGATGCGCCCCTTCTGTTTACTGGATTATTTCCCGGATGATTACCTGATGGTGATTGACGAGAGCCACGTAACTGTACCTCAAATAAGGGCTATGTACGGCGGCGACAGGTCGAGGAAGATCTCGCTGGTTGATTATGGTTTCCGTTTGCCTGCGGCGATGGATAACCGTCCGTTGAACTTCCAGGAATTTGAACGCCTTGCCCCGCAAACCATTTATGTAAGTGCAACCCCTGCCGATTTTGAATTGGAGAAATCGGGCGGGGTGGTTGTTGAACAGGTGATACGCCCTACAGGGTTGCTTGACCCTGTTATTGATGTGCGCCCGGTAATAAACCAGGTGGATGACCTGCTGGACGAGGTGGACAAAACCATTAAAATGGGCGACCGCATACTGGTAACAACCCTAACCAAACGCATGGCCGAAGAACTGGCCAAGTATATGGACAGGCTGGGCATTAAGTGCCGTTACATCCACTCGGAGGTAAAAACCCTGCAGCGTGTAGAGATATTGCGCGGCTTGCGCCTTGGCGAGTTTGATGTACTGATTGGGATCAACTTACTGCGTGAAGGATTGGATTTACCGGAAGTGTCTTTAGTTGCTATTTTGGATGCTGACAAAGAAGGTTTCCTGCGGTCGGAGCGTTCGCTGATCCAAACCATTGGTCGTGCTGCCCGTAATGACAGGGGCCGGGTAATTATGTATGCCGATAAGATAACCGACTCGATGCAGATTACGATGGACGAGACCAATCGCCGCCGCGAACTGCAGATAAAGTATAATACCGAGCATGGGATTACACCACGTACGGTTGGTAAATCAAAAGAGGAGATCATGGAGCAAACCTCTGTTGTCGACTTTAAAGGTGGCGTACAGCAGGCGTATGTAGAAACCGATAGCATTTCGCTCGCCGCCGACCCGATTGTGCAGTACATGACCAAGCCCGATCTGAAAAAATCGATTGAAAATACCCGTAAGGACATGGTGGCGGCAGCAAAAAATATGGATTTCCTGCTGGCTGCCAAGCTGCGCGATGAAATGTTCGCGCTGGAGAAAATGATGGAAGAGAAGTTTTCGTAAGATGTTTTTTCCGCCTGTCATTTCGAACGAGGTACGAGGAGAAATCTTTTACAAGCGATAAGTATATTATATGCAATCGTAGGCATGATGTAAAAGTTTACCCGCCCTTGTTGGTGTTGTCACCAACAAGCCGCCATGCTTGTTTACTACCTGCCTAAAGTTGTTGGTGACAACACCAACAACGGCGAAATATTATTTGCGTTTAAACACAGTTCATTTCGAACGATAGAGAGAAATCTTGTTCATTATGCAGGTTCGCCACCTGGCAGGTGAACAAGATTTCTCCTCGCTACGCTTGTTCGAAATGACAAATTGTGCATTATAAAGGCATCGTAGCCTTCACCACAATATAAGGCGACAATGCTTTGCTTTCTATCGGTACTATCTTGGTAAACACTTTACCCACCGTCCATATGGCTTTTACAATGGCTTTCGACAGTGCCTTTTGTTCCGATTTATTTTCCAGCCATACGGTGAACTTGCCGTGGTAGTAGGCTTCAATATCTTTTAACCCAAGTGCTTTGCAGCTGTCGCGCAGCAGGTTAAGGTCCATACTGTTGATGTTGTGCTTATCGTAATTCTCTTTATCAAAATTCTTTTGCACCCAACCGTTAACGCTTTTAAAATTTGGCAGGGTAATGAACAGTGTGCCGCCCGGTTTTAAAAATTTAAGGTGCTCGTTAATGATGAATTTGGTATCATTAAAATGCTCAATCAACCCGAATGAAAGCACCATGTCGTACTTTTCGGCAGGCTCGTAAGTGAACAGATCAGCCTCGATGATGTTAATATCGCCGGGTTTTAGATCATTAGCGGCAAGCAGTTTATTCACCAGCTCGGGATGGATAAAATAATCGAGCAGGGTGGTTTTTAGATGCTGATATTTTTTCAGGTAGATAGAATAATATCCCGGGAAGCCCCCAAGCTCAATAGCGTTAGTCACGCCTTTGTCGGCAATTATTTTTGCCAGGATATCACCAAAAACATAGTTGGGTTTCAGTTTAAATATCAACCCCTTGCGCGATTCCCAAAACGATTTCCAGAAGGAACGGTCGGTTAAATTATTCTCCATTAAATATGCTCAATACGGGTTGCCGTTTCAGTTTTTTGCTCTAATATGCGGGCAGGGTTACCTACCGCTATGCTGTTATCAGGTATGTCTTTTATCACCACAGCCCCCGCGCCAATAATTACGTTATTGCCAACGGTAACATCGCCAATAATACAAACGTTTGCGCCAACATCAACATTGTTGCCCAAACGCGGGCATTTGCTGAATGTGCCATCGGCCAGTTTTTTATGGCCTATGGTAAGGCTGTTGCGCAATACGCAGTTATCGCCAATAATAACACCCTGGTTTACTACCAGTGCCTGCCCGTGGTAAATAATAAGGCCTTTGCCGGCGGTGGTTTTACGTGGCAGTTCGATGCCTAAGTGCCATTCCACAAAAAGGCGGTATAGTACCAGGTGCCAGCAAAAAAGAATTTTTAACAGTATGTGGCGGTTCACGATCTGCACCGACCTGAACAGGAACAAAACCAGCCGCCCTTTTATGTTGCCCCGGTTGGCGCTCCAATCCTGGAATAAGTAGGCGAAAAAGTTCATGTTATGGGTGCCTGATTTGCTGTTAAACTTATTATTGCTGCGATGACGCATTCAAAAGTAAAATTTTTAATTTTAGTATCATTATACTTGCCCCGATAAATGATATCTGCTGAATGAAGGTTGCACTCATAAACACATCCGACTCGGGCGGCGGCGCTGCCGAGGCCTGCATGCGCCTTTTAAAGGCCCTGCAATTACAGGCTGTGGATGTAACCATGGTTGTAGAACACAAGAAACGCGCGGAAGAAGCGGTTTACACCGTAGAGCGAAATATTTTCGGTAAGCTGCGGTCAAAACTTAACTTCTTTTTAGAGCGGCTGCCTTTTATGTTTTTCCAGGAGCGGGATAAATCGGTACGGTTTGCTTTTTCAACCGCAAATGCCGGTACGGATATCAGTGCATCAAAGGTTATCCGCGAGGCTGATATTATTCACCTGCACTGGACGAACTCGGGATTCCTGTCCATCCACGATCTTAAAAAATTGATGGCTTTAAATAAACCCGTGGTTTGGACGCTGCACGATATGTGGGCTTTTACCGGAGGCTGCCATTATGCCGGGCCCTGTAACCATTTTAAAAATCAGTGTGGCAACTGCTATTTTTTGCGCGACCCGAAAAACGATGATATATCGCACGATGGCTGGCTACATAAAAAAGATATGCTCTCTGTCGCCAAAAACCTGTCTGTTGTAACCTGCAGCCATTGGCTGGGCGAGGTGGCTATGAAAAGCACTTTATTAAAAGGTTTTATTATCCAGGCTATCCCAAACCCCATTGATACGGAACTTTTTTCGCCAAAGGATAAAGCTGCGGCAAGGGCAAAATGGGGCATCAATCCATCGGCAAAAATAATACTGTTTGGCGCGGCCAATATTAACGACAGGCGCAAAGGCATCAGCTTTTTGGTAGATGCACTAAAGCACCTGAACAACGAGCACATGAACGATACACCTGTAGAGATGGTGATATTTGGTAAGAATAAACATTTTGACACCACCGCACTGCCATTCCCGGTGCACCAGTTAAATACCATAACAGCACAGACCGATCTTGCTGAAATTTACAGCGCGGCGGATGTTTTTGTATCGCCATCTGTTGAAGATAACCTGCCCAACATGATCATGGAGGCCATGAGCTGCGGCACACCTGTGGTTGCTTTTAACACGGGCGGCATCCCCGATCTGATAGACCACCAGGTGAACGGCTACATGGCCGAGTTTAAATCATCAACCGATTTGGCCGAAGGCATTAATGATGTATTGAACACAGGCAACCACGATAAATATGCATCGGCCGCGCGTTATAAAGTAAAACGTATGTTTAATAACGAGAAAGTTGCCGGGCAGTATATAGACTTGTATAAGTCGGTTTTAAATGTTCCTGTTGTATGAAACCAGTCCTTTCTGTAATTACCATCGTTTATAATAATGCGCGGGATATTGAGCGCACCATGCTGTCTGTTTTAAACCAAACTTATACTGGGATAGAATATATTGTGATTGATGGCGCATCAAACGATGGTACGCTGGAGATCATAAAACGTTACGAAAACCGTATGGCCAAACTTATCAGTGAAAAGGATAAAGGCATTTACGATGCCATGAACAAAGGCCTTGCGCTTGCCACGGGCGATTACGTGATATTCATGAACTCGGGCGATGAGTTTTATGCCAGTGATACCGTGGCTAAAGTTTTTGCCACCGCGCAGGATGCCGACATCTATTACGGCGAAACCGAAATGGTGAATGATGAACGCGAGAGCCTTGGCCAGCGCCGCCACCAGGCGCCTGACAAATTTAACTGGCGCAGCTTTAAATATGGCATGAGCGTTAGCCACCAGGCAATTTATATCAGGCGTACCCTAACCGAACCTTACGACCCGCAATATCAGTTGAGCGCAGATATCGACTGGATCATCCGAGCGGCAAAAAAGGCTAAAAAGATTGTTAAGGTTGATGGATATGTGGCTAAGTATTTAGTTGGGGGCATGTCGAAAGCCAAGCACAAACAAAGTTTATTGGAGCGCTTTGATATTATGAAGCGGCACTACGGGTTAATACCTACTTTGCTAAACCATACAGTTATTGCGTATAACCTGGGCTGGTATTGGATGAACAACAAAAGAACAAACGATTAATAACCTCAAACCGTAACGGCGGGCGACAGTCGCCTAAAAACATTACTTTATACTTCGCAGCAGCTACGCAATAGTTAAATCCCTTTACCTTTCGCCTTTTACATACAACCCCTTATCTTTGCCCCCGTGAGCGAGAAAACCATCCTTAAACTTCAACTACCTACCGATCCGCTATGGGTTAAAAATGTTGTGGAAAGCAATATTGAAGAATTACTGACCGACCATGCCTATTGCGAGCAAAAGGCGGCTACCAATGCCATTACCCTGATTATCCAAAACCCAAACCTGAGTGATGTGGTACAGGAAATGATTGCCCTTGCCCAGGAGGAAATGGAGCACTTTAAACTGGTACACCAGATAATGCTGAAGCGTGGTTTTGTACTGGGTAAAGAGCGCAGGGATAATTACGTGAACGAATTGCGCAAATTTATGATAGTTGGCGGCGGCCGCGAACAACAGCTGATAGACCGGCTATTGCTTTCTGCCATGATTGAAGCCCGCAGTTGCGAGCGTTTTAAAGTACTGTCAGAAAACATTAATGATGAGGAGCTTTCCGTATTTTACCACGAGCTGATGATAAGCGAAGCTACCCATTACGCCATGTTTTTAAGGCTTGCCCGTAAACACGCGGTAACTGTTGACGTTGATGCCCGCTGGACGGAGTTCTTAGCATTTGAGGCGCAGGTAATTCAAAATTACGGCAAAGGCGAAACCATACACGGGTAGTTCATCCACACAAAATACCCGCTTACCGATACATTGCGTAACTTACAGGCTAAATAGTACTTACTTTGAAGATGTTACGCTTAAAAACCTTTTCGGTTATTATACATATTGCCTGCTGGTTGCTATTTATGGCGCTGCCATTGTTGTTTGTAAACGGGCGCAACAGCAGTTCCAGCTTATTGGTTTTACTTGCATCACCATATTATTGGTTATTCTGTTTAACCTTTATAGCGCTATTTTATCTGAATAGCTCCCTCATGTTCCCGCTGTTTTTTCTGAAAAAGAGGTATATCTCTTACACCATTATTTGTGCGTGTTTACTAACGGCCATATATTTTTTAAAACCGTTTGAAAGGCTGTTACGTAACAGCGAGGGCTGGCGTATTAACATGGCTATGTCACAGGCTAAAGGGGCGGGGCAATTTGGTAACCCAAGCTTTGGGCCACCACCTAACGGCCAAATGCCGCCCCGCGATAGTTTGTTTAAAGGCCGGCAACGGCCGCCACAGTTTGGCCGTAATTGGCCCGGGGGTAAGCGCAAGCATCTTGACACCATCAGTCTGTTCCTTTTTTTAATGATCATGGCTTTAAGTACAGCCATAAAAACTGTACAGCAATGGCAACTTACCGAGCAGCGCGCCATCAGCGCCGAAGCCGAAAAAGCAAACGCCGAGCTCTCCTTTCTTAAAGCGCAGATAAACCCTCACTTTTTATTCAATACTTTGAATAACATTTACACGCTGGCCATCACCAACAACGCCAACACGGCGGAGAGCATCATGAAGCTATCAAACATTATGCGCTATGTTACCGATGATGTTACCGAAAATTTTGTAAGCCTGCAAAGCGAGGTAGATTGTATTGTAGATTATATAGACCTGCAACGGTTACGCCTGGGCAGCAAAACAGCGGTTAATTTTAACATAACAGGTACCATTGCGCAGCAACAAATAGCCCCTTTACTGTTCATGACCTTTGTAGAGAATGTGTTTAAATACGGGGTAAGCAAACAGCACGAAAGCGCTATTGATATTAACCTGCATATTGCCGACGATATAATTACATTTATGTGCATTAACCACATTTTTGAACATAAGGAGCATATTGAGCGTACCGGTATTGGCATTGCTAACACAAAAAAACGCCTGGAGCATTTATACCCCGGTAAACATGTGCTTAATATTGCTGATGATAACGATCTGTTTACGGTGGTGTTAACTTTATATACCTAAGTACCATGGCTTTAAAATGTGTTGCTATTGATGATGAACCCCTGGCGCTTGAACTGATCAAAAACTATGTGGCCTGGTTCCCTGCTTTGCAGTTGGTAAATACTTTTGAAGATGCCGTATCCGGAGCCGAGTACCTGCGCAATAACCCCATCAACCTGCTGTTTATTGATATTAACATGCCCGATATTACGGGGATCGACCTGGTGCGTTCTTTAGCCGTTAAACCGATGGTGATATTCACCACCGCGTATAAAAACTTTGCTTTTGAGGGATTTGAGCTGGAGGCTATTGATTACCTGCTAAAACCCATTGATGTAAAACGTTTTGGCAAAGCGGTTGAAAAAGCCATTGAGTATTATAAGTACAAAACCTCATTTACCAAAGAGGGTGAGGATGAAAGCCTGTACGTGTACTCGGAGTACCGCATGGTAAAAATTGAGCTTAAAGAGATAGAGTACATTGAAAGCATGGAGGATTACATCAAGATCCACCTGCATAATGCCAAAACCATATTAACCCTGATGCCGCTAAAAAAGGTGTTAGAAAAACTGCCCGAAGATAAATTTCAGCGCATTCACCGCAGCTATATTGTACCGGTAAAAAAGATCATCTCTATACAGGGCCGAAAGGTAAAACTGGCGGATATAGAGCTGCCCATCAGCGACAGCTACGCCGATTTTGCCCGCCGTTGGGTGAAAATGTGATTGAAAAAATCAGATAGTCGATACATCACCGCCGTTTACCGATACTTGCTTCTCCTCCCTGCCTGTTCCGGGTACATTTATATTAATATTAATTACCCTTACTTCTATCACCATGACAAAGGCTATCATAAAACTCACATACAAACAAGTTATCGATGCATCATCAACCGGCGATTTTGAAAAGAATGTACTGTTTGCATCCTACCAGGAATTTCTGCTGAAATCGCAGGCGTATAACCCCGGCGATAAGCTAAAAACCTTCAGCGAGATGAAGAATAATGATGGCCGGGCTAACCTGCTGCATTATAAGCTGAGTTTTGTCATCGGCTACTTTATTGAAACATTGAAGAACAAGATACCGGCTTTGACAGATACACTGGGTAACAGCATCACTTTTGAGGTACCTAAGTTCGAGCTGATAGAATCGGATGTTACCACCATGGCGGCCCACAAGGTAGCTATCAATTACATCACAACCGAACTTACACTTTTAAATACCATTGGCGAATACCTGGTACTTTCAGCAGGCAACGGTGAAGAAACATTTACTATAAAAATGCAGGATGGCTTAGCCATCACAAGCTATCAGCAGGCAGAGAGCAAGGCCATTGTTAACGGGCATAGTATGTTAAGTAAGCTGAGCGCTTAAATAAGAGAATACCCCTTTTTTCATAATATATATATAGTTTGGTGGGGCGCCCTAAGGTTTGGGGCGCTCTTTTTTTATGCTTTGATAAAGCCTGCCACGTTGCGCAGGTAATTGTTCATCATGGTTATATCCACAATATCGTTCAGGTAACCGATGTGCAGATCCGGGCGGATGATGAGCGCTTTGCGCATCCCGGCTTTTACTTCAAAAGCATCAAAAATATGCCAGTTGGTGTTTGATGGCGGCAGGTGAAAGAAGTTGATGCTGCCCTGGTAATCCTGCGTTATCCATTTGGCAAGGGTAAACAGGTAACTTTCCGGTATCTCGCCAAGTGTTATCAACGTAAAGCCCGGTTTACTGCACCACGTGTGAATATCAGTCTTCGTTTTTTTCTTCTCGTCAAATATTTCAAAGTACGGCAGGCGGTCGCCGGCTTTTATATGGGTACTTGTATTACCCAATTGCAGGTTTAGCTTGCTATCGCGATAGCTGATGCCGGTTTGCGATACCTGCCTGAAGAAGTACCCACGCAGTTTTTCGCTTTTCCAGATCAGCTTTAAGGCATTCGGAACGATATAGCGTTTCAGCAAGCCGTTAAACCAGCTGCGCGATGAGATCACATTAAAGATCCTGTCGGTAGTGCCCAGCAATTCTTTAGCCACCGGCATCCGCTCGATGGCGTAACTGACCAGGATGGTTTGTTTAATTTGCCCATTGATTACCGCTGCCAGTTTCCAGCCCAGGTTATAGGCATCCTGCAGGCCGGTGTTCATGCCCTGCCCGCCAACCGGCGAGTGGATATGCGCGGCATCGCCAATTAAGAAGCAACGGTCATCGCTAAACTTCTCGGCCATGCGGTGGTGCAGTTTATATATGGTGAACCAGTTTACCTGTTCTATTTTAACATTTGCTTTGGTAATATTTTGCAATTCGGGCAGTACATCATCAATATCCAGGTCTTCCTTGTTTTCCAGTCCATCAGGCAAACTGGCTACTATCCTGAACGCCCTTTCTTCAGGCATTGGGAAGAATCCCGCAAAGCCTGTTTTAGCCATAAACAAGTTTACCACATCGCCCGGCATTTCGCTGGCCAGTTTTACATCTGCCAAATAAAATTTATGCTGATAGGTATCGCCACTGAACGGGATAGCTAATTGTTTACGTACCACGCTGTGCGCTCCATCGGCACCAACAACATAATCGCAGGTGAGGGTATGCGTGGTATCGCCGTTTTGCAGGCTTACTTCTACCGTGTCTTTATTTTGTTTTAGGCTGATGAGGGTTGTTTCCCAGTATACCGGGCAACAGGCGGTAGTTAAATATTCCAGCAGGGTGCGCTCGTTTTTGCTTTGCTGGTACAGGTGGATGAAGGGATACAGCGTTTGGGTATTCCCCAAATCTTTTAACGCTATGGAGGCCAGTGGCTCACCATCCACATTAAATGTTAAGCCACCGGCTTGTTTGCCGCCGCTGATCACTTTATCTATTACCCCCAATTGTCTATAGATCTCGAGCGAGCGGGTCTGTACCGCTAATGCTTTTGATTGATTTGTTGGCCCCTGCTTTATATCAATGATAATAGGCTGCACCCCGTTACGCAGCAATTGCGCAGCCATCATCAGTCCGGATGGCCCGGCGCCCACTATCAGTACACTGGCATGTTTCGGCAGGGTCATCATCTCATTTATGCATGGAATAATAAAAATATGGCAGGCCGTTTACGCAGATCGGGCACTTGCTTTTGCCATTCGGCTATGGGCATTGTTTTTATAAACTCGGTAGGCGCGGTTATATCGCAGGCAATGCAAAGGCGGGTAGTGGGTTTACAGCTCTTCAAAACCTCCTGTAGCATGCTATCGTTACGAAAAGGCGTTTCGATGAACATTTGCGTTTGCTTGTTCTTCTCGGCCATGCCTTCCAGTTCCTTGATGCGTTTACTACGCTCAATCTTGTCAATCGGCAGGTACCCGTTGAAGGTAAAACTTTGCCCGTTAAAGCCGGATGCCATCAGCGCCAGCAAAATAGAGCTTGGGCCAACCAAGGGAACAACCTTAATACCTTTACGGTGCGCCTCGGCTACAATATCAGCGCCGGGGTCGGCAATGCCTGGGCAGCCGGCTTCGCTCATCAGGCCAACATCGTTACCGGCTATCAGTCCCTTAAAAAACTCTTTTAGGCCGGCATCGCGGTTATGTTTGCCATAATCATATATTAGTAATTCGCTTTGCGGGGTTTTTAAACCGGCCAATTTTAAAAAACGGCGGGCGGTTTTCTCGTTCTCTACAATGTATTCTTTTACACTGTTAATGGTATCAACCAAATACGGGGTGAACGATTGGGCCGCGGCCTCGTCTGCAAGTGGTACAGGTATTAAATAAAGGGTTCCGTAAGCCATAGTTATTATCTTATAATGCAAAAAAGCGAGGTTAAGTTTCGCTTGATATTAAAAGAGACGCGAAGTCCCCATATAAAAAGAGACGCGAAGTATCGCGTCTCTACAATTTTTTATTATTTCAGTTTTGCCAACGCTTCGCGGATGCGTGGTATCATCTGTTGGATCTCGGTCATGGTAGTTGCCCCTACCGATGCCCTGAACCAGGTAACATCCTCGCCGGTACCAAATGCCGAGAACGGCACCAAAGCAACGCCCGCTTCTTTGATGAGGTAAAAATTTACATCGGCACTATTGGCCAATACTTTACCATCCGGTGTGGTTTTGCCCACATAATCAACCCTGATGGTTAGGTAAATGGCACCCATAGGCTCTATCGAATCTACATTGAAACCATCGGCCTTCAACGCCTGGAAACCTTCGTGCAAAGTGCTTAAGCTTGCCTGGATATTACCTTTTAGTTTGTCAAGGTAAGTGTTTACGTAAGTATCATTTTTAAGGTATTCGGCCATGGCAACCTGCTCTGCCTTTGGCGACCATGCCCCCATATGGCCAACAATAGCCTTCATATTGTTTATAATAAACGCCGGACCAAAGCCCCAGCCCACACGTACACCTGTTGCGGCAAAACATTTCGATCCGCCGTCAATAAACACGGTATAGTCTTTCAATTCCGGGCGCAGGGTTACCGGGTCGTAATGTTTGTATTCGCCAAAAGTTAATTGCGAGTAGATCTGATCATATAATAAGTACAACGGTTTCTCGCCCGCACCGCGGCTTTTGTTTTCGGCAATTACCAGGTCGCAAATTTCTTCCAGGTCTTTTTTACCAAACATGGTACCGGTTGGGTTTAGCGGCGAGCATAATGCCAGCATAGTAGCGCCTTTTAAATGCGGGGCTATCTCATCTGCCGTAGGCATAAAATTATTCTCGGGGCGGGTTTCTACCAAAATTGCTTCGGCACCGGTCAAATCACAATAATGGTTATTGTTCCATGATGGTGTAGGGAAAACCACTTTATCGCCCGGGTCAACCAGGGCCAGGTAGGTAGAATAGATCAGCGGGCGCGAACCTCCTGAAATCAGTATCTGGTTGGAAGCGTAATCCAAACCCATCCTGTTTTTAAGGAATGCAGATACGCTTTCGCGCAGGCTCAGCATACCATCGGCAGGCGGGTAGTTGGTTTGGTTATGGTTATAGGCATCAATAATGCCGTCTTTCAGTTCGGTTGGGATAGGATAAATATCAGCATCAAAATCGCCAATGGTTAGGTTGGCAATGTTTTGGCCTTGTTTTTTTAATTCGTTTATTTCGCCGGCTATTTTAATGATCTCTGAGCCGTGCAAATTTTGTGCTAATACTGATACTTTCATTGGTATAATTTTACGAGGTGCAAATATAGGGTTATTGAGGTGAATGGTAAAAGGTTCTTTCCAAGTCCCAGCGGGACTTCTGGTTGGTAGCAATAGCAAAACATAGCACCAGGCGTTCCTATAGGAACGCTTGGTAATGGCAAATGAATAGCCTACCAACCAAATGCGCCTACAGCGCATCAGAATAAACCTGTAAAACAAAAAAAGTCCCCGTATTTTCATGCGGGGACTTTTATATTTAAATAAGCTTAAGCTTATACAATGTAGTTCCAGCCGTGGGTATCTTCTGCGCGGCCATACTTAATGGCATCAAGTGTTGTGAGCACCTTTTGAGAAAATTCGCGGGTAGCGGGATCGCTCAGGGTATATTCTTCGCCATCAACACTGATAGAGCCAACCGGGGCTATAGTAGCGGCAGTACCTGCACCAAAGGCATCGGTTAGTTTGCCGTTTTTAGCGCCTTCAACCAATTCGGCAACCGATACCTTGCGCTCTTCAACCGGGATACCCCAATCTTTAGCCAGGGCAATAACGGTGTCGCGGGTTACGCCATCAAGGATGGTATCTTTTGCTTCGGCGGTTATCAGTTTACCATCTAACAGGAACATCGCGTTAGCGGCGCCCATTTCTTCAACATATTTATGCTCTTTGGCATCTGTCCAGATCAACTGGTCAAAACCTTCTTCGGTAGCTTTACGCGCAGGCAGCATTGACGAACCGTAGTTACCGGCAGCTTTTGCAAAACCCATACCGCCTTCGGCAGCGCGGGTGTAATGCGTTTCAACCTTAACACGCAGTGGTTTTGAAAAATATGGACCTGTTGGGCCAATAATAACCACATATTTATACGTAGCTGATGGGGTTACACCCAAATATGGATCGGTAGCGAACATAAACGGACGGATATACAACGCGTGATTAGCTTTGGCCGGGATCCATTCGCGGTCAAGATCAACCAATGCCGCGATGCTTTGTACAAATACCTCTTCTGGTAGAGTAGGCATGCAAAGGCGCTCTGCCGATTTGTTGAAACGGATAGCATTCTTATCCGGACGGAAGATAGAGACCGTACCATCAGCATGCTTGTAAGCCTTAATACCTTCAAAAAACGACTGGCCATAGTGCAGCGCAGAAATAGCAGGGCTCATCAGGATTGGGCCATAAGGCAAAATCTCAAAATTCTTCCATTCGCCATCGGCGTAATCAGCCACTAACATGTGGTCAGAGAAAACCTTGCCAAAAGGCAGGTTGCTAAAATCCGTCTCAGCCAAGCGTGAGTGAGCGGCTTTGGTTATTTTTATGTCCAGTGTATCGGTCATGGCAGTATAGATTATCATTCAGAAAATGGCAAGGTAGCAATTTTTGCGTAAATGTTTAGCTTTTTAGCTTGCTGAACACTATATTACAACAAATTAACAAACTACAGATTATGCCCGTATACCGCTTTAGCCCCCAGGGGAACATCGACATGAAAAAAACCTGGGTACGCACCATGTGGGTATACTATGGGGTTATTATAGCGGTGTTTACCTATAACCTGCTTTACAAAGGGCATAATGCATTAAGCATAGGCATTTTTGTGGTTATTATAACGGCACTGGGTTTTGGCTTTATATTCGGGCGCAAAAAGTATTTCGCGATCATCGATAGTACCGAATTGATCACCGACGATACCGGGGTAACACTAAGTGTGAAAGACAGGCCCGATATTACCATTGCCTACCGTAACATCAAGAAGATAGTTCATCGTAAGGATGGCATCCAGCTGATCAGTAAACTACCTGCCGATGGATCCATGATCATCATCAATAAGTTTGAGGATTTTTACGGGATAGAAAAACTGTTTACCGATAAGGTTAACGCTAACGAGTTGCCTGCCGATAAGCAGGGTGCTATAATTAGGTAATTGTCAGCATGTTGCGATATCTAAAATTACGATATAGCTGATTACAAGTTACTTACCTGCGTTCACAAGCGTTCACGGCAGTGAACGTGAACACCAGAGGCGTTTGAGGGCGGTTGAGGGCGCTACAATTCGCTTATAACCTTCTCCACCCAGGCCTTACCCCAGTTCTCTAACTGTTCGGCACTCCATAATGAGGGGTAAAATATCCGGCGCTGAAAGCGCGGAGGCAGGTATTTTTGCCAGTTGGTACCGCCGGTCGCTTTGATGTCTTCGGGATCGCGGTTTAGGTAACGCACAGCCGATTTATAGTGACAAAGCGGCCAGTTCACATTTACGTTTACATCCAGCTGCCTTAGTTCGTCCTCCAGCGCTTTGGTGCTTTCCCCTTTATATTGAAATTGCTGCAACAGCGCGTTAAAGTTTGTATTTACTACACTTTTACCAAGCTCGATAAATGTTTTGGCGTATTTTTTTTCGAACTGGTTTAGGGTGAGCGTTTTTTTACCGGTTGATAGTTCGGTAGCGCCATATTTCCAGTAGATCTGTTCAAACTGGCTTTCGATGGGCTGGCTCCCCAGGGCCTCGCGCTGGTCGGCAATTACCAGGTTGATGAAATCAGTAGCGTGGATCTCTATCATGCGGTATTGCCCGCTCTGGAAACCGCTGGCAGGCAATAAACTCATCCTAAATTGCAGAAACTGCTCCTTCTCCATACCATCCACCATAATCTCGAACGAATGGGTAAGCGCTTCAAAATAGCGATTAATACGGCCTATACGTGCTGTAAAAAAAGCGGCGGTAAGGTTTTCGGCATGGGCTATTTGCTTGCACTCGTGAAGGGCAAGCTTAAAATACAGTTCGGTTATCTGGTGGTACATGATGAAGATCTCTTCATCCGGGAACGGTGTTTTTGGGCTTTGCAGGCTCAGCAACGTATCCAGGTGAATGTAATCCCAATAGGTTAAAAAGTCGGCATGCAGCAGGCCGTCAAGGTAGGAGATCATATCCTGGCCCATGGCGTCGTATTTTTCCTGTAGCAGCGTAAGTCTTTTTTCTATTTCGGGAGAGATGCTCATATGCCCCAAAGATAGGAGTCTTTAGTCAGAAGTCGAAAGTCGTACTGCATCAAAAGACTTTCGACTTTGTACTTTAAACTTTCTATAAAAAAACTATATTTGTATTATATAAACAAAGGCAATGGTGTTCTGCCTATTTGAACCGCTGCAAAGCTGATGACGCCTACTCAAATAATTTATTCATTTATTTGCATGTAGGTTATGTTTAAAAATTTCTTTTCCAAACAAGTTTCGCTCTTAAGTTACCTAATCCGCTGGACGCTGATCAGCATACCTGTGGCCGTTGCTATTGGTAGCATGGTGGCTTTGTTTCTGTGGCTTCTTAACTGGGCTATTCACTTCCGTTTTGCGCATACCTGGTTATTATATCTGTTGCCTGCGGCGGGTGTGGTTATACACCTCCTTTATAAATGGTATGGGCAAAGTGCCGAGCGGGGCAATAATTTAATAATTGATGAGATACATGAGCCGGGCGCGGGTGTGCCCAAACGCATGGCCCCGCTTATATTGGTTACTACCGTTATTACGCACTTGTTTGGCGGCTCTGCCGGGCGCGAGGGTACAGCAGTGCAAATTGGTGGCAGTATGGCCAACCTGTTTGGCAGTTGGTTTAAACTGAACGAAGCCGATAAAAAAGTGTTGCTTACCGCCGGGGTAGCCGCTGGTTTTGGGGCAGTATTCGGCACGCCGTTAACCGGGGCCATTTTCGCGCTGGAGGTTATTGCCATCGGGCGTATTCAGTACAATGCATTATTACCTTGCCTTATCGCAGGCCTGGTTGCTGATGTTACGGTATCGGCATGGGGCGTGCATCATACGCCATATCATATTGGCGTAGTAAATACAGGGCAACAATTTTACGGCCACAATATCCCAGTTAGCGTTTGGTTGTTGGGTAAAGTGGTCGTGGCATCTGCGTTTTTCGGGTTGGCAAGTTATGCCTTTGCCAAAGCAGTGCATCTTGTTAAGAATTTATCACTGAAATGGATCAAGGTAAACTGGCTTATCCCGGCTTGCGGCGGGTTAGTCATTATACTGCTTACTTATATCTTGGGCAAGCCCGATTACCTGAGCCTTGGTGTTGATGCCGAATATCCCGGTGCGGTAACAATTGTATCGGCTTTTCAGCATGGCGGCGCACATCTGTTTAGCTGGTTTTGGAAACTTGTTTATACCAGCGTTACCCTGGGCACGGGCTTTAAAGGGGGCGAGGTTACGCCATTGTTTTATATTGGCGCAACCCTGGGAAACACTCTTGCCGAATTGATGAACGCTCCGGTAAGCCTTTTTGCAGCCCTTGGTTTTATAGCTGTATTTGCCGGCGCTACCAATACACCTCTGGCCTGTACTTTAATGGGGATTGAACTTTTCGGCGGTGAATACGCCATTTTTTTCGCGGTAGCTTGCTTTACCGCTTACTTTTTTAGCGGCGAAGGAGGTATTTATTCTGCGCAGCGCATAGCAGAGCCAAAGCCGGGCAGTGATAAAGACAAAACCAATCATTTTAAACGGATATTTAATAAATACAGACTATAAAATAAGCCGGTTGACAAAAACATATTGCGGGTTGATTGTTTAAATTAAACATACCAACCCTTACCCCATGAAGATTAGCAAGATACTTATAGGCATTGACGACAGCAAGTTTGCCGAGTACGCCGCATCATACGGCTTTGATATTGCCCATACTTTTAATGCCCATGTGGGTTTGGTGCATATTGTTGAGCCGGCCATAACACCCGAAACATCATCAGACAGCATTTTAGGGATGCCAATGGGCACTCCCGATTTTAACGAAATGAATCTGATCGATATTCAGAAAGAGAATGCCGAAAATATAATAGACCGCACCGTGAAAAAATACGCTAATGGTTTACAGGTTACTCATTTTAATGAGTATGGTTCAACTGCCGATGGTATTTTAAATTGTTGCAAAGAATTTAAAGCCGACCTGATCGTTATTGGCACCCACAGCCGTAGCGGTATTGATAGGTTACTGATGGGCAGCGTTGCCGAAACTGTTGTGCGTAACTCGCATGTGCCGGTGCTGGTAGTGCCTTTGGTAGAGGAATAGCAAATAAAAGCCTATATCATTACGGGCGATAGCGCGGCATTCTCAGAGCACAAGCAGATATGATGATGCCATTTTAATACAGCAGTCTAAACTTTATTGTTTCCTCAATAGCTTTCAACTGGCTTAATACCTGGGTATCGTAACCGGTGTTTACATCGGTAATTACATACCCAATTTGCGGGTTGGTCACCAAAAATTCACCTACTATGTTGATGTTATGATTGGCAAACACCTCGTTTATCTGCGCCAGTATACCTGGTACGTTTTTGTGGATATGAATAAGCCTGTGGGCGTTGTTAATACGCGGTGGCTGCAAGTCGGGGAAGTTACAGCTCATGTGTGTTTTGCCCTCGTTCATAAAAGCAAGCACCCTGCGGGGGATAAAATCAACGTTACGCGGGTTTGCCTTGGGGTCGTCAAAAATAATGATACCTTTTTCGCAGGCGGCCTCGGCCAGTTTACGGCCAACACGGCCAAAGCAGCCTATTACCTTTAAGCGGCCTGCATTTTGCAATTGCTCGGGTTTTGGCAGGTTGGCCTCGTCGCAAAACAACACACCGGCTTCGTCTAAATATTTTTCTTCAATATTATCGCGGTGGCGCAGGTTATAACCTTCGCGTTTCATTTGCGCAAGTGCCTCTTCATCAACCTGGCCCACAATTAAACACTTAATGCGGTTTTTGGGATATGATATAGCCCTGGGCAGTTTGTTGATGTATAAAAACTCGTCGAAGCTTGGGGTAATATGGTCGGCCTTTTCGGCTACAGATTTACGTTCAATGTTCTCGGTAAAGGCAAAGAATTTTTTGATCATGCCCGATTCCTTCAGCTGGAAATCAGAGTAACCATCGCCAATACCATAAATATCGCCCGGTAGGTTCAACTCTTTCAGCAGCTTTACCTTGCCGCCCTCTTGCGATAGCGGGTTCTCTTTATCGTAACCAACTATATTGCCCTCTTCATCAAACACAAAAGTGTTGGCGTAGATATTCTCTTTTTTAATATGATATTCGGTTACAACCGGGATAATAAACTCCTTGAAACCGCCTGATACGATCAGCACCTCGTCCTGGTGGTTTTTAAAAAATGCGGTGTTCCGGGAAAATGATGTCGATACCTTTTTCTTGAGATGGGTGATCAGCATTTTTAAATGATCGCGATTAGCGCAAAGTAGTTTCACCCTTGCCTGCAGGCTCTCGGTGAATGAGAGGCGGCCTTCCATCGAAGCGTTTGTGAGGTCTTCAATCTGTTTATAGATAGCCTCCCTGTCGGGATGATTTTTTAAAGATATGCGTGCTAACTCGTCTAAAGCCTCTACCTGTGTAAAAGTGCTGTCGAAATCTATTATAAAATACTGCTCCATTGGGGTATAAGATGCTGAATTGCAAATGTGCAAAAATTTTGCGGATGCGTGTAAGCGAATGTGTAATAAGAACATTTGTGAATTATGTTAAAGACGCGAAGTATCGCGTCTCTACGGCAAAATTTAAATGTAGAGACGCAATACTTCGCGTCTCCTTTACGTATTTCCTTATCTTTGCTTTATGCCCAATCGCCTCATTACCTTCTTACAGCAACATCGGTTTTTAACAACCGATGCACAGGCATTGATAACCGCTGCTTTTGAGCCGAGGCATTACAAAGAAGGCAACCAGTTATTTAAAGCAGGCCAAATATGCCGCGAGCTTTTCTTTATTTGCGATGGGGTGATCCGCATTACAGCTACCAATCAAAAAGGCGTGGAACTTACCCACTTCTTTTTAAAGGAAGACAGCTTCACCACCATCCTATACAGCTTTAACAACGAAACCATTGCTAACGAAAGTATCCAGGCGGCCTGTGATGCGGATGTGCTGGTCATCTCAAAAAGTAAATTGCAGGTACTTTACGGGCAGATACCCGGTTTTAAAGAACTGATAGACCAGATAACCCAGCAAAAGCTGATGGATAAGATCAAGATCCGTAATGCTTATTTAGGCGAGGATTCTGAAACCCGCTACCACCTGTTTATGAAGCAACAGCCCGATATTGTTAGGCGCGTACCGCTTAAGGATATTGCCGGGTACCTGGGTATTACACCACAATCGCTGAGTCGTATCCGTAAAAACACTAAATAATTTCCTTCTCGCTCAATTTCGTTTTTACCATATGGTAAGTGGATGCACCACTTTGCCCCCGAAATTTGTACCATAAATTTTAACAATTGAAATTATGGACAATCAAACAAAGCCTTTAGCAGGCAAAAAGGTAATTATATTAGGAGGCAGCGCGGGGATTGGTTTGGCAACCGCTAAACTGGCCGCTACTGAGGGTGCAAAAGTTGTTATTGTATCAAGTAATCAGCAGCGTATTAATAAAGCACTGGAAGAGTTCCCACAGGGCAGCCTGGGTTTCGCAGTCGACCTGAGCCAGGAAGAAAACATCAAAAACTTTTTCGCGAATGCGGGTCAATTCGATCATCTGGTTTACACCGCCGGCGAAAACCTTAGTCTCGATATTATTGCCCGCACCGAAGTAGCAACTGCACAAAAGTTTTTTAACTTACGTTTCTGGGCGGCCTTTACAGCAGTTAAATACGGGGCGCCAAATATAAAAGTGGGTGGTAGTATATGCCTCATAAGCGGTACCGCTGCCGAAAGGCCGGGTGCAGGCTGGAGCGTGGCTACCAGCATATGCAGCGCTATGGAAGGTTTTACACGCGCTATGGCAGTTGAGCTTGCCCCTTTACGCGTTAACTGCGTTATGCCCGGTGTTATTAAAACCAATCTGTGGGATAGCATGAGTGAAACCGACCGCAAAGCGCTTTACAAAGCCACTGAAGATACCTTACTATTAAAACGCGTAGGCCAGGCCGAAGATGTTGCCCTGGCGTTTGTTTACCTGATGAAACAAAAGCACAGCACCGGCCAAAACGTTATTGTTGATGGTGGCGGGTTATTAGTATAAAATAAAAAAGAGGGGCAGCACCCCCCGTGCAGCACCCTCTTCAAAACTAAATAAAAGAAATTTTTATTTTGTTGTATTGGCAGCCATGCTGGTTAACTTATTAGTTGCAACAAGGTTATTTATCATTTTTGAGTTAAAGGCTATCTCCTGCTTTAAAGCGCCTATACTATTTTTAATGTACATTAATGATTTTAGGCCCTTAATGCCTTTCATTAACCCGGCGCTTTTAATTTCACCCGGCAGCGTTATCAGGTCTTTTGATGATTTTAGCAGGTTTGACCCCATAGCCAGGCACATTTTCGAAAACCCAACCAACTGGTCTGGCGACAATGGTTTTACTTCTGTAGCCGGTAAGCCATCAAGGGTTTGGCCGGTTACACTTGCATACATTTGCGGTACAAGCGCACGGTTTTCTTTTAGCTGGGTTAACATGGTTGATACCATACCCGCCAAAGCATCTACACCTGCTATGCCGGCTTCTTTAGGAGCTTTTAGCGCATCTGCTTTGGCCAGCGTTTTTTGAAATTCTTCCGATTTTAGCATGGCAACCAGTTCGGCACGTTGTGCCTTTAACTCGTCGATAGTTAAGACTTTTGTGTCTTTAATTTCGGCAGGGTTTTCTGCTACTGTTTCGTCCTGTGCTTTTGCAGCAAAGCATAGTGTTAATGCAAATACCGCGCTGAGTAATAACTTTTTCATAATATTTTTTGAGTGTTTAGTTTATGAATGTAAAGTTCATGCAATCAGCTGTTTGCGGCAATCCCGTTGTGCTGGTATATTATTATACGTGGTAATACGTAGTGGATCAACAGGTGGTAGTATGCCGGCGTTTCTCTATAAGTATTGGTTAATCTTCTCATTTTAAAACCGTTCGCTTTTTTAAAGGTTATAGTAATTGCATTAAAATCATATCGTTATGAGATCTATCTGGAAAGGCTCCCTTGGGTTTGGGTTAGTAAGCATCCCTGTTAAATTGTATTCGGCGGTGCAAACCAGCACGATTGACCTTGACATGCTTGATGCCCGCGACCACGAGCGTATACGCTACCAGCGCGTGAACGAGAAAACCCATAAAGAGGTACCTTACGATAAAATTGTAAAGGGCTATAAGCTAAACGATGATTATATTATTGTAGAGGAAGCCGATTTTGAAGCCGCCGCGCCCGAAAAAAGCAAGGTGATAGAGATAGAAAGCTTTGTTGATATTGCCGACGTAAACCCCATGTTTTACGAAACATCTTACTACACCGAACCCGATACCAAAAATAATAAAGCTTACGCGCTGCTTTTGCAGGCCTTAAAAAAATCGGGGAAGGCGGGGCTGGCCCGTTTTGTACTGCGCAGTACCGAAAGCCTTTGCATTGTACACCCCGTAGATAATGTACTGGTAATAACGCGTATCCGTTTTGGCCAGGAGATACGTGGTACTGAAGATCTGAATATTGCCGATGATGTAAGCATCAGCAAGAAGGAACTGGATGTAGGCCTGGCATTGATAAAGCAATACGCCGAAGATTTTGATGTGTCAAAATTTAAGGACGAGTATAACGATGAATTGCTCAAGATCATAAAAGCAAAATCAAAAGGCAAACGGGCTACCATTAAAAAACTTAAACCACATACAACCAAAAGTAACGACCTGTACGATCAGCTGATGGAAAGCTTGAAAAGTAAAAAGGGAGCATAGTACTTGTAATTAAATAATTATCTTATTAGTAAAACATATAGCTTAGGGTTGTGTTGTTATCATACACAAATTAAACAATATCTACTGCTATGGCAACTACTAAAACAACAACAAAAGCCCCAAAGGCTCCCGAAACCACTGAGATTGTGGAAGAATCGGCATTGAATGAATTGTTTCTGGACGAGTTAAAAGACATTTACTGGGCCGAGAAACACCTGGTTAAAGCTTTACCAAAAATGGCTAAAGCCGCAACGTCTGACGAATTACTGTCGGCTATTGAAACGCATATCACCGAAACCGAAAACCAGATAACCCGCCTTGAAGATGCCTTTGCATCGATAGACGAAAAAGCGGTAGCGGTAAAATGTGAAGCTATGGCCGGTTTATTGAAAGAGGGCGACGAGATAATCTCTGAAACCGAAAAAGGCACATTAACCCGCGATGCAGGAATAATATCTGCCGCTCAAAAAATTGAGCACTACGAGATCGCGTCGTATGGTACATTACGCACACTTGCCTTAACGCTGGGCTATAATAAAGCAGCCGAACTGCTGGAAGCAACTTTGAAGGAAGAAAAAAATTGCGACGGCCTGCTTACCCAGATAGCAGAAGGCGGCATTAATGAAACTGCCAAAAGCGAAAAAGAATAATTTAATACAAGAACTAACTAAAACTGAAGAGGGCTGCCTGAGAAGGCGGCCTTTTTTGTTTTTAAATTTAGCGGTGGTGTAACACTTGCGCTAAAACGTCCGTCAAGGTAGGTACAATGTTCAAAAAGTATAGTACCTTACTGCCGGCATTGAATTTTATCACAATATATAAATGGCGCAAGCCTGTTAATTTTAATTAAAATAATGAAAAAAAACATCCTAACCTTAATCGCAATTATCACAGTATTTAGCGCCTGCAAAAAAGACAATAACAATAACCAGGGCAATTCAACCGGCGACTATCAACCTACTACTGCAGGTTCGACATGGACATACCAAAACGAAGCCTCAGTTATAGATGATGTTAATGCAGATCCCGATATTACAACAGTTGTTAACACCATGACAGGCACCACCAAAGTATTTAATGGTAAAACCTTCCATGTTGTTAATACAGTTGATGACGGCAGCACCGCCGAAAATTATTTCGGCATTAACGGACACATTTATACTTCACGCAGTGCAGATGATGATGGCGCGGTAGAGATAGATTACCTGGATGATAGCAAGGATGCAGGTTATTCATCTACCACCAATTTACAAATACAAGGTGCCGATGCCCGCTTAAAAACAACTGTTGTAGAAAAAGGCATAACAAAAACTATCCTTAACAAAGCCTACAGCAGCGTTATACATACTAAACTTGAAACCCAGGTAAAAGATGGTGCAAACTATACAACCACCGCTGCCGTAGATTTTTATGTGGCTAAAGGAGTTGGTATAATCGCAATTTATACCAGCATAAATAATATCCAGCTATCAAAATCGGAATTAAAAAGTTACGTTATAAAATAACACCCCGAAATATAAGTGGTTATTTTAAGCCCGTTCTGTTTTTACAGCACGGGCTTTGTTGTTATCTTAGCAGACATTTAAACCGTATCAGTTGAAAAAATATTTACTTATCCTCATCCCAATCGTTTCTTTGCTTTTGGGCTCGTGTAAAAAAGATGCCGTTGATTATACCGGCTTTGAAACTATCGATCCAAACTCCAGTTATCTGCCATCAAAAAAAGGTACTTATTGGAAATATGAAACAGATTTTAATGGTACAAAAAGCACCAATACCATTACACTTACCGGTAACAAAACAACCATTAATGGTAAAAATTATTTAGATTATACCGGCGAGGCGCCAGGGCAGCCAGTTCAAACTGGGTACTATTATATGGGAAACCATCAATATAATGTACGTGCATCAGCCCAGGGCTACACACTTGATATTTTGTACCTGGTAGATAATTATGAAATTGGCCAGGAATGGACAGGCCCTATTAATGACCAGGGGACCATTAATGGCATCCCGGGCAGGGTAAGGGGTAAAATATTAGAGAAAGGCATTACGATGGAAGTTTTAGGAAAAAAACACACCGGTGTATACCACACACAGGCCTATATTGAATACAATTTGTTTGGCAACGGTTTCGAAAACTTTGGAACTTATGATTATTATATTGCCAAGGGCGTTGGCCTGATAGAAATTGACAGCGAATTAAGCGGATTCAGTGCATCATCTAAGTTGATGGAATATGCTATAAAGTAATTGCCTAATAAGTTCGTTTTAAGGCTCACGTGTTTAAATATTCTGATCATTCAAAATTATAACGGGTAGGCGCTGCTTTTAATAATAATATTTTTAATTAAAAATTAAATTGGCATGGTGGTTGCATTGGTAGTATCAAACAAAATATAACAATCTACCATTATGGAAACTACCACAGAAAAATCAGTTGAAGTTTTAAACGATCTAATTGAAATTAACAACGACCGTATAGACGGCTTTGATCGCGCATCAAAAGACCTTGGTGAGGCAGATGCCGATTTGAAAGCTGTATTTGAAAAATTTGCAAGCGATAGCCGCCGCAATGTGCAGGAATTAAGTGCTGCAGTAGGCCAGGCCGGCGGCGAGGTTGAAACCGGTAACACAGCAACCGGCACCATCCACCGTGCATGGCTTGATGTAAAAGCTACATTTAGCGGGCATGACCGTAAAAGCATTTTAGAAGAATGCGAACGCGGCGAGGATGCTATTAAAAAGGCATATCGCGAAGCATTATCTGCCGATAATGGTTTAGCCCCGCAATATGCTACCATTATTGCCCAGCAGCAACAAGCTATTAACGAAGGCCACGACAGCATCAAAGCGCTGAGAGATAGCCAGGCATAAGCCACAAATAATTTATTAAAAAAGCCGCTCAGTATAAATTGAGCGGCTTTTTGATGTAAGCAATATTTGTTAACAGTAATTTTAAATCCCGAATAGCGTTTTAATCGTATATTTGTAATCATTATAAATAACATTACCTCATAAATTTACTTTTTGTGATCATATTAATTTTCTTTTTAGCCCACTGGTTTCTGTCGTTATTCTTTCAAACGTTTTTCCTGCACAGATACGCTTCGCATAAAATGTTTACTACAAATAAATTTTTTGAGCGTACGTTCTACGTCATGACGTATTTATTCCAGGGGTCATCATACTTAAATCCTCGCGCCTATGCTATTATGCACCGCGAGCATCATGCTTATAGTGACACCGAGAAAGATCCACACTCGCCACACTTTTTTACAGATGTGTTCCAGATGATGTATTATACCGCTGTTAGCTACCGCAAGCACGAGAAAAAATTAAAAGAACCCGAAGAACGCTTTAAAGGCAACTACCCGGAATGGAAATTTTTGGACTATGTAGGGTCGTCAATCGTATCCCGCATTATATTCGGGTTGCTTTACATCGCTTTTTATGTAGTGTTTGCTACACAATGGTGGATGTATTTGCTTATCCCTATCCATTTTATAATGGGCCCGCTGCATGGCGCTATTGTAAACTGGTGCGGCCATAAATACGGCTATTCAAATTTTGATAATAACGATAAATCAAAAAATACAACCCCTTTTGATTTCCTTATGCTTGGCGAATTGTTCCAGAACAATCACCATAAGCGCCCAAATAGCGCCAATTTTGGTGCAAAATGGTTCGAGATCGACCCGGTTTACCCTATCATGAAAATGATGCACTGGGCACGGATCATCCGCCTGCGCAAAGCTTATTTATAGCATAAAGAGGTAAGGTCCGGGTTGTTTTTGATAAACAAGCCCGGATCTTACCTCATTTTTTTATGCTGATATCTTATCGATGTTAATCAGGCTCTGATTAATCGGTTAAATGAAAAGCCTGTTTTACCTCCGCATAATTTTTAAAGTTAACCTTGGCGGCAGCTGTTGTATGCACGCCCCCGGGTATAATAACATATCTGAAGCTATGTGCATTAGATATGCTACCATAAACATTGTTATTATTGGTCATATTAATTTGGATGTGGCCTACCGTGCTCCGGGCCGACCATGTATCAATTTCGGGAGTGGTGCCGCTTAGGTAATTAATTACAATAGGCAATGCGCTCACCTGGTCGGCAGGCCATATTGTTGGGTTATAACCGGCCAGCTTACCATATACAAGTACGGTTCCTTTGTCTAAAATAGCTTGGGTAATTTTAGATGCAGCTATATCATACGTAAAATTGAAGGTGCTAAAAATAGTTGTTTTGGTATACGCTGCAGGAGTTATCCAGTCAGAGTAAATTACATTGGCGGTACCCGTAGCGCCGGCAGGCCCGGTTGCACCTGTTGCTCCCGTCGCGCCATTTGTACCATTGGCTCCGGCCGCACCTGTATCACCTTTTGCACCGGCAGGGCCTATCGGGCCATCATCACCCTTTTTGCACTTAACAAGTAATGACGATAAGCAAATAATTGATAATAGAAATAAATAGCGTTGTGTTTTCATGACAAATTGTTTTAATGTTATTATTTTTTTAGTTGTAAATTCATGTATTAATTATCTGTATTTAAATGCGTTATAAATTATCCTCATGCAATGTTAAATACTATAGCGCCGGGGTTTTACGGGAATGATTGAACGGGAAACTTAGGTGAGTGGGAGGTGCCTTTGAATGAGTGAAGGTTTTTTGGGTAACTACCTTGAGTTGGTAATACAACTAAACAGGCAATACTGCTGTAAACGGATAGCGTTTGCAGGCTTTTCAGTATGCCTAAATATCATAATGAAACATTTTTTACGTTATATGCTTATATTTGTAAGATAAACTAAATACCAGATGGGATTAATACGTTTCCTGATCATAGCTATATGCTCATTATATATCATACGCAGCCTGGTGCGTATATTTTTGCCTATGCTTTTTAACAGCGTAATAAACAAAGCGCAGGAGCAGGCACGCCAGCAACAACAAAACTACCAGCAGCAACAGCAGCCAAGGCCTGATGGCCGCATACGGGTTGATTATAAACCCGAGGGTAAAAAAAGTTCGGTTCCGGATTCTGAAGGAGAATTTGTAGATTACGAAGAAATAAAATAAACCTATGCTGCCCGAGGAAATATATAAGCGCCGGCGAAACCACAACAACACCCCGCCATCATTGCTTCTGATTTTTACTAACTGCATTGTGCTGGCCGTTCTTATACAGGTGTTTAGCGGCTGCGATAGCATCAACAACTTTTTTTGGGTGGCAGTAGGTGTACTTGCCTTGTACAATGTTTACACCATTCGCCGCAATCGCGAGGAGTACAATAAGCTTAATATTATTATGTACATAGCCAGTATATTGTTCATGGCATTCCTGTTCTATTACTTTAGCCACCAGCCCCACAAGTGCTAACTAAATATCTTATAAAAACTTATCGTTTTTAATCTCATTCAATTTTCTATTTTTGAAGATTATAAATTTTATCCCTAAAAGAGTTTAAATGAATAACTGGATCAAACGTAATGGCACACACTTAGCTGTTATTGGAATTTTCTTAGCTATATGCTTTTTCTACCTTACGCCTGCATTCCAGGGTAAAACATTGGGCCAAAGCGATGTTATCGGCGCGCAATCCACTCAAAAAGAGATCCACGATTACAGGGCAAAAGATACCACTATATTGTGGACCAACCAGATATTCGGCGGTATGCCTACCTTCCAGATCTGGGCACCCTATCCTAATAACTTAACCACACACATCGTATCGGCAGTAAAGGCAACCTTCCCTAACCCGGTTGATACTATGCTGATATTTTTATTAGGTACCTATTTTCTGTTCACAGTATTAAAGGTTAACCCGTGGCTTGCGGCTGCCGGGGCTGTGGCGTTCACCTTCTCAACCTATAATATTATTCTGCTGGTGGCGGGCCACTCCAACCAGGCCTTTGCCATAGCGTTTTTTGCGCCTGTGCTGGCAAGTATTATACTCACGTTAAGAGGTAATTACCTCACAGGTGGTGCACTTACGGCGTTTTTCCTGGCTATGGAGATCCGCTCCAACCACGTACAAATGACCTATTACCTGATGCTGGCCATCTTTATACTAATAGGTATTGAGCTGTACCATGCTATTAAGGGTAAGGCTACCAAAGCATTTTTAAAATCTATTGCCTACCTGGCAGGTGCAACCCTGCTTGCGCTTACCGTAAATGCTTCTATACTATGGAGTACTTATGATTATGGTACCGAAACCATCCGCGGGCAATCAAACCTTAAACAAACAACTAAAGAGCCAAGTAACGGCCTTTCTAAAGATTACGTTTACCAATACAGCCAGGGCGTTGCCGAATCATTAACCTTTCTGGTGCCAAACGCGGCAGGCGGTGGTTCTGGTACCGACAACCTTGACCAAAACTCGCATGTAGCTAAAGTATTTACCGCTAAAGGTGCTACTGATGAGCAGGCCGTTGGGACTGCAGGGCAAATTGCCAGCCAGGTACCGGGGCTTTCTATGTACTGGGGCCCTAAGCGCCCGTTTACATTTGGCCCCCATTATTTTGGCGCTATTATTTGCTTCCTGTTTGTATTAGGCTTATTTGTAGTTAAAAACCGTTTAAAATGGTGGTTGCTGGGCACTGTGGTGTTAACCATGCTGCTTTCATTTGGTGGTAACTGGCCCTATTTGTCGGATATTTTCTTCCATTACTTCCCGCTGTACAACAAATTTAGGGCGGTTGAATCTATATTGGCGGTTACCTGCCTTTGTTTCCCGATACTGGCTTTACTTGCAGTGCGCGAGTTTACAACCAACCCGGACAAGGCCCTGTTGTTAAAAAAATTAAAACTTTCTTTTTATATCACCGGCGGTTTAACGCTGATACTGATCGTTGTACCTACCCTGTTATTAAGCTTCAGGGCGTTTGACCAAACAGAAGGGGTTAACATGCTTAGCCAGGCTATGAAAGGCGACAGTGCTATGGCTAATGCTATATCAAACGCGTTGATCCAGGACCGCACCGCTCTTGAGCGTGCCGATGCCATCCGTGCATTTATATTGATTGCTATTGCGTTTGGCCTGCTATGGGCTTATTTAAAGCAAAAAATAAATACCACGGTAATGTCGGTAGTGTTTTTTGCGATCATATTGTTTGATATGTGGCAGATAGACAAACGCTATCTGAAGGATGCAAGCTTTCAGGATAAGGTGGATGTATCGCAGGTGGTTGCTCCGCGCGAGATAGACCAGTTTATTATGAAAGATACCGACCCTGATTTCAGGGTGTTTGATATGACCGTAGGGCCTATTAAACAGGATACATACACACCATTCTTCCATAAATCAATATCAGGCTACTCGGCAGCCCGTTTAAAAAGGTATGACGAACTTTTAGATAACCAGTTTACAAACAGCGTTAACCAGGATGTGCTGGATATGCTGAACACCAAATACATTATCACTGCCGATCAAAAATCGGGCACAGCCAGCATGCATGCAAATGCAACCGCTTGCGGCCATGCATGGTTTATAAAAAGTGTTAAGTATGTAAAAGGTGCGGACCAGGAAATGCAGGCCATTAGCAGCTTCTCGCCAAAAGAAGAAGCTATGATAGATGAGCAATACAAAAAAGTGGTTGAAGCAAAACCTATTTCTTTTGACCCGAACGCAACCATTAAACTGGTTAATTACAATCCCCAGCATTTGGTATATCAAACAGGTTCAACCGTTAATTCGGTGGCTATATTCTCTGAAATATACTACTCAAAAGGCTGGAAAATGTATATTGACGGCACCGAGCAACCATATTATCGCGCCGACTATCTATTGCGCGCCGCAACTATCCCATTGGGTAACCATAAGGTTGAATTTATTTTCCACCCTGCATCTTATTACGTAGGTGAAAATATATCGTTAGCGGGCTCTATATTGCTTGTACTGGCCCTTGGTGGCGCAGGCTTTGCGGAGTGGAAAAAGAAAAAGCCCGAAGCTAAAAAAGTATAAGGTAATTTATAAAACGTAAAAGAGCGATGGGGCAGCCCATCGCTCTTTTTTTATGCCGGTTTCGTAGTGCTACACTTAGAGGAGAGTATTAAACCCTATATAAGCCTTTGCTCTCAATAAAGTTTAAAACCGGGTCGGGTACAAAATATTGCACATTCTTTTTCTCGGCGATTGATTTACGGATAAACGTAGCCGATAGCTCCATCTGCGGTGTCATGGTGATGGTTACTGATGGGTGCGATGCAAACTCGGCGTTTTCATAACCGGGGCGGGGGTAAACAAAAATCTGGTAATCGCGCAGTATCAGTTTATAATTCTTCCACTTATGTATGGTTACCAGGTTGTCCGATCCCATAATAAGTGCAAAATCATGCTCGGGATATTTTTCCTTTAAATGGGTAAGGGTGTCGATTGTGTATGATGGCTGTGGCAATTTTAACTCCACATCGCTTACGGCAATATTGGTGGCGTTATCTGTAGCCAGTTTGGCCATCTCCAGCCTGTCGTAAGTGTTTATCAGGTCGCCGTATTTTTTTAAGGGGTTTTGCGGCGAGACAACCAGCCAAACCTTATCAAGCGCGGTGTAGTTAGCCATGTAGTTAGCAATAATTAAATGCCCTATGTGTATGGGATTAAAAGAACCAAATAGTAAGCCTATCTTCATTCTTGCTGATGGGTTAATAGTTCATGGATCATAGCAGGCAGAGTACCTGCTATGAGAATAATGCAATCATTATGTAAGCAAGGGGTGTATAGCCGTTAGCTACGCGCCAATAAAGCTTTTCACCAAATCTTTAGCCTCTTTGCAAGCCGTATCAAGATCGTAATTTTTCAGGATAATATCAAACTGGGGCGCATAATTCAGTTCTTTTTCTGCTTTAGCAAAACGTTCCTGTAGTTTTTCGGCACTATCAGTACCGCGGCCGGTCAGTCTTTCTATCAAAACCTCTAACGATGGCGGCTGTACAAATATAGCCAGGGCCTGTTCGCCGTATTTACGTTTAAGGTGCATACCGCCCTCTACATCAATATCAAAAATAACGGTTTTGCCTTTTGCCCAGATGCGCTCAATCTCGGTACGCAGGGTGCCATAGAAAGTGCCTGTATAAACCTCTTCAAACTCAACGAATTGTTTTTTGGCTATACGGTGGGTAAACTCGGGCAGGCTGATGAAGTAATAGTCTTTACCGTCCTGTTCGTCGCCGCGCGGCTGCCTTGTGGTGGCCGAAATGGAAAATTCCAATTCGGGCATCTGGCGCAGCAGGTGTTGCACAATGGTGGTTTTGCCTGCGCCCGACGGGGCCGAAAATATAACGAGTTTGCCTTCTGGGGTCATTAGTTCATCAGTTCATTAGCTCATTAGTTCATTGGTGAAAAGTTTACAATGTTTGCCGCAAAGCAAACCAATAAACTAATGAACCACTGAACCAATAAACTATAATACGTTTAACAGTTGTTCTTTAATTTTTTCCAGCTCTTCTTTCATGCCTACCACCAGCTTTTGCATAGCAGCATCATTTGCTTTTGAGCCAAGGGTGTTTATTTCACGGCCGATCTCCTGCGAGATGAAGCCCAGCTTTTTGCCATTGGCATCAGCATTTTTAAGGGTTTCAATAAAGTAATCGCAGTGGCTTTTTAACCTTATTTTTTCTTCGGTGATGTCAAGCTTATCTATGTAATAGATTAGCTCCTGCTCAAAGCGGTTTTTGTCGATACTCTCGGCACCTACGGCTTCGCTTAAAAACTGGTTTAGGCGCTCGCGTATAACCGGTACACGCTTTGGCTCTTCAACTTCAACCAGTTCCAGGTTTTTCAGGATAATACCAATGCGCATTTTAATGTCCTGCTCTAAAACATTACCCTCATCGGTCCTGAACTGCTGAAAAGCAGCCATAGCCTGCTGAAAGGTTTTTTCAACCAATTTCCATTCATCATCAGATACGGTGTCTTCTTCGTATTTAACAACTTCGGGTAAACCTAAGGCCAATTGCAGCAGGTTGCCACCCGGTTCGTTCAGCTCATCACTTACGCTTTTTAGCTGGTTATAGTAATGTTTAAGCAATTCGCGGTCGATACCGGCTGCTTTTACATTTGAGTTGGCCTGCTCAACATTGATGGAAAGGTTTACCTTACCACGATCGATCTGCTTGCTGCAATCGTTACGCAGTTGAAATTCCTTTTCAGAGAATATTTTGGGCAGGCGCAGGGAGAGTTCAAGAAACTTACTGTTCAGAGATTTGATCTCGACGGTATATTTTGTTTTGCCGGAGTCATAGCTGGCAATTCCATACCCTGTCATGGATTTTATCATGTGCAAAGATAATATTTTAGATTATAGATTTGAGATATGAGATGTGAGATTAGTTTGGGCTTGTAACTAATCTCCAATCACTAACCTCTAACCACTAAGTTTAACACTTTTTCACATTTTAAGCCGTATACATTTTATAAGTTTACTGCGTTAAATATAGATGCTCTTGAAGTTTATAATTGCCTGCTTACTAAGCCTGTTTTGTTTTACATTTTTTGCGTCTGCGCAGCAGGTGATGATAAAAGGGGCTGTTTATAAAAGGATCTCATCAGAAAGACTTTCGGAAGTATTTATTACAAACCTGCGTACCAAGGGTGTTGCCATTGGTGACCAACTGGGCGGCTTTAGCATCAATGCTGCCGTTGGCGATACCTTATTATTTACCAAAAAAGGGTATACCCCGCAAAAGCAGCAGGCATCAAATTACGGTATGGTGGTTTATATGCAGCCCGAAGTGCAATTGGGTGAGGTTCGTGTTTTAGGCCAAACAAAAAAGCAGGAACTGAACGAAATCATGAACGATTATCGTAAAAAAGGCACTTATTATAACGGGAGCCCGCCGGCCTTAGCTGCTATTGCATCGCCAATAACGGGCCTTTATGAACTTTTTGGAAAAACCCCGCAGCGGGCCAAGCGTTTTGCCGCCTTCACAAAAGGCGAGCTGGAAGCTACAGAGGTTGACAGGCGGTACAATAAATTTTTTATAATGAGGGTAACCGGTTTGACAGCAGCCGACAGCACCACGATCAAGCAGTTTATGGGATACTACAAGCCATCGTACGAAGACCTAAAACTATGGGGCGATTATGATCTGATCCAAAAAACCAAGATACAATACGAATATTTTAAGAAGAACGGCAGTCACCCAACTTTACAGAAGTTGTATTAGGTGGTGGTGAGTGGTTGATTGAGTTTATTGGTGAGTGGTTGCCCTCTCTCAGAGAAACAACTAAATCCCCAGCGCAGTGCAGGCCTTTTCGGCGGCTAATTTTTCGGCATTCTTTTTACTGAACTCTTTGCCAGATCCCATTATCTCGCCATCAATACTGGCTTGTATGGTAAATAGTTTAGCGCTTTCGCCTTCCTGGTTCTCTATCACATCAAAGCTGATATCCTTACCGTGGCGCTGGCACCACTCAATAAGTTTACTCTTAAAGTTGGTTTCGGTTTGCTCAAGCGTGTGGATGTCGATGTGCGATTTGATGATGTGGTTCACCAAAAAATTACGGGTAAAATCATATCCTTTATCCAGGTAAACAGCACCAATAAGCGCTTCAAAGGCATCGCCAAGCAGGGAGCCCTGCCTGCCAGAGTTTAGTATTTTGGTATCAAACTCAATCAGTTTATCAAAGCCCAGCTTGCGGCCAAGCTGGTTAAGGTTGTTACGGCTCACAATTTTTGAGCGTAATTCGGTTAAAAACCCTTCATCCTCGTAAGGGTATAGCTTAAAAAGTACTTCGGCCACTACGCTGCCCAATACGGCATCGCCCAAAAACTCAAGGCGCTCGTTACTATTTTTTACACCCTTACGGATGTTTTGCGCAACAGACTTATGCCTGAAGGCCAACCGGTATAACGACAAATTGCCCGGTACAAAACCGAGCAAATTTTTTAAAACCTTAACGTATTTTCTATTTGGCGAAAGGTATAGCTTATAAAAGCGGCTAATTGGCATCCAACGAGATTATTGCTGGTACTTTTTAAATATAACTGAAGCATTGTGGCCACCAAAACCGAAGCCATTGCTTTGCGCTACATTAACTACGCGTTTTTGAGCCTTGTTAAATGTAAAGTTAATCCTTGGGTCAAACGCCGGGTCGTCAGTAAAATGGTTGATGGTTGGCGGGATGATATCATTCTGAATTGCCAGGATAGAGGCAATTGCTTCAACAGCACCGGCAGCACCAAGTAAATGGCCTGTCATTGATTTTGTTGAGCTGATGTTGATATCATATACCCTGCTGCCAAAGGCATCAGTTATCGCTTTTACTTCCTGCGGGTCGCCAATTGGGGTTGATGTGCCGTGAACATTCACATAGTCGATATCGGCCGGGGTTAACCCTGCGTCTTCTAACGCGGCTTTCATTACCAGTGATGCACCTAAACCATCAGGGTGAGGGGCTGTCATGTGGTAAGCATCGGCACTCATGCCACCGCCAACCATTTCAGCATAAATTTTAGCACCGCGTTTAAGGGCGTGGCCTAATTCTTCTAAAATAATTGTACCCGCGCCTTCGCCGGCAACAAAACCATCCCTGTCCAGATCAAACGGACGTGAGGCAGTTGCAGGGTCATCGTTACGGGTTGATAGGGCATGCATAGCGTTAAAACCGCCAATACCAGCCTCGTTTATGATAGCTTCAGACCCGCCGGTAATAAACATGTTTGCTTTACCAAGGCGCAGATAATTAAAAGCATCAATAAGCGAGTTGTTTGATGATGCACATGCAGATACCGTAGTGAAATTTGGCCCGCGTAAACCATATTTTATAGAGATATGGCCCGGTGCAATGTCGGCTATCATTTTTGGGATAAAGAACGGGTTAAACTTAGGTGTACCATCGCCTTTGGCAAAATTCACAACCTCGTCTAAAAACGTTTTTAAACCACCAATGCCCGATCCCCAGATAACGCCAATGCGGCTGGTATCCAGTTTCTCGAAATCTAATCCGGCATCTTTAACAGCTTCCTCTGTAGAAAATAAAGCGTATTGTACAAACGGGTCAAGTTTACGTGCCTCTTTCCGGCCCAAAAAACCTTCCGCGTCAAATCCCTTTACTTCACAGGCAAATTTAGTTTTGAATTTTTCAACATCAAAACTCTTAATAAAGGCAGCGCCGCTTACCCCATTAATAAGGCTGTTCCAATACTCAGGTACAGTATTACCAATCGGAGTAAGCGCTCCAAGCCCGGTTACTACAACTCTTTTAAACTCCATTTAACAGTTTTAGGGAGCTAATTAAGCTTTAACGTTTTTTTCTAAGTAAGCAACAGCCTGGCCAACAGTACCAATGGTTTCTGCCTGGTCGTCAGGGATTGCAACGTTAAATTCTTTTTCAAACTCCATGATTAATTCCACGGTGTCTAAAGAGTCAGCACCAAGATCGTTGGTGAAGCTTGCTTCTGGTGTAACTTCACTTTCGTCAACACCCAGTTTTTCCACGATAATAGCTTTTACTCTTGAAGCGATATCAGACATAGTCTTTATAGTTTAATGATTAATAAATTCAGTGCAAAGAAAAATAAATTATGTTAAATATCAAATCTAAAAACTTTGACAATATTGTGTAAACAATTAATTGTGGCAAAAGGTTTCAGTATGGGTTTTTAACCGGCGTAAAAGTAATGATTTTGAGTAGAACTATTAAAGTTTAATATCTATTTTGAATTTATAGTAATAAAGTTACATAATGGGGTTGTATCTGCTTAATTATTAGGAAAATACAAATTTTATTAAAGGCATTGTATAAAGCCTGCCTGCACAAATGATATTATACAAAGACGCAAAGACGCAAAATTTTATCGAAACCGACTTGGCGTCTCCGCGTCTTTGCGCGAAAAACCTAAACTTACTTCTACATTGTAATATGTAACTCCTTATAAAATATTCGGCACTTTATATCATCAACCGTTTATTTTAAATGAGTCCAACAAAAATTCATGGTATTGATTGCGTTTTGTATTTTTACCACCTTATTAATGTAAATGGTTTTGAACAGGAAAGTTTTAAAGTTTGAGATCGATCTGGATTTTGTATTGATAGCCATCACCACATCTTTAAAAGATTACCGGATATGCTACTATATAAACAAATGTTTAAATTTTAATTTTACCCGGGTCGACGACCTCTCATTAGATACCAGTATAAACGGCGCCCCGCTGCTGTTTTCGCTGTACCGCTATAGTTGGGAAACTACCGAAACCGACTTTTATTTTATTGGAAATAAGGGAAGTGACGGCTATTTGGTGCCCGAAATGCGCGAGGCGGATTATTTCATCATGATAAAGAATTATATTGATGATACCGACCTGGAAAACATGATTTCGGCTCTGAATAAGATGCCCGAAATTGTTGCCGCGGTAAAGATTGACCCGAAAAAAATAAAATCACGCGAAAATCTATTATTTTAGCGGAAATTTAGATGTGTAATTAATACACAATACTGTAATATAGCCTGAATTTAACCTGAAAATATGAAATTTTACTATAATCGTACTAAGATTGTTGCTACTATGGGCCCCGCCTCAGCAAAAAAAGAAGTGTTGCTGTCGATGATCAGGGCTGGATTAAATGTGTGCCGATTAAATTTTTCGCACGGTAAACCTGAGGATCACAAAAAATTTGTTGACCTGATCCGTGAGATAAATGCTGAATATAAAACAAACGTGGGCATCCTTGCCGATTTACAGGGCCCTAAAATTCGTATAGGCCTGGTAAAAGATGGCGGTATACACCTTATTAATGGTACCCGTATCAATATTACCACCCACGAGTGTATTGGCGACGACAGCCAGATCTACATCACTTACGAAACCTTCCCGCAGGATGTGCAGGCTAACGAGATCATCCTGTTAGATGATGGTAAGCTGCAATTAAAAGTTATTGAAACCAACCGTAAAGACACCGTTATTTGCGAGGTTGTACATGGTGGTATATTAACATCACGTAAAGGTGTTAACCTGCCAAATACAAAAGTATCTATCCCAAGCTTAACGCCTGAGGATCTGGAAAACCTTAAATATGCCTTAGAGTGGGATGTTGATTGGATAGGCCTTTCTTTTGTACGTACCGGTCAGGATATCATCGACCTGAAACGCATCATCCGCGAAAGTGGTAAACAATCGCGTGTTATTGCCAAGGTTGAAAAACCGGAAGCTATTGATAACATCGACGAGATCATCGCTGCTACCGATGCCGTGATGATTGCACGTGGCGACCTTGGTGTTGAGTGCCCGCTTGAAGAAGTACCTTTGCTGCAAAAAATGATAGCCCGTAAATGCCGTGATGCATCAAAACCGGTTATTGTTGCTACGCAGATGCTTGAATCAATGATCACTACCCCGCGCCCAACCCGCGCCGAGGTGAACGACGTAGCCAACTCTGTACTGGATGGCGCTGATGCAGTGATGCTGAGCGGTGAAACATCGGTAGGTGAGTTCCCGGTTATTGTTATCGAAACGATGGCTAAGATAGTACGTAACGTTGAAGATCTGGGTTATCCGTTCAACGCGTCAAAATTAGAGAATACAGACCAGGCATCTGTTAATTACCTGAGCGATGCACTTTGCGGTTCGGCAGTATATTTAGCCGAGCATACCAACGCGAAAGGTATTGTGAGTATGACCGTTAGCGGTTACACCGCGTTCGAAATTTCGAGCTACCGCCCTAAAGCAGGTACTTATATCTTTACATCAAACAAGCAGTTGCTTAACGCGCTTAGCCTTGTATGGGGCGTAAGGGCTTTCTACTACGATAAAGCCGAAAGTACCGACCAAACTATTGCCGATGTAAACAACATCCTTAAAGAAGAGCAATTGCTTAATGCTGGCGATGTGGTTATTAATACTGCTGCCGTGCCAATTGTTAAAAAAGGTAAAACCAATATGCTTAAAGTAAGCGTTATTGAGTAATAGTGATTAGAGGTTAGTGACTGGAGATTAGTTTCCTGTCGTTTATATATACAAAAGAGGGTTATGCTGAATGCATAACCCTCTTTTGTTTTGGCTATATTTTAATTCCCTCCCCCGGGAGGGTAGGGAGGGGTTAATGAATATTCGGGTGACCGCTAACCCCTTCCTCCTCCTTCCCCAAGGAGGGAATCGCACAAGCCATCGCTGCTTGACAGGCCTAATCAACCAATCACTAACCTCTAATCACCTTATTTAGCCTTTTCCTTCTCTATGTAACTTTTAGGGTCAAGCGCCTTTGGCGACCAGCCTTCAAAAAACTCCATCACTTTGGCTTTGCTGTGGCCTTTGCCTTCTTCCAGGTAACCCGAGTTTTGCGTATGCAGGCGGGTGCCTTTACCATCAAGCACAACAAACACCGGGAAACCGAAACGCTGCGGGTAGCCTAAGTCGGCCAGTACTTTTTCGTTTTTGTTCTCCGGGCTCCAGTTTACGTGCAACACCACAAAATTATCGTTCATGTATTTGTTAAGTTCGGCATCTTTGGTTACCAGGTCATTAAACCTTAAGCACCATATACACCAGTTGCCGCCAATTTGCAGCAGTACATTTTTATGTTGTGCCTGCGCGGTTTTAACAGCCGCTGCAATTTCAGCCTTGGCATCAGCAGCGGGGTTGTAAATTTTGGGTGTTTCTTTTTTTGTGGTGTCCATTGGCCTAATGGTTATAGTCGGTGGTTTTGGCAGGTTAGGCTTTTGTTGCGCATTTGCCGAAAAAGCTAACGCGGCTATTGCAGCTATAAATAATATTTTCTTCATGCTAAGTTGATTTTTTTTAAATATATAAATAGTATGAGTAAACAGCTGTAACAAAGGTGTAATATTTAGATATGCAAAAGCCCCCGTATTTACGGAGGCTTTTAAATTTTATATTTCATCAGGTGTATTTACCCTATAGGTTATTGTTTCTTTATCGGGCTTGGTAGAGTAATAGGGTATATTGTTAAGATTATCCGTACCAGTTGTGGTCTTTATCCTGTCCCGCAATAAACGGCGCCGGCGTTTTTTTAAACGGTAACGTTCTGTCCAGTGGTCAAACGTGCCTGTAACAGCTAAAATACCGCCTATTACAAATACCACCATCATAAAAATAACAAATAGGTGAAGTAAATTTTCAAGTAGGTGTCTCATATATTAATCAAATAGTTCAACCTTTATAATGCAATAGCCGTGCCTTAACCCATTAATTTTGAATACGAAAGTGTAATAAGAAGGGCTTTTGTTAGGTAGGAGACCTATTTTAAATAAACTCTTTTAAAAGGAGTTTAGTATATCCGCAGAAACCAATTGTGTACACAATACACCACAAAAAAGCGTGGTTGTAAAGGGGTATTATATTTATCGCTTAAGGCAGTAACATGCTAAACAGAGGTATTAAAACCGCTTCAAATACTTTGCATCCACCAGCTCACCATAAGGAATTTCGGCCGTTGTACCCAAACTAAACCACGGCGATCCATTTTGTAATACCTGTATGTTTTGGGCAGGCATAAAGCTTTGGGCAAGTAAAAACTGTTTTTTATGAGCGGCGTTCTCTGCTACAGCCATCACTATAAAACAATGGCCCGGCGAACCGCCCTTTATAAATACATCGCCTGCTTTAATATCGGCAGGGTTGGTAACGGGCTGTAATTCTTTTTGCAGAGATAAGGTGCCAGCGTAGGAGAATACCAGGGTCATGTATCGTAAAAAATTGGGGTACGAGTAATCCTTCTTTCCCTTTAACACCCAGTGTCCGTCAGCGTAGCGGTATCCATCGGCATAGTGAATATAATCGCATTTAAAACCGCTGGTAAAATTAAAGGCAATGGCTTTGTAGTTTTTTTGCTGATACAGGTATTCGGCATGCAGGCGTATCACGGCATCGGCACATTGTTGCAGGTCCTGGCTGCCAATGCTCATATCAATAACCGCGGCGGTGTATGGGTCGGTACGGGCAATACTGCCGGTATAGGTTTTGGTACGGGTACCTGCGGGCAGCAATTGCAGGCCTTGCAGGTAAGCCCCGAAGCTGCTGGGAGCAACGGCAACATGTTTATACCCGGCCGATGGCTTAAAGCGACTGATAACGTTATCTGCCGGGGTAAAAGAAACCAGCGATAGCAACAGGATAAAGGTTAAAAGCTTTTTCATTTGCTGATACTAACGTTTTTAAGTTTCTGAAAAGGATTCACCGGCTTCGGGATGCCGTTATCAACATTAAACTCCGAAAAATGTAAATGCGTAGGCGAGCGCTTTTTGTAAGCGTTAAAACCGGTACGGCCAACCTCGGCAATTTTTTGGCCTTGCGTTACCCTATCGCCGGGTTTTACAAATATGGCGCGGTTGTGGGCGTAGTAAGTTAACCCCCGGTAATCGTTATATATCCAGATGTACTTGCCACCGCGCAGTGTGCTGGTAGGGTCCCAGGTGTCGCTGCAGGCAATAACATAGCCATCGCTTACCGTTAAAACATCAACCGGTTTATGGGTTTTATCATCAAGGCCATCCTGGTTTTTATCATTTATAAAAATATCCTGCGCGGGGTGGGCGGTGTGTTTGTTGCCATCAAGGTAATTGTAACCTTTGTCTGAATAGCCATTGCCGTTTGTGCCGCCAACAGCATGGTAGTTATATCCTCTTAACGGGAACACCCATTTGTCTGAAGCTCCGGGCATATCTCTTACCTGCTTGTTTAGCTGCGTAATAAGCGTTTTAAATTGGTTGGCGGCTTCAGGTCTTTTTATAGTGCCGTTTAATACAGCGGTATTCAACTCGTTTATTTTTATACAGATAGCCCGTGCATCCTGCGCAAAAGCAGGGTGCATAAAAAACAGAGCGATAACCAAAACAAGCAACTTTTTCATAACGGGTTCAATTTATGAAAAAGCAATTGGCCGCACAAGGGTGTGCCGGCTATACTTGTTTTTCCTCAGCCAACGGTGCCGGTATTTATTATTTTTATAATAAATTATAAAAGCTGCACAAAACTGTATACTTTTAAGTGTGAATTATACATTTATTATTTATGAGAAAACTTTTCCTTTTAATGCTGATCTGTTTTCGGTTTAGTGCTTTTGCGCAAAGCAATGGCAGCATTACTATAACCGGGGTGTCTGACCATGTTATCAACAAACATATTTACGGGCAGTTTGCCGAGCATTTGGGCCGTGGTATATACGATGGTTTTTGGGTAGATAAAAACCTGCCTGTTAAAAAGCAAGACCGCATAAGGCTTGATGTTGTAGAGGCGTTAAAAAAAATAAAGATCCCTAACCTGCGGTGGCCCGGTGGCTGTTTTGCCGATGAGTACCATTGGCGCGATGGTATTGGCCCGCGTTTGCAAAGGCCTAAAATGGTTAATACCAACTGGGGCGGCATCACCGAGGATAACAGCTTTGGTACCCACGAGTTTTTAGCGCTTTGCAAGCTATTGAATACCGAGCCTTACATTGCGGGTAACGTAGGCAGCGGCACGGTAGAAGAGATGTCTAAATGGATAGAGTACCTAAACTCTAACAGTACCAGCACGGTGGCTAATATGCGGAAGCAGAATGGGCATCCCGAGCCATACAAAGTAACATTTTGGGGCGTGGGTAACGAAAGCTGGGGCTGCGGCGGCGAGATGACCCCCGATTATTATGTAAACCAGTTTAAGCGCTACGCATCCTTTGCTAAAAATTACCCCGGTGCAAACTTGAAGAAAATTGCCAGCGGCGCCAATTCCGATGATTATAACTGGACAGAGGTATGCATGAAAAACATCCCCAATAGTATGATGTGGGGCTTATCTATGCACTATTATACCATCCCTACCGGTAACTGGAACAAAAAAGGCTCTGCAACCAGTTTCGACGAAAAGGAATACTTTAATACCATGGTTAACTGCTTTAAGATGGAAGAGCTGGTTGCCAAACATTCGGCCATTATGGATAAATACGACCCTGCAAAAAAGGTGGCCTTAGCGGTTGACGAGTGGGGGATATGGACCGACCCGGAGCCCGGTACAAACCCCGGCTTTTTATACCAGCAAAACAGCCTGCGCGATGCGTTGATAGCAGCAAGCACCTTAAATATTTTTAATAACCACAGCGACCGTGTACGGATGGCCGAGCTCGCGCAAACCGTAAATGTATTGCAGGCTTTAATACTTACCGAAAAAACAAAAATGATATTAACGCCAACCTACCATGTATTTGATATGTACAAGGTACACCAGGATGCTAAATATCTAAACATAACGCTTAACTCGCCAAATTATGAGGTGGATGGCAAGAGTTTAAAGGCTGTGAACGTTTCTGCTTCGCAGGATGCGGCGGGCAAGATCCACCTGTCGTTGGTAAATATTGATATGAATAAAACGGTAACCATTAGCACGGAATTAAAGGGCCTGCAATGGAAAACAGTTACCGGGCAAATACTTACATCAGCTAATATTACCGATGTAAACACTTTTAGCCAGCCTTTAAAAATTACACTGCGTAATTTTACCGGTGCCAAACAAGAAAATGGTAAGCTGGTGGTTACCCTGCCGGCAAAATCAGTTGTTACGCTTGAGCTGAACTGATCAGCTTTTTTTAGTGTTCTTGTTCATTCGCTGCTCGGCTTTTTTAACCTCGTCTTTTTCGCTGAGCGGCATTTGGGTTTCCAGATCTTTGTTTGCGGGCGGTGTTGATTTTGTTGCAGATTTTTTTGAAGCGGCCGCCCTGTTTTGTGAAGTTGTCATGATGTGTGTTACCTCCTGTTTATACAACCTGTGGCGGTATAAAAGGTTTAAGAATAATGGAGTTTTAAACGCGTTTAAACATCAATTTAACCGGAGAAAAGTTTGAAAGAGTGCGGTTGCAGTTGCTTAACGCTTTAGTCGCTGCAATTCGGTTTTTATTTCTATAAGCTGCTGTTGGGCCTGCCTGTTTTCCAGGTAAAAATAAATAGCAAACCCAAGGAATATTTTACCTAAAATAAATACCGCTGCAAATACCCATTTCCATGCCTTATGCACTTTCATGTGGTTGCTTTCGGCTTCCACCTCAATGTATTGCGGCCCGTTATCGGGTTTGGTGAAGTCTTTATGGTTACTATCCTGGCGTTCGGTAAACTGTTCGGAAGCGCTGGTTTGGCGCAGTATTATTTCATCAATAGTGTCAGATATCCTATCCCAGGTATGCTCAGGAGGGACTATGGCCATTTGCTGTGCAATAAGCTCCATATCTTTTTCAAGCTCTTGTAAAGCAATGTTTACCTCAGGATAGTTAGCTTTCATGTATAGCAGTTCCTTTACCTCCTGTTCGGATGCAGAACCTGTTACATAGGCTTCTAATATGCCGCTATTGATGTACTGCTGTATCATTACGGTTTTTCCTGATAATAGTAAACGATTCTCTTAGTAATTGCCTTATGGTGTCTTCGGGTTTGTTTAATTCGGCGGCAAGTTTAACAATAGTTTTGCCATGATAATGCACCCCGCAAAAAACAAGTTGTTGTTCTGGGGCCATCAAATCAATAAACTTGTTGGCAGTTATAGCTTTTTTGGTTGCGATCTCGGCCTGGTCGGCACAATCCTCAACCGTAGTAATGAACGACGAAAGTTTTTTACGGGCTATTTGCTGTAAACGCAAAAAAGTGTTTACACCGGTTGCCATCATATCTTTAATATCTGTTGCTTTTAAATCGTTAAAAAGCTCAATAAGGTATTGCTCGGCAATGGCTTGCTCCTTAACAACCTCTTGTATATAACCCAATAGCATAGCACCATAGTTGGTATATAAACTATGTTTATTTTGCTTTATTGCAGGTAATGAAGCGTCAGTATATGTTAACTGTTGTTTCAAGTTTAAATCAAATGTATTTAAGGGCTATCAAAAGTATTTATAATTGTTTATTTCGGCATCTAAATCTAATCAAAAAAATAATATTCAGTTAATAAAATTTCTTTGTTTGATTGTACTTGTTTGAGTGTTAATAAACTTAAGGCTTTTATTGTGTTAATAAAAGTTAAATGTTGCCGCCAACTGCCGAAAACCCGGCAGGTTTAAATAATTTTAAGCCATGGCGCGTTACCTGCTTCTTATCATCTTATTCTTTTCATCAGCCGCTTTTGCCCAGGCACCTTTTAACGGGCGGGTACTTGAACTGAAAACCCGGATAGGCCTTGCAGGCATAAGGGTAGAGAACCTCAACAGCAAAAAGGCAACCGTTACCAATAACACGGGTAACTTTTCTATCCCCGCTAAAAACGGCGACCTGCTAACCTTTAAAGGGTTTGCATACAGTGTTGATACGCTGCTGGTAACCGAGCCATGGGTCAAAGAGATTTTTTTAGAGCCTTTAAATAATGAGCTGCAACCGGTAAATATTACCACTACCGAAACCAAGAACCTGAATACTTATTACGATCCGCTGTATCATGGGCAACCGGTCGTTTATGCCCGAGATAAGAAGGGGTATCTAACGGGCGGCATTATATGGCGTATTTGGTATTGGAAAAAGGATGCGAAGAAAAAAGCAAAACTTGAAGCTAAGCAACGCGAGTTTGATATCATGTACAATATATCGCTGGTGTTTACGCCAAAAACTATTGGTAAGTATGTGCCATTAACCGGCACGGAGCTTGATCTGTTTATAACCCTGTACACACCCACGCCGGCTGTTTACACCGCAAACGATTTTAATCTGGTGAATTATTTAAACGAATGCTACAAAAAATACGAGGAGCTCCCAAACGAAAAAAGAGTACCGACAAAGCTGAAAGAGTAGTTTTTATTTAACTAAACTAACGCCACTGCTATAAGCAAACGCTTCACTGAATGCGCCGGTAAGGTGTTTGGTAGCATCGGGTAGTTTATCGGCATGTTTGCGCAGGTAAAAACTGGCTACACTGGTTGCCAATGCCGCGGCCGCACCTATTACCATTCCCTGCAGCATACTTTGTTTGCTTTTTCTGAAAATTATAGCACCTACCAAAGCACCTGATGCAATGTTGGCGGCAAGGTCAGCCAATACTAAAGTATCGGCACTATGGTTTGCCCTTGCATGCTCGTTTTCGTTGGCACGGAATAGCTGGGTAGCTATACTAGTAACCGGCGAGCGCAAAAACATCATCCCCGGGAACGATAAGGCGGGGTAAAACCCGGTGTTCATATGCCGTGCAATGGCAGGTGCAGCGCTTGCACGTACCCCGGCTATTGCACCTAATCCTAAAGTTTGCCAAATGGGTGTCCTGTAATTGCGCATATTATTTCCTGTTGATGTATATAAGCAACAGGGGAGCGGGTGGATGGTTTGGATTTAACCGGGATTAAGGGGATTTTTAGGATGACCCTTTGCTCGCGCAAGATTAGCGGAGCGTATCTTGTGTGGTGCACAATGCAAGCTTTCAGCTTGCGTAGCTGAAAGCTGACCAGATGCCATGACACGAGCTGAAAGCTCGCGCCAGCAATAGAGACAAGACACAAAAAAAGCGATGATCAACATCACTTTTTAAATTCTTTACATCGCTTTTTTGATACTATCCTGTTTGGCTTTTTCCTTTTTCTTAAAAAAGCCTTTTAGTAAAAAGCTGTGCTGAACAGCTTCCAGGTCGTCGTTTAGTTTAATTGAGCTTTGTTGCAGGTAATCTAATGTGCTTTGCACTTTTACGGCCGCTTTTGGGTCGTTTAAAAGCACACCAAGGGCGTTATCGGTCGTGTTAAGTTTGTTGCTGGCCTTGTTCAGATTGTCGGTTAATATAGTGGCGTTATCAGCAGCCTCTTTTAAACGGCCAACCGATGCACGGATACGGTTAAAGGTAACGGTATCGGTAAGCAGGTTATCGGCAAAACCACCTTTGGTGTTCATTTTATTGCTGAAACTGTTTAAGCTTACAGCCATTTGCGCGGCGCTTTGTGTAGCGGCCTGCAGGTTACGCATGGTTTGTTTTAACTGCAAGCCCATGCTGCTATCGGCCAGTAATGTACCTACAGTACCTTTACCTGCCAGTATCTGTTTGCTTAACTGTTTAAAATCGGTGGTGATGGCCAGCAGGTTCTGGTTATTCTGCTGCAGGGTTTTCATTACATCATCGGTTGATAATAGTTTCTCTGATTGTAAAACATCACCATCCTGTACAATAGGTGCCTGCGGCGAACCGCCATCAATCACAATGATCTTGTTACCTATCAAACCGTCGCTGCTGATGCGTACACCCGCGTTGCGGTGAATGTATTGCTGTGTGCTGGCGTCAATGCTCATTACCACATCAACCTGGCCGGGGCCGGTAAAAGTTAAGTTTTTGATGGTGCCTACCTTTACACCAGAGAACCACACGTTGTTCCCTTTTTTCAAGCCCGATACATCGTTAAATACCGAACTTATGTGTATGCTTTTTACAAAGCTTTTTTGCTGGCCGCCAAGGGTAAGCACGCCTATTACAAACACGGCCACGCCGAGCAGTACAAACACGCCTACAATTATTGAATTTCTATTTTCTGATGCATCCATATAATGGGGTACTAATATCTATTGTATAAAATTATAATCGTAAAAAGGTTTAACGCGCGGGTCGGTGGTAGCAAATACCTCATCAAAAGTGCCCACCCGCTGAAACTGCCCGTCTAAAAGCATGGCTATACGGTCGCCGGTCATTTTGGCACAGGTTAAATCGTGCGTTATAATGATAGACGAGGTATGGTAACGTTGCTGCACCTCGTTTATCAGGTCGTTTATTTCGATACAGGTAATGGGGTCGAGCCCTGCGGTTGGCTCATCATAAAGCATAATTTCGGGGTTCAGTATCAGCGTACGGGCAATACCAATACGCTTGCGCTGCCCGCCCGAAAGCTCTGACGGCATTTGGTTAATGGTTTGCGAAAGGCCAACAGCTTCCAGTACCTCTTCCACATTTTTATTGATTTCGTCCCGGGTAATGCCCTTGCGGTTGCGCACCAGCGGGAACTCTAGGTTCTTTCGCACGGTCATGCTATCATAAAGGGCGCTGTTCTGAAAAGAAAAGCCTATGCGGATGCGCAGGTCTTCCAGTGCGCGCTGGCTAATATGGGTAACATCATTTCCCAAAACCTCTATAGTGCCTGCATCGGTGGTTAATAAACCTGATATCAGTTTAATTAATACAGATTTACCCGTACCCGACCGACCAAGCACCACCAGGTTCTCACCCTGGTAAAGGTCAAGGTCAATACCACGCAATACATCATAATCGGCAAAAGATTTTTCAACCCCGCGGATCTTGATAACGGTGTTATTTTTATCGATATGTGCCTTTTGCTTTTCCATTTTATATTAGCGGAACCATCCGGCTATCTGTACAATTAAAACTTCTTCAATAAATACCAAAAACATAGCTGTTACAACCGCGCCGTTCGCAGCTTTACCCACACCCTCGGTGCCTTTGGTAGAGTTATAACCCTGGTAGCAGCCTACAATGCCAATGGTAAAGCCAAATACAATGGCTTTGCTAAGCGATGCCCAAAAATCAATAAAGGTTAAAGGCTCAAATGCCTGCTCCATAAATACGCTGTAGCTGGTGCCTTCGTTTTGGCTTACGTTCAAATAGCCGCCTATTAAAGCGATAAAAGCAGTATAGGTGGCCAATAAAGGTATGGTGATGGTTGTTGCGATAACACGCGTACAAACCAAAAATTTAAAAGGTTTTGTGCCCGATACTTCCATGGCATCTATCTGCTCGGTAACACGCATGGAGCCAAGCTCGGCGCCAATGCTTGAGCCTACCTTACCCGCGGCAATAAGCGCGGTAACCAGCGGCGCAAGGGCCTTCATGATAGCGATAGAAACCAACGACGGCAGCCACGATGTAGCGCCAAAATCGGTAAGGGAAGGGCGGCTTTGCTTAGTGAAAATAACACCTACAATAAAGCCTGTCAGCGTTATTAACGTAAACGAACGTACGCCCGTTTCATAGCATTGGCGTACTATCTCTTTAAACTCGTAAGGAGGCAAAAATACTTCCTTAAAAAAACGCAATACAAAGGCATAAACCCTGTACAGCATCAAAAAGAAATCCGCCACTTTATTTCGCGCTTTTTTTATACGCGATGGGGCAGGGTTGGTGGTATTATTTACGCTATCCATTAATGTGGCAAAGGTATAACTTAACAAAGATATAGATAAACAGATTGACCAAATTGTTTTAAAAGTTAATCAGTAAAATGTAATAATTGCTTAAAACAGGCGGTAACTTTTTAAAGCATAAGCTGTGAAACTTAAATATAATGCCAATGTGAAATAAAAGTATCATGCCGGCAATATCTGTATTAACGTAATATCCTCAAAAATAGATTGATTAATAAATTCGCGTGGTTAAGTAACCATTGAGAAATGTAAAAATAGTATTATACCTTACTTTTTAATTTGGTTATGTTTGATACACCAATTATAATTACAAGACTAATTTGATACCGGCTTATTCTTTTACAAGAAAAGCTATAAGTAAATTCATGAGGGCGAAGGGAAAAATAGCTTATAAGGCATTTATATATGCATTTTTTGTACTGTTTACAGCGGCTATAGCTTCGGCGCAAAATAACGAGTTTCAATTTTCACGCCTGGATATCTCTAACGGCTTATCGCACAACCAGGTAAATACTATGCTGAAGGATAGCAAGGGTTTTATGTGGTTCGGTACACTATCCGGGCTCAATAAGTACGACGGGTACAAATTTAAAGTGTATAAACACATTGAGGGCGATACTACCAGCCTTAACGATGATTTTATAGTAAGCATTGCCGAAGGACCCGAAAACAAGCTATGGATTGAAACCCGCAATGGCTATAATATTTATGACCCCGCCACCGAGCGTTTTAGTCATGATGTAGGGCGCTACCTTAAAAAAATCAATATTCCGGGTAAAGGGTTGTCTGCTGTTAAAAAAGATAAGTTTGGTAATTTCTGGTTCCTGAATGTAAGTTCGGGTATTTATAAGTACCATGCATCAACCAAAACAACTACTCACATTAGTAATCAGCCGGGCTCTGCTACATCCATTTATAGCAATACCGTTGCCGATATTACGTCAGACTCAAAAGGAAATATCTGGCTGGTATACAACAAGGGCATGTTAGAGTGTATTGACCCTAAAACCTACCGGGTTAATTACCGCAAACAGCTAAGCCCCTTACCCTGGGGTTTAAATACCGGCTACCGCGTTTTTATTGACAGGCAGGACGATGTATGGGCTTTTGTGCCTACCTACTCATCGGGCGTGTATTACATCAATTCAACCCAAACCGTTGTTAAACATATTGATAAAGGCAGCGGCGGCGATGGCCTAAACACCAATGTGGTATCAAACCTGATACAGGATGACAAAGACCGCATATGGATAGCAACCGACCATGGCGGCGTAAACCTGCTTAACAAGCAGGACTTTAAAATAAAGTACATCACCAACCGCGAGGATGACAGCAAAACCATCGGCCAAAACAGCATAATTATGCTGTATAAGGATGATACCGGCATTATTTGGGTGGGTACCTACAAACGCGGCCTAAGCTATTACCACGAAAGCATTATCAAATTCCCGCTGTACACGCATCACCTTTCGGACCCGGGAAGCCTGAGCTTTAGTGATGTAAATAAGTTTATTGAAGATAAGCATGGTAACCTGTGGCTGGGTACTAATGGCGGCGGCCTGGTTTATTTTAACCGCAAGGATGGCAGCTTTAAAAAATACCTGCACGATGCCAACAACCCCAACAGCCTTACCAATAACGTAATTGTAACTATGTTTCTCGACCACGAGCAGAAGCTTTGGTTAGGCACTTACTTTGGCGGGCTGGATTGCTTTGACGGCAAAACGTTTAAGCATTACCGGCATAACGATGCCATCCCGGGCAGCTTGTCTGAAGACAGGGTGTGGTCTATAATTGAGGACTCTGATAACAACCTTTGGGTGGGTACGCTTGCAGGCGGCTTAAACCTGCTCGACCGTAAAACAGATACCTTTAAACATTATAAACTAAAACTTGGCGACCAGCAGGGGCTTTACTCCAACTATATATCGGCACTGATGGAGGACAGGCATAAAAACCTGTGGATAGTTACCTCATTTGGAGTTGATGTACTGAACAGAAAAACAGGCCGCTTTAGCCATTATATACATAATGAGAAGAACCCCAACAGCCTGGTAAATAATAATACCAACAGTATATTGGAGGATAGCAGCGGGCTGATATGGATAAGCACCCGCGAGGGGCTGAGCGTTCTCGACCCCGCAAAAAACAAGTTCACCAATATTACGCGTGCCGATGGTTTGCCGGATAATACGGTGATAGAGATGCGCGAGGATGATAACCATAATATTTGGGCAAGTACACCAAACGGCCTTTCTAATATTATAGTGACCCGTGGGGCTGATAAGATAGGGTTCCGTTTTGTGAACTATAACGAGCGTGATGGCCTGCAAGGCAGGGAATTTACCATGAACGCGGCCTACAAAACCCGCAGCGGCGAACTGATATTTGGCGGTGGCAATGGCTTTAATATTTTTAAGCCGGCTAACTTGCGCACCAGTAAAAATAGCCCCGCGTTGGTTTTTACCGATTTCCAGGTGTTTAACAAAAGTATTACCGTGGGCGAAAAGCTTTATGGCAAGGTGATATTACCAAAGGCCATTACGCAAACCAACTCGGTTGAGTTGAACCACAACGAGAATGTTTTTGGGATAGAATTTGCCGCCTTGAATTATTTTGATGCCGATAAGGTGAAGTTTGAATACATGATGCAGGGCTTTGATAAAACCTGGATCCCGGCCGATAACCTTACCCGCAAAGTGGTATACACCAACCTTGATGCCGGCGATTATACTTTTAAAGTACGTGCATCAAACCCCGGTTATTGGAACAGCAAGGAGATCTTACTGCATGTAACTATTCTGCCCCCCTGGTGGAAAACCACTTTTGCCTACATATTGTATGCATTGGTATTTGTGGGGGCCTTGTTTTACCTGCGCCACAGGGGTATCCAAAAGATTCGCGCGCAATTTTTGCTGGAGAAGGAACGCGAAGAAACCCACCGCCTGCACGAGCTTGACCTGATGAAGATAAAGTTCTTTACCAACGTAAGTCACGAGTTCCGCACGCCGCTATCGCTTATTATGGCCCCGGTAGATAAGATAATTAAACAAACACAGGAGCCCGAAATACAAAAGCAGTTGTTGCTGGTTAACCGCAACGCCAAAAGGCTGCTAAACCTGGTAAACCAATTGCTGGATTTTAGGAAGATGGAGCACCAGGAGCTTAAGCTGCATAATCACCCGGGGGATATTATTGGGTTTATTCGCGACCTGTCATACTCGTTTACAGATGTGGCCGAGCAAAAAGGCATCGACTTTATATTTGATGCCGAATTGGATGAATTTAAAACCAGTTTTGATCAGGATAAGATTGAGCGTATCATTTTTAACCTGCTATCCAACGCTTATAAATTTACCCAAACAGGCGGGCACGTAAGTGTGCTGCTCTATTTTAAAGATGGCATCGACCCGCAGCACCGCCAGTTAGAAATTAAGGTGATGGATACGGGCATCGGCATCCAAAAGGATAAGCTTGATAAGATCTTTGAACCGTTCTTCCAGAACGATATCCCCGGCTCAATGCTAAACCAGGGCAGCGGGATAGGCCTGTCTATCACCAAAGAATTTGTGCGCCTGCATGGCGGCGAAATAACGGTGGAGAGCGAATTTAACCAGGGTAGTTGCTTTACGGTATTATTGCCGTTGCAGCAAGCGGATATGCAATTGTTTACCGACACCCCTTTACTTTTAGAGCATGCCGAAGATGTGGTGTTTGATTTGAATACCAACCGCTCTGCACAGATCAGGGAAACCCGCGATGGCAAAAAGCCAACCGTATTATTGGTGGAGGATAATGAAGACTTCCGTTTTTATATTAAGGATAACTTAAAAGATTCGTTTAATATTATTGAGGCCGAGAACGGCAAAAAAGGCTGGCAAAAGGCCTTGGCGCAGCACCCCAACCTGGTAGTAAGTGATATTGCCATGCCCGAAATGAACGGGATTGAGCTTTGCCAGAAAATAAAGAACGATACCCGCACATCACATATCCCGGTGATATTGCTTACAGCCATGGCCGGCGAGGAGCAGCAACTTAAAGGCCTGGGCACCGGTGCCAGCGATTACATGACCAAGCCTTTCAATTTCGAGATCCTGCTATCAAAAATAAAGAACATACTGAGCCAGCAGGAATACATGCGCAAAACCTACCAGAAGCAGGTAGAGGCCAAGCCAACCGAACTGCATGTAGATTCACCGGATGAGGTATTTATTAAAAAAGTATTGGTACTGATAGATAACAATATCTCAAACCCCAACTTTTCGGTAGAGGAACTAAGCAGCGATATGTGTGTGAGCCGCTACACCCTGTATAAAAAAATACTGCAGATGACCGGCAAAACCCCTAACGAACTGGTGCGCCAGATGCGCCTGAAACGCGCCGCACAACTGCTGGAAACCGGCCATCTAACCATTTCGCAGATCTGCCATAAGGTAGGGTTTAAGAGCCAGAAATACTTTGTGCGCACCTTTAAGGCCGAGTTTAATACCATCCCGTCGCGCTATGTGGAGCTTAGTGAGTAGAGGGTGGTTGAGTGGTGAGTAGTTGATTGCTTAATGTTGTTCCGTACTTATGGCACCGAGATTTTATCTGTTTTTACCGGCCTGTTGCTCCTGTGGAGCAATTTTCAAAATTTGTATTTAAGCCATCAATCTATTCCATTAAATTTACTGCCCTGGCTTTAGCCAACGGATGACAGATTGCACCCAATGGCTTTAACCCAATATCCACATTTAAATAATTGTTTTATAACCCCATCGGGGTTAAAGGTTGGTAGAACAAAACCATCCCGAAATTCTGCGTGCCGTAGGTACGCTACCTTTGTATGTAGTCAATCTTCGCCTCTCGGCGTCTTTGCGTAAAAATAATCTATCCACAACTAACAGCTATGCAAAATTTAACACCCACAGGCTTTAGCTTATAATACTATTTAAGCACTTTATAAAGTACCTGTATCTTAATTACGGGTGCACATTTGTAACTAAATAGCCAAAAATCGTTCGTTTTGATTATTAAATATCTAATAATCAGATTTTTATTACAGGTTGACATTTGTGCCCCTATTTATCCACAACAGAGCTTTTAATAGCATATAATTTTAACCCATGAATAATCAATAACGCACCGGCAATAATTACCGGGTGCTGATTATATAAACCAATTAACCATTTTTTTAAAGTTATTAAGCAATGCAGGGTAAGTAATTACACCTGGTACATGGGGATGCCGATGCACAATTGATGCGTTTGCCGGCTGGCTTTTGTAAACAAGTACACCAATTAAAATCAAATATAAATCAACCAAAAACTAACAAATCATTATGGGAAAAATTCTACGAACAGCATTGCTGTTTGCTTCCTTCTTTATTTGTGCCGCAGCTATGGCGCAAACAGGCGGCACAGTGATCAGGGGAACAGTTAAAGATAATACCGGCGCATTACCCGGTGTTACTGTATCTGTAAAAGATGGTACAGGCGTTGCCGTAACCGATGTAAATGGTAAGTATACTATTACCGTATCAGCAACAGCCAAAGTACTTGTGTTTAAATTTATCGGACTGGAGACCAGCGAGGTTGCTATAGATGGCCGTACCGTGGTTGATGCAACATTGAAGGCCTCAAACACTTCGCTAAACGAGGTGGTGGTAATTGGTTACGGCAGCATCCGCCGTGCCGATATTACCTCATCCATTTCATCAGTTAGCGAGAAGGATATCAGAAACTTACCTGTTGCCGGTGTTGACCAGGCTATACAGGGTAAAGTTGCTGGTGTTACGGTAATGAACAACTCGGGCCAGCCGGGTGCGGGCGTTTCGGTACGTGTGCGTGGTATAACCAGCGCAACCGGTTCAAATGAGCCATTGTATGTAATAGATGGTGTGCAGTTTGGCGCCGAAGGCAACGTAAGCTTAAACCAGGATTTTCTGGGTGGGGGCTCGGGGCAAACAGGCCAAAGCGTTTTGGCTACCTTAAGCCCGTCTGATATTGAGTCTATCGACATCCTGAAAGATGCATCGGCACAGGCTATTTACGGTTCGCGCGGTGCAAACGGTGTGGTTATCATCAATACCAAACGCGGTAAAGTGGGTACAAGTAAATTCAATTACGATGCTTATGTGGGTTTCTCAGAGATCCCTAAAAAACTAAAAGTGATGGACCTGCGCCAGTACGCGCAATACCGTAACTCGTTAGTGAACGAAGTGCGTGCAGTACCGGGTAGCGGTTTAGATAGCACGCTCGAATTCCGTGATCCATCTGTATTGGGCCATGGCACCGATTGGCAGGACGAGATCTACCAGCGTGGTGTGGTAACCAGCCACCAGATCTCGGTATCCGGCGGTACAGAAAAAACGCAATTTTACTTTAGCGGCGGTTATTTAAACCAAACCGGTACATTGATAAAAACCGGATTCGACAGGTATACTATCAGGGCCAGTGTTGATCATCAGGTGAATAACTGGTTAAAAATGGGGTTCACCACTAACATGTCAAAAAGCAAACAGCAAATAGGCTTAAGCGATGGTTTTGACGCGGTAACCAGTACGGTGTTATACAATACACCGGTATCGCCTGTGCGCGATATCTATGGTAACTATATTACCAATGCCAATGTTGGCGGTTACCAGATAAACCTTACCAATAACCCGGTTACCTTAGCGCAAAACCGTGATGTACGTACGGGTAATACCAAAGCATTGGGCGCATTATATGCCGAGGTGAAAATTATAAAAGGCCTTACTTTACGTAACGAAGCCAACTACAACTTTAATTTAGAAAGCGACCGCGCGTTCCAGCCGTTTTTAGAGAACAGCGTTACCGGCGATGTAATATTATCGCCAAGCCGCATCCGCGAGCAGCGCAACCAAAGCCTTTACTGGGATGTAAAAAATTTCCTGAATTTTGATCGTTCATTTGGTAAACATAGCCTCAGCGCTACCCTGGGCCACGAGGTTCAACGATCGGATTATGATTACATCAACGCAAACCGTAACGGTTTGGTAGCTAACCTGCCGTCGCTAAACGCAGGGTTGGCGGATCTGACCCAGGGCATTGGCGCAGGTGCCGGTACCTGGAGCATGGAATCGTACTTTGCACGTGCGGGCTATACCTTCAATAACAGGTATGCTATTTCAGGTACTGTTCGTCGTGATGGTTCATCAAGCTTTGGCCCGGGCAAACGGTGGGGAACATTCCCTGCGGTTTCTGCATCGTGGACAGTGACTAACGAAGATTTTATGAAGGACATGAAAAATCTGAGCTATTTAAAATTCCGCTTAGGTTATGGCGAGGTGGGTAACCAAAATACCAGCTCTAATGCTTTCGTATCCAATATACAGTTATTTGGTACCGCGCCTTTTGGCCCGGGTAGCTTACCATACAACGTTGCCAACCCTGATCTGGGCTGGGAATCTGTTAAAACCTACAACGCGGGTATTGACTTAACCACGCTGAACAGCAAAGCCGAAGTAACTATTGATGTGTACAAAAAAACTACAACCAATATGCTTTTGGCCAGTCAGTTGCCTTCATTCTCGGGTTTGGGCACGGCGTATAATGATATACAATCGCCAATAACCAATGCCGGCGAAATGACCAACACCGGTATCGATATTGGTATCACCACCTACAACGTAAGCAATAAAGATTTTAGCTGGAAAACCAACGTTGTGTTTAGCCATTACAAAAACAAACTGGTAAGGTTAAACAACCCAACCGCTACATTAAAGGGTATTTTTAACGAGTACGGCACCAGTAACCTGATATCATTAACCGCACCGGGCAGCCCAATTGGCAGCTACTACGGTTTTGTTACCGATGGTTTGTTCCGCACGCAGGAAGATCTGGCTAACGGCCCTATCCCAACAGGTTTAACTGTTGCGCCGGGTTCATTATGGCTGGGCGATATCCGCTATAAAGATTTGGATGGTAACGGAATTATTGATGATAAGGATGCGCGTGTAATTGGCGACCCTAACCCTAAATTCACTTACGGTTTTACCAACACGTTCAATTACAAAGGTATCGATCTGTCAATATTCCTATATGGAAGCTACGGCGGCCAAATATTTAACTATACCCGCAGGCAAACCGAAGCAATGTCTAACTCAAATAATAACCAGTTGGTTACTGTTTTGAACAGGTACACAGAAGCAAACACGGGCTCAAACATGCCAAGGTACAACCAGTGGACAAATAACAACACCAGGATATCTGACAGGTACATCGAGAGTGGTTCATACCTGCGTATCCAGAATGTTGCCCTGGGTTACAACCTGCCAAAAAGCATCATGAGTAGGCTTAAAATAGCATCGGTAAGGGTTTACGCATCAGTACAAAATCTATACACCTTTACCAAATACTCGGGCTACGACCCTGAGTTAGGTGCTATTAACAGCCAGGTAGGTTTCATGAATGTGGATAACGGTCACTATCCAATACCTCGCACATTCACGTTTGGTACCAATATTCAGTTTTAATCGAAAAAAATAAGCAAAATGAAAAGAAATATAATATTCCTGATAGGTGCGTTGGTTTGCTTTAGTGTTGCATGTAAAAAGGATTTCCTTAACCATCCATCTACAACCGGGCCCACTACAGATAATTACTATAATAATGCCGAGCAGGTGAATGGCGCCACCGGTATACTGTATAATAATGTATGGGGCGATTGGTTCGATAAAGCATTCACATCAGTGGGCGATTTATTGGGCGGTACAGTTACAGGTACGCAGGGTAACGACCAATATAACTCGTTCTATAACTTTAACATTCAAAGTACCGATGGTTTGGTATCAAGCACCTGGAACTCGTGCTACAAAGCTGCAGGCCAGGCATCAGTACTGATACAAACCTTTAAAGATAAAAAAGCACTGCTTGGCGGTACCAATACCGACTTTTTGGATAAGGGTATTGCCGAAGCCAGGTTTATACGCGGCTTTGCCTACTTTTATATAGGCCGTACATTTGGTGATGCACCCATAGTTGATAACCCTTTAGACCTGACCAAACCCGGCGCATACCTGGTGCCTAAATACCACCAGAAAGATGTATTACGTTTTGCCTTAGAAGACCTGCAGGCAGCTGCCGATGGATTGCCAGAAGTAGCCGCGCAGGATGGCCGAGTAACCAAATATGCTGCTATAGGCATGATGGCTAAAGTTTATCTGTACCTAAAAGATTACACAAACGCAGCTGCAAAAGCTAAACTGGTAATTGATTATTCAAAAGGCGCAGGCAACGGTGTACTTGGTTTGAACGATGATTATAACGCTATGTTCACTTCATCTGCAGCAGCTAATGTTAAAAACAAAGAGAACTTGTTCTCATTAAGATGGCTGTCATCAATGGGATGGAACGGTGGTAACCGTTTCTCTATCTACGCTGCGCCGCAACCTTTGGTACACCCAAAACCAACAGGTGGTAACGGTTACTCGGCGGTAGTACCTTCGTTTGATATGCTAAACCCGGCAACCGGTTATGAAACTGCCGATAAACGCCGCGGGTGGTCTGTAATGCAACAGGGTTTCCATAAAGATGCCTGGGTGAATGATAACTTCCCAACCGGTTTTACTTATGATACAACTGGGCGCGCTACAGACGACCACTTTATATTTACCGGCACACGCTCAAACATCCAGAAGTATATTGTTGGCCCAAACCGCGCCGATGAACCGGTTACACCTGATGGCCATACCAGTATGCCTACTTTTATTTTACGCTACGCGGATGTATTATTGATATATGCTGAAGCAGTTTTAGGAGATGCTGGGTCTACCGCGGATGCCGGTGCGCTTGAGGCATTTAACAAAGTGCATAACAGAGCAGGTTTAACAAGTTTAACCACCCTAACCAAAAACGATATTTTACATGAACGTAAAGTAGAGTTTGCTTTTGAAGGCGATTACTGGTTTGATATTCAGCGCCAGGGGTTTGCAAAAGCACAGCAGATCATAGCGTCGCAAGAGCGGGGTACGCTGGATGGTAACGGAAGGCTTACCAGCTTTAAAGCAACCCTAAACTCAGCAGCGCAGTTGTTTTTGCCTATACCACAGGCCGAAACCGCGCAAGACCCGAAACTGCTTGAACCTGCTGTTGATTATTACAAATAAGCGATAACGTATTTAAAAATCATTATTGATCATGAAAAGTTTATATAAATTGATGATTGTGCTGTTTGCTTTTATAGCAGGTGCATCTGTCATTACCTCTTGTACAAAAGAGAACCAAAAGCCCGCTGCGGCGTCATCAAGCCCCAGGGCCGATAAAATTCAGCCTGATTCTGCCAAAGGAGGCGATGTATTAACCCTTACCGGCAGCGGCCTTGGAGAGATCCAATCTGTAGTATTTGAAAAAGGCAGTGTGCCTGCGCCATTCAACACGGTGTTTAATACCGATAACGCGCTTATTTTCCGTGTGCCGGATACGGCTAACGGAGGGAAGCAAAACATTATCATCACTAATAAAATTGGCAAACAGATAATGGTAAACTTTAACGTTATTGCGTTACCGGTAATATCAACGGTATCTAACTACAATTTTACTGCTAATACTCAAATAACCATCACCGGTAATAACCTTGCTGATGTAACCTCGGTTAAATTTAAAGGGTTTAATGATGCTATAACCATTGTATCGCAAACTAAAAAAGAGTTGGTTATAAAAATGCCCGCCAGCAGTACGGTACCAGGTGCGCCATTAGAAATAACAAACGCCACTGGGCCAATAACCACCACGCAGGTATTTGAGAACCTGGATATGGCCTACCAGATATTTACCGATAATTACGGCGCCGACGGATGGGCAAATAACTCATGGGGCCCGGCAACTATATCTACCACGGTATCAAAATCGGGTACGGCGTCTTTTGCGGCAACTTATGCAAAAGGTAACTGGTCGGCTGATGGTTTTTCCAACTGGTATCCGGGTCTGGCATCAAAACCCGAGTATAAATTCTTAAGCTTTTGGGTAAAAGGGGCTTCGCAGGATTACACCCTGTATCTTACTGCCGATAAACGTGCTAAAGGATATGGTAATAACGATGATACCACACCGCTTACCATTCCGGCCAAAGTATGGACGTATTTTAAGATCCCGATCTCGACCGCCGGTATATTTAGTACGGGCAGTACAGCAAATACCATAGGTTTCTGGATAAAAGGCCCGAACGACCAAGACGAAACGTTCTATTTTGATGATGTTATTATTGTGAACCAATAATATATTTTAACTGCCCGGCTGGTGGCCCAACACCGGCCGGGTGGTTTTAATGTAATAGTTTAAACAATTTAATTATTGATGTGTGGGTAGGATTTACTGCGATATGGGATTAATATTATATAATATGTGTTAAATTCGTATCAGTATTCACAGTCGAAAAAAAACAATAATTATTTATTATGCCAAATAACGTTATGCGTGAGATAACACCGCTTACACCAAGCGATTGCTTCACTATTTTTTCGCGTGTAAAAAACAAGTTCGATTTCCCCCTTCACTACCACGAAGAGTACGAACTGAACCTTATTATAAATGCCAATGGCGCCAAGCGCGTAGTGGGAGGGCACATAGAGGTAATTGACGATCTGGAACTGGTGCTGGTAGGCCCAAACCTTTATCATGCCTGGTTTACACACCAGTGCAAAAGCGAGGCTATAAACGAGGTGACCATACAGTTCCACAAAGATCTGTTCGACGAGAAGTTTCTGCGCCGTAACCAGATGAGCTTTGTAAAAAGTATGCTGGAGCGTTCGCAGCGCGGCATTGCCTTCTCGCCCGAAACTATTCTTGCGCTCAAAGACAGGCTGTTATCGCTCGATAAAAAGAACGGTTTCGATTCGGTGCTAGAGCTGTTATCCATCTTGCATGATCTGTCGATATCGCGCAATATGAAAACGCTTTCAGACCCAAGCTTTACCAACGAGAAGTTCTATTACAACAGCCGCCGTATCGAAAAGGTGTTTGAGTTTATGAACAACAACTACAATAAACAGGTAAGTCTGGCCGAAGTTTCCCGCATTGCCAATATGCCCGAGGCGTCGTTCAGCAGGTTTATAAAGAAGCGTACCGGCAAAACCTTTATCGATAGTTTGAACGAGATAAGGCTTGGCCATGCATCGCGCATGCTGATAGACAGCACCACCACCGTGGCCGAAATTGCTTATAAATGCGGCTTTAATAATATTTCAAACTTCAACCGCATATTTAAGCGCAAAAAATTCTGCATCCCAAAAGAGTTTAGGGAAACGTACACCGGTAACCGCATATTTATATAGTGTTTAATACAGGTTTTAGCCAGATTGATAAATTAAGGTTAAAATAGTATTATATACAGGGTAATTAAATCATCTATTTTAGCGGGTACCAATTATTACTAATTAATGATTTAAATGAGATTATCCCTTATAGATATTTCCATCATCGTACTGTACCTCTTCAGCACCATATTTATTGGTTTATGGTACCGCAAAAAAGCACGCGAGAATAACGAGAGTTACCTGCTTGGCGGTAAATCATTACCATGGTATAAGCTTGGTTTAAGCGATGCTTCGGATATGTTCGATATCAGCGGTACTATGTGGATGGTGAGCCTGTGTTTTGTGTACGGCATGAAAAGTATCTGGATCCCCTGGCTGTGGCCGGTATTTAACCAGGTGTTTTTAATGGTGTACCTGTCGCGCTGGCTTCGCCGCTCAAATGCCTCAACCGGTGCCGAATGGCTGGCAACCCGCTTTGGCAAAACGGGGGCGGGGGTAACCAGTTCGCATTTGGTGGTTATAGCTTTTGCCTTGTTAAGCTGCCTTGGCTTTATGGCCTACGGGTTTGTAGGGCTTGGTAAATTCATCGAGATATTCGTGCCCTGGGACCTGGTAAAAAGTTATATCCCCTTTGATGTAGCGCCGCAATACGTACCGCATATTTACGGGATCATCTTCACCCTGTTTGCTATGTTCTATTCCATTATAGGTGGTATGCACAGCATTGTACTGGGCGATATGGTGAAATACGGGGTAATGACGGTTGCCTGCGTTTGGATAGGCTTTATAGCCGCCGATCAGATAAGCAGTCACCATTTAAATGTGCCTAATGGCTGGTATACGCCATTTTTTGGCAAGCATTTAAACCTGAACTGGACGGGTATCATCACCGAGGTGAACCAAAAAATAAAAAGCGACGGTTACTCCTTGTTTGCCTATTTCTTTATGATGATGACCTTCAAAGGGTTCTTCGCGGCGCTGGCCGGCCCCGCGCCAAATTACGATATGCAGAAGATCCTTTCCACCCGCTCGCCCGAAGAGGCCAGCAAAATGAACGGTTTTGTAAGTGTTATCCTGCTGCCTATCCGCTATACGCTTATCATCAGCTTAACCGCATTGGGGCTGATCTATTACCACCAAATGAACCTGACCGATGGCACAGGCGCGATAGATTTTGAACGCATCCTGCCAGCGGTTATCAATAACTTTTTACCTGTAGGCCTGGTAGGCTTGCTGCTTGCCGGTTTACTTGGCGCGTTCATGAGCACCTTTAGCGGCACTATGAATGCCGCGCAGGCCTACATCGTAAATGATATCTATCTTAAATACGTAAACCCTACTGCATCAAACAAAAAAACCATCACCATGAACTACCTGGTAGGCATTGTGGTAGTAGCAGTTGGCGTAATACTGGGCTTTTTTGTAAAAGATATCAATACTATATTACAGTGGATAGTATCAGCTCTATATGGCGGGTACATTGCATCAAATGTGCTTAAATGGCATTGGTGGCGCTTTAATGCCAGCGGCTTTTTCTGGGGAATGCTTGCCGGTATTATTACGGCCATTGTTTTTTCAGCATTGGTAAAGTTCAATTACATTCCCGAAGGGCAGCTTCTGTTCTGGTTCCCGGTGCTGTTCTTAGTATCGCTGGCGGGTTCGGTTATCGGCTCGTATGCCACGCCGCCAACAGATATGGCCGTACTGCAATCGTTTTACACTAATGTAAGGCCATGGGGCTTTTGGGAACCGGTTAAGCAAATAGCTTTGGCAAACGACCCATCCTTTCAGCCAAATAAAAACTTTAAGCTAAATATGTTTAATGTGGTAGTGGGCACAATTGCCCAATGCTGCTTAACCATACTGCCCATGTACCTGGTGCTATGGCAAAAAACGCCGCTATTAATTACCATAGCCATTTTGGCCGTGATGATGGTGATACTGAAACGTACCTGGTGGAACAAACTAAAAGAATACTAAGAACATAAATGATACAGCAATTTAAACAGAGATTAGCCGGATTAGAGGAAGCGTACGCAAAGCTGATCGATATAAATAACGAGATAGATGGCTTGGGTAACGGCGTTTTCGACCGCTACAAACACCCGGTGCTTACCGCGCAGCATGCACCCATCGCCTGGAAATATGACCTTAACCCCGAAACCAACCCCTACCTGATGGAGCGTTTTGGTGTGAACGCCGCTTTTAACGCGGGGGCTATCAAATTCAACGGTAAGTATATAATGGTGGTAAGGGTAGAAGGGGCTGATCGTAAATCGTTCTTCGCGGTAGCCGAAAGCCCTAACGGGATAGACCATTTTGAGTTTTGGGAACACCCCATCACCATGCCCGAAACCAACGAGCCTGATACCAACCTGTACGATATGCGCCTAACTGCGCACGAGGATGGCTGGATCTACGGATTGTTCTGCACCGAAAGGCGCGACCCCGAAGCCCCGGCGCACGACCAAAGCATGGCCATTGCAGCCTGTGGTATTGCCCGCACAAAGGATTTGCTAACATGGGAGCGACTGGCCGACCTGAAAACAAACTCGCCGCAGCAGCGCAACGTAGTTTTACATCCCGAGTTTGTGGATGGCAAATACGCGCTGTACACCCGCCCGCAGGATGGGTTCATCAGCGCCGGTAAAGGTGGCGGCATAGGCTTTGGCCTTTGCGATAATATGGAAAACGCCGTGGTTGATGAAGAAACCATCATAGACAATAAACAATACCATACTGTTTACGAAGCCAAGAACGGTCAGGGCCCTGCACCCATAAAAACGGATAAAGGCTGGCTGCATTTGGCGCATGGCGTACGTAATACAGCCGCAGGCTTACGCTATACGCTGTATATGTTCATGACCGATCTGAACAACCTGACCAAAATTACCCACAAGCCCGCTGGCTACTTTTTAGCGCCCGAGGGCGACGAGCGTGTGGGCGATGTATCAAACGTAGCCTTCTGTAATGGCTGGATAAAAGATGAGGATGGCAGCGTGTTTATCTACTATGCATCGTCAGACACGCGCATGCATGTGGCAACCACAACGGTTGATAAATTGGTTGATTATGTGATGAACACCCCGGCAGATGGCCTGCGTTCGGCAGCATCGGTGAATACCATAAACAGTATCATTAATAAAAATAAAAGCGTTTTAGCGGTACAATAATAAATGGAGACGAAGGCGGAGCATACCATAGAAAACCAATTGCATACCTATAAACAGGAGTTGACCGCCGAACTGGGCAACATCCTGAATTATTGGATGGCTAATACTGCTGATGAACAGTATGGCGGTTTTTATGGTAAAATAGATAACGATAATAACGTTATCCCCGCTTCGCCAAAAGGATCTGTTTTAAATGCAAGGATCTTGTGGAGTTTCTCCGCAGCTTATAACCTGAACCCCGATGAGCAATATCTGGCCATGGCCGACAGGGCTTACCAGTACATCATTAAACATTTTATAGATGCCGAATTTGGCGGTGTGTACTGGTCGGTTGATTATTTGGGCAACCCGCTGGATACCAAAAAGCAGGTGTACGCATCGGCCTTTACCATTTACGCGCTGAGCGAATATTACAAGGCATCCGGCGTAGCCAAAGCAAAAAATTATGCAGTTAACCTGTACAAACTACTGGTTGATAGAAGCTACGATACTGAGCGCACCGGCTACCTGGAAGCTTTTACCAAAGAGTGGCAACCCATTGCCGACCTGCGCCTGAGTACCAAGGATGCTAACGAGAAAAAGAGCATGAACACCCACCTGCATGTGCTGGAAGCTTACACTACGCTATACAGCATTTTGCCGGAGGAGGAGGAGTTGAAGGAGCAGATCATTACACTGATCAATAATTTTATGGAGCATATCATCGATAATGAGACCAACCATTTGGTGTTGTTTTTTGATGAGGACTGGAATAAAAGATCGGACACGGTATCGTACGGGCACGATATTGAGGCCACCTGGCTTTTGCTGGAAGCAGCCGAGGTAATCGGTCATCATGAGTTAATAGAAAAAGTAAAACAGGTATGCATCAAAATAACCGATGCAACTAAACAGGGCTTAGATGCCGATGGCGGTTTATGGTACGAGTATGAACCCGCCGCGCATCATTTAATAAAAGAAAAACACTGGTGGGTACAGGCAGAAGCAATGGTAGGCTTCTACAATACCTGGCAGCTGAATAATAAACAAGAATATCTTGATCTGTCGCTTCGGAATTGGGCTTTCGTTAAGCAACACATATTGGATATACAGAACGGTGAGTGGTTTTGGGGCATTTACGCCAACGGCGATGTAATGCAAACCGAAGACAAGGCCGGGATCTGGAAATGCCCCTATCACAATAGCAGGGCATGTATCGAATTAATTAAACGAATAAGCAGACAGTAAACCCAATGAGAACACATTTCATGAAAACAGGCATGGCGGCATTAGTCGCTTTGGCCCTGCTGCACTCTTGTAAAAAAGACGGCAACACAAACACAAACGGCGGCGGTAAAAATAACGGCGGTACAGATGGCGGCTCAACCGTTATTACCCCACCAAATAACCCCGATATTGCAGCCACACAAGGCTTTTTTTTAGATGGCTGGCAGGCCAAAGCATTCAGCATCCCGGTGGGATACAAAACGGTAGCCAAGCCGGTAGCGGGGTCAGTAGTTGCCACGGTTGATCTGAGCAAGGTGATCACCAAGGTATCAAAAAACCTGTTTGGTAATAATACCAACCCGTTTATGGGGCAGTATGTAGACCAGCCTGTATTGATGCAGCAATTGACAGATTTGTCGCCAAATATCCTGCGTTTCCCGGGGGGCAGCTTATCTGACATTTACTTTTGGAACGGTAGCAATAAAGCGCCCGATGACGCGCCTGCGCAGCTGCTAAATAGTGCCGGTGCTTCAAGCGCTTCTAACTATTGGTTTGGCAACAACACCGCCGATTGGACATTCACGCTTGATAACTATTACAAAGTTTTACAGCAAACCAACAGCACCGGCCTTATTACTGTAAACTACGGTTACGCCCGTTATGGTACCAGCGATAACCCTGTTGAAACAGCCGCTAAATTGGCTGCCGATTGGGTACGTTACGATAATGGCCGAACCAAATACTGGGAAATTGGCAACGAGAACTACGGCAACTGGGAAGCGGGCTATCGCATAAACCCCGCCGCCAATAAAGACGGGCAACCGGCTGTTTTAAGCGGTGCGCTTTATGGTCTGCACTTTAAGATCTTTGCTGATGCAATGCGTAAGGCAGCGGCCGAGGTGGGCAACACCGGCATTAAAATAGGCATGGTTACTACCGAGGCCGACGAAAAAGACAATACATCAACCATTATACAGGCCTGGAATGCAGATGCCATGACTACCTCAGGCAATTCGCCCGATTTTTATGTGGTGCATAACTACTATACGCCATACATGCAAAACTCATCGCCCGAGCTTATACTGGGAACCCCTGCGGGTGTTACCACCAGTATGATGAACTGGGTGAAAAACTCCCTCCAAAAAGCAGGGCTTCAGCAAAAGCCCGTAGCGTTGGATGAATGGAATATCTTCTCGTCCGGGTCAAAACAAATGGTATCAAACGTGGCCGGTGTGCACGCGGTAATGGTACTGGGCGAATTGATTAAGAATCAATACAGCATGGCCAGTCGCTGGGATCTGGCAAATGCATGGGATAACGGTGATGATCATGGCTTGTTCAATAACAGCGTAAATAGTAGCAACAAAGAACCCGGCGCACCGGCCTGGAACGCCAGGCCGGCATTCTATTACATGTACTTTTTCCAAAAGTATTTTGGCGACCGCATGGTGACCTCGGAGGTAACGGGCAGCCCGGATATTCTTAGCTACGGCTCATCTTTTGAATCGGGCGATGCGGGTGTGGTACTGGTGAACCGCAGCGGGCTTGATAGATCGGTTACCGTTAACCTTAAAAACTTTGCAGCAGGCACAAGGTATTACTATTACACGCTAAACGGGGGCACGGATAACGCGCCGTTCTCGCGCAAGGTGTATGTAAATGGCACCGGCCCTGATGGCGACTCGGGCGGCCCGGCAACATATAAAACAATTGCTGCAAACAGCGCGGCTATTTCGGGCGGGATAATTGTTACTGTTCCTGCACGTGGAACCGTATTTTTAGTGGCCGAAGGGAAATAATACTATAACATCAATATATCAAATGAAAAATATCTATCGTTACGCTATTGCTGCCATCATGTTAACCAGCAGTATCCCCGTTATGGCACAATTAAACAATCCCTGCGATAAGCATGCCACTTACGAAACCCGCCAGCTGTTTTACAGTATGCAGCGTTTGGTTGATGCAGGTGCAATATTTGGCCACCATGATGATACGGCCTACGGTGTGGGCTGGGCTTATGAGGCAGGCCGGTCGGATGTGAAAAGCGTTACCGGCTCATACCCGGCCATGTACGGCTGGGACCTGGCCAAAATTGAGCACGACAGCGAACGCGATATTAACGGCACGCCCTTTAAGCTACAGAAACAAATGATACGCGACGCCTACCGCAGGGGCGGTATCAATACTTTTTGCTGGCACATGGATAACCCGGCCAACGGGAAAACCGCCTGGGATACATCTATGCGTACGGTAAAAGAATTGCTGCCCGGCGGCGCTTACCACGATGTTTATATCAAATGGCTGGATAAAGGCGCCGCTTACATGGCCAGCTTAAAGGGGGATGACGGCGAGCAGATCCCGTTGTTGTTTCGCCCGTTTCATGAGCTTACAGGTAATTGGTTTTGGTGGTGCGCTAATACTAGCACGCCCGAAGAATTTAAGCAGCTTTGGCGCTTTACGGTTGATTATATGCGCGTAACCAAAAAGCTGCATAACCTATTGATAGTTTACTCTACATCTGATTTTAACAGCGAGGCCGATTTTATGCAGCGCTACCCCGGCGATGATTATACCGACTTTATTGGCTTTGATAGTTACTGCTTTAAAACAATACCCAATTATCAGCAAAAACTGGACATGCGCCTGGGTATTTTAGATGCCATAGCCGCCAAAACCGGCAAACTGGCCTGTATCCCCGAAATTGGTTACGAGGGAATCCCGCAAGCCGACTGGTGGACAAAAGTATTAGCCCCAACGCTTGCCAAACACAAAACATCATACGTAGTGGCCTGGCGCAACGGCAACCCAAATCATTACTACGTGCCGTACCCTGGCCAGGTAAGCGAGCAGGATTTTATCAGATTTTTTAAAGAACCAAAAGTATTATTTGAGAACAGGCTTACTCCTTTGGGTGTTTATGGCAAGCCCATCATGCCGTCAAAGTAGCCGCAAATACGCTCGAGGAAAAGTCAAAGGCGCGAAGTGTCGCGTCTCTACGAAATGCCACAATGTAGAGACGCGATACTTCGCGTCTCCTTTAGAAAGGTTTTGTGCAGGGCAGGCACCCCTCCAGTTCTTAAAAACTTAATACAACCTCGCCTGTTCTATAGGCAAACTACAAGCTTATGAACGCGTATCAGCAAAAATGGTTGGATGTATTACAGGGCGCAAACCTTAAGGATTGGAAAATTGAAGCCCGTGGCGAAGATATTGCCATTGACATGCCCCATGTTACCGATCTGAAATTGATAAGGGATAACCTGCCAACAACGTTAGGCGCAATATCGCTGGATATAACCCTGCCGCACGAGCGGTTGAAATTTATTTTTCACAATGGGTACGAAAACTTCGAGTACGTTTTAAACCCAAACGCTACTGACCTGAATAAAGGGGATTAAATTTTTGCCTTGGTTGCAAAAACGGTAACGCAAATGCCCATAATTGCTATCAGTGTGAATGATGCCCTTAGCGTGGCTATGCCCGCCACAAAACCTATAACCGGCGGCCCAAACAAAAAGCCCATAAAGCCAATGGTTGATACGGCTGCGAGCGCTACCCCCGGCGACATTGTTTTTGATTTGCCGGCGGCACTGTAAACCAACGGCACTACTGATGATACACCGAACCCTACCAGCATAAAACCAAATATGGCTGTATATAAATAGGGGAATGCCACGGCGGTAAGCAAGCCTGTTGCGGTGAGCATACCGCTAACCTGCAGGGTACGTTTTAAGCCAAAACGGTGTGCAAATTTATCGGCAATAAAGCGGCCTGTTGCCATGGTGAGCATAAAACCAGTATAGCCTGCACCCATTGAAGCGTTTTGGGCAAGCACTACTTTTTTGAAATAGATAACGCTCCAATCAAACATGGCGCCTTCGCATATCATGGAGCAAAAGGCAATAACCCCCAGTTTGATCAGCGAGTTATCGGGCATTACAAATACCGGCCCGGCGCTGGCAGGTTTATCATTTTTTAAATAGCGGGTGGTAAATATCACTGTGATAATAACCAGGGCCATTATCATACTAAAATGCTTAAAGGGGATAACGTGCTGCCCTATCATGAAGGTACCAATGGCAGCACCGGTAAACCCTGCCAAACTCCATAAGCCATGAAAAGAGGAAAGGATGGGCCGTTTGTATAACTCTTCGGCAGCTACGGCCTGGGTGTTAACTGATATGTTTACCGCATTGCTTGAAAAACCGAACAACAGCAGGCAGGCTACCAACTGAACCGTATTTTGCGCTATGCCTAATGACACTAAGGCCAGGCTGTAAACTATTAATGCTGATACAAGTAATTTGCGGCTGCCTATGCGGGTAATTACCCAGCCCGAGAAGGGGAGCGAACACATTAACCCTACCGGCAGGGCAAACAATACTCCGCCAAGCCCGGCATCGCTAAGGTTAAGGTTTTGCTGTATGGTTGCTATACGCGATGCCCAACTGGCAAAGCAAATACCGGCCATGAAAAACATAACCCCAACTGCTATACGCAGGGTAGTACGCGGAAAATTGTAGGATGGTGTTAATTGTTCCAAATATTAGTTATTCATAGTGTTTAACTCACACTAAGGTATAAATATAATCTTATATATAAGACAATGTTATTAAACCAGCCTAAGCTGTTGGTTACATTTTAATGCTGAATGAACCCGAAATATTTTTGTCGGTCATGGTTGTGAAATCGGTTACCTTGCCTGAAAATGATCCTTTAACCGTACCTTTTAAACCGCTATTTCCGGTAGTGGTTATTTCGGTAAATGTTACCGTTCCGCTGCCAACTGAAGTTCCCAATGTAATTATATCTGCATCAAACGTGCCGGCAACGGCTGTTGATGACGTTAGTGAAAATCCGGTTGTCAGGTCAGAACCACCACCTATCTGGGTATTACCTGTTGGCGGGTTTTGTGATGGGGAAATTACCTGGAAAAATGCAGTCTTAAGTGTGGTGGTTTTACCATCAATAGTATAAGTTATTGTACTGCCATTTGATATGCCACCACCAGTACCTGCACCTGCATTTCCGCTAAGGAAATCAGCGCTTGGAACGGTACCCTCCGGGTAAATAGGGGTATCTACCTTACAGCTACCTATCGCGAAAGCAAACACTATTACTGCCAGAAATTTTGTGTAGAGTTTATTCATATAGTTTTATTAATCAGGCTATAAAGATATATAATTTTTTTCGTGCCAATTAAATCGGGCTACGGTTATTTTATCCCTTTATACGACTGAGAACCATATAAGTTAACCTCATCTGCACAAAATTAACAATCGCCATCCGGGCCGCATGTTAGGCCTTCAACAACATCCAGTTTTGGCTTTGCCTGCTCATCATTCCACTCGCCAAAAGCTTTCTCAATAGTTTGCGAAAACACGGGCACCGCCTGCGCGCCCGATACGCCATATTTGCCGTTCATTACAAAAAACGGTACACCTTTTATGCCCAGGTATTGCGCTTCTGCTACATCGTGCTTTACAGCATCAGCATAGGTGTTGGCAGCAAGTGTTTGTTTTATTTCATCTGCATCAAGGCCAATGGCTGTGCCTAATTCGGCAAGGGTTTCGGTATCGTCAACGTTTTTGCCATCAGTAAAATATGCTTTAAAAAGGGCTTCTTCAGCAGCATCGCCAAGGCCATGTTTTTTGGCCAGGTGGGTAAATTGGTGCGCGTTAAAGCTATTGGCCACAACGGCGGTCTCCATGTGGTAGGTAAGGCCAACTTCGGCAGCCATTTCGGTTACGTGGTTGTTCATTTGTTGGGCGTAATCAAGCGTCCAGCCTTTGGCATCGGCCAGGTACTGGTTAATATTGGTAGACGGGTCAGTCACCATATCGGGGTTAAGCTGGAAGCTTTTCCACTCTATTTCTACTTTGTCTTTATGCTCAAATTGCTGTAGGGCATCCTCAAACCTGCGTTTACCAATGTAGCAAAACGGGCACATCACATCGCTCCAGATCTCAACTTTCATATCCTGTTATTTTTTGAATAAAATTACGGCAAATGGTTCTGATAAGCGTAAGGCTAAAGTCAAAAAGATAAACGGATTACGAATACTTATACAACACCTCTATTGCGCGGAGCGATAGCGACAAAGCAATCTCTTTAAGCAAGGTATGTAATCGTCCTAAAGAGATTGCTTCGTGCCTCGCAGCAATGACATGTAGGTTACTTCGTATCCCTTTCAACCAAATCCATGCCGCATTTGCTGCAGGTGCCGGGTTTATCGGCGGTTATATCGGGGTGCATGGTGCAATAGTATTTGCCTTTTGGTTTAGCGGTTTCTTTGGCATCTTTTTGTGCCGTGTTATTGCAGGCGCCCGCTCCGAAGAGCAGGCCTGCAAATGCTATTATGATTAATGTTTTTTTCATAACTATTTGTTTTTGATGAATGCGGCAAAGCCGAATAGCGATACCACCAGCACACCCAATGCAGCCAGCATACTTACTATATCGCGCGCATTTTTACCGGCCCAGCTCATGCCGAAGTATTTATGTAAAAATATAAAAGATAAGCCTTCGGCGCGGTCAATACCGGCAACTTTTGTAGCCAGTTCTGATGTGGTGGTTTCGATATACCAGTTTTCGCCATTGGGGTAGCTTACCTTTTGTACAGGCAGGCGCTTGTTAATAAACCCGTATTCATTATCAAACTGGCGGATCTGACTGATGGTTGTTTTACTTTTTGCCTGTGATGTACCCGTGTAGTAAAACCCGCTCAGGTAACCGGCATATTGCATATCGCCATCAGCTAATTCGGCACCTGTTAGGGTATTAAAATAACTTACGTTCTTCTTCGTATCGCTCACCTGGTAATAGGTGCTATCATTAAACTTAACCACGTTTATGTTTTTAACCAGGCTATCGGCAATAGGCAGCGCAAGATTTGAAACAGCAAAGTCCTTACTGTTGATGTGTTGCGCGTAAGCTTTCTGCGCCGGGCCATCATTATGCAGTTTTACGATGAGGTGGAACGCCCCGCTGATGACGAACGTAAGCATCACAAAAGACACGATGAGCCCCAACTGCCGGTGAAAGCGGTGTACAAAACGGGTATCCTTGCGTTTATCAGCCCGGCGGTTTTGCGTAACTGTTTTAAACTTTTTCCAGAACAGGCCGTAAATGGTCAATCCGCTTAACAGCGAAAAAAGCATCGCCACCATGACAATCAGCATCACCGCATTGCGAAACTGATTGCCGCCGATGGCTGCCAGAAAATCCCAGGTATGCAGCTGCTCAAAAACGGTGAGCATGGCTTTACGGGTATGGTTATTGAATGTACCCATGCGACTTTGCCCGGTTTCGATGTAAACATCCATCCCGTCGGGCCGGTCGAAAGCTACCTTCCAAACGGGCAACAGGTGGTTAATGGGCTGGTAATGCCCGTCGAAGGTTTTTTGCAGGCTGATGTTTTTTATTTTTGATGTACTATCCTGCGTAAAGTAACGGGCCAGGTAAGTGGCGTAAAGTTTATCGCCGCCAGGCAATATCTTCCCGGTATTGGCCGAGTAATAGTTGTACACGCTATCTGTACCTAAAACCTGGTAATAAGTATCCTTATTAAAACTTACCTGTCCCAAATTAATCAAACTGCTGATGTTGTTTTGAGCGAGCACCTGCTGAACAGATAACGCGGGCTTGGTTTTAGCGGGCACTGGTTTATATACCTCCAGGGCTATCACCGGCCTGAACCAGTTTGACATAAACGGATGCGACAGGCCGCTCAGCGTCCACATCATAACAGGGATAAGGGCTGTTAAGCCCAATATCCGATGCCATTTATAAAAATTCTGTTTTGCTGTTGCCATGGTTAGTGTTTTGCAAATGAATAACTGATACCCAATGTGTACACCCTTGGCGGCGCCGCGTTGTAGGTATCGCCGTATTGGTTGCTGGTTACCGTGGTTGCGTAAAGTTTGTTGGTTAAGTTAAGCACATTAAACCAGATACCCGCGCCTTGCAACGGCCCGCCTTTTACATCGAAGCCGGTGCGCAGGTTAAAAATATCATAGCCCGCATAGGTTTTGGTATTGGCCGGATTTGTAAAATACGAGGCAATGTGCTGCCATTCGCCCGCTATCCTGAAACCGTTGATGTACGCGGGTTTGTAGGTGATCTCGGAGTTGGCTATCCAGCTTGGTGCATTGTTCATGCGGTTGCCGTTGTAAACCTTAACAGTGTTGGCGCCTGTGCTGTAGTTAGTTGTTACCTCGCTGTAATCAACATACGTATGCCTGGCGTTGGTGCCGCTAAACCTAAAGCTCAGTTCGTTTACCGGCGCGTAAGCTACCGAATACTCTACCCCGCGATGGCGGGTTGCGCCTGCGTTTTGGTTTTGGGTGGTGTTATCAGGCAGTAGCTGGTTAATGATCTCGTTACGGCCTTCCAAATCGTAAAAGGTAACCTCTACATACATCTTTTTGTTCAGTGCGGTGAACCAGCCTCCGGCTTCGTAGTTGTTAAAAGTTGCCTGTTTTAGGGGGGTAAGCTGGCGTGCGCTGTATAGGTCGCCGGTTTCTGGCGGCTGGAAACCTACGCTGTAGTTGGCATATAAACCTTTGTTGTTGCCAAAGTTGTAGGTAAGCCCAAGCTTTGGCGCTACGATATTAAAATCGTTGGTTTCTTGCTGTTTGTACTTGGTGCTGCCTGGGGCAATGCCATTGGTGAAGTTGTAGTGGATACGATCGTACCGTAAGCCCATTACAATGCGCAGTGGCTCGGCGGGTTTTATCTCGTACTGCGCGTAAGCCGCGGTATTGAACAACTTGATGCGGTAGTTATCGATGTAATTACCGGTAGCGGTGTAACCGGTGTAAAAGTTATTGACTACATCTTTTTGGATATTCAAAAACTTGGCGTAGTAGCTGCTGGGGCTGTTATCGGCATAAACACCAACAATTAACCTCGAGTGCAGGAAATCCAGATCCTGCCTGTGCTGTGCCAGTAAACCAAGGCTGTGAAAGCTCTGGTCGTTCTCCTGCCCGTTAGAGCTAACATAATTGCCCGCGTTATCCCTTACATCTGATATAAAATAACTCGGTAACTGCGCGGTGGAGTTGTTGCGGTAAAACAGGGTAAGGAAAGTACTGCTTTGCGCGTTCCAGGTATGTTCGAGCTTGGTGTTGGCCCTAAAGGCTTTTACCTTACGGTAGGTGAAGCGCTGGTTTGCGCCATAAGTGCGACTGTAAAACTTTGTGCTATCCAAACTCCCCGGTGTTTGCGTGTTCAGGTAATTATAAGCTACAGATGTGGTTAAACGCGTTGCATTATCAAAATCGTAAGTGGTTTTAAAATTGCCAGAGTATTTATCAAAGTTGGTATAATCCTGCCAACCATCGCGTTGTTTGGCTACGTAGCCGCCAACATACAGGCCAAATTTACCTGTGCTGAAACCTCCATCAGCATCAACACGGCGATAGTGGTAATTATCGCCCTGTACAGATACATTGCCCGCGTAACCCGCAGGTGGCCCCTGTGTAATAAAGTTGATGGCCCCGCCAATGGCATTACTGCCATATAATGATGAAGCCGGGCCTTTGATCACCTCGATATCGCGCACGCCGCTCATGTTGATCTCGTAAAGTGAGTTGTGATTAAAGATACCGGTAGGGCGAATGGGTAAGCCATCTTCCATATATAAATACAAAGCGTTGTAAGTAATAGGCTGGCGAATGGCCATGGTATGCTGCTCGTTTCCCAGATCCACCATGTAAACGCCGGTTACCTTGTTCAGCAACTGGTAAAGCGCGGTGGCTTTGGTATCATGAATTTGGGTGGCGTTTATTTTGCTGATAGCGATGGGGGCATCCTGCCTGGCCTGGCGCTCGCGGCTGGCCGATATCACCACCTGTTGCAGGTCGATGGTTGAGGGCTCCAGGGCTATCTCTACAGATTCGGTACCGCTAAGGGTGTAGATCTTATCGGCAAAACCTATCATGCTTAAACGGATTGTTTTAACATCGTTCGTTTGAATGGTGAACTTACCTTTGGCATTTGTGGTAGTCAGCAATTTGCCATCGGCATTGTTGCTGATCATTACGCCGGCTATGGCTTCGTTTGTTCGGGCGTCGGTTACTGTGCCGCGGAGGCTGCTTTGGCCAAAGGCAATAGCAGGCGCAAAACACAGTATTATATATAATATTAGTGTAGGTGTTTTCATAAAAACGTATAAGCTTGCCCCTATGCTTGGGGGCATAAATAAATTACAGTTGTATGCAAAAGCATAGCAGATACAGGGCTTTAGGCCGGCATCGCAAACTGTATTAAAAAAAGAAAGGTGGTTTTTATGAGAGCCGTGGGGGCTGGAAGATATTGCGGGATAGCTCCGGCAGTTGGATACGATAGTTCGGCACTTTGGTTACCGATAATAAAACCTGGTAGAACTTAACCTTAGCCGGCTGATTGTAGTTGGCCTCCTGGAACAGGTTTTTTTGTGCCTGCCGATCTTCGGTGTTCTGCTTGTCTTCGGCTTGCTTTACTTTTTTCATAAAGTAGCATTTACCGTTGCAATGTAACTGGGGTTTATTACGGTTTTCGCAAAGTTTTGTGGCGATGTAGTTGCGATTCAGCTCGAACCCCGCGTAGATGAAAAAACGCGAAAAGTTAGCCGATACAAGCGACACAATTAATAAATATGCGGTTAAACGTTGTAACATGCGGCGCAAAGGTAAGCGTTGTTAATTATTATAACAACCGGTTATTTACAATACGTTTAAAAACCCCGCCGGGTTGGGCAGGGCTTTTATTATTTTACGCTTGTTAATATACAGGTTAGTCAATTTCGTTTGATCTGCAACCATAAATGCCCGTATAGCCATGCGATCTGCAATAGGTTTCTGCATCAGAAAGTGTACTACAACAAACGCCATAAAATGCTATAGTATCACTTAATGGATCGGACGTTATGCCACACGCTACAAAACTTAAGCATGGATGTGGCCCTGGTTGTGTTGGATCAGGCGGAAGACCGCCACCTAAAACGTGTTTCATTTCAGCACGGCTGAGTTTCATAAATTTCGACATGAAATAAAAATTTAATAATTAACTACCTTTGCCGTAACCACGCCCCGGCAATTTAGGCTGCATGTATGTTAAAGTGCATGCTCCTTTACTTTCGCGAGAAGTTTATTTTATTGCTATCCTTTTAGATATTCATAATTTTTTAAGGCAGGGCGTGGCTTTTTCTCCCCGCCCTAAAAGTTTCTTTTATTGCTGTACCAGCAGGTATTTAATATCTTGTATGCGGTAAACATCCGGTAAACGGTGCCCGTTAACCAGCAGGGTGGGTGTAGCCCTTACTTCGGCCAGGTTGCACCATTCCTGCTGCCTGTCAAGTTTGTAATATTTTGTTTCGTCGAGGGTTACGGGATGTGCCTTGGCCCATGCAGCGTAATCTTTGTGTTTTTGGTCGTACCAGTCGTTAAGGGCTTGTTTTACTTTGCTTTTATCGGTCAGTTCATTTAATGCCATCAAGTGCCTGGTTACGGGTGTTTTAAGATCGGCATCGGTGTTATTGGCCGTAAATACAAGCCGTACCTGTATATCGGGGTTACGGTTTATCCATTCATCCAAAGCATGGTGGGTTTTGGCACATGGCGGGCAGTATGGGTTACTTACCATGGTGATGATATTACCGGCTTCAACGTTACCTAAAACAATACTCCAGTCTTCGGCCGGTACAGCATATTTAGGCTGCTCTTTTAGGGCGGTGTTAAACAGGTCGGTGTTATATTTAAAATCGCGCAGCTGGCCTTTAAGCGTGTTTAACTGCTGCGATTTTAACAGCAATGGCTTTAACAACAGCCACAGGCCAACAGGCAGGGCAAGGCAAATAAGCAAGCCGGCAAGCTCCGTAAGGTTTAAAAACTGGAACGGCGCGTTTAAAAAGCCCACCATAGGTATAAACTCCAGCCAAAGCAGGGCCTGCACGGTGCAGCATAAAACGCACCATTGCTTGGCAACACGTGCCTGGTAATAAATAGAGTACACGGTATAAGGCAAACTAACAATATTGAGTATAGCCAAAGCCTGCAGCATGGCAGTACTTGTACCTGCAAACAGCAGGGCCAGCCAGGTGCCTGTAAAATAGAAGAAGCCCACCTCGCTCCAGCTAAGCCCATCAAATACATTGGCGGCTTTGGATGCCAGGATGGCGTTACAATTGGTTTTACCGCCGCCGCCGCAAAGCGTTTGCACCAGCGGGTTGTTACGATCTATACTTTGTATAAGCAATAACACCGAAACAGTAACCCCGCCGGTTTTAAATAAGGCCGCCACTATAGTTTGCCAGCTGCTAAATATTGGGGCAAAGGTTATGATGGATGCTAAAAGCGCAAAGGCCAGCAAACTCAATGCAAGGGTATAACGCAGCCCGGTGGTATTAAAACCACTGCTTTTTTTAACGGATGTGGCTTCCGGCATTTCTACAGCCAGCACCACACCGGTAAACGAATTGGCAAAATCATCAAAGCTTAGGGTGTAGTTTTTGCGGCTTTGGTCGGTAGCGGTAACCTGCTTTGCGGATATGGCGGTGATGAGCAAAAACTCCGACCCCGACTTATTGGTGTGGGCTATGAAGGGCACAGGCACCTCGGGCAGTTCGTCCTTGGTAATGCGGTACGCGCCCGATTCGATGCCAAAGTTGGTCAGCACATCATTTAGGGCCAGCAGGTTCGGGTAATCGGGGTGGATGTTTAATTCGTCGGTTATTTGTTCGGCGGTAATTGATGGGTCGATAAGTTTGACTAATTCAATGAGTACCGCGTCGGCATTTGGGCGTTTGTAAAAGATAGACATAGGCTGTTTGCTTCGTTCAATAAACTTATTTATTTAAAAGCAACAAAGCAACAGGTATTTTAAAATCACGTGTTTTTACGTGGTTTTTGTGGGGTAAATTACAGGGTTGTTAACTTAAGAGAAATAAGTATTTAGCTTTTATTTTATAAATAAAAAGCCCCGCGAAATGCGGGGCTTTTGCAAGTATTTGTTTGCAGGTAACTATTTATCGCGTTTAACAACAAAGTGCGAGCTGCTGCCGCCAAAATCAATATCCATAGCGCACGAGTCGGCGTAAGCTTTGCCCTTGTGCGGGTAATCGGTACCTGATACGTTTACGCTGAACGAAAACTCATCACCTTTAATTTTACCGTTGTCAATTGGTACCTCGCCCATTTGCGATACTGCTGTACCGGTAAGTTTTTCGCCATCAACTTTAAAGGTGTAAGCTACATCAATAGCGTTGCCATCAGGTGTGGTGATAGCGCCTTTCCATTTACCGTCTAAATCGGCAAAAACAGCTGCCATACATATCATAAAGCAGCAGGATAAAAGAGCTGTTGTAAAAATCTTTCTTTTCATATTGGGTTTAATTTTGTAATTACTAAATGTAAATATTATTATTAAAAAAATGGTAACCAATATATTAAATTTAGCCGATCCGGCCTGCAAATAATCAACTGTTTATTGTATTAAACGAAAAAGGCGGAAGGCGCACCACGTCCTTCCGTCATCCAAAAAATCAATACCGGTCAATTATTCATACTTATCGGCCACTACTTGTATTTCTTGTTCATGCCAACGGCTTCAAACGTTAGTACAACCTTACCGTTTTTGCCTTCAATGGTTACGGTAATATCTTTATCGTCGCCGCCATCGCCGCTTACAATGCTTTTTATAACCGTTTTACCTTCTTTAAAAGGCACTTTCCAGTCGCAGGTTTTTGAGGTGATCTTGCCGGTCATTTTATGTTCCTCATCACCCGGCACAATGGTAATATCGGTAGGGGTAATGGTGATCACGGCTTTTTCATCTTTGGTGCGTTCTACGTTGCCGCTCTCATCCAAATGAGTGGTTTTTGATGAGGTAAGTGTCACTGTTTTATCGCATTGCGCAAAGCTTATTGTGCTGCCCGCTACCATCAGGAACAGGGCGGCTATAATTGTTTTCAGGATGGATGTTGTTTTCATGGTTATATGATAGTTTAGGGTTTAATTATTCAAATTTATCTGCCTGCAGCTGTATCTTTTTGCCGGGCATTTCTACGGCCTCAAACGTCAGGGTAACCTTACCGTCTTTACCTTCAATGGTAATGGTGGCGTTCATATCGCGGCCGCCATCGGTAATCAGGGTGGTGATAACCGTTTTGCCGGTTTTATAAGGCGTGGCCCAGTTGCAGGTATATGTTTTTACGGTGCCGGTTAATTCGTGGCTGCCACCTGTTGTAATGTTTACCTCTTTTTTATTGAAGGTTACAACGCTCTCTTCGTCCTTGGTGCGTTCAACTGCACCTTTATCATTAAGGTAGTTTGTTGTAGAAGCGGTGAAGGTTGCAGTTTTGTCGCACTGCGCAAATGCGGCACTGCCGGCTACCATCAGGAGCACAGAAAGTATGATGGTTTTCAGGTTGAATTTCGTTTTCATTTTTTTGTGACGTTTTAAATTTCTGTAAAGATATATGTTTTATATAGTATTATGCAATACAAAGTACTATATAAATTATTTATACTTGTATAAGTTATTGATAATGAGATTTATAATTTTTAATTGAGGCTTTTTTTAGCATTGTGGGTAAGTAAGTAGGGGGTAGATACGGGGTTCTCCTTAATTTTCCTGGGTATTATGCCGCTTTAAAATCAAAATTCCAGTATTTTATCTTGTATGATGACTAATTTTATTTAATTAGGGTAATATCCTGCTATAATGAGGTAATTATTAACCAACCCTGGCGTAATTATCTGCTACTTTTGGGTAGCTTTAATAAATCAAATATTTACCGCCCATGAAAAAGTTTTGTTTGATGATATTCTGTTGTTGCAGCCTTGTCGCCCTGGCACAAAAACAGGATTATCCCATCCAGCCGGTTGCCTTTACCCAGGTAAAACTAACCGACCATTTCTGGACCTCCCGCATCGAAACAAACCGTACGGTAACCATCCCGGCGTCTTTTGAGCGTTGCGAGAGTACGGGCAGGGTAAAAAACTTCCAGATGGCGGCAGAACATAAGGGCAAATTCTGCACCACCTACCCATTTGATGATACCGATATCTACAAAACCATAGAGGGCGCGTCCTATTCACTGGCCCTGCACCCCGATAAAAAGCTTGATCATTACGTAGATTCGATGATTACCATCATTGGCCGGGCGCAGGAACCCGACGGCTACCTGTACACCGCCCGCACCATCGACCCACTGCATGTTGGCCCCTGGCTGGGCACCCAGCGCTGGGAAAAAGAGCAGGAAAACAGCCACGAATTATACAATGCAGGCCATATGTATGAGGGTGCGGCCGCGCATTTCCTGGCTACGGGCAAGCGTAATTTCCTCAATATCGCCCTCAAAAATGCCGACCTGCTGGTACGTACTTTCGGGCCGGGCAAAAGGCATGTGGCACCCGGTCACCAGGTGGTAGAAATGGGCCTGGTGAAACTGTACCGCATTACCGGCAAAAAGGAATACCTGGATCTGGCCAAGTTTTTTATTGACGAGCGCGGCCACAAAGAATATAACAAAAAGAGCAAAAATGTATACGAAAACGGCATTTACTGGCAGGACGATAAGCCCGTAATTGATCAGGATGAAGCCGAAGGCCATGCCGTACGCGCCATGTACCTGTACTCGGGCATGGCAGATGTGGCTGCCCTAACAGGTGATAAAGAGTACCTGACCGCCATTGATAAGATATGGAACAACATGGTGGGTAAAAAAATGTACGTACAGGGCAGCATTGGTGCCGTTGGCGATGGCGAGCGCTTTGGCGATAACTACGAACTGCCTAACGCCACAGCCTATAACGAAACCTGCGCCGCTATAGGCAACGTGTTCTGGAACGAACGGATGTTCCTGCTGCATGGCGATGCCAAATACATTGATGTGTTGGAGAAAACCCTATATAACGGCTTGGTATCAGGCGTGGGGCTTGACGGTAAATCCTTCTTTTATACCAATGCCATGCAGATCCGTGATGGCTTTAACCACCCCGATATTGAGCGCGAGCGTGCCGGCTGGTTTACCTGCTCATGCTGCCCTACTAACGTGGTGAGGCTGATGCCGTCTATCCCAGGGTACATCTATGCGCAAAATGGTAAGGATGTATACGTAAATCTGTTTATCAGCGGCACAGGCGATATGAAAGTGAACAATAAAGACCTGAAGATCACCCAGCAAAATAATTACCCCTGGGATGGTGCGCTGGCTTTTACCGTCGACCCGACAAGCAGCATGGAGTTGAACCTGAAGATCCGCATACCGGGCTGGGCGCAAAACCAGGCTGTACCGTCAGATCTTTACAGCTATCAAACACCACTAAACAAAAAGATCGAGATCAAACTGAATGGTAAACCTATCGAGTACCAAATGCAGAACGGCTACGCTGTTATCAACAAAAAATGGAAAAAAGGCGACAAGGTAGAAATGAACCTGCCTATGGATGTACAGCGCGTTATTGCTACTGATAAGCTAACCGAAGATGCGGGCAAGATAGCCCTGCAGCGTGGCCCCATTATGTATTGCGCCGAATGGAAGGATAACGATGGCAAGGCAGCTAATATCATCATCCCGCAAAACACAACATTTAGCACTGCTTATGATGCCAACCTGCTAAATGGTATAACCATTTTAAAAGGCGATGTAAAAACTATACAGGTTGATGCCGATGGGCAAAACATCAGCACGGCAAATAAAACCATGACGGCCATTCCGTATTACAGCTGGGCTAACCGGGGCAAGGGCGAGATGACGGTATGGTTTCCGCAACAGGTAAAATATGTTGAATTGATAACGAAGTAATTTTTACAACTCCCCCGCTCATCTTTAAAGGAGAGGGGCCAGGGGGGAGATAACATGCTAAAAGAAAGATTTTAAGAATACAAAAAATAACAATATGAGTGTAATTTGGAAAGGGGTATTCCCGGCGGTAACAACAAAGTTTACCGAGAATGATGAATTTGATTTTGATGCTTTTGATAAAAATATCGAAGCACAGATAGAAGCAGGTGCAAGCGGTATCATCATCGGCGGCTCGCTGGGCGAAGCAAGCGTTTTAAACGACGAAGAAAAGATAGAACTGCTAAAGCATACCGTACAAGTAGTTGCAAAAAGGGCCTACGTGGTACTCAACATTGCAGAGCAAACTACCAAAGCTGCCCTGCTTTGTGCCGAAAATGCTGCTAAATATGGTGCCGATGGATTAATGATGCTGCCGCCATTACGCTATTTGGCTGATGAGCAGGAAACATTAAACTATTTTGCGGCAGTGGCAAAAAGCACCACGTTGCCTATCATGATCTACAATAATCCGCACGATTATAAGATAGAGGTAACGCTGGATATGTTTGAGGAGCTATCGCAATACAAAAACATCCAGGCGGTGAAAGAATCAACCCGCGATGTGAGTAATGTAACCCGCATGATAAACCGCTTTGGCGACAGATTTGCCATACTTTGCGGTGTGGATACCCTGGCTTTAGAAAGCCTTTTTATGGGTGCTGATGGTTGGGTAGCCGGTTTGGTTGATGCCTTCCCCAGGGAAACAGTTGCCATTTTCAGGTTAGCTAAAGAAGGCCGGATGCAGGAAGCGTTAAAAATATACCGCTGGTTTTTACCGGTGCTGGAGCTGGATATCCACCCAAAACTGGTGCAGTACATTAAACTGGCCGAATCGGTAACCGGGCTGGGTACCGAAACTGTTAGGTTACCAAGAGCCAAAATTACCGGCGAGGAGCGCGACAGGGTTTTAGGCATCATTAACCAAGCGGTAAAACACCGTCCCGAACTGCCTGCGGGTAGCTGGGGTGTTGAAGCCGAGATTGATGTAACGGGGGTAAGCTAATATAGAATTGTCAGTCTGAGCCTGTCGAAGACTTAGCAAAGCGTTTAATGGTTCGACAGGCTCACCATGACAGAAAAAAGGTTGTCAGTCTGAACTTGTCGAAGACCGAACTTGCATGACAAATAAAGAAACTATGGAAACACGAAATTTAATCGGATACCAATACATACAGGGTGGCAAAGCGTTCACAGGGGTAAACCCGGCAACGGGTAAAGAGCTTGATAACGAGTTTAATGCCGCCAGTTTGCAGGATGCCGATAAAGCCATGCAACTGGCCGATAAAGCATTTGCCACTTACAGCCTTATCGATGGCAAAACAAAAGCTGCTTTTTTACGCAGCATTGCCGAGGAGATAAACGCCCTTGGCGATACCCTGATACACCAGGCCATGGCCGAAAGCGGCTTGCCCGAAGCAAGGTTGCAGGGCGAACGAGGCCGTACAACCGGTCAACTGAATATGTATGCCAATTTACTGGAAGAGGGTAGTTGGGTTGATGCGGTGATTGATACCGCCATACCCGATAGGAAACCCTTGCCGCGGGTAGATCTCCGCAGGATGGCAGTGCCCGTTGGCCCGGCTGTTGTGTTTGGTGCAAGTAATTTCCCGCTGGCTTTTTCTGTTGCCGGTGGCGATACCTGTTCGGCTTTGGCTGCGGGTTGCCCAGTGGTGGTAAAAGCACATCCGGCACACCCGGGTACCAGCGCGCTGGTTGGCGAAGCAGTGAAAAAAGCTGCCGAAAAACATGGCCTGCCCGAAGGTGTTTTCTCTTTGCTTTATGACGATGGTTATGCCATAGGCGAGGCTTTGGTAAAGCATCCAAAAACAAAAATAGTAACCTTTACAGGCTCGCTTAAAGGCGGTATGGCATTGGTTAAAATGGCACAGGAGCGTGACGAACCTATCCCGGTATTTGCCGAAATGGGCAGCACCAACCCCATTATACTTTTACCAAAAGCATTGGAGAACCGTGCGGAAGAACTGGCGAATTTGGCGGTTGCCATCACCAATAACGCAGGCCAGTTCTGTACACAGCCGGGTTTGCTGCTTGCCATAAAATCTGATGCGTTAGGGCGCTTTAAAAAAGCGTTAGGTATCGCGATAGCAGATGTTAATTCATCAACTATGCTTACGCCGGGTATTGCCGCGAGCTTTAACAAGCTATCCGGCGGGATGCTGGCTGATATTGCGGTTACGGTGATCGCACAATCAGATAAGGTAGATGCAGAGAAAGTGAACCAGGGCGTTGCTGTTGTAACCGAAATAAGCGCGACTGATTTTTTAGCCAACGAAAAATTCAAAGAAGAGGTTTTCGGCCCATACTCTATGCTGATTGTTGCCGATGACGCCGCCGAATTGGAGCAGGTGGTAGATTCGTTACACGGACAATTGACAGCCTCCATCATGGCCGAAAAAGAAGAGCTACCACACTATAAAAGCATTACAGATAAATTGGCAAAACTGGCCGGCAGGGTAATACTGAACGGGCCGCCCACTGGCGTTGAGGTAGGCAACGCCATGCAACACGGCGGCCCGTACCCCGCAACATCCGATAGCAGGTTTACATCGGTAGGTACAGGCGCTATCAAACGTTTTGTGCGCCCGGTATGCTGGCAAAACTGGGAGCATGACCTGCTTCCCGAAGAATTAAAAGACGGTAACCCGTTAAATATATGGCGGTTGGTTAATGGGGAGGTGAGCAAATAAGTCAATAGTCCGAGCCTTAAGTCCAAAGCCATAGGACAGCGACTTAAGACTTAGAACATTCGACTTAAGACTTGAAAAATATGAACAAAACATTCTTCTGTATAGATGCGCATACCTGCGGTAACCCGGTGAGGCTGGTTGCGGGTGGCGGGCCAAATTTGGTTGGCGCTAACATGAGCGAAAAACGCCAGCACTTTTTAAAGGAGTACGACTGGATCCGCAAGGGGCTGATGTTTGAACCGAGGGGCCATGATATGATGTCGGGCAGTATACTGTACCCGCCTCATGATCCGCAGAACGATGTGGCAGTGCTGTTTATTGAAACCAGCGGCTGCCTGCCCATGTGCGGGCATGGTACTATCGGTACCATTACTATTGCTATTGAGGAAGGGTTGATCACACCAAAAGTGCCGGGCAATGTACGCATGGAAGCACCTGCCGGTTTGGTGCTAATATCCTACAAGCAGGAAGGCAAAAAGGTGAAATCTGTGAAGCTGGTGAATGTGCCAAGCTACCTGGCCGCAGAGGATTTAGAAATAGAATGTCCTGATCTGGGGATGCTAACCGTTGATGTAAGCTATGGCGGGAATTTTTATGCGATTGTAGATCCGCAGGAGAACTTTAAAGGGCTGGAAAACCATACCGCAGATCAACTGATATCATGGAGCCGCGTTTTGCGCCAGCGGATCAACGAGAAATACACGTTCGTTCATCCCGAGAACCCAACCATCAACGGCTGTTCGCATATCCTGTGGGCTGGCAAAACCATATCACCCGAGGCTACCGCCCGTAACGCTGTTTTTTATGGCGATAAAGCGATAGACCGTTCACCCTGTGGTACCGGTACATCTGCCCGCATGGCGCAATGGCATGCCAAAGGGAAGCTGAAAAAGGGCGATAAGTTCATTCATGAGAGCATCATTGGCAGCCAGTTCATCGGTACGGTAGAAAATGAAGTAATGCTTGGCGACAAACCGGCCATCATCCCCGGTATTGAAGGCTGGGCAAAAGTTTACGGCTACAATACCATTAAAATTGATGATGAAGACGACCCGTACGCGTTTGGGTTTCAGGTGATATAAGCTAAAAGCGAATAAAGAATAGGACCGTCATTGCGAGGTACGAAGCAATCTCACGATAGGCAATCAAATATGCAAAACGTACATGCAAAGTCAGGAGATTGCTTCGTACCTCGCAATGACGGGTTGAAATATAACAAGTAATGAGTAAAGCAATAATAATAGGCGGCGGAATAATAGGACTTTTTTCGGCCTATTACCTGAACAAATCAGGTTGGGAAGTAGAGATAATGGAGCAGGGCGACCTGACCGATAACGCATCATTTGGTAACGCGGGCATGATAGTGCCCAGTCATTTTATACCATTGGCAGCACCGGGTATGATAGAGCAGGGCTTTAGGTGGATGTTTAATAGTAAAAGTCCGTTTTACGTAAAGCCATCTTTAAACCCGGAACTGATAGGATGGGGACTTAAATTCCTGAAGGCTGCCAATAAGCAGCATGTTGAGCGCTCGGCAACCGCACTGCGCGATCTGTCGTTACTCAGCAAAAAACTATACCAGGAACTGGAATTACGTGCCGACTTTGATTTCGGCTTTGCTGATAAAGGCATCCTGATGCTTTTTAAAACCCCAAAGTTTGAAGAAGAAGAGCGCCATACCGCCGAAAAGGCAATTAACCTTGGCCTTGATGCGCAATATTTAACAGCCGCTGAATGCCGCAAGCTACAACCCGGTATTGAGCTGGATGTTTTAGGCGCGGTACATTATCATTGCGATGCACATCTGTATCCCAATAAATTAATGGCAGGGCTGGTTAATCACCTGGAAAAGGCCGGGGTGAAGATCCACCGGAATACACCCGTTACCAAAATAGAACATACCGATGGTAAGATAACGCAAATTATCAGCAACGATAAAAGTTTTACTGGCGATGCCTACGTAATGGCTGGTGGCGCATGGACACCCGCCATTGCCAAACTGGCCGGACTAAACATCCCACTGATGCCGGGCAAGGGTTATTCTTTTATGGTTGATGAACCACAGCACCGTATGACCATCCCAGCCCTGCTTTGCGAGGCAAGGGTGTCGGTAACCCCCATGAACGGGCAGATCCGCTTTGGGGGCACTATGGAAATTGGCAAGATAAACCAACAGGTAAATATGAACCGGGTGGCAGGCATCGTGGAATCAATCCCTCAATATTTCCCAGATTTTGCGCCTGCCTTACCACGGCAAAAAGATATATGGTTTGGCTTCCGTCCCTGCTCGCCTGATGGTTTGCCTTACATAGGCTTATCGGGCAAGTACAAAAACCTGGCTGTTGCCACAGGGCACGGCATGATGGGATTAAGCCTTGCACCTGCAACCGGTAAACTGATCGATGAGGTGCTGAATAACAATACCCCATCAGCCAGTATCAGCCAGTTTTCGCCAAACAGATATTAATTAGTGATTTAGTGAATGGCTGAATTAGTGATTTTTGCTGAGTATATAAAATCACTAATTCACTAACTCAGTCATTCACTAATTAAATCAATAGGCCGATTTGTGTTTCTTGTTAAAATCAAAGATCCTGGAGATGGTGAACCCTAAACGGAACTGCCCCTTGCTCCAGCTTGATTGCGTGTTGTTGATATAATTAAACTCAGAGATAGCCTGCGCGTTGGTAAAGTTGATGGTAAATACGTGTCCGCCGGTTTCAATCTCTATGCCTACGCCCAGTCCGTCATAAAAGCGCGGGTCAACACTATTGTTCCGGAAGTTGGAGAACGGATGCACATAATCAACAACCAAACCCATCCGCTTGCTGAATTTTAAACGACCTGCTGCAGATAGGGCGAAGATGTTTTTCTCGTTACCTGCTAAAAATGGATAGGGAATGTTGTTCCTTAAATAGATGGGCGATACCTGCAGCGATAATGCCGATGAAATTTTACGGGCGATAACTGCCTGCATCAGGTACGAGAAACGATTGGCATAATCATCAAACATCGTGGTTTCGGTATGGTACGTTTTAAAACCCGTTTTGCCTATCAGGGTAACAGCAACGGGCATGCTCTCATCCGTTTTTTGATGCAGGATGTTGTACTTTAAACCCAGCTCAAGCATCTGTTCAAATTTGCTGCGGCCAAAATCAATGTTCAGGTTATCGGTAATGCCGTATTCAAAGCCTATGTAGATATCTGATGAATTATCAAGTCCCCACAGCGTTTTACCGCCACCTGCCGAGCTGCCAATATCACCAAAACGATGTATCACCAAAAAGTTAAGCTCTTTCTTTTTAACCGTTTCGGTGGTTTGTGATAGTATTAAGCGGGTTGCCTTAAAAGTAGCAATAACAGGCTCACCTTTTTCAGGGGCGCTCAGCGTATTCATTAACGAATCGGTGCTGCTTTTGGCGGTATCTTTTTTAGTGGTTTGGGCTTTTAACAAGCCGGCTGTACATAACAGCGCAACAAATAAGAGGGATCTTTTCATGATAATTATAAGTGTTAGGGATTGTTATTTATATGGCGAATAAGTTGCGTTAACCTGCACCTTAATGGTTTCGGCAATGTTGTGAAATACCAGTGTGGGGATCTCTATTTTATGATCTTTACAGGCAACTATAAACTCCGACGATAGGCTGATAGCGCCCCCGCTAACCGTAAGCTTACCCGGAATGGTGCGGCTTTGCTTTACACCATGTACTTCAAATATGCCGCTGGCCATTACCGGGTACACGCCGTCTTTGGTTACATCGGGCGTTTGCGCAAGCTTGCCCTTAAAGCTGGCCTGCGGATACTTGTCGCTCTCCATATAGTTCTCGTTAAAATGCTCCTGCATTAAAGCCTTATCAAACTTTAAAGAGCGGATAGGCACGCTGAAGGCAAGCTCGCTTGTGGCGGCGTTAAAAACCGAGGTGCCTTTGTCCGTTTTTGCCTCGATATCTTCAATTGGTGCTTTTGAATAGATGCTAACAGTAGCATTTTTACAGACATAGATGTCCTGCCCCGCCTGGTTTGTACTAAACCAGACGAGTAAAATAAGAGCGATATACTTCATGTTTTTTCTAAGGTTTTGTTCCCGGATTTATGTTCCACGTTACGCCTACGGCAACCCCTGCCGATTTCAGATTTACCTGCCCGTAGCCTATGCCCGTAAGCGGTACTTTGTAATATGGCTGCACAGCTACACCAAATTTTGAACTTATCTCGCGCTGATAAGTTACATTAAGGTTTAGTATGCCCATGATATGTTGGTTCCTGTTACGGATGTTGTAAGTTGCCGGCCCGCCGGGGTATTCACCCGCATAGTTGAACGTGTAGTTTTCGCGCAGCATAAAGTACGACGAAAGGCCCGTACCCAAGCTGAATTTGTTTACACCTTTATTGTAAACCTGATAACCTACGTTGATAGGGATATCCAGCACAATACAACTTGCACTTACGCTTTGGGGGTTAGTGTTAAACTTATAAGAGGTAGCGTAATTGGCAAAATCTGTAAGGTAGGGTTTGTCGGCATAAATTGCGCCGGTGGTTATGCTCCATTTACGGGATACACCCATGGTTAGCAATAGCCCTGCATTTGTACCTACCTTATTTTGCGAAAAGCCTTTAACACTATTAACATCCGGCGATGCCACAAAACTTAATGCCAGTGTTGGCTTAAAAGCCATAGTGCTGCCGCCCGATGAACGGTGCGATTTTGCCGGCTTTTTATTTGGCCTTACATCATCCATTACCGATACTAATTCACGTTTTTTGATGGTATCAGCCCGGTTACTAGCCATAACCGCGGATTTACCAGTAATAATAGTATCAACCTTAGCGTAGTTTGTTATAGTTGAGCCGTTGATAACGGTATCATGTTTGGTAGCGTTGCCTACCATGTTGCCGGTAGTTTTGCCGGTAACAATTGTATCGGGTGTTTTTGTTATATAGGATGGATTAGCGCCATAAGTATCAAATCCGGTAATTTTACGGCCGCCCGGTACAGCAGATAAGGTGAAGAACGATTTACTTTTACGGCTCATATCACCCGCACTCATCGCGCTGCTATCATTCGCCGAAAGCGTATTACTTTTGAGATCTGCCAGTTGCTGCACAGGCGGGCCGTATTTACCGGAATCTTTTTGCACAGGCGCTGTTTTTTTCACCACCTGTGTTGTTTTATCGGGTTTTGATGCAGGGTTTAAAAATAACCAGCCAATAACCAGCAGCAACATGGCTGCAATGGTGCTAACCAGTAGTATTAAAGTGCGGGTAACACCTTTTGGCTTTTTACCATCAAGCATAGCCTCCATAGCATCCCAGTCCTCTTCCCGGTACGACGCATTGTCGTCGCCGGGCTCGCTTAGGCCATGGCTAAACAATTTATCAATACTATTTTCTTTTTCCTCTTTCATCGTTTGGTTACGTTATTCACAAAGGAGATGGATAGGTCTGTGTGCTTTGTATGGTTAATGGGTACTATGTTATCGTTTACTTGTTTATTTGTTTGGCCGGGCGTTTTGTTGCTCTCGGTTATCATTATTTTTAATTTTTCCCTGGCCTTATGCAGGTTTGATTTTGAGGTGCCTATGCTGATGTTCAGCATACCGCCTATTTCTTCGTGCGTGTACCCTTCAATCGCAAATAAATTGAATATAGTACGATATGCACGCGGTAACTGACTTATCATATCCAGTAACTCGTTGTAATTTAAATTTCTGTCGGCAAAATCGGTATCGTTAATATGCTCGGCCTTATCAAGTTCTTCGGTGTAAGCAATTTTTAGGTTAGAGCGATAATAATCTATAGAAGTATTAACCATAATACGGCCCAGCCATGCCTTAAAAGGCTTGGTGATATCGTACTTCGTAAGGTTTTTGAATACTTTGTAAAACCCCTGGTTCATGATTTCCGAAGCTTCATACCGGTTGGCCGCATACCTGAGGCATATCCCCATAGCAAAGCCATAGTAAGCCTTATACAACAGTTTTTGACTCAACCTGTCGTCCTTTAAACAGCCTTTTACCAGTTGATATAATTCTTCTTCGCCCATGTTTTGGGTTTCTGTTTGCCTTAATTTAACACCTTATCTGCATACATCACGGTGGATGTGGTGTAAAGGTTGCCCGCCGGGTGAAAAAAATATCTGTTTGTTGGAATAATCATCCGCAGGCCCAATATTAAAGGAATTTAGCTATAATTAAATCAATAACTTAGTAATTTACTAAATGCCTTCATGAAAGTACTGCCTTTTACCATACCTGTGCCCGAAGGGCAAACCATAATTGTGCAGGAAGAGATACAGAGCCACTTTTATCCGCACCTGCACCGACATGCCGAAATACAGATAACCTGGATAAAACGCGGCGAGGGAACTTTGCTTGCAGGTAACAGTATGCATTCATTTAAAGCCGGCGAGGTATATGTACTTGGTGCAAACCTGCCGCATTTATTTAGGAGCAGCCCCGAATATTTTGATGAAAGCAACAAGTTGGATGTGCAGGAACTTACCATATTTTTTGACCCGGCGGGAAAGCTATCGGCTTTGTTTGACATGGCAGAGATGCAGGCCGTAAAAGCATTTTTTGAAAAATGGCAGGTAGGGTTTAAGATCCCGGTTGAGGTAATGGATGCTTTTAGGGAGCAGATTGATATGGTACAGCATACCGGGGGCGTTTACCGCATGTCGGTTTTTTTAAGGATGATTAACCTGCTGATGGGGATAGAAAACCTGCAGCCCTTATCGGCAGCCAGCCATACCCAACCCCTTACCGACCCAGAGGGTATGCGCATTGCATCGGTATTAAATTATATTATGCACAATTATAGCAGCGCCCTAACGCTTGAGGATGTTGCCCTGCAGGCACATTTAACCCCCAATGCCTTTTGCCGCTATTTTAAGAAACATACCCGGGTAACCTTTGTGGCCTTTGTAAACAAGGTACGGGTAAACCAGGCCTGCAAACTGCTTCTAAACGGTGAATTAAATAATATTGCCGATGTTGCTTATAGCTGTGGTTTTAGCAGCGTTAACAACTTTAATTTAACGTTTAAAAAAATAATGGGCAAAACACCAAGGGATTACGTGAATGATTACACCCGCAGGGTGAAGTAAAGGGATTTTTATAACTACATTTAGGTATGAAAAAGCTACTCTACCTGTTAATACTGCTTTCGGCCTGTAAAAGTAACTCGGATAAAAAGGTGGCCGCTACTGTGCAAGCAGATTCTGCCGGGAAAACGAAACCTGCCGATACTACCTTTTTACTGAAAGAGGCGCAGAAAGGTTTTTATCATGCAGTTTTCATCGAAAAGAACAGGGAGTCAAAAGTATACAAGCGTTTACTTGATTTTAAGTATGACCATTACGATAGTATAGCGTATAACGAAAACTATAAAATACTTAAAGTGAAGTTTAAAAAACCGCTTAAAAAGTATGATGTAGCTGCCCTGGGGCAAGATTGGTTACCCTTATACGCCTATAAAGGCAAATATTATTTATATGCGCCAAGCGATTGGGGGAACACAGGCAGGCGCAGGCTTACGGATAGTACACTAACCTATTGGAGCATTGACGGCCCCGACCTGAAACCCTTGCTAAGTTTTAAAAAAATAAACGATAGTAAATATTCACTCACATCGCAGCCCTTTTACCAGTTTGTAAAAAAGTCGAACATCAATATCTATATCATCGACACTAAAAACAAGGTGGCTGTTTGGGAAGATACCGCCCTGCCTGCCGACTACAGGTACGGTTTGTATGTGCCGGTACAATACGCGCAAAATTTTGATATGGTACACAATTACTGCAAAACCGACAAAATGCCCGAGTTTGTATTTGATAAGATAGATTTTAAGGCGCTTATAAAAGGGCTTTAATTCCCGGGCGTTTTATAATAGTAGATAGGCGCGTAGATGCCTTCACTGGTGGTATAATAACCTTTGCCATCGGGTGTAAAAGCAATAGCTTCGCCTTGCTTTTCCTGTTTGTAGGGTAGCTCACTCGGGGCCTGTTTCAGGGTTTGCCAGATGGATTCTGTTACATTACGGCGCCAGTAAAAAACCTTCTCGTAGTTTCTCACCAGTATCTGTTTGCCATCTGCCGATACATCCGCAGCCGTTACCCATTTAAAGGGTTTTAATCCGTTAAAGAACAATTTACCCTTAAAGGTCAGGGTAAGCGTATCGTTTGCTTTGTATTTAAGCGGTGTAGTATAAACACCAACACTATCGCCACGTTTGGTAATAATGTATAAAAATTTTTCAATAGGGTCTATCGTCATGGCTTCTGCATCTTTTGCGCCATCCGGATATTTTAAATATAGTGGTATAGGTATTGCGTGCGCAATGCTATCTGTTCCCCAATTTTTCCGTTCTTCCATACGGTAAACGGTTATATATTTTCTGCGGGCAGCATTGTCGCCAATATCACCCATATAAACATAACTTTTGTTTTTAACCGGCCCGGGGCCTACGGCAATGTCCTCGCAATCTATCACCCCACGGCGGCGCAGCTTTATATCGCCGGTATAGTATACGGTGGTTTTTAATTTACCATCGGCAGTAATGGCAAAAAAGCGGCTGGTGTCGCCACTATCATTGTGGGCATAAAAAATACCTGGGTTTACCGCGGAGGCTACCAGGCCCGAGGTTTCATCCATTTCTTTTGAATACAAATGGCTTTCGGGTAATTGCTTATTATCAACTAAGCGGTGCTTGGCAAATGCCGCTATAAAACACAGGGCAAGTACGGGTATAAATATTTTTAAAGCTTTACTTTTAAACATAACTAAGCTTATAGAACAAAAAACGGCCCATATTATTATGGGCCGTTCTGTTATATGTTAAAATTAACGTTTACGAGTTTTGAGAGGTTAATGCAGGTTCTTTTGCAAAGCTCATTTCTGCATCGGGTTTTGATACATCAGTAATGGCTACTTTACCGCGCTCTTTACGTAGTATACGGTTAAATAAGGAGATCTCCCTATCAAACAAAAACTGGAAGAAAAGTTTGGTCCATGAGGTGTGATAGTATAAAGTATCATAGTATTCAGGCGCGGTTTTTTTGATCTCGGGCAGTTTATTCCATGGTATCGACGGAAAATCATGATGTTCGTTATGGAAACCTACGTTAAATGCTACCGCATTAAAGTTACCATAGTAGCTATAAGTTTCCTGCTCAACGCTGTGGGTTAAGTAATGCTCCTGTATCCAGCGGGCACCAAGCGGGTGTAAACCTACCGAGAACGAGAAGCTTAACAGCAAGAAAGCTAATGCATGCCAGCCCATAAAATAGTATATAACACCGGTAAATACAGCCTGTACTATCCAGTTGGTTAATATCCAGCCATCAAAAGGGTGTATTTCGCGCAGGCGCGATAAACGGAACAACTGAAATACCGGGAAAAATAACAACCATAAAGCTTTACCAAAAAACGAATTGCTGATCAGTTTTGCTTCCCAGCGATTTGGCAAATCAGCGTCCAATTCATGTATCCCCTGGAAAGAGTGGTGTTTGATGTGATATTTTTCGAACGATATAGCGCTTGGCAGTATTTGTGGCAAGTTGGCAAGCATAGATGCCCAGCGGTTGGCGTTACGGTTTTTAAATAATAATTGGTGGGTACACTCATGTATCATTACAAACAAAGCGTGGTCTGCAAAGGCACCTAACAAATAGGCCGCGCCAAATACCAGCCACCACGATTGATCGCGCAGAAACCAGGCCAATATAACCTGGAAGGCTACCAGCCCTACAATAGCCCAAATAGTTTTTGGGTTTTTTCCTATCAAATTCCTTAACTGCGGAAACTGCTTCAGTATCTTTTTAGTGCGTATACGGTGCGGTTCCGACTCCTGGGAATAAACAAAATCAGTCTTCTTCATATTAGGGTTAAAACGATGAAGATAAGAATAACGTGTTAAAAAAATGATTTAATTATGAAAATTCAGTAATTTGTGTTGGAAAACACCTGCTTTTATAAATTTTAGAGAAATTAATTTCTTTTAAGTTTGTGTTTGGTAAAGCAAATCAATAAAAAATTTAACCGGTAGAACTTAAATCATGTGGTGGATATACGCTTTATTATCGGCGCTGTTTGCAGCCTTAACAGCCATATTTGCAAAAATAGGTATCAAAGGGGTTGATACCGACCTGGCAACTGCTATACGTACTGTAGTTATTTTACTTATAGCATGGGCAATTGTATTGTACAAAGGTACAAACCAGGGCATAAGCGGGTTAAGCAAGCTGAACTGGACATTCCTGGTGCTGTCGGGTTGCGCAACCGGCCTGTCGTGGATCTTTTATTTTAAAGCGTTGCAGTTGGGCAAGGTATCGCAGGTGGCGCCGGTAGATAAGTTGAGCGTGGCTATTGCCATCATATTATCGGTAGTGTTTTTGGGCGAGCCGCTCACCCTTAAAACCGGAATGGGTGCTTTGCTTATTATATCAGGCACATTGGTGCTGATATTTTAATATGACATAATGTAAATGTAACAATTACGAAACCTCCATAATTAATCCAAAGTTTCTTAACAGTTTTGCGCCTCGAAATAAAGAGGTTATATGCGTAGGTTATTTGTTCTTGTTTTTCTGTTTGTTACTACATTAAGTATTAATGCCCAAACCCCTAATGCAGGTAAAGGCAAAATAGCCGGGAAGGTTATAGATGCGGTTACCAAACAACCGGTAGATTATGCTACCGTATCGGTATTTAAACAAGGTGGTACAAGCCCATTTAACGGCATAAGTACCGATCCCAAAGGGAATTTTACCTTAGATAATATCGCCCCCGGTGATTACCGGCTTACCATAGATTTTTTAGGATACAAAAAACACGTTATAGAACATGTAATTGTTGCTACTGGTGGTAATGTTGCTTTAGGGAGTATAGCATTAGAATCGATACAGAACCAGCTTGCCGGCGTTACCATTACCGCCAAAGCCCCGGTTATTGAAAACCGCATAGACAAAATGGTGTATAATGCCGCCAATGACCTGACCGCGCAAAGTGGTGCTGCTATTGATGTGCTCAAGAAAGTACCACAGGTTACGGTTGATATTGACGGTAACGTAGAGTTGCAGGGTAATGGTAATATCCGTTTCCTGATAAACGGTAAACCCAGCAGTATTTTTGGCGCAAGCCTGGCCGATGCCCTGCAGGCCATACCCGGCAGCCAGATAAAAAGCATTGAAGTAATAACCAGCCCCGGCGCTAAATATGATGCAGCCGGTACAGGCGGTATCATCAATATTATATTAAAGGATAGTAAGGTACAGGGTATAAACGGTAGCATAAACCTAACCGCAGGTACCCGCCAGGAAAACGGCTCGTTTAACCTGAATGCCCGTAAAGGTAATTTTGGCGTGAATGCATTTTTTAGCGGTAACGCGCAGTTAAACACTACTGTATTAAGCACTAACAACCGTAACACAAGCGGCCCCGGGGATAGTACCACCCACCTGTTTCAAAAAGGTAGTGCGGCTACAAAACGCAGCGGCTATCAATCGGGCTTTAGTTTTAACTGGGATATTACCCCAAAGGATGCTTTAACGGCGTCAGTAGGGTTTGACCATTTTGGTAACCACAGCAACGGCTTAACCAACCAGCAGGAATCCATTACCAATGGTGCAGGTGATCTGGTTTCTAATATAATGAGCCTGCGGAATTCCGACAGTCGTTTTAGCGCATACTCTACAGATTACAGTCTTGATTATAAGAAAACCTTTGCCAAAGAAGGGCAGGAACTGGATATACTATTTACCAGCAGCTACAGCAAAAACACGGTAAACTATTTTCAACGCCAGGATTATGATACGCCGGGCATGATCTCGACAGGGATCCGCGGTTTTAACCCGGGTAACGACAGGGAAACCAACATATCTGTTGATTATACCCACCCCATAACCAAAACCTTTACCATTGAAGGTGGTGCCAAACTGGTAATAGAAGATTTGAAGAATGTTACCAACACCGATACCCTTTTAGCCGACGGCAGCTACATGAACAATGCCGACCAAACCTACGGCTTTAACTACAAGCGCAATATTTACGCGGCTTATTTAAGCACATCGGCATCGTTATTTAAAAACTTTTTAGATGTAAAGCTGGGCTTGCGTAACGAATATACCACTACTAACGCCAATTTCCCCGGGGTAGTAATACCGGGTTATAATACGCTTGCGCCATCAGCTGTCATATCACATAAAATAGGCGGTACACAAAGCATCAAGTTTAGCTATTCGTACCGTATAGAGCGCCCTGATTATGGCGAGGTAAACCCTTTTTACAACATCAGCGATCCGCATAACATCAGCACCGGTAACCCTAACCTGAAACCTGAGATAAGTAACAGCTTTGAGCTGGGTTATAATAAATCGTTTGATAGTGGTGCCAATATTTACATTGGTAGCTTTTACCGCCATAACAGTGAAGATATACAGCAATTTACTACGCAATACGATACCTTAAGCATCAATGGTAAAACTTATAGCAACGTGTTGCTTAGCCAGCGCGCCAACCTGGGTACCCAGGCATCTTTAGGTGGTAACGTGTTTGCATCGGTACCTGTTACCAGCAAACTTAACCTGCGTACCAATATATTTTTAGTGAGCCGTACAAATGATGCCCCTGGCGTAGGCAAGGTAACAGCGTTTCAATACAGGCTTAACTTAAATGCCAGCTACCAGTTCCCGTCTAACTTTTTGGCCGAGGCGTTTGGTAACTATAACTCATCATCGCGCACCTTACAGGGTAACCGCCCGCAGTTTTTTTGGTACAATATTGCCGTGCGCAAGCAGTTTTTGGATAAAAAGGCAAGCATCGGTTTGGTGGCCAATAATGCGTTCAGCAAGTACATTAACCAGTCCTCAACTACATCGGGCCCGGGCTTTAGCCAGGCAAGTTTAAGGCAGCTGCCGTTACGCTCTTTCGGGATAACATTAAGCTACAAATTTGGTAAGCTCGAGTTCTCAAAAAACAAGGATAAAGAGGGCCGTGAAGATAACGGTGGCCAGATGCCTGCCGAGCCATCAGGCGGTAAGTAATATTAAAAACAATATGCGGTTTAAAAGTATTACTATAATGATAATTAAAAGCATTATCATTATGAATACTGCTGATAAACACTTTAAATTCATAAACAGTAAGACTGGTTATGTTATTTTTTATTCATCGTTAAGCACAACCCTAACCCCTGATGAACAAAAGGCCGAACTTGATAAAATAAAAGCCCAGGTTGCCATCAAAAACGGTATTTACCAGGAAACCGTTTATTGGGAAGAAATTAAAGACGAATAAAATGTATCCCTCATTGCAAAATCCCAAATCTGCAAGGGTATAATATGCGCCATCCGGTGTGTTATCTTACACATGTTTTAATTCTTAGGTAAAATATTATTTGCATTAGTGCGCTGATTATCAGTATATTTATTTGCCAATTATACCGGGTTAACCATCCGTGCTCTATTTCAACTAAATAATCTCACAATCATGAAAAAGCTTTTGTTGCTAATGTTTGCTGCAAGCTGCTGTAATGGCATTTTGCATGCGCAGGTTGCTGCTGTAAAAAATGAGGGTAGTACTAAAGAGCTAGTTGCCAAATTGCAGTCGCTATCAACAGACAGGATAATAGAAAAAGCATATCTGCACTTTGATAAACCTTACTACAGCCCCGGCGATACCATCTATTTTAAAGCTTATGTAACCGCGGGCGAGCGTCACGAACTTTCAAAAATAAGCGGTGTGCTGCACGTAGATCTGATTAGCAAAAGCGATTCTGTGATGCAAACTTTAATGTTGCAGTTAAAGAACGGGCTTGCCTGGGGCGATTTTGCGCTACCCGGCTATATATCTAAAGGTAATTACCGCATTAGGGCCTATACGCAGTGGATGCAAAATGCGGGTAACACTTATGTGTTTGATAAAACCATCCCGGTTAATGGTAAAAGTATAGCACCGGTTTATGCCGCAAAAGCAACAAATACCAAAGCCGATGTCCAGTTTTTTCCGGAAGGGGGCACTTTTGTAGCGGCCTTGCCGGCCAAAATTGCATTTAAAGCAGTTGGGAGTAACGGTATGGGCATTTATGTAAAAGGCATTGTAGTTGATAATAACAACGTTGAGGTTGGCAAATTTACCTCGGCGCATTTGGGTATGGGGCAGATATTTATAACCCCTGAGGATGGTAAAACTTATAGGGCTAAAGTGACTTACCCGGATGGTTCGATGAACGTGGTACAATTGCCCATACCCGAAGCAAAAGGCATATCGCTTAACGTTAATAATAGCGACCTTGCTAAACTATCGATAGATATTAATGCTAATAAGGCTTATTACTTAGAGAATAAGAACAAAGAAGTGAATGTGGTGGTGTACTCGGCAGGGGTTGTAAAAACGGTTAAAACTGTGCTTGATAACCAGGTGATCGGGTTCGACCTGCCAAAGAAAGATTTGGCAAACGGCATTGCGCAAATTACCCTTTTCTCTGACAATGGTGTGCCCTTAAGCGAGCGCCTGGTATTTATTCAAAACCCGGCTGATATTAACTTTACTATTAATAGCGATAAACTAACCTATGCAAGCCACAATAAAACACATATAACCCTCAATGCAAAATTGGCCTCGGCTGATAAAGCATCCGTGGGCAATTTCTCTGTGGCAGTGGTCGACGAAAGCAAAGTGCAAACCAACGAGGACCAAGAGAGCTCCATCCTGTCTGACCTGCTGCTTACATCTGAGCTGCGTGGCTATGTAGAACAGCCGGGTTATTACTTTAATAACGTAAATACCGAAACCCGCAACAATCTGGATATTTTAATGCTTACGCAAGGTTACCGCCGTTTTGAGTGGAAGCAGCTTTTAAATGAGGCACCGGCCACAATAGCCAATAAGTCGGAAGTTGGGATGGATATAAAAGGCACCCTGGTAAGTAATGCAGGTAAGCCGGTGCCAAACGAAAAAATATCGCTTATGCTGGCATCAACTATGCAATCTATGAACGCTGTGACGGATGCAAACGGCAGGTTTAGTTTCCCCGACCTGGATTTTGCAGATAAAACCAGTTTTTTGCTCAATATCGAGAATAAATCTATTCGCAACAGGGTCAAATTTTTGTTGGATAAGGCAGTGGCCGGGTTACCTGTAAATACAGGTAATTTGCCCGAAAGGCAAATGGATGTGAAGCTGCCCGATTATACCGGGACCTATGCAGAGGCGCCTAACGCCGATCTGAATAAAGTACGTAAACTGAAAGTAGTTAATATAAAAGACAAGGTGACGTACCGTTCATCAAGTTTGGGTGGGGCGGGTAATGCCGACCAGGTAATATTCAGAAAAGATATTTTAGCCGCCCCGTCGTTGTCGCAGGGTTTGGTAGGAATAGCCCGTAATATCGATTTTATACAAGGTAAGGCCTATATTCGTAACAATGCGGTTTTTTCAGGTAAGAGCGTTGTACAGGAACCGATGATGGTAGTTGTAGATGGAGCTATTACGCAAAATGGCAACATTGATAGCTATTTACCAACCGATATTGATAATATAGAGATATTAAAAGGTGCAAATGCATCTGCCTATGGTTTAGGCGCAGGGGCGGGCGTAATAGTTATCAATACCAGGATGGGCGGCACTAACGATGAGGTGATAAGTAAGGAGATGTCCCCTGGTATCTTATCTATAAGCCCTAAGGGTTTTTACGTTGCGCGCCAGTTTTATTCGCCGGTTTATGAGGCTACAAAAAAATGGCCTGAAGAAGACCGCACCACTATATATTGGAAACCAAACCTGGTAACTAACGATGCAGGTAACGCTATGTTTGATTATTTTAACGATGGCCCGGGGCAATATCGTGTTATTGTTGAGGGTATTGATAATGCAGGCAATATAGGCAGGGCTGTATATAAGTACACGGTGAAATGAGCCGTTATTTACTGATAAGGTAAACCTTTGCCAGCACCATGTTGCGTGTAGCTTGGTTTACAAACCTGGGTAAGATGTTTTCCTGTGGGTAATCTGTAAAGGATGCAATCACTTTAAAATCCTGATGGTTTTGTGTGAGGTAATCAACCGTAGGCTGGTTAACAAAAAAGATATCTTTACCGGTAGAGGTAAGCTTGCCAAAATCTTCCATCGGGATATAATTAACAGGTTTATTGCTGTAAAACTGGAAAATGTTGTTTGATGGCCGTAATGAATAAATACTTGCATCCTTAAACTGTGGCTGATTGATGTATTTAGCCGCATCCACCTGCCCGCCGTATGAAGCAATAGTTTTGAACAGAACGGTATTCAGGTAAAAATTAGCAAACAACACCGAGCAGCAGGTGAGCATAAAGGTTTTGTAGCTGCGGGTTTTTACTTTCAGAGTGATAAGCAAAGCGATCGCTCCAAAAATCAGGCAATCTACCACAAACAATATATTTGATTGCGGCTTTAAGTAAATATGTATTACCACAATAACCAACGGCAATGCCACTACAAATAACCATAAAGCCACTTGCCTGTAATATTGGCCAGCGCGGCTTAGTTGTTTAAAACAATACGGCGCTGTTATAATGGCAAAAAGCGGGAATAAAATATTGGTGTAAAATGGCAGCTGAAACCGCGACACCGAAAAGATAAGCAACAGTAGCAGCCCGCCGCTTAAGGTGTAATATTCGGGCAGTTTTATTTTTTGGGTAATGTTTTTCAGGCTTTTATAAACGGCATAATAAAAAAGCAGGCACCATGGTAAAAAGGCCCACAGCATGGTATGTGCGAAAAAAAAGATATCGCCCGATTTTTGTTGCTTGATGGGGCCGTTGTTTACAAAGCGCCCAAACTGGCTATCCCATAAAAACCAACGGATGCCGCTTACATGGTGGCGATCAAAAACCAGCTTTTCGGGGTGCAGATCAAACTGTATGTATAAAGCGTAAAACTCGGGCAGGGTAAAAATAAAGGTGAGCAGGTAAAGCAGCAGCCACTTGCCGTAAAAAACCTGCACAAATTTTTTCTGGAATATAAGCTGGCCCAACAGGGCGCCATAAACGGCTACAATAACAAATATTCCCTTAGTCATGATGGCGCATGCTGTAAGGAGGGCAGCCAGTATAAGGTGTCTAAAAACAGCCTTATCGTTATAGCGGGCAATATGGTAAATGCTTCCAATTACAAGTGCCATTAAATAAGGTTCGGCACGTACATCAAGGTTTGATAGCAGCACGTGTTGCGCTGTCATCAATATTAAAACTGCTGTTAAGGCAACTTCTTTACTATAAAACCTGCGGGCAAATAAGTAGGTATAAAGCAGGCTCAATAAAAAAAACAGCAGGGCAGGCAGGCGGTAGGCCCAGGTGCTAATACCAAATACTTTAAAACTCAGCATCGCCATCCAAAACGGAAAGTGCGGTTTGTCGAGCCAGTCGCGGTTATAGGTAAAAAGTTGCAGTGCATCATGCTTCTGTACCATAGCTTTTGCAATGGCCGCATACAGGCCCTGGTCGTCGGTAAAAAAATCGGTAGTGATGCCGGCAAAACTGACCAGTAGTGCCAGTATAAAGATCAGCAGGTAAAAAGGCTTGTAATTATTGGTCATCACTGGCAGCAAATATAAGTTTAATGCCGCCAAAGTTTATTGGGGTAGGGTTATAAAAACCCCCGCCTTGCGGCGAGGGCCAAAAACTCACAACAATTGTTTAACCTTTCGGTCAATTCCTAACTGCAATGCGAGCTCAGTTTGTATAACACACTGTTTTAGTGAAAGTTTTTGCACGGATAACCGGTTGCAAACTTTTTTTCAGATTGTTATTTGTTTACATCTATCTTTACGCACATAAACTATAACGATATACTATCATGAAAAAAACAATTCAACTAAAAGCGGTAGCGCTGTTTGCGTTTGCTATGCTGTTTTCAGCCGTTACATTTGCCCAAACCAAACCTGTTGAAAGCCCGCGCGATAGCGTTAGCGCAACCGTGAATGGTGCTACTATCAGCATCAATTATGGCAGCCCGTCAGTAAAAGGCCGCAAGGTTTTTGGCGAACTTGAAGCATACGGTAAAGTATGGCGCGCCGGTGCAAACGAAGCTACTGTGTTTACAACAAGCAAGGATATACTGGTTGAAGGTAAAAAATTACCTGCAGGCACCTATGGCTTTTTTGCTATACCAACAGCAACCACCTGGACAATCATTTTCAACAAAGTGGCTAAACAATGGGGCGCTTACAAATACGATAAAGCCCAGGATGCTTTACGTGTAACGGTTAAGCCTGTAAAAAGCGCAATGAATGAGCGTTTGGTTTACAAAATAAACGCCAAAGGCTTCTCTTTAAATTGGGATAAATTATCTGTTCCGGTTAAAATAAAGTAGTAACTATTAATAGAAAGTATAGGAAGCCCCCCGATTTAGCGGGGGGCTTTTTTGTGTATTTATTTTAAATAAAGGGTAATATTTGCATTTGTTTTAAATACTATATTTATCGCCATAAATGAACAAGCAAAAGGGTAAAAAGGCTTTAATAAAACGGGGGGCGGCTATACTTGCACTTATCATAGCTATTTACCTGTTAAATGTTTTTGCCGATCATCCCAGGGCTGTAGAGAAGTATTATTCAGAAGGGGTTTACCCGGTTATTTGCCACCTATTGCATCCGGTATTTAACCTTTTCCCGTTTAGTTTTGGTGATGTGCTGTACCTGGTTGTTATTGTTTATTTAATTTACGCACTTATCCGCCTGATTGCCCTTTGTATTAAAAAAAGGTTTATGCAGGCAGGGCTTTTAGCCACAGGCGTTACTATAGGGGTGTTTGCAGGGGTTTTTATATTTTACCTTTTTTGGGGGCTTAACTATTTCAGGCCATCTGCGGGCGAGCGGCTAAACCTGCGCGACAGTACCTACACCAAAGCCGAACTGCAAAAGGTAACCACTATATTGATAGACAGCGCTAACGCCAGCCGGGCAAGGGTAACCCCGGCCGACCTGCAGCGCGGTAACGATTCTATATATAAAACGGCGGTAAGGGCCGTGGTAAAACTTTCGGGCACATCTGCCGAGTTTAGTACTTACAGCCCGGCGGTAAAGCCATCATTACTTACGCCGCTACTAAACTACATCAGTACATCGGGTTATTACAACCCCTTTACCGGCGAGGCGCAAATGAACTACCAGATGCCGGTGTTTAACCGCCCTTTTGTGGCCTGCCACGAAATGTCGCACCAGATGGGGTATGGTGCCGAAGATGAAGCAAACTTTGTAGGCTTTTTAGCCGCAAGCCGCTCGGATGATAAATTGCTGCGCTATTCGGCTTATAATGTAGCCGTGAACGAATTTATGCACACCATGCGGTATACAGATACAGTGGTGTTTAAGCAGCTTAAAACCCGGATCTCGCCCGCGGTACTGGCCGATTTTAAAGAAGAACGGTTGTACTGGCTATCGTATCAAAATAAACTGAACACCTTTACCAGCATTTTTTACGATAACTTTTTAAAGGTGAATAACCAGCCCCAGGGCCTTGATACTTATAACAGGATGGTACTGCTGATTATGGCGATGTATAGAGGTAAGTGAGTAGTGAAGGGAGAGTAGTTGGGGGGCGAAAAAAATACGGAAAAAAATGCGTTCCGTATCTCACCCCGGAACGCACTACAACATCATTCAAATAATGTTGATCAACTAAACCTCAGATAACTATGCAAGTTTATCCAAGTTCTTCATGGCTAACCATTGCGGTAGCCTTATATTATATTTAATGTATTTATATTCTGTATGTTACAGTGCAAAAACTGTTCCTAGTCTTTCTAAACAGTCAGTGTGTCAAAGATACACCATGAACGGGAGGCTTTAAAACATATTATATACTATGTCGTATTTTAACGCGTAAATGTTACAGATGCCGTTATTTATTATTTTAAAATGACATTTGTAAAGTGAACGAGATGCTTTGATAAGTACTGTATAGTGCTGATGATTTGCTAATTTTAAACCAGCAGCTTTAAATCCGTTATTGTGAAAAAACTATACACATTGTTTTTATTGTATACACTAAGCGCTAATGTGAATGCGCAGGTACGCAAATTTTCTACTGCCGAGATAGGCCGTTATAAGCAGCAAGCAAAGGCGGTTACCATCATCCGCGATAATTACGGCGTGCCGCATATTTATGGTAATACAGATGCATCGGTAGTTTTTGGGCTGATGTATACGCAATGCGAAGATAATTTTAAAGGTATAGAACGTAATTACCTGTACCAACTGGGCCGCCAGGCCGAAGCCGATGGCGAAGGCAAGCTGTTTGAAGATGTACAGCTGCAACTCATTGCCGATAGCGCTGATGCCATAAAAGATTACAACCAAAGCCCACTATATTTTAAAAAGCTGATGGATGCCTTTGCAGATGGCATCAACTACTACCTATATAAACACCCGGAAGTTAAGCCGCTTGTTTTTACAAAGTTTAAACCCTGGTATGCCCTGATGTTTACCGATGGCAGCGTTGCCGCTACCGAAACCGGCGACATCAGCCCGCGAGAAACACAGGCATTTTATACCGGCGATACTTATAAAACAGGGGCTACATACCCCTCTCAATCGCTTATAAAAGATACTGGTGAAAGAGAGATAGGCTCCAATGGGTTTGCAATTGCGCCCTCGCGGTCGGCAAGCGGGCATGCTATGCTTTATATCAACCCGCATGTGCCGTTTTATTTCAGGAGCGAGGTTGGGCTAAACAGTAAGGAAGGGCTGCATGCCTATGGTGCGGTTACCTGGGGGCAGTTTTTTATATACCAGGGCTTTAACCAGCATTGCGGCTGGATGCACACCAGCAGCTATGCCGATGTGGGCGATCTGTACGCCGAAAAGGTGACACAGCAAAATGGCAAATGGTTTTACGAGTATGATGGCAAACTAAAACCTGTAACTACCCGCCAGCTGAAGTTGAACATAAAACAGGGCGATACCTATGCTACCCGTAATATCACTGCTTATTATACGCATCACGGCCCGGTAATTGCCGGTAAAGATGGCAAGTGGCTGGCGCTGAAACACAATAACCGCTCGTATAAAGCTTTGCTGGAATCATGGCAAATCACAAAAGCAAGCAGCATGGCCGAATATAAAAAAGCGATGGGCTTGTTATCAAACACCAGTAATAATACGGTGTATGCGGATGATAAAGGTAACATCGCGTTCTGGTACGGTAATTTTATGCCAAAGCGCGATACGCAGTTTAACTGGAACCTGCCTGTGGATGGCAGCACTTCTGCTACCGAATGGAAAGGCCTACATGGTGTTAACGAGATTGTACATGTTTACAACCCGGCAACAGGATATATCCAAAACTGTAATTCAACACCGTTTACATCGTCGGGCGTTGCCAGCCCCGATAAAACAAAATACCCCGCCTATATGGCGCCTGATGGTGAAAATTATCGTGGTATCAACGCCATTAATTTGCTCCGTAACGCAAAAGGCATTACGCTGGATGGCCTTATTGCCAAAGGTTACGATAAATACCTGGCCGCCTTTGATGATCTGCTGCCCGCTTTATTTGCATCATATAATAATGCGCCCGACAGCCTGAAGGCTCAGCTTGCCGAACCTATTGCCATCTTAAAAGCATGGGACAAGCGCAGTTCGGCAGCATCGGTGGCTACTACATTAGCGGTTAATTGGGGAGCCTTAATGTTCGGGGCTATGCCCGCGGCCCAACCCGGCGAGGGCAGCTATCAGGTAAAAAGAACCCGGGAGATGTTGCAAACCCTGCCGGCAAACATGCCGCTGCAAATACTTGGTATGGCCATGCAGGACCTTCAAAGACGTTTCGGCTCATGGAGGGTGCAGTGGGGCGATATTAACCGTTACCAGCGCCCGGCAGATGGCGTAAGTTTTAGTGATAGCGAACCGAGCATCCCCGTAGGGGCAACCTCTTCGCTTTTTGGGCAGTTGCCCTCATACCAAAGTCGTACCATGCAAACAAATAAGCGGTACGGTTACTCGGGCAACAGTTTTATTGCCGCTATTGATTTTGGGCCGAAAGTAAAAGCAAAAACCATTATAACCGGCGGGCAATCCTTCAACGTGCAATCCAGGCATTTTACAGATCAGGCCGAAGGGTACATTAACGGTAAATTTAAGGATGTGCTGTTTTATAAAGAGGATGTATTGAAGCACGTGGAGAAAAGCTATCACCCATAGCTGCTAAAACTATAAGCTATAAAGCAACCCGCTTACGGACCAACTTGTAATCAAAATTTGATTATATTTGTTTATCACAATTAAATGAAAAGATACTGCTTAATACTGGCGATATTTTGCTTTTGCTCAACTGTACGGGCGCAAAGCATTTCTTTTTTCGACCTGACAAACTTAACCAACCTTAGCGATGGGCAGGCGCATACTTACTTAACCCTTGGCAACGTATTTAAGCATCAATACCTGGAAGAGGTTGATGGTAAAAAGATTGAGCATTTTCGTTCACGGTCTAACAAGGTAAAGGAACAGAGCATTACCATTGGCGAAAACACCATCCTATCAAACGGCACCATTTTGCGTACCGTTACCTACGATACCCGCGACCCGCAACACATTGTAAACCTCATAGCGCAGGCACGCAGGGCAAAACTTATCATGAAATTTCAGGGGCAGGATGCGTACAACAATATCTACAAGTTTGATAACGAGTTTTACTTCATTACCATGCTGATAAGCACTACAGAAAATAAAGGATCGGTAGTGGTTACGCAAAAAGAATTTGCGGGGTACTAAATAAAATATCCCCGGCGCTTGCCAGGGATCGTTTATAAAATCTTATATATTACTTCCCTATCAAAGCCGGGTCAAACACACTTTTATCTATCGATTGGTTTGCTTTAATATCCTGATAAACCTCGGTTTGCAATAGTTTATCATTAATGTAAAACTTACAAAGGGTTTCACTCCAGGCGCCTTCTACCAGTTTGTGCTCTTCAAAAGTAGCTTCCATTTTACCGTTTTTATCGTACTTAAAGTATCGTACGGCAACCAGTTTTTCTTTATCTATCCAAAGCTGGTTTACTTTTTCGCCATCACTTGCCGATCCTAAAACATAAACCCCTTTTCCTTTCCAGGTGCTTTCGTGGCCTTTGCTCAGGTCGAAATGCAGGGTATTAAAATGTGCGAACACCTGGTCGATGGTGGTAAAGTACATGCCGCCCAAAAAGAAGATCAGCTCGTTCTCATCCCTTGTTGAGCGTACCACCTTATTGTTGCGGAAAACGTAAGATGAATCGCCCCGGTAAATAACGCCGTTGCCTGTTTGCTCGCCAAAATCAATCCGCAGCATATCCGGGTAAACAATACGCTCGTGCCATACATCTGTTTTTACCAGCGTATCATTACGGTAGCGCCCGGTAGTTTGGGTAAACGTTAATGATGTATGCCATTTGTTATGGTAACGGCTATGCATTTTTTTAATAACCTCGGTTGAGGTTAGCTGCTTTGGCAAGGTAAACCCCCATACCGATAGTAGTGTTACGATAGAGGTGATGATGGATAAGAGGTGCTTCATAATAATCAGGGATATTTACGCATTATGCGGTTAATTCTTCATAAGCGGCAGTAAGGCTGCGCTGTATGCCGTCGCCCTGCCACTCGGTAACACCCGGTATTGCGGTTGTGGCTAAAATTTGCTCTTTGGTTTTGCCGGCTTTTATGCTGCCGTCAACATAAGCCACCAGTTTTTCCATATAGTTTTGCATGGCTTTCAGGTCGGCCATGGTGCCGGTAACTTTTACGGGGTCAAACGCGTGGCCAAAAACAAATATGGTATCCTTGTTAAATTGCTTTTGTGCCTGTTCTAAAGCTACGGCCCAGTGCTTGCATGATGCACCTGCACTACGGTCAACGTAGGGATGCATGCGATTAAATACCTGGTCGCCGCAGTGTACAATGTTGGCATGCTCAAAGTGTATAAAGCTATCGCCATTGGTATGGCCGGGGCCAAAATAGTGGGCGGTAATGCGCTCATCACCAACTTTAGCTTTCCATTTATCGGTGTAGGTGATGTTGGGGTATAGCTGCTTATCGTCGGTGTTTTGTTTGGCTGCCGCTGCTTTTTGGTTTATTAGCGAGTTGGCATGCGCCGCAACATTTTTAGCAATGCCTTTAAAAGAGATGTTCCCGCTGGTATGGTCTCCGTGATGATGGGTGTTGATCAGCCATTGAAAAGGCTGATCGCTTTTCTTTTTAAGCTCGGTTATCAGATGCGTTGCCGGCTCCGGGAACTCGGCATCAACACAAACAATACCTTCTTTATTCGCCATCCAGATGATGGTGCCGCCCTGCTCGGTAAAAATACCCACATTGTTGCGTAAGGGGGTGAGTTTATATTCGGGGGCGGCCAGCATCGCTGCAAGGCTTTTATTGCTTAAAAACGAAAACGAACCGGCAGCTAAAGCGGTGTTTATTAAAAATTTACGACGTTCCATATAGATTAGAGAATAGATATTAGATGATCAGAGATCAGTTAAATTTATGTTTTATTTTAAAGTTTTTCAGCCCTGCTTTAAATCTTTAAGGATTTAAAATTTCCCCGATTAATACTGATGAAATGCATCCGAAACAAATTGCAGTACCACGGGTAACGATGCGCGCCAGTAAGTCCAGTTATGGGCGCCATCCCTAACACGGTACTCATGCGGAATTTCTTTTTTGCGCATCAGGTTATGCACTAAACCATTGCCTTCGTATAAAAAGTCATCGTCGCCAACATCCATAAACCAGCGTACAGCTTTTTTCTGTGCGTCGGGCATAGCGTTCATCAGGGGTATTACGCTGTAGCGGTTATAATAGTTGCTTATGGTACTATCGGGAAGGTTTGGGTTATTTTTGCTGAGGCCGGCTTTTGCATCATCTAAACTCAGGAAACCCGTGGCCGCGCTCAGCGGGCATGCCGATGAGAACATCTCCGGGTGGTGCAGGGCATATACAAAACTGCCACCGCCGCCCATGCTAAGGCCTGCCACCGCGCGGAAACGCTTATCGCTTTTTACGCGGTATTTTTTCTCAACAAAAGGCACCAGTTCATTAAAAAAGAAGTCTTCATAATTCCAGTCGCCTTTTATATCATTAAAATAGCCCCGCCTGCCTGTGTTGGCATCGGGCATAATAATGATCATCGGGGTGGCAATACCATCCCGGATGGCTTTATCTGTAATGTTAAGCACCTCGCCAAATTGTACCCAGCCGGTTTGGTCGTCGCCGGCGCCATGCAGCAGGTAAAGTATGGGGTAGCTGCGGCCGCTGCTCTCATAATCGGGCGGCAGGTAAACGGCATATTTACGCTCGCTTTTCAGGATCTTACTGGTGAGGGTTAAATTATCATACACCTTACCGGTTTGCGCAAGCAGCACAAAGGGGCAAAGCATCAGCAATAAAACAGCTAATTTTTTCATGAAGGTTTAATTTGGTTGATGCAACAGGGGGATTGCGTTGGCTAAATTTAGGGATTTTAATTTTAGTTTGAATGGGGTGGATAGGTGATTGTTAAATTATTGGATATTAAGGATTAAATGTTATTGAGGTAGGTAGATGATGCGGGGATTTGTTATTGCCGGGTCGAGTGGTTCATTGTTGGGTAAATAAGTTTTTTTAATTATTAAATTGATGTTATCATGGCGTTGCCTGCGGCCTGCGCTTTCCGCTCATACGCGCACAGGCGTTAGCCACAGTGCCGGTATCCGCTGCAATCGCTAACGCATTTTTGGACCCTGATTTACCTGATTAAAGGATTTGAGGACTGGTAATGAACGAGCGGTGGCCTGACAGAAAAGCGGGCCAAAAGGTAAAGGCCAGTGCGGGGAAGCTTTTTTCTGTCTTGATTTTTTGCTACTTTTTGATCAAGCAAAAAGTAGTAGCCCTGCGCGGCAATGAGCGGCAGATTACTACAGTGGTACACTAAAGATGAGAGATGCCAATGTGTATCGGGAGATTGCTTCGTATCTTGTAAAGACGCGCGGGGAGGAGATCAACAAACATTTTTACCCCAATGCGCAATTTTCCCCGTATCTCATTAACTTTACCCACGCATGCAACAACCACCCGCCGATAGAACCAAATGGCTGTACCTTTTTATAGGGCTTGATGTTCTGCTAAATTTCAGCGGGTTGTTTATCCCCATACTGGCGCCTGATGGTTCCCTTTACGCGGTAATTGCCAAAACCATGGTGCAGCGTAACGATTACGTGCAGCTGTTTGTACACAACGCCGACTGGCTGGATAAGCCGCATTTTCCGTTTTGGATAACCGCATTTTCGTTTAAGCTTTTTGGCTTTACTACCTGGGCCTACAAACTGCCGGGCATTTTATTTATGCTGATGGGGGCGGCCTATACCTACAAACTGGCCAGGGCGCTTTACACCAAAGAGATTGCCTTATGGTCGGTACTGGTTTTGCTTACTGCACAGCATATTATCCTGTCGAATAACGATGTACGCGCCGAGCCCTATTTAACCGGGTTGATCATCGCCTCGGTATATCATTTTTACAGGGCCTATAGCAACAAAAGCTTTTGGCAACTGGTGCTGGCATCGCTGTTTACCGCTTGCGCTATCATGACCAAGGGGATGTTTGCACTGATTCCCATTGGCGGGGCTATAATTGGGCACCTGGCCATCATTAAACAATGGAAACAGCTTTTTAACCTGCGCTGGCTGCTGGCCGCCGTATTGATATTGATATTTATCCTGCCGGAGATATATTGCCTGTATGAGCAGTTTGACGCGCACCCCGAGAAACTGGTGTTTGACACGCATGGGGTATCGGGCATCAAATTCTTTTTTTGGGATAGCCAGTTTGGGCGTTTCTTTAATACCGGCCCCATTAAAGGCCACGGCGACCCAAGCTTTTTTGTGCATACCACACTTTGGGCGTTTTTGCCATGGTCGTTGGTATTGTTCGCCGCTATATGGCATTTTATAAAAACAGGGGTAAAGGATGTGCAGAAACGCGAGTGGCTTTGCATTAGCGGGGCATTGCTTACGTTCCTGCTGTTTTCGGCATCAGAATTCCAGTTGCCGCATTATTTGAATATTGTGTTCCCGTTCTTCGCTATTATCGCAGCGCAATATCTTGTGGGTTTGCAATCCGAGCGGACGATAAAAACCATCAGGGCGGTACAGATAGGGCTGGTGGCTATGCTGCTTGTTGTAATAGCCGCTCTTCATTACTTTTTTAAACCCAGTGAGTTTTGGTGGGATGACGGGCTTACAATATTGGTATGGCTTGGGCTGCTGATCATACTACCGGGCAATTTTGCCAATACCGATTTTAGGCAAACGGCTTTCCGTACACTCATTGTAGCTTTTGTGGTGAACCTGTATCTGAACCTGGTTTTTTATCCATCGCTATTAAAGTACCAGGCCGGTAGCGAGGCCGCTGTTTGGATAAACCAAAACAACCCGCAAAACCTGCCCATTGTACAAAGCTGGGAGGATGCCAATTACCCCATGGAGTTTTACCTTAACCAACCGCTTACAGTGGTTAATGAAGATGGCACGGGCAAATTACCCGCACCACCATTTATATTTTATGGCCCGGCTACTGTGGCAGCCTCATTCGCTACAAAAGGATATAAAGTTCAGCATTTAGCGTCATTTGAGCGGTACTGGGTATCGCGACTTAAACCCGCGTTTTTAAATAGTACTACCCGCCCAAAACAAGTTACCACAATGGAAGTGGTGATGGTGAAATAATAGTTAATAAAACACTCACAACCTGTATCATACACTATACTACCTGCGTAATGTAATTACCGGGTGAAAATAGTACACTATAACTGATCTTAGGGACGCATCGCCCTTATTTAAAACTCTTTAATGCTTGTGCAAAAGCATGGCTATTGCTGGCAGCCTTCCCGGTACCTGCCAGCAATGCATAAAGGTAGCTATGGATGATGCGTTCTTTTTTTAAGCAATAACCCCACCCATCAGCGGGTCAGAATAGCTTGAGCTACCTGTTTCTACCCTGCCTGCATAACGTTTCTCAAAATCGCCGTAACCTTTTACCCTGATGCTGAAATCGTACCAGCCGTGTTGTTTGCTCAGATCAAGCTTAATGGTTTGCGGCGCAAAGCTTTCCTGCTGAATGGTTAGCTGTTTTGCGCCGGTTTTGTAAGCGTTATCAACCACATCAACCGTTATAGGCGTATTAGTGCCAATGAGCCAAAAGGTAAGCACCACATTGCCTGTTAGTTTTTTGCCGTTGGTTTGATAGGTGAATTGCACACCAATGCCCGGGTCGTTAGCGTTGCCTTTAAATGCGCGGTAAAAACCGTTTGGCCCGTAGGTACGCAGGTAATAGTTATTGTTCTCAAATTCGTTTAGCGGCCAGCTGTCGGTCAGTGTATCGCCGGCTTTGGTGGCATAGCTCCAGGTGCGTACGGCTTCCATTTTCTGCGGATCATGGAAAGAGGCATAATTGCCCGGCGCATAAACGTTGAACGGCGCGCCAACTGCTTGAGCGCCAAAAGCAGTATTGCCTGCCTTGAATTTAATTTCGAAGCTTTTCTTATCCTCGCTTAACATACCATCGGCATAAAGCTCGTATGGCAGCGCACATGATGGTTTGATGCCCGGTTCCTGTTTAGGCATGTAGGGCGAGGTATGCGGCGCTTTTTTGATCAGCGCGATATCATCAGCGGTTAACAGCTTATAATCATCAGGCAGCTTTTTAAATTGCGCCTTATGGATGCCTTCTGCAGAAGTTTCCTTATTCAAAAAGTGAAGCGGTGCCAGTTTCTCACCATGATACGGCCTGAAGACCGAAGTAAGGTCGCCACAAACAGTTCTGCGCCACTCGCTGATGTTACTTTCCTTGATTTTTTTGCCTGTTTTTTTAGCGAGGAATTTCTCTAAAAACTGCAGGCTCGATGTATGATCAAATACTTCTGAATTTACGTAGCCACCCCGGCTCCATGGCGAGGCAACGATCATCGGTACCCGGTAACCCAGGCCAATGGCGTTTTCGCGGTCGTAATTATTAGGGAAGCCTTTGCGCTCTTTTTCCTGTTCTAAGGTTACAAACTCTACGCGCGTATCAATCCCATCAGATACCTTGCCAGTGCCTTTTTTGTGCGAATGAGGGGCGGTAAAAGGCGGAATATGGTCGAAATATCCGTCGTTTTCGTCGTAAGTTAAAATGAAAATGGTCTTTTTCCAAACCTCAGGGTTATGGGTAAGTATATCCAAAACTTCCGACAGGTACCAGGCCCCATACCACGGTGCACCGGGATGATCGGAGAAGTTCTCGGGTGCGGTAAGCCACGATACGGTTGGCAATTTGCCGGTTTTTACATCCTGCCTGAATTGATGAAGTACATCACCTTTAGGCACCTGCATTTCGCGTTTAACACCGTTGTCGTTATACTTTAACGTAGTAAGTTTATGATAATCAGGGTCGCCTTTGTTGGTGGTAAAAGCTTTCAGATGGAGGCTTTTTTCGCGTGCGGTAAGTTTGTCGAATGCGCCAGGCTCTAAAATAGCTTTGTTGTTGTTAATGCTATCCAGCTCTTCCTGTAGCTGTTTTAACTGCTTTTTTACTTTAACACGACTGGTATCGTCGGCTGGCAGATTATCCAGTTTTGCCCGGGTATCTGCAATTTTTTGGGGTAATGCAATTAGTTGGCGTTTTAAATATGCTATATGCTTATCGTGCAGTTTAACATTGTACTGTTTAAAAAATTCCAGGTTGTTATCGGTAAAGTTTGATAACCAGGAATCTTCTTCGCCTTCAAAACCAACCCCAACCGAGATCTCGTTTTGGTAACATTTCCAGGATATGCCGTTATCTTCCAAACGTTCGGGGAAGGTGGTCCAGTCGAGTGTGCCGAAATCAGAATCTTCATTCCACACGTTTGGCCTCGAATTTTCATCCTGTTCCTTACGGATAGTTCCACTCCACAAAAAGTGGCGGTTAGGGGTGGTGCCGGTTAACGATGAGCAAAAATGCTGATCGCAAACGGTAAAGGCATCTGCCAGGGCGTAATTAAAAGGGAGATCACTCCGGTTATGAAAGCCCAGCGTTAATGGCATATCCTTGTATTCTTCGTTGCCAGATCGTTTCTCGTTCAGCCATTGATCAAACTTGCCATCGTTGCGGGCGTTTACCTGGTTGCTCCAGCTGTGCGGTAACGAGCTCATCCAGGTTGATCGGGTATTTTTGATATCGAGGTGGAATGGGGCATAAGTTTCGCCCTTTTTGTTTGATTGCAGCCAAACCGGGTTTTTGTTAGGCAGGTCTATAACCCGCGGATCGTTATATCCCCGTACACCTTTTAACGTGCCAAAGCAATGGTCGAACGAGCGGTTCTCCTGCATCAGTATTACCACGTGTTCGGCATCCATCCAGGTGGTGCCCGGAGCGGGGTTAATAGCCATAGCCTTTTGGATAGAGGCAGGTAATAAGTTTGTTAACCCGGCAGCACCGGTAAGTATGGCTGCCTTTTTTATAAAATCTCTGCGAGTATCTGACATAGCGCTAAATTATCAAACCCAAATTAATTGGCTGTAAAGTATAGTAATGATATTATTATATTATTGTAAAGTAAGTACGTATAATAAAAGCGGTGCTTCGCCCGGCGGAGTAACCAAACCGTTGCGTACAAAACCGCACCTTTCTAACAAATGTTGTGAGCGTAAATTGGCATCTGTTGTGGTAGCAAATAATTTATCCACCTCATAAGTATCCTTTATATATTGTAGGGATGCCAGGCAGGCCTCATAGGCAAATCCGCGCCCTTCAAACCCAGGCAGAAATGCAAAACCCAGATCGGGCCTGTCAAGGTAATCGCGCTTAAACAGGCCGCACATACCAATGGGTTCGTTGGTGTTGTTAAGGCTCACCAGCCAGGGGCCATAACCATATTTGGCATATAAACCCTGGGGGCCGTTGGTAATATAATTAACAGCATCCTGGTGTGTGTTAATATTCCTGTCGCCAATAAATTGTTTCCAGGTTGGTGTATTCAGCAATTCAAAAATAAAGGGGCTATCATCCGCAGTAAAGCGTCTTAAGTAGAGATTTGTTGATTGAAAGAGTGTATCAGACATATTAAATCTAAGCTATAAAATTACCTGTAAACGGTGCAAATTTTAGTGTAAAGGGAAAATCAAAGCTTTGCGACCTCTGTGCTAAACTATATGCAATTACTCAGTGCCCTCTGTGGTTAAAACGTTAACCTTGCTTTTCTCGCAAACATTTGCTTACTTGTACTACCAATAAACGGATTGCTGCACATCCAAAACCTATGAAAAAATACTGCCTCACCCTCGACCTGAAAGACGATGCCGACCTGATTGCCCAATACGAAGAGCAGCACAAAGCCATCTGGCCCGAAATAAGGGATAGCATTACTAAAGCAGGTATCACCAATATGGAGATCTATCGATTAGGTACCCGCCTGTTTATGATCATAGAGGCCGATGAAAGTTTCAATTTTTCAAAAAAAGCCGCTATGGATGCAGGTAACGCCAAAGTACAGCAATGGGAAAACCTGATGTGGAAATATCAGCAGCCTATAAAAGGTGCGCTTGCCGGCGAGAAATGGGTTCTGATGGATAAAATATTCCAACTATAAATATACTACCAATATGAGAAGGAAACTATTACTGCTTTGTTTATTATTTGCTGTTATTGCAGGCCGCTCAAACGCGCAGGGGCCATACGTGCCTACTGCCGACAACCTGGCCGCCCGGCAAAAATTCCAGGATATGAAATTTGGGCTGTTCATCCACTGGGGTATCTATAGCATTTTGGGCGATGGCGAATGGGTGATGCATAATAAGAAGATCCCTTATGATAGTTATAAACGCCTGGCAGGTTTTTTTAACCCGCAGGAATTTAATGCTAAAGAATGGGTGGCCTTCGCCAAAAAGGCGGGTATGAAATATATTACGATTACTTCGCGCCACCACGATGGGTTCAGCATGTTCGGCACTAAAATGTCGCCGTATAATATTGTGGATGCCACGCCGTATCATAAAGACCCGTTAATGGAACTGGCGCAGGAATGCGAAAAGGAAGGTATAGAACTGCATTTTTATTATTCACTGCTTGACTGGGGCAGGCCCGATTATGCTTTTGGTAGCGATATAGTAGATGGCAAACCCGTTAAAGGCGATTGGGACAGCTATATCAAATTCATGAAAGACCAGCTAACCGAGCTGATCACCAAATACCCGGGTGTAAAAGGTATTTGGTTTGATGGCGATTGGGAGCGTACCAAGGTTAACTGGCATTACGATGAAATTTACGGGTTGATACATAAACTTAACCCTGCCATACTGGTAGGTAATAACCACCACGTAGCGCCAAAGGATGGCGAGGACTTCCAGATGTTTGAAAAAGATTTGCCGGGTGCCAATACCACAGGCTTCGCGCCCGACCAAACTATTGGTAAACTGCCATTGGAAACCTGCGAAACCATCAACAACAGCTGGGGCTTTAACATTAACGACAGGAGCTTTAAATCATCTAAACAAATTATACATTACCTGGTAAATGATGCCGGGCGCAATGCAAACTTTTTGCTAAACATAGGCCCAATGCCGAATGGCAAGATCCAGTCGGAATTTACTGATACGCTGGCTATTGTTGGCGCCTGGGTGCAAAAGAACGGCGAAAGTATTTACGGTACCCGCGGCAGCTATGTACCACCGCAGCCATGGGGTGTTATCACCACTAAAGAAAAAACCATGTATGTGCATATTACCACCCCGCAGGGCGAAGGGTATATTTTTATCCCGAAGGTAAAAGAGAAGGTAAGCAAGGCGGTATTGCTGAGTAATGGCAACATAGTTAAATTTAAGCAGCAGCAAGAAGGGGTGTTTATTTATACCTATGGCCTTACGTTAGACCCAGTAGATACTATTGTGAAACTATCTGTTAATTAATAATGAACCAACTGGCATACCCGGTTAACAGGGACGCATTGCATCAATTACTCTTAAAATTGCAGCCGGATGCTATACCTGTTTGGGGTAAAATGACAGCACAGCAGATGGTTGAGCACATGATTGAGCAGGTAAGGTATAGCTACGAAAAATTCACCTTTGTTTTTGATGTGCCCGAAGAGCAGGCAAAGCAAGCCAAACAGAAGTGGATCTATACCAACGCGCAAATACCACCAAACCTAATTTTAGGGCCATTGCCCGCTGCATATGAATATCCCGATCTGCATGCCGCGATAGAGCAACTGATGCTGGAACTGGAAGATTTTGACCGCTATTTTGAGCAAGCCGGTACCGTTGTAAACCACGGGGCGTATGGCCCTATGGATTACAACGAGTGGCTTATATGGCATGGCAAACATTTGGAGCATCATTTAAGGCAGTTTGGGCTTATTAATTAGGCCAACGGCTTCTTCGGGGGTAAAACTTTGCTCATCGGCACTAGGGCCATAGCTGCCCGGGATAGGGATATTAAGCAATCGCAAATAAACGCCCAGTTGCGCACGGTGATGAATGATCTGTGAAAGCGCCATCCTAAGGACTTCCAATCGGGTTCTTTTACTAATAATAGTATCCCCGCTGCGTAAGGTCCAAATTTCATTTAATCTGCTTTCGTTCTCGGCAATCAGCTGGCTGCGGCCGTCAATTAATGATGCTTCAAAAACCTCCATTAAAGCTGCGGTATCGTTTACATTTTTCTGCGCCCAGGCGTTGTTTTCAAAATCAAGTTCGTCTGTGGTCAGCGCCATGGTAACCCAGGTTGGGATTTCGGCAATGTGTGTAGCCAGGTTGCGCAGCACCATGCTTTTTTCGTGCGGCTTGTAATCGTATTGGTTATTGGGGATGCGCGATAACATGTTGCGAGTAGTTAAAGCTTCTTCGTTTAACTGTTTCAGGAAAAATTCGATAAATGACATAACGTTGTTGTTTTTGGTTTATGATTCAAAGAAACAACCGGGGTATGACAGCCCTATGTCAGCAGGAGAGAAATAGTTGAAAAAATATATTGTCTGTAATTTACTCACCCCGCGACACTTCGTGCGCGACCCTCTCTGCTTCGCAAAGAGGGTTAATAAAAGTCCCTCTTTGCGAAGCAGAGAGGGAGTATAGGGTGAGTAAACTATCATCATAAAAAATAATTGAAAAAATATTATTTGCTATGCATGCATAATAAATTTATCTTGCAGCGTTTAAAGCTAATATTTGTACCGTATACCGTTTTGGTGTTGATTTGAGCAGCTTTTGGGGTTTCTTAAGTACATAAATTAATCATTAGTTTTACCGGCAACCAATTATAAATCTACTTTTTAAAATGGATCATTTACTAACCGATGCCCCTGTGGGTATGGACTTTTCAATAAGCGATAACCAAAAAATGATAGGCCAGATGGCCAAAGATTTTGCCGAAAAACATATCCGCCCAAACGTAATGACCTGGGATGAAGAGCAGCATTTCCCATTGGAGTTGTTTAAGCAATTAGGCGAACAAGGTATGATGGGCGTATTGGTACCTGAAGAGTACGGCGGCTCGGGTTTTGGCTATGCCGAATATGTAACTACCATTGTAGAGATTGCTAAGGTTTGCGGGTCGATAGGCCTGTCGGTTGCGGCACATAATTCATTATGTACCGGTCATATTTTGGCATTTGCCAACGATGAGCAAAAGCACCGTTGGTTACCCAAACTGGCTACCGCCGAATGGCTTGGTGCCTGGGGATTAACCGAAGCCAACACCGGCAGCGACGCGATGCGTATGGCAACAACAGCTGTATTGGATGGCGACCACTATATTGTAAACGGATCGAAAAACTGGATAACCCACGGTAAAAGCGGTGATGTTGCTGTAGTTATGGTACGCACCGGCGAAAAAGGCGATAGCAAAGGTATCTCTGCCTTAGTGATTGAGCGGGGCACACCGGGCTTTAGCGCAGGTAAAAAAGAGAATAAGCTGGGCATGCGTGCATCAGAAACCACCGAAATGATATTTGATAATTGCCGCGTACCTAAAGAGAACTTATTAGGTGCCGAAGGCGAGGGCTTTAAACAAGCTATGAAAGTGTTGGATGGCGGCCGTATCTCTATCGCGGCGTTATCATTAGGTATTGCTAAAGGCGCTTTTGAGGCTGCTGTTGCTTACTCTAAAGAACGCCACCAGTTTGGCCAGCCGATAAGCAACTTTCAGGGGATAGCATTTAAACTGGCAGATATGGCTACCGAAATTGAAGCTGCCGAACTATTAATTATGCAGGCTGCGGATCTGAAAAACCGCCACTTACCGGTTACCAAGCAATCGGCTATGGCTAAGTACTATGCATCTGAAGTAGCGGTGCGCTGCGCTAACGAAGCTGTGCAGATCTTCGGCGGCTATGGGTATACCAAAGATTTCCCGGTAGAAAAATTTTACCGTGATGCCAAACTTTGCACCATAGGCGAAGGGACTTCCGAGATACAGAAAATTGTTATCAGCCGGGAAGTGTTAAAATAAGAAACTATACTGATCAATTATACACCTAAGTACAGCCTGCAGCTAACCACTGCAGGCTTTTTCATTAAATACTTGAACATATAAAATGTGTACGGTATATTACTCCTATTCGCATTTAGGGCAACAAAACCCGAAGATTTAAAAAAAATGCCACCCCGGGCATTCATTGTATTTAAAAGGTGATTTAACCTTAAAAAAATTCTGTTAAACATACATGATCATCTGCCCTGTTAAACAAAACCAACAGGGCAGATAGATTATTTATTTCTGCAAATAGTGATGCCATTCAGATCCATCAGGCGGGCAACAATACCCCAGCCGTAAAAATAATTAGATACGCCTATTACCAATTGGTTATCGCCGGCTTTTAGGGGGATATCAAATGTGGAGTTGGCAATATCCAGCCTGCCATCGGGATACTTGCGGATGGGTTGGGGGTATTGGTTTTTATCTACATAAAGCAAGCCTCCGTTAATAAATACATATACCTCATCGCTAAAGCCAAGTTGTATTTTAGCAACCTGCTCTTTTGTTGATTTAATAGTGGTTTTAAGCCATACATAGCGATTTTTGTTTTGAACACCGCCGTAGTTGTTTTCCACCCCGCCAAATTTGCGGGTAAGATTGATCAGGCCGTGGCGTTCGGCAAGGATGGGCTGCCATTGGGTGGTGTCTTTAGGCTGGTCATCAATAATAAGCTCGCGGCCTTTTTCTAAAAATTGCGAAGCCGATACATCCCAGCGACGGATGTAATTGATATCGTGGTCGGTAAGATCTGGGCCTTCGGTTGGTGATAACCATTCTGTATCGTTTGGTTTGATAACCAGGTTGGCAAAATACGCCTGCCCATCAAACGCTATAGCGCCGGTATTTGTGCCGGCTTCCAGCCTTGGTACAGACAGGGTTGCTTTGGCCATATCATTTACATAAACGCGCATTTGCAAGCCCGATATAACCAATTTGATGTGGTTCCAGTTGGTATTACGGATAGGTGCCGGTGCCTGGAAGTGGCCCATAATGTCCCAAAGATTTACGCCATGTATAATGGGGGCGTATTGTATAGCATCGTTACGCTGCTCTGTTTCGTCGGGTTTGCAGCGCAGGTAAACCAGCTCGCTTTCGTTTGGGTTTTGGTACCTGAAATAAACACTTAAAAATGCTCCGCGACTAACATCAACTGGTTGGATATCAAATTCGATGGTGCCATTGGTAAAAGTAAGGCCTTTAACAAGCACCTGTTTGTTGCCGGGCAGTATCTTCATGGCTTTTACACCTTTATAGGTTGTAAACTCGGCCTTTTGCATAGTAGTATCAAACCGGGGAGCCTCAAAAGGAATAATAATTGGCTTTGCTGGTTTTGTTTGGGCATAAATTAAGGCGGGGCTTAGTAACGCCAGCAGCAACAGGGTTAACTGTTTAAGTTTTTGGTAGTAATATTTATTTTTCATCTTTATGTTTGTTTTCGATAAAGGTGTAGCGATACGCTTAAAAAGCCATATTCAAGTACATTCAAATCCATTCACAACCGCATGACCATCCAGGAGAAAGATATTTACCTTAGCCAATGGCGCAAACTGGCCGAGGATAAACTGGATTGGGGCAACAGCGCTGAATGGACAGATAGCGACTTTGAAAAACTCGCCGGGATTGTTTTTGATAAAACCGGTACCATGTTTAGCGTTACCACACTGAAAAGGGTATGGGGGAGGGTAAGGTATGATAGCTCGCCTAATGCTGTTACTTTAGATGCCCTGGCCAAATTTGTTGATTTTGATAACTGGCGCACATTTAAGAATAGCCTGCATAAACCGCAACAAACGGAGGAGGTTGCTAATAAGCCTCAGCATAAAAAGCATTTTGCGCTGATAGGGAAACTGGCCCTTGTTGCGATAGCAGCAGGCGTAGTGATAGCATGGGCATATAAACCGGATAAGCAGGTTGTAAAAGTAGCAACTAACGCCCCCGTTAAATTCGATGGTAGAAAAGTAACCGACAACCTGCCAAACTCGGTGGTGTTTAATTACGACGTCTCAAATTTAGGTGTTGATAGTGTTACACTGCAGCAATCATGGGATGCATCCCGGAACGAAAAGATATCAGCGAAGCTAAAAGAGCATACCTCCATTTATTATTATCCCGGATATTTTAACGCCAAATTAATTGCGAACGGGAAGGTCTTAAAAGAGAGCCCGGTATTCATCAAAACAAAAGGATGGATAGGGATAATAGAAAAGCAGCCAACCCCAACTTATTTAAATGCTGCCGATATACATTTACCGGGTGCCTTGGGTGTTAACATCAAAACACTTGCGCAAAAAATCGGATCGACAGTGTTTAACGACCAGTTGGTGAGCTTTAGCAACGTGCGGGAATTTAAAGGATTGAACGGTGGCGATTTTACGCTGGAAACCACCTTACGTAACACCTCTAAACCCGATGAATCATCGTGCCGCAGGGTAATTATATATATATTGGGTAAACAAAACACCATAATTATTCCACTGGCAGATAAGGGGTGTATCTCGGCCTTAAGCATGTACACATCATCCGAATGGATAAATGGTAAAAATAGAGACCTTAGCGCATTTGGGTGTAATTTTAATACGTTTCAGCAGTTTAAATGCAGCGTAAAGGATATGAAACTGGAGGTGAACCTGAATGGCAAGCAAATATTTACCGCGCCTATTACCCAAACCATAGGCGATATTGTGGGTCTGTCCATCGGTTTTGAAGGTGCCGGTGAGATAAGGAGCGTAAAGCTGGGCAATAGTAACCAAACACTACTTAACAATAACTTTTAAATTTTCTACCAAACAAAAAAGCAGGCTTGGCCTTGCGCTATACCTGCTTTCATAAATTTTTAATTAACTAATAACCGACAGTTTGATTAAATCTGTTAGTTAGTACAAATATAATAAATTATCGTTTTAATTTAATTAATATCATATAAATCAAACTTGATAATTTATTCAAAATTACAATCTGTAAACAATCGGCTGATAGTTAGCGCTTTATTGGGTAACCTTTACGGGTATTGGCGTTACGTAATAAAAAGCCCCTCTGTCAACACTTTTAATGTTTACATCCATCGTTTCATTCACCTTATTAATATTAACGTTGATACTGCCATCGGGGTTAGCTGGCAGGGTAATATATTTTTTTGTGTCGGCCATGGCGGGGGTAATGCTGCTTTTAAACAGGTTTACAGTTAATGCAACTGCAATAACGGTTAAGATGATTTTGGTGTACAGGTCTGTTTTCATGTGTTTATTGGTTTGTGGCTTGAAGATAACTAAACCGACACATTAAAAAGGATAGAAACAAAAAATCCCTCCGGTTTATGGGAAGGATTTTGAGCGAAAGACGAGATTCGAACTCGCGACCCCGACCTTGGCAAGGTCGTGCTCTACCAACTGAGCTACTTTCGCGTTGGGGTGGCAAAAGTATAATTTTAGTTTAAATGGCAAAAAAATATTTTGAAATAGTTGAGATAGATTTGACAACTTTTTAAAAGTTGTCAAATCTGCCGCGTTGGGAACTTACTAAGCTAAGTATAGCACAAGGTGTTCACGTTCACTGCCGTGAACACCTGTGAACATGTATAAATATCTGATAATCAGTGTTTGTGAAATTCAATACTGACAAACTATCGCCACCGTTTTATTTGGTATAATTATTATTCAGACCCGATGGGCACAAGCCTTGCCAACTAAACCCGATTGCAGCGGATACCGGCCCGGCGCCTAAAGCCTGTGCAGTATGAGCGGAAAGCGGGGCTGGCGGGAGATAGCACCACAGCAACTGTTTTTCAAATTATTTAAGCTGTACCTGCATACTGCTCAAGTAAAACTCAATAACAACTGGTATAACTATTAATGCAATAAGCCCCCAATAAAATTTGTAGTTGTTGGTTTGATAGGCATTAACCAAGCTAATTAATATGAAAGCTACAGCTGTAAAAGCTCCTGCTAATACTAATAAACCACCCTCTTTCATAGGATGAAAGATCAAGGTATAGGTATTACACCACAACAAACAATAAATAATGTAAAAAATTACCGAAAATGGATGTCGCTTTATACTTTGCAAGGCTGCGTTCATAATTAGGTTTAGTATTGATACTTTAACAAACAAAAGGTAACCTCTTGCGCAGTTTTAGAATACTTCGCTATCGCTCAGGATGACAGGATGGTAAGTGAATTTACAGCAACATCATCCGCTCTCCTCACTTAATCAATCTATTACAAAAAACTTTTTATTGCAAGCCCTTGAAAATCAAAAAATAGTACCTACCTTTGCAGTCCTTAAAATAAGGATAAAACTGTAAATACAAAAAAGCAAAAATGCCTACTATTCAGCAATTAGTTAGAAAAGGTAGAGTAGCTATGGTCGACAAGAGTAAGTCACCAGCGTTGGACAGCTGTCCACAGCGAAGAGGCGTGTGCACCCGTGTGTACACCACTACCCCTAAAAAACCAAACTCAGCAATGCGTAAAGTTGCACGTGTGCGCCTTACAAATGGTAAAGAAGTTAACGCCTACATCCCTGGTGAAGGCCACAACTTACAGGAACACTCTATTGTTTTGATCCGTGGTGGTCGTGTTAAAGACTTACCGGGTGTACGTTATCACATCATCCGTGGTGCGTTAGATACATCAGGTGTAGCCGGCCGTAACCAACGTCGTTCTAAATACGGAACCAAGCGTCCTAAACCAGGACAAGCAGCAGCGGCTCCAGCAAAAGGTAAAAAGAAATAATTAAAGGAGGATAGTAAAAATGAGAAAGTCAAAACCGAAAAAGAGAATCCTTCTTCCTGATCCAAAATTCAATGATATTTTGGTAACCAGGTTTGTAAATAACATGATGTTTGACGGTAAAAAATCTACCGCTTACACCATATTCTACAATGCAGTTGAGATAGTAGAGAAAAAAACAAGCGAAAACGGGTTAGATACCTGGAAAAAAGCTTTGAACAATGTAATGCCTGCTGTTGAAGTAAAAAGCCGCCGTGTTGGTGGTGCAAACTTCCAGGTTCCTACAGAGGTTCGCCCTGAACGTAAAGTTGCTTTGGGTATGAAATGGCTTATCAGCTATGCTCGTCGTCGTGGTGAAAAAACCATGATGGAGAAATTAGCCGGCGAGATCATATCTGCTGCTAAAGGTGAAGGCGCTGCCGTGAAGAAGAAAGAAGATACGCACAAAATGGCTGAGGCTAACAAAGCGTTCTCTCACTTTAGATTCTAAATAAAAGGATTACACCGATTTAATATTTGGATTACACCGATTTTGCTATGATTGCATAATCGGTGTAATCATTAAATAAATCAGCGAAATCAAAAAATCAAAACTGAAATGTCAAGAGATCTAAGATATACAAGAAACATAGGTATTGCCGCTCACATTGATGCCGGTAAAACCACTACTACAGAGCGTATTCTGTATTACTCGGGTGTTAGCCATAAAATTGGCGAGGTACACGAGGGTGCAGCTACAATGGACTGGATGGCGCAGGAGCAGGAACGTGGTATTACCATTACATCTGCTGCTACTACTATCGACTGGAAATACAGAGGCCAGAAATACCATATCAACATTATTGATACCCCGGGTCACGTGGATTTTACCGTAGAGGTAAACCGTTCGTTACGTGTACTTGATGGTTTGGTGTTCTTATTCTCTGCCGTTGATGGTGTTGAGCCACAATCAGAAACCAACTGGAGGCTTGCAAACAACTATAACGTTGCCCGTATAGGTTTCGTTAATAAGATGGACCGTTCTGGTGCCGATTTCTTAAACGTTGTTAAACAGGTAAAAAGCATGTTAGGCAGCAACGCTGTTCCGCTTCAATTGCCAATTGGCGCTGAAGAGAACTTTAAAGGTGTTGTTGATTTAATTAACTGGAGAGGTATTGTTTGGAATGAGCATGATAAAGGTATGACCTTTACTGAAGTGCCTATCCCAGAGGATATGATCGAGGAAGCTACCGAGTGGAGAGAGAAATTATTGGAATCAGTTGCTGATTACGATGAGAGCCTGATGGAGAAATTCTTTGATAATCCAGAATCAATCACCGAGCGCGAAATTTTAGATGCATTGCGTAAAGCAGTATTAGATGCTAAAATTGTGCCTATGGTTTGTGGTTCATCTTTCAAAAACAAAGGTGTACAAACCATGCTTGATTATGTGATGGAATTACTTCCTTCACCTATGGATGTTGAAGGTATTGTTGGTACAAACCCAGAGACCGGCGAAGAAATTATCCGCCAGCCATCAGAAAAAGAACCATTTGCAGCATTAGCGTTTAAAATCGCGACGGATCCTTTCGTAGGCCGTTTGTGCTTTATCCGCGTATACTCAGGTAACCTTGAGGCTGGTTCATATGTACACAACATGCGTTCAGATAACAAAGAGCGTATCTCTCGTATATTCCAGATGCACGCTAACAAGCAAAACCCTATACCTAACGTAGGTGCAGGTGATATTGCTGCGGTAGTAGGCTTTAAGGATATCAAAACAGGTGATACACTTTGTGATGAGAAACACCCTATTGTTTTAGAGTCAATGAACTTCCCTGAGCCGGTTATCGGTTTGGCTATTGAGCCTAAAACTCAGGCTGACGTTGATAAATTGGGTATGGCTTTAGGTAAATTATCTGAAGAGGATCCAACCTTCCGTGTAAACTCTGACGAAGAAACCGGCCAAACTGTAATTAGCGGTATGGGCGAGCTTCACTTGGATATCATCATGGACCGCTTAAAACGTGAGTTTAAAGTAGAGGTTAACCAGGGTGCGCCACAAGTAGCTTACAAAGAATCAATCACAGGTACTATACAACACCGCGAAACATACAAGAAACAAACCGGTGGCCGTGGTAAATTCGCTGATATACAAGTTATATTATCACCAAACGACGAAGGTAAAGAAGGCTTACAGTTTGTGAACGAAATTAGCGGTGGTTCAATCCCTCGTGAGTTTATCCCATCTGTAGAAAAAGGCTTCGCTGCTTCAATGGCAAACGGTGTATTAGCAGGTTACCCGTTAACCAGCTTAAAAGTACGCTTAATTGATGGTTCGTTCCACGCGGTCGATTCAGATGCGCTATCTTTCGAGTTAGCTGCTAAGATGGCTTACCGTGAGGCATTGCCACGTTGTAAACCAGTATTGCTTGAGCCGATCATGAAAATCGAGATATTAACCCCTGAAGAAAACATGGGTGATGTTATCGGTGATATGAACCGTCGTCGTGGCCAGCTATTAGGTATGGACAGCCGCGCAGGTGCACAGGTAATTAAAGCAACTGTACCACTTTCAGAAATGTTTGGTTATGTAACCCAGTTACGTACTATCACTTCTGGCCGTGCTACTTCAACCATGGAGTTTGATCACTATGCTGAAGCGCCACGTAACGTACAGGAAGAAGTAGTGGCCAAAGCAAAAGGCAAAAAAGCTGCTCAAAACGCGTAATTAGAGATTAGTTGATTGGTGATTAGAGATTAGTTACCAATCAACTTTTTATAAAATAAACAACCGGTTGCACTAACAAATAGCTCTTAGTGTAGCTATAAAAACAAATAACATGAGCCAAAGAATCAGGATCAAATTAAAATCGTACGATTACAACTTGGTTGATAAATCAGCCGAGAAGATCGTTAAAACAGTAAAGCCAACAGGCGCTGTAGTTAGCGGACCACTTCCGTTACCAACCGAAAAGAAAATTTTCACTGTTTTACGATCACCACACGTTAACAAAAAAGCACGTGAGCAATTCCAATTATGCTCTTACAAGCGTTTATTGGATATCTACAGCTCAAACTCAAAAACTGTAGATGCGCTGATGAAGCTTGAATTGCCAAGCGGTGTTGAAGTGGAGATCAAAGTATAACTGTACCGGAAGATCTATAAAAAAAGCCATTCTTGAAAAAGAATGGCTTTTTGCGTTTAATCAGCAATGGCGCCTTATCAAAACTGGTTTACCCCTGCTGCTGCGGCATGCCATTTGGATCCATCCATGCAATTTCCCAGTGGTGGCCGTCAAGGTCTTCGTAGCTATGCTGGTACATAAAGCCGTAATCGGTGGCCGGGTTAGGTATAGTAGCACCCGCTGCCTCTGCTTTGTCTATCATTTCGTTAACGGCATCTTTGCTCTCGGCAGATAAGCATATGCTGCATTCTACAGCTTTATGGGCATTTACAATTTCTTTTTTAGTAAAGGTCTGGAAGAAAGGTTCTGTCAGCAGCATTACATAAATGGTATCACTGATGATCATGCAGGTTGCTTTCTCGTCGGTAAATTGCGGGTTAAATGTATAACCAAGTTTGGTGAAAAACGCTACCGACTTATCAAGGTCCTTAACGGGTAGGTTTAAAAAAATTTGAGTTGCCATGTTTTTGAATTGTTTTGTTTATCCAAAGGTATGGGCGCAAAGCCATACCGCAAATGCGCAAAAACGACAATTTAAGGGGGCGTTTGCGGCTTGTTATTTCAATGCCTCAACAAAAGTGATGCGATTTAGAAAAGGATCGTTCACCGTCATCTCTATCGAATCGGTATTCCATTCGGGCACTTCTAAACCGGGGCAGTTATATTTGTATTGTTTGGCAATCAACTGTTCGTGAAAAGCTCTCAAACCTGTAAAGTTCTCAACGCGAAAATGGGAGCCGGGGCTGGCATCGCCGTGATGCTCTGACAGATGGAACTGTATATCATTTAATGACAACTGCATATAAACAGGCACGCCTTCTACACCGTGTTTCCAGTCGATTTTAAAGCCAAGCCAGTCTACATAAAACTCAATAGCTTTATCATAATCAAACATCCTGAACATGGGTTTTATGGTTGTCATACGTAGTCCTCCTTATTAGCTAAAAAATCAAGCCAAACACCTTCCAGTTCATCAACCAAATGCGGCCTGATGGAAATACCCGATGCCTGTGGCGCCCAGGTTTGTTCGGCAAGGTTGCCTGTTTTTAATATATCAAAAGTTAATATAGGTTCTTTTTCTGGGTTCAGCAAAACATCAATACTGATATTAATACGATAATAAATGCGGCCCTTGCGGGATGCCAGATATGGCTCGGATTGGATGTACCCCGAGCCGAAAATGCCTTTTGGTTCAACACCCAGGCGTACCAGGTAAGCCCTGTCGCCGGGTTGGATGTTTTTATGGCTGGCAACACTCCAGTTATCTACTAATTTGCCGGTAGTATTAAGCTTTTCTATATCAGCGTCAATATTTTCCCACTTAAACTTAACGGGGTTCCAGCCAAACAGGTAAGCTTTCATGCAAGGTTTATCCTTTACCGGTTAGTTCGTCGTTTTTATTACGCTCGGTTTGCAGCTCACGGGCAAGTTTCTTTTCTTTTTCGTTGGCTTTGGTTTTGTACGCTTTGTATTCCTCTTCCAGTTCGTTATAAAGCTTAATACGGTAGCTGGCCTCGCGGCTGTGGCTGCCAGACCGGGCAATAACAATAGCAGCTATAACGCCGAAGCCTATTACAAGCCCCCACATAATTAAATTGTAGGTTGATTTTGAAAGCGGCATACCTAATAAGCTTACCTCATCAACCTTTGCTTTTGACTGGGCAAGGGATTGGTCTTTTGTAGATGCTGACGCTTTTAGTGTATCTATGGTTTTTGTTTGCTCTGCAAGCGTAGCCTTTGCTTCTGTTAATTGCTTGCGCGTTACGTGAAGCGTATCGTTATAATTTTTAAATAAAGCAGCTACCAGCGGCTGCTGATAGTTATATACTTTGGTTAGTAAATATTGATATTGCCCGCGTAAGCTTTTATCTACCGGTGCGGCGGGTTGTACAGGGGCAAGTGTTCGTTGCTGTACGGGTGTTGTTGCCGCCGCATTAACCGGGGGCGTTACCGGTTTTTTATAAGTGTTATATTTTGGTTTTGCAGCAGTTGTTTTTACAGCAGCGGCTTTTCTGGTAGTATCTTGTGCGTAAGTAAAGCCGCTGTAACTTAATATTAATGCTATTAGTAGTGTCTGTAATTTAAAAAGCTTCATCATATAAATATTAGGTTCGGGGGGAATTATAGGATAGGGTAGTGTTTTTAAAGTTGGTACAATATGTTTAACGTAATAAATTACTTTAAAGTTTATAAATATTGTTCATATATAGCGCAAACATCACTATTATCTTTACAATAAGCATCTGTAATGTATAAAAAAGATGTTAACTATATATTATAGCGTGTAATTATCAAAAGCATATATTAGCCTTTTTAATTTATACTATGCGGATAGGTATTATAGGTTTGGGCGATATGGGCCGTTTGTATGCCAAAGCTTTTGCAAAAGCGGGTTATACAGTATGCGGTTGCGATATGCCCATTAACCGGGAACGACTGGAAAACGAACTAAACCCATTGGGAATTACCCTGATGGATGATGGCAAAGATGTATCGCGCGTAAGCGACCTGATCATCTACTCGGTTGAGGCCGATAAGCTGGAACAAGTAGTGGCCCAATACGGGCCTGCAACTAAGTACGGCGCCATAGTAGCCGGGCAAACTTCGGTTAAACACCCCGAGATAGCTATATTTGAAAAATACCTGCCTGCAGATGCGCAGATCATCACCTTCCATGCTATGCACGGGCCGGGGTTTGAACCTAAAGGCCAAAAGCTTATCCTGATAAACCACCGTAGTGAGCCTGATGCTTACAAACGTATGCTGGACTTGTTTACAGCCGTAGAGACTGATATAGTTGAGATAAAAGATTACCACGAACACGATAAAATAGTGGCCGATACGCAGGCTGTTACCCACGTAGGTTTCGAGAGTATGGGTACAGCGTGGAAATCTGCCGGTTTTTTCCCGTGGGAGAACGCTTCTTATGTAGGCGGGATTGATAATGTAAAGATCCTTACTACCTTGCGTATCTTCAGTTACAAAGCGCACGTATATGCCGGGTTGGCTATCCTTAACCCATATGCGCGGCAGCAGGTGAGGCAATACGCCATGTCCGAATCTGAGTTGTTTAAGCTGATGATCAAAGAGGAAGCGGCAGAATTTAAGGCCCGGTTATACCGCGCGCGCGATTTTGTGTTCCACGAGAGCCGCAAGCCCATTATGCTTAATGATAGCGTAATGAGGGAGTTTTCGTTATCGCAAAATGCCGATCATCAAAAACCAAACTCGCACCTTAGTATATTAAGCATGGTTGATGCCTGGTACCACCTGGGCGTAAACCCATATGATAACCTGATATGTCAAACACCGCCGTTTAGGTTACGGTTAGGTATTGCCGAATACTTATTTAAGAATGAAGAGCTGCTGGAAGAATCGATAGAAACCGCATTGTATGATAAAACCATCCGCGGGGATGATCTGGAGTTTCATTCGGCAGTGCGGGAGTGGAGCGCCATCATCGGCTATGGCGATATGGAAGGCTACAAGAAACATTTTAACGAGGTACAAGCCTTTTTTAAAGGCAGGCTGGAAGAAGGTAACAAGCAAAGCGCCGAGTTGATACGAAGGCTGATGATGGAGTAGGGATTAAATAGGCAGCTTTCGGAAACATATACGATTATCCTCAATTGTTATAATAAATTCACCATCCAGCTGGTCGGCAAATTTCATGAAAAGTAGTTCGAGTTTGGCGATGATGTTATTCGGCGTAAAATCTGATGTCCTGAATTGAATTACAGAAACATGTTGAATTTGATTTAAGGATAATATCTGACCAAAATCCATATCCGCGGTTAATATTATTCTTTTCTCCTGAACTGCTTTTTCAATTATTTGTTTATCCTGCAATTGAAACAAGCTTTCATCGTTTAGGTGTATAGCGTCATGATCAAGGGTTTTTAACCATACTGCCACCTTCGCGGCTATCCCCATATCAAGCAGAAAGCGCAAATCAAGAAACTTTTTGGGTGGTATATAATTCCTCTTCGGCCAAATAAGCTGCGTATTGCAGGCATTGGTTAATATCCTCTTCTTCTAAAGCAGGGTATTGTTCAATTATTTCTTTTTTATCCATACCGTTTGCTATCAGATTAAGCACAAGCGATACAGATATCCTCATGTTCCTGATACAAGCTTTACCTCCCATTATATCCGGGGTTGATGTTATGCGCTTTGTAGTTAGCATGTTTAAAGTTAAGTATATATTTCCAAAATTTATAAGCTCTAATAAAAAGCATATCCGTAATTGGTTTTCAAGTTTACAATTTCCGGTCCATTGGCTTCAAAATCAAAATCTTCGGTACTTGCGGGCACCTGTTTAAACAAGTATTTCTGTTGATTGAATATTTATTTAAAAATAACTTGATAACTATTTGAAAATTAATGTAAAGTTTCTATCTTTGCCGTCCCTTAAGGGGGAAATAATATGCCTTGAACGAAGCCCTACTGCTTCGATGGGCACAAATAAAATAAAGAAAATGTCAGGAATTATTGGTAAAAAAGTAGGAATGACCAGCATTTTCGATGAGGCAGGGAAAAACATTCCTTGTACAGTTATCGAAGCTGGCCCTTGCGTAGTTACTCAGATCAGGTCTGTTGAAACAGACGGGTATGCTGCTGTTCAGTTAGCGTATGGCGAGAAGAAGGAAAAAAACACCTCTGGTCCGTTAAAAGGCCATTTCCAAAAAGCCGGTACTACTCCAAAACGTAAATTAGTTGAATTTAAAACTTTCGAAGACGAGAAAGCTCTTGGTGACACAGTTACCGTTGAGATCTTTGCCGCCGGCGATTACGTTGATGTAGTAGGTACTTCAAAAGGTAAAGGATTTCAGGGTGTTGTAAAACGTCACGGTTTTGGTGGTGTGGGTATGCAAACTCACGGTCAGCACAATCGTTTACGTGCCCCAGGTTCATTGGGTGCCTCGTCTTGGCCTTCACGTGTATTTAAAGGTATGCGTATGGCTGGTCAAATGGGTAACGTTCGTGTTAAAGTGCAAAACCTAGAAGTGGTTAAAGTATTTGCAGAGCAAAACTTAATCGTAGTAAAAGGTTCAATCCCCGGAGCTAAGGGTTCATTCGTAATAGTGGATAAATAAGATGGAAATCAACGTATTAAATCTATCAGGTAAAGAAACAGGTGCCAAGGTGCAGCTGCCTGAGTCCGTATTCGGAGTAGAGCCTAACGATCATGCTATTTACTTAGATGTAAAGCAGTTCTTAGCAAACCAACGCCAGGGTACGCACAAATCAAAACAACGTAATGAAATTGCAGGTTCGACCCGCAAATTACATAAACAAAAAGGTACTGGCGGCGCCCGTGCAGGTAGCATCAAATCTCCATTATTTAATGGTGGTGGTCGTGTTTTCGGTCCGCAGCCACGTGATTACAGCTTTAAGTTGAATAAAAAACTTAAATCATTGGCACGTGCATCAGCCCTATCATACAAAGCAAAGGATAACAATATATTGGTTCTTGAGGACTTCAATTTTGATGCCATCAAAACCAAAACATATGTCCAGATGGAAGCTGACCTTAATGTTACTAACGATAAAACGTTATTAGTATTAGCAGGTGTTGAAAACAACAATGTGTATTTATCAAGCAGGAACCTGAAAAAAACTAAGGTAATATCTGTTGAGCAGCTTAACACTTATGATGTGTTAAACGCCGGCAAGCTTATCTTAACCACAGGCGCTGTTAAAACTTTGGAGGAAGCATTAGCTAAGTAATTATGGAAATTTTAAAGAAACCCTTACTTACTGAAAAGGTAACTCAATTAACTGAGAAGCTTAACCGTTATGCTTTTAAAGTTGATCACAGAGCTAACAAGATTCAGATAAAAGGCGCTATTGAGGCTATGTATGGTGTTAACGTTACAGCAGTTAACACAATGAAATATGTAGGTAAACTTAAAACCCGCAACACAAAAGCAGGTGCAGTGTCTGGCCGTGCGGCTACATACAAGAAAGCCATCATCACGCTGAAGGATGGTGAAACAATAGATTTTTACAGCAATATATAATATAAGAAATGGCAGTAAAGAGATTTAAACCGGTAACACCGGGTACCCGCTTCAGAATTGATGTTATCAACTCGGATATTACAACTAACGTTCCTGAAAAATCGTTGGTAGTATCAGCCAACACCAGATCAGGCGGACGTAACCACAGCGGTAAAATGACTATGCGCTACCTTGGTGGTGGCCACAAACAAGCATATAGGTTAATTGACTTCAAAAGGAATAAATTTGACATCCCTGCAAAAGTTGCAACTATTGAGTATGATCCGAACAGATCTGCACGTATAGCCCTGTTACATTTTGCTGATGGTGAAAAACGATACATGATCGCTCCGGAAGGCTTAACAGTTGGAACTATAGTAGTATCTGGCGAAGGTGCAGCACCAGAGGTTGGTAATACCATGCCTTTGAAAAACATCCCGTTAGGTTCTATCATCCACAATATAGAGTTAAACCCAGGCCAGGGCGGTGTATTAGCACGCAGTGCCGGTACTTATGCCCAACTATCAGCACGTGATGGTAAATATGCCATCATCAAATTGCCTTCAGGCGAAACACGTATGATACTGTCAACTTGTTTGGCAACTATCGGTACCGTTTCAAATGGCGAAAAAGCAAACGCTGTGTTAGGTAAAGCTGGCCGTAACCGTTGGTTAGGCCGTCGCCCAAGAGTTCGTGGTGTTGCCATGAACCCGGTAGATCACCCTATGGGTGGTGGTGAGGGTAGATCATCAGGTGGTCATCCACGTTCACGTAAAGGTTTGTTAGCCAAAGGTTACAAAACTCGTGACAAGAAAAAAGGATCAGATCGTTACATCATTGAAAGAAGGAAGAAATAATAATGGCACGTTCAATTAAAAAAGGACCTTACATAGATCATAACCTGGAAAGAAAAGTTCTGACCTTGAATGATGCAAGTAAAAAATCAGTTGTAAAAACATGGTCACGTCGTTCCATGATCTCTCCTGATTTCGTTGGTCATACATTCGCAGTACACAACGGTAATAAATTTATCCCTGTGTACGTAACAGAAAACATGGTTGGTCACAAGTTGGGAGAATTTGCACCAACCCGCACATTCCGCGGTCACGCAGAAAAGAAAAAATAAGGCATGGAAGCAACAACTAAAATCAAAAAGTCTGTATTGATCAGGCAACAGAAAGAAGCGGCTAAACTCGTAGTGGGTGGCTCTTCAGTTGCTAAATTACAGAACTGTCCAACTTCACCACGCAAAATGCGTTTGGTGGTTGATCTGATCCGTGGTGAAAACGTTGAGAAAGCGTTATACATCTTAAAATTTACAAACAAGGAAGCAGCTATACGTGTAGAGAAACTTTTGTTATCAGCCATTAAAAACTGGGAAGCAAAAAACGAAGGCAAACGTGTTGAGGATAGCACTTTATTTGTTAAAGAAGTATCAGTAGGTGGTGGCCGTCAGTTAAAGAGGTTACGCCCTGCACCACAAGGTAGAGGTTTCCGTATCCGCAAACGTTCTAACCATGTAACTCTTATTGTGGATAGTAAAAACGATAACAACTAATTTGAAATGGGACAAAAAGCACATCCAATAGGTAACAGGTTAGGGATCATCCGCGGTTGGGATTCTAATTGGTTCGGTGGAAATCACTATGCCGACAAATTAGTTGAAGACGAAAAGATCCGCAAGTACTTATCAGCACGTATAAACAAAGGCGGTGTATCTAAAGTAGTTATAGAACGTACTTTAAAACGCATTACCGTAACTATCCACACTGCCCGTCCGGGTATTGTAATAGGTAAAGGCGGCGCCGAGGTTGATAAGATCAAGGAAGAGTTAAAAAAATTAACAAAAAAAGATGTTCAGATTAACATCTTCGAGATAAAACGCCCTGAGCTTGATGCCCAGTTAGTTGCCGAAGGTATTGCTAAACAACTTGAAGCACGTATCTCTTTCCGTCGTGCCATGAAAACTACAATTGCTTCAACCATGAGAATGGGTGCTGAAGGAATTAAAGTGATGACATCAGGCCGTTTAGGTGGTGCTGAGATGGCACGTACCGAGCAATATAAAGAAGGAAGAATTCCTTTGCACACTTTCCGTGCTGATATTGACTATGCTTTGGCAGAAGCCTTAACTACTTATGGTAAAATAGGTGTTAAAGTATGGATCTGTAAAGGTGAAGTTTACGGCAAACGCGATTTATCTCCAAACATTGGCGGTACAAGCAGCGCAAGCGGTAAAGGCGGACGCCCTGAAGGTGGCGCAGGTTTCGGCGGACGTGATAATGCACGTGGCGGCGAAAGAGGCGGCGAGCGCAGAGGTGACCGTAAACCAGGTGCCGGTGGCAATAACGACCGCAGAGGCGGTGGTGGCCGTCCAGGTGGACCAGGTCAAGGTGGTGGTAACCGTCCAGGCGGCCCGGGAAGAAGATAATAATAATTAGAAAAGACATATCCGTGAGGATATAAAAGCTTAATAAAATGCTACAGCCAAAAAGAACGAAGTTCAGAAAGATGCAAAAAGGCAGGATGAAAGGTTTAGCCACTCGTGGTACTGAACTTTCATTCGGATCTTTCGGTATAAAATCACTCGAAGCAGCTTGGATAACAAGCCGCCAGATCGAGGCTGCACGTATTGCTGTTACACGTTTCATGAAACGTGAAGGCCAGGTGTGGATCAGGATATTCCCTGACAAACCTGTAACCAAAAAACCAGCAGAGGTACGTATGGGTAAAGGTAAAGGTGCTCCCGAGTATTGGGTTGCAGTTGTACGCCCGGGCCGCATGATTTTTGAAGCAGAAGGTGTGCCTTTAGAAGTTGCAAAAGAGGCGTTACGCCTTGCAGCACAAAAGTTACCTGTGCAAACCAGATTTGTAACACGTAGGGATTACGTAGAAGCATAAACAAGTTAGCGGTTTTAAGTTCTTTTTATCAGTTAGATATTTGAGCTTGGAACTAAAAACTCAAATAACTAATAAAGAAAATGAAGAACTCAGAAATTTTAGAGCTTTCAACCGAAGAATTGGCAGCAAGACTGGGCGAGGAAAAATCAACTCTTACTAAACTGAAATTTGCTCACGCGGTTTCGGCTATTGAGAACCCTACACGTATCACAAAAGTACGCAAGGACATTGCTCGTTTAAATACTGAATTAACAAAGCGCAAGGCGGCGTCAGCTTCTGAACAGAATTAATTTTTAAGCGTCGGAAAACAATGGAAAGAAATTTAAGAAAAACACGTACCGGCCTGGTAGTAAGCAATAAGATGGAAAAATCTATTGTGGTTGCTGTAGAGCGGAAGGTGAAGCACCCCATCTATGGTAAATTCGTAAAGAAGACTACCAAATTTATGGCTCATGACGAAACTAACACATGTGGTGTTGGTGATACCGTATTGATTATGGAAACCCGTCCGTTGAGCAAAAACAAAAACTGGAGATTAGTTCAAATTTTAGAGAGGGCTAAATAACATGGTACAACAGGAATCAAGATTAAATGTAGCTGATAACAGCGGTGCTAAAGAAGTTTTAGTAATACGCGTATTGGGTGGTACCGGTAAAAGATATGCCTCAATCGGCGATAAGATCGTAGTTACCGTAAAAAGCGCTATCCCATCGGGTAACGTAAAAAAAGGTACTGTATCTAAAGCCGTAGTGGTAAGAACCAAGAAAGAGATCCGCAGGAAAGATGGTTCATATATCCGCTTTGACGATAACGCAGCCGTTTTGTTAAACAACCAGGATGAGCCAAGGGGCACACGTATTTTCGGCCCTGTTGCCAGAGAATTACGTGAAAAACAATTTATGAAAATTGTATCATTAGCACCGGAGGTATTGTAATATGGAAAGTAAGAAAAACACAAAACCAGCCAAATTAAAGATCCGCAAGGGTGATTTGGTTAAGGTAATTGCCGGTGACTCAAAAGGTTCACAAGGTAAAATAGTTGAAATTATCATTGATAAAAACAGGGCTATTGTTGAAGGTGCCAACCTGGTATCAAAACACACTAAGCCTAATGCAGCCAACCCTAACGGTGGGATTGTAAAGCAGGAAGCTGCTATACACATCTCTAACCTGGCGCTGGTTGAGCCTTCAACAGGTAAAACAACCCGCGTTGGCCGTAAATTAAACGATGCCGGCAAATTGGTTAGAGTATCAAAAAAATCAGGGGAGGAAATTAAGTAATGACTTACATACCAAGATTAAAAACAAAATATAAGGACGAGATTCGCACCGCACTGAAAGACAAATTTCAGTACAAGAGCGTAATGCAGGTTCCTAAATTGCAGAAAATTGCCATTAACCAGGGTGTTGGCGGTGCTACTACCGATAAAAAACTTATCGAGAACACCATCACTGAGCTAACAACAATTACCGGTCAACAGGCAGTTGCTTCAAAATCAAAAAAGGATATCTCTAACTTTAAATTACGTAAAAACATGCCTATTGGCGTACGTGTAACTTTACGTGATAACACAATGTATGAGTTTTTAGACCGCTTAATTGCTGTTGCCCTGCCACGTATCCGTGACTTTAAAGGTATCAACGATAAAGGTTTTGACGGACGCGGAAACTATACTTTAGGTATATCTGAGCAAATCATATTCCCTGAGATCAATATTGACAAGATCAATAAAATCCAAGGTATGGATATTACCTTTGTAACCTCGGCAACTAACGATGTTGAAGCATTGGAGTTACTGAAACAATTTGGTTTACCATTTAAAAATCAAACACCAACTAACAATGGCTAAAGAAGGCGTAAAGGCTCGTGAAGTAAAACGTGCCAAATTAGTAGCAAAATTTGCTGAAAAAAGGGCAGCGTTAAAAGCAGCCGGCGATTATATAGGTTTAGATAAATTACCTAAAGCTTCATCACCGGTAAAATTGCATAACCGTTGTAAATTAACAGGCCGTCCGCGTGGTTACATGCGTCAGTTTGGTATATCACGTGTAACATTCCGTGATATGGCCTTAGCTGGTAAAATACCGGGTGTTAAAAAAGCAAGCTGGTAATTATCATATAATTCGTAAGCAATTAAGAATTCAAAACATACACTAAATATGTTTTGAATTTTTTGTGTATTTTCGCGGCTCGAATTTTACAAGAAGAATTAAACCGATAGCAGGTCGCCCGGGATGTTACTGGGAGGAAACCACTATCATAAACAACAATAATGAATACAGATCCAATCGCAGATTATCTTACAAGAGTAAGGAATGCTATTAAAGCCAACCATAGGGTTGTTGAAATTCCTGCATCAAATCTGAAAAAGGAAATCACTAAAGTGCTTTTCGAAAAAGGTTACATTGCTAATTACAAGTTTGAGGACAATGGTCCGCAAGGCACTATCAAAGTTGCTTTGAAATACCATCCAATAACTAAGATCCCTGCTATCCGCAGCATTTCTCGTATTAGTAAACCAGGTTTGAGGAAATACGCAGGTATGGACACCATGCCGCGTGTGTTAAATGGTTTAGGTATCGCTATCCTGTCAACTTCTAAAGGTGTAATGACCGATAAAGAAGCGCGTACGCAGAATGTAGGTGGCGAAGTTTTATGCTACGTTTATTAATAGGAGGAAATTAAGCAATGTCAAGAATAGGAAAAGCACCTATTGCATTAACCGGCGGTGTTACCGTTACAGTATCAGCAGATAATGTTGTTACAGTTAAAGGCCCAAAAGGTGAATTGCAACAGGCAGTTGATAGAGATATCATCATTGAGCAAGAAGAGGGTAATTTATTAGTTAAACGCCCGTCTGACCAGAAACGTCACAAAGCGCTGCACGGTTTATACCGTTCGCTTATCAATAACATGGTAGTTGGCGTAACCACAGGTTACAAAATTGAGCAGGAATTAGTGGGTGTGGGTTACCGCGCAACTAACACCGGCAACACGTTAGATTTAGTGTTGGGTTACTCTCACCACTATGTGTTTCAATTACCACAAGAAATTAAAGTTACAACCACTGCTGAGAAGGGTAAAAACCCAACAATCATCCTGGAATCAAACGATAAACAATTGATCGGTCAGGTAGCGGCAAAAATACGCTCGTTACGTACGCCAGAGCCTTACAAAGGTAAAGGTATCAAGTTTGTTGGCGAAGTATTGAGAAGAAAAGCAGGTAAATCAGCATCTAAAAAATAATCGTCATGAAATTATCAAGAAGAGACAGGATTAAAAAAGGCATCAGAAAACGCCTTTCAGGTTCAACAGCACGCCCTCGTCTATCTGTATTCAGAAGCAACAAAGGCATCTATGCACAAATCATTGACGATGTAACAGGAAAAACTATTGTATCTGCTTCATCATTATCAAAAGATTTCGTAGCAAGCGGTACAACAAAGTCAGATCAATCGGTAGCTGTAGGTAAATTAGTAGCTGAAAAAGCTATTGCCGCAGGTATTAAAGATGTAGTTTTTGACAGGAATGGTTACCTGTATCATGGCCGTGTTAAATCACTGGCTGAAGGTGCACGTGAAGGTGGTTTAAACTTTTAATCGAAAACGGAAATGTCAACAATCAACATAAAAAGAGTAAAAACCAGCGAGATCGAATTAAAAGATCGCCTGGTGAGCATACAACGTGTAGCCAAAGTAACCAAAGGTGGTCGTACATTCAGCTTTTCTGCCATTGTGGTAGTAGGTGATGAGAACGGTGTTGTAGGTTACGGTTTGGGTAAAGCAAAAGAGGTTACCGAAGCAATTGCAAAAGGTATTGATGATGCTAAAAAGAACTTGGTTAAAGTTCCGATTATCAACAACACTATCCCGCATGAGCAAATTGGTAAATTCTCTGGTGGTTTTGTATTCTTAAAACCAGCTGCAAACGGTACCGGTGTAATAGCTGGTGGTGCGATGCGTGCGGTATTAGAAAGTGCCGGTATACACAATGTATTGGCAAAATCAAAAGGATCATCAAACCCGCACAACGTGGTTAAAGCAACCGTATCTGCATTATCACAATTACGTGATGCGGTTACTGTAGCGCAACAACGCGGTATTAGTTTAGGTAAAGTATTTAACGGATAATCAGTCATGTCGAAAATTAAAATAACACAGATCAAAAGCGTTATCGACAGAAGCGAGCGCCAAAAGAAAACCGTTGAGGCCTTAGGCCTTAAGAAAATTAACCACAGCGTGGAAGTTGAAGCCACTGCGGCTATTATAGGTATGGTTAGAAAAGTTAACCACCTGGTAGCAGTAGAAAATATTTAATATCATGAATTTAAGTAATCTTAAACCTGCAGAAGGTTCTACTAAAAATAGAAAAAGAATTGGCCGTGGTACAGGTTCTGGCCGTGGCGGTACATCAACCCGTGGCCATAAAGGTGCCGGTTCACGTTCAGGTACATCTACCAAGGTAGGTTTTGAAGGTGGCCAGATGCCATTACAACGCCGTGTGCCTAAGGTTGGTTTTAAAAACCCTAACCGTGTTGAATATACAGGTGTAAACCTTGATGTGTTGCAACAACTGGTTGAGAAATATTCACTGGCAACAGTTGATTTCGATATCTTGAAAGAGCACGGTTTAGCGTCTCGTAACGATTTGGTAAAAATCCTTGGTCGTGGCGAATTAAAAGCTAAATTAGAGGTTAAAGCACACGCATTTACTGCTACTGCACAAAAAGCTATTGAAGCAGCTGGCGGAACTATTGTAAAGTTATAATTTCGATGAAGAAATTTTTCACCACATTATCCAATATCTGGAAAATTGAAGATCTAAGAGTGCGTATTACAAACACACTCTTATTTCTTTTGATATATCGTGTTGGTTCGTTTATTGTTTTGCCGGGTGTAAACGCGGCATCACTTAATAGTACCCAAAACAAAGAAGGCCTTGTAGGGCTGCTAAACATGTTTGCCGGAGGTTCGTTCTCACGTTCGTCTATTTTGGCATTAGGTGTTATGCCTTACATTTCTGCTTCAATTGTGGTGCAGCTGTTGGGTATTGCGGTACCTTACTTCATTAAACTGCAAAAAGAGGGCGAAAGTGGCCGTAACAAAATAAACCAGTGGACACGTTACCTAACTATAGGTATCACAGCGCTACAGGCTATTGGCTATTTAAAATCGCAGGTTACGGCTGATGCTATGCTTATTCCAAACCCATACTTTACAATACTAAATGTTTGCGTATTAACCGCGGGCACCTTATTTGTAATGTGGCTTGGCGAGAAGATCACTGATAAAGGTATCGGTAACGGTATCTCACTGATCATTATGGTGGGTATCATTGCTCAATTGCCACAGGCGTTTATTGTAGAGTTCCAGTCTCGTACAGGTGGTGCAGGTGGTTTAATTACCTTCATTGTTGAGATTGTTGCACTGCTTGGTGTGGTAATGTTTACCATATTGATAGTGCAGGGAACACGTAAAATTGCTGTACAATACGCAAAACGTATTGTGGGTAACAAACAATATGGTGGTGTGCGCCAGTATATACCTTTAAAGGTAAATGCTGCGGGTGTAATGCCAATTATATTTGCGCAGGCATTAATGTTTATACCGGCAACAGTTTCGCAGTTTTTCCCTAATGCAACCTCAAACGGTGTGTTAATAGCATTATCAAACCCTAACTCTTGGCAGCATAACTTAACGTTTGGTATATTAATTATACTATTCACTTACTTTTATACAGCTATTACAGTTAATCCTAACCAGATGGCTGATGATATGAAAAAGAACGGTGGCTTTATACCGGGTATTAAACCAGGTAAAAGCACAGCTGATTTTATTGACGGAGTAATCTCTAAAATAACTTTGCCGGGTTCTATTTTCTTAGCTATTGTTGCTATCATCCCGGCCCTGGCCAGTTTGGTAGGTGTAAGCAGCTTGTTTGCAAGATTTTTTGGTGGAACATCATTGATCATCCTAGTGGGTGTAGTTTTAGATACTTTACAGCAGATAGAGAGCCATTTGTTAATGCGTCATTACGACGGGTTGATGAAAACAGGCAGGATAAAAGGCCGTGCAAGTATCCCTACAGCATCGGGTGCTACCCCGCCAGTTATCTAATTAATACATGTCAAAGATCAATTATAAGTCTGTCGAGGAGATAGAACTCATAAGAGAAAGTTCTTTACTTGTTTCTAAAACACACGCGGAAGTAGCAAAAATTATTGCCCCGGGTGTTACTACAATGGAATTGAATAAACTTGCCGAAACCTTTATCCGTGACAACGGAGGGGTTCCGGCATTTTTAAACTATAATGGCTTCCCTTATTCATTGTGCATATCGCTTAATGACCAGGTGGTGCACGGTTTCCCAGGCAAACATGTTTTAGTTGAAGGCGACCTGGTATCGGTTGATTGCGGTGTGATCCTTAACAAATACTTTGGCGACTCGGCATTTACTTATGCTATTGGCGAAGTAGATGAAACTACCAAAACCCTAATGCGCGTTACCAGGGAATGTTTAGACCTTGGTGTTGCGAAAGCAGTAGTAGGTATGCGCATTGGCGATATCGGCTACGCAGTTCAGGAACATGCCGAGAAGCATGGCTTTGGTGTTGTTAAGGAACTGGTTGGCCACGGTGTGGGTATTCGCTTACATGAAAAACCAGAAGTACCAAACTACGGTAAACGTGGATCGGGCATTAAGTTAGAGGAAGGAATGGTAATTGCCATTGAACCTATGATAAATGCAGGCAGGGCAGGTGTTAAGTTTTGGGATGATGGATGGACCGTATCAACGGTTGATAAAAAACCATCAGCACATTATGAGCATACAGTAGCTGTTGGTAAGGGAAAACCAGACATTTTATCGACGTTTGAATACATTGATAAAGTTTTAGAAGAAAAGAATAATAATTAAATAATTTTTATTAATTTTGCATCCCGCTTTCAGGGCGGATAATTAAGTAATAATCAGTAAAATATGGCAAAACAATCCTCGATTGAGCAAGACGGTACAATTCGCGAAGCATTATCAAATGCTATGTTTAGAGTTGAACTTGAAAACGGCCACGAGATTATTGCACACATATCCGGCAAAATGCGTATGCACTATATCAAAATTTTACCTGGCGACAGAGTGAAACTGGAAATGAGCCCATACGATTTAACAAAAGGAAGAATAACCTACAGATATAAATAATAAACGAGATGAAAGTTAGAGCATCCATTAAAAAACGCAGTGTTGATTGCAAGATCATTCGCCGCAACGGGAAACTTTACGTGATAAACAAAAAGAACCCGAAGTTTAAACAACGTCAGGGATAATTAAAGAATTTGTAATAACCCGTACAACGGTGGCCCGCCGTTCGGTATTACGTAAAACAAAAAACAAATATGGCAAGGATTTCCGGTATTGATTTACCAAAAAATAAAAGAGGCGAGATAGGCTTAACCTACATTTACGGTATAGGCCGTACAACCGCTCAAAACATTTTAACTGAAGCAGGTATTGACTTTAATACTAAAGTTCAGGATTGGTCAGATGATCAGTTAACTGCTATTCGTACCATCATCAACGATAAAATTAAAGTTGAAGGTTCACTGCGTTCAGAAGTTCAGCTTAACATCAAACGTTTAATGGATATAGGTTGCTACCGTGGTACCCGTCACCGTAAAGGTTTACCTCTACGTGGCCAGCGCACCAAAAACAACTCACGTACCCGTAAAGGAAAACGTAAAACAGTTGCTAACAAAAAGAAAGCTACTAAATAGTAAGTGATTAGTGGTTAAGGGTAAAGACAAGTTCGATACCCTATAACCATTAGGAATATATTTAAAAAGAACAGTGATACAAGTCCGGGTTATTCGGTAACCAAGTAATTTGTATACAATAAACAAGAAAATGGCTAAATCTAAAAAAGTTACCAAAAAGCGTATTGTAGTAGTTGAGTCAATCGGCGAAGCACACATCAACGCAACTTTTAACAACATCATTATCACCCTTACCAACAAAAACGGACAGGCTATATCATGGTCTTCTGCAGGTAAAATGGGTTTTAAAGGTTCTAAAAAGAACACCCCTTATGCTGCCGGTCAGGCTGCTGCCGATTGCGGTAAAGTTGCTTATGACCTTGGCTTACGTAAGGTAGAGGTGTTTGTTAAAGGCCCGGGTTCAGGCCGCGAGTCTGCTATCCGTACCCTGCAAACAACAGGTATCGAGGTAACTACAATAAAGGACATCACCCCGCTTCCGCACAACGGTTGCCGTCCATCAAAACGTAGAAGAGTTTAATTCACTAATTTTTTAAAGCTAAGATTCGGCAGCTGCGGGCTGTTTGATACTTTAAAACACACAAACAATGGCAAGATATACAGGCCCCAAATCAAAAATTGCGCGTAGGTTCCGCGAGCCGATCTTCGGTCCGGACAAAGCGTTAGAGAGAAAAAACTACGGACCAGGTATGCATGGTGCTTCTAAAAGAAGAGGAAAGCAATCTGAGTACGCAGTACAGTTAATGGAAAAACAAAAAGTTAAATACACTTACGGTGTGTTAGAGCGTCAGTTCGAAAACTTATTCCATACTGCTTCTGCTAAAGAAGGTATCACCGGTGAGAATTTGTTAAAATTCTTAGAAGCACGTTTAGATAATGCAGTTTACCGTTTAGGTATTGCTCCTACACGTTCTGGTGCACGCCAGTTAGTAGGCCACAAACACATTACTGTTAACGGTAGCGTTGTAAACATCGCTTCATACCAACTTAAAGCTGGTGACGTTATTGCAGTACGCGAAAAATCAAAATCACTTGAAAGCATCACTACATCAGTAGCTGGCCGTAAAGTAAATAAATATAGCTGGTTAGAATGGAACGCTGATGAATTATCAGGTAAGTTCTTAAACTATCCAAACCGCGACGAGATCCCTGAGAATATCAAAGAGAACTTAATCGTCGAGTTATACTCAAAATAATAACGATAATTATCCGCGGGATGGTTGGCATACTATGTCAATCATTTTCGTGGTTAAAATCTATTCAAATTAGTTAACAATAAATAAAAGATATAAATGGCAATTTTAGCATTTCAAAAACCAGACAAGGTTATCATGCAGAAATCAAATGATTTTGATGGCACGTTTGAGTTTCGTCCGTTAGAACCAGGCTTCGGTGTAACCATTGGTAATGCTCTGCGTCGTATCTTACTTTCTTCATTAGAAGGTTTTGCTATTACATCGGTTCGTTTTTCGGGTGTGATGCATGAGTTTTCGACCATCAAAGGTGTGGTTGAAGATGTAACCGAGATCATCCTTAACTTAAAACAAGTTCGTTTTAAAAAGATAGGTGAATCGGGCGATAATGAGAAAATATTTGTGATCATTAACGGCCAGGATGCTTTTAAAGCAGGCGATATTACCAAGTTTTCAAACAACTTTGAAGTATTAAACCCTGAGTTGGTTATCTGTAACATGGATTCATCAGTAACGCTTGAAGTTGAGCTTACTGTTGCTAAAGGCCGTGGTTACATCAGCAACGAGGAAAACAAAAATCCTGATGCTAACGTAGGTGTGATAGCTATCGATTCTATCTTTACGCCTATCAAAAATGTAAAATACACTTTAGAAAACTATCGTGTTGAGCAAAAAACAGATTACGAAAAACTGATCCTTGATATTTCTACAGATGGTTCAATTCATCCAGAGGATGCTTTGAAACAAGCTGCGAAAATTCTTATCCAGCACTTCATGCTGTTCTCTGACGAGAACATGATGCTTGAAGCACAGGCTAAAGAAGAAACTAAAGAAGTTGATGAGGAAATCTTACACATGCGTAAGATCCTTAAAACTGAATTGGTTGATCTTGACCTGTCAGTGCGCGCACTTAACTGCTTAAAAGCTGCAGATATCCGCAGCCTTGCAGACCTGGTTTCTTACGATGTTGCTGATATGTTAAAATTCAGGAACTTTGGTAAAAAATCATTAACTGAAATTCAGGACCTGGTTAAATCAAAAGGCTTATCTTTTGGTATGAACCTGTCTAAATTTAAGTTAGACGAAGAATAATTTTATGATTAGAGGTTAGCGATGTTCCGCATCACTAACCTCTTTTTATTTAAATAGAACTTTGGTTGAAGATTATACGGTGACGAATCTTTGACCGCTAATTAATAAGTCACTAAATATCGCGTAATTCCGCGGGCTTGATTTATAAGTCGCCCAACGGTATGCACGTGCCACAACACAAAAACAAATGAGACACGGAAAAAAAGTTAACCACTTAGGTCGTACAGACAGCCACCGCAAAGCGATGTTGGCTAACATGGCTTCTTCGCTTATTCAACACAAGCGTATTACAACAACATTAGCAAAAGCAAAAGCTTTACGCGGTTATGTTGAGCCACTTTTAACTAAATCAAAAAACGATACTACGCACTCACGCCGTACCGTATTTAGCTATTTACAAGACAAAGACACTGTGAACATCCTGTTCCGTGAAGTTGCTGAGAAAATTGCTAACCGCCCGGGTGGTTACACTCGTATCGTTAAGTTAGAGAACCGTTTAGGCGATAACGCTGAAATGGCTATCATCGAGTTAGTTGATTACAACACTGTTTACGGTAAAGATGTTGCTGCTAAAGCTGAGAAAAAATCAACACGTCGCCGTGGTGGTTCTACAAAAGCAAAAGCTGAAACTGCTGCGCCTGTAGCAAAAGAAACTGCTGCACCTGTTGTAGCTGAAGAAACTGTAGCTGAGGCTCCGGTTGCTGAAGCAGCACCTGCTGTAGAAGAAACTCCTGCAACTGAAGCTCCTGCAGCTGATGATAAGGAAAAAAACGCTGAAAAAGGTGAGTAATTAATTGCTCCCTTAAGCATACTAAAGCCCTGGTTATTTAACCGGGGCTTTTTTGTTTTATATCGGCGTAAACTCCGCAAACATATTACCTGCTTCGCCCAGTGTATTTAGCGGCACATATGTACAAACGGCATCAAACTCGGCCCACATTTGGTGCACCACCTTATTTTGATGCGCCTGTTGAATAGCCTCTGCCGATAGCCATTCAAATATTTCTATAACAGTGCCATTACTGGTTTCTAATAACACAGGTTTCATATCGGTTACCAGGCCTTCCTGCTTTAAACGGGCCACGTGTGTACGGGTCAGCGCTTTTAATTCTCCGCCTTTGCCGGGTTTGGGCTGGTAAGCTACAATTACAATACGTCCCATAACTATCGTTTTTAATATTAATTATCAAATTATAAAACCCCCACTTACTTACAGGGTTAAGATAAGTATAATAACTAAACATAAAATGGCAAACGTAGCAGACCAAATGGTAGAGATGTTGGTGAACGCGGGCATCAAAAGGATATATGCCGTAACTGGCGACAGCTTAAACGAGGTAAATGATGCCGTACGGCGCGAAGGCAGCATACAATGGGTACACGTACGGCATGAAGAAGCCGGTGCCTATGCAGCAGGTGCAGAGGCCCAGATAACAGGTAACCTTGCCTGTTGCGCGGGCAGCAGCGGCCCGGGCCACGTGCACCTGATAAATGGTTTGTATGATGCTCACCGATCTGGCGCGCCTGTTATTGCCATAGCATCAACCATTGCCAGTTTTGAGTATGGTACCGAATACTTCCAGGAAACCAACACCATTAAATTATTTGATGATTGCAGTTATTACAACCAGGTGGCTACAACACCTAAACAATTCCCGAGGATGCTGCAGGCTGGCATACAGGCTGCGTTGCATCGTAAGGGTGTATCAGTAATTGGTGTGCCCGGCGACCTCACCAGCATGGATGCGGAGGATATCACCACATCTACCCAAAACTTTGACCCGGTTGCTGTAATAAGGCCATCTGATGACGATTTGGTTAAACTGGCAGCACTGCTTAATCAGCATAAAAAGATAACGCTGTTTTGCGGGATAGGTGCCGCTGATGCGCATGATGAGGTGGTTGCATTATCGCAGAAACTTAATGCGCCGGTTGCTTACTCATTCCGCTCTAAAATGGATATACAGTACGGTAACCCCAATGAAGTTGGCATGACGGGCTTGTTAGGCCTGCCATCGGCCTACCATAGCATGCATGAGAGCGACCTGCTGGTTTTACTGGGAACGGATTTTCCGTACACGCCTTTTATGCCTACCGATTGTAAAATTGTACAGATAGATATTAAGCCAGAGCGCATTGGCCGCCGCGCCAAAGTGGATGTGGGTTTAAGCGGGTCTGTAAAAGATACCCTCACCGAATTACTGCCACAGATTGAGCAGCACGATGACGACAGCTTTTTGCAGGCGCAGCTAAAGTTTTATGCCCATGTTAAGGATAACATGAAAACGTATGTAAAAGATACCGGCAAAAAAGAGAATATCCACCCCGAGTATATTGCCAGCCTGATCGACGAGCTGGCTACGGATGATGCTATTTTCACGGTAGATACGGGCATGTCGTGCGTTTGGGGCTCGCGCTATATTAATGCTACAGGTAAGCGTAAAATGATAGGCTCTTTTAACCACGGATCAATGGCTAATGCTATGCCGCAGGCTATTGGCGCTGCTTTGGCTTGCCCCGGCAGGCAGGTGGTGGCTTTATGCGGCGATGGCGGCTTGTCGATGCTATTGGGCGATCTGGCGACGATAACGCAATACAACCTGCCGATAAAGATCATCGTATTCAACAACCGCTCATTAGGGATGGTGAAGCTGGAAATGGAAGTAGCCGGCCTGCCCGACTGGCAAACCGATATGCGTAACCCCGATTTTGCCATGGTTGCCGAAGCGATGGGTATAAAAGGTATCACCGTTAAAGACCCCGATAGCGCCCGCCAGGCATTAATTGAAGGATTGATATACAAAGGCCCGGCATTAATAAATATATTTACAGACCCTAACGCTTTAGCCATGCCACCCAAAATAGAATTGGGGCAGATGAAGGGAATGGCTTTATCCATGACCAAGCTAATGCTTAACGGGCGTATGGACGAGGTTGTAGATACCATAAAAGCCAACTATAAACATTTAAAAGACCTGATATAATATAAATGAATATACACAGGCGGCATATTTTGCTGTTGGTACTGTCTGTAATTACACTGGGCTTTATAGTACTTTCCATCATCGTGGCTATATACCCAACGCAGGCCATCGACCTTAAATTTTCTGAAGAGATACAGGAGCATCAGAACAAATTTATTGATACAGTAATGTATCTGGTAAGTACGCCGGGTTACATGCCCGAGTCGGTGATATTGATAACGGTAACCAGCCTGCTGTTTTTTCTGTTTAAATATAAAAAAGCCGCAGTTTTTGTATTGCTAACCGGCCTTTCGGGGTTGGTAAGTACTATAGTAAAAGCCCTTGTTAACCGGCCAAGGCCTTCAAAAGATTTGGTACGCATTGTTTTTGAAACTACGCAGCAAAGCTTCCCCAGTGGGCATGTGATGTTTTATGTGGTGTTTTTTGGTTTTTTGATACTGCTGATGGTTCAGTTAGAGAACATCTCTAAAGCCTTTAAATATATCGTCATCGTAATTAGCTTCTTATTTATTTTCACCATACCATTCTCGCGCATATACCTGGGGGCGCATTGGTTTACCGATGTGCTGGGCGGCTTTTTATTAGGGTTGCTTTCGCTTTACCTGCTATCATGGTTATACCTTCGTAAGCGTGCTGGTAAAGAAGAAGCACCGGTTGCCGAAACAGAATAAGTTTTTTGAAAATAATTTTCTGTAATTTCAGGTCATAAAACCCTGAACATTACAATCATGACCACAAGCTTATCCACCAAACAGCGGGTGCAATCTATTGATATATTACGCGGCATCATTATGCTGATTATGGCGATTGACCATACACGCGAGTATTTCCATATAGGTGCCGTTACAAGCGACCCAACAAATCTTGCTACAACTACACCGGTGCTGTTCTTTACCCGTTGGATAACCCACTTTTGCGCGCCTGCATTTGTTTTTTTAAGCGGCCTTTCGGCATACCTGGCCGGCACGCGCCGAACAAAAGGCGGGTTAAGCGGTTTTTTGCTAAAACGAGGGTTATGGCTGGTGTTTGTAGAGGTTGCCCTTATTACATTAGCCTTATCCCTTAATCCGCTTTATAACGCCATAGCTTTGCAGGTAATATGGGCTATAGGTGTAAGTATGATATTGCTTGGCTTACTGGTGCGGTTACCAGCACGCGTAATAGGATTAATAGGAATATTAATAATTGTGGGCCATGATCTGCTCAATAACATAAAGCTACCGCCAAACGGCACCGAAGATGTGTTAATGAAACTGTTCTTCACCGCCAGGGGAACCCTTTTCTTTTTAGATAAAACCCATGTAGTATTTGCGCTTTACGCGGTTATACCATGGACGGGTGTAATGTTACTGGGTTATGCTTTTGGTGGTTTATACCAGGCTAAATACAAGCCTATAGACAGAAAGGTACTATTAATATATGCATCGCTGTTGCTATTCCTGGTATTTATGGCATTGCGCCTGGTTAACGCTTATGGCGACCCTGCGCCATGGTCGGCACAAAAAAACGGGCTGTTTACTTTTATGTCGTTTTTGAATGTTAGCAAGTACCCGCCTTCACTGATGTATACGTGCCTTACTTTATCAGCGGCTTTATTAGTATTGGCATTAACAGAAAAATCGGCAGGGAAACTGGCGGAGTTTTTCAAGGTGTATGGCAGCGTGCCTTTCTTTTATTACGTGTGCCATTTTTATTTGATCCGCATCTTAACCGTAATTGTTTTCTTTTTGCAGGCATTTAAGCCCTCGCAGATCATCACGCCAAACAGCCCTTTTTTGTTTGCGCCGCCGGGGTTTGGGTTTAGCATAGGCATAGTTTATTTAATATGGCTGGCTATTATCCTGTCACTTTATTACCCATGCAAGTGGTTCTCTAATTATAAGAAAACCCATAAACAATGGTGGCTTAGCTATTTGTAGCCATTAAGCTTTAATGTATTGCTGAATTATCTGCTGTAACTGGTTAGCTTGCATTACGCCGCTTTGTCGCCATTTGCTTTGCCCGTTTTGGAAAACCATTAGCGTGGGCACGCTTTGTACGCGGTAAGCGCTGGCAGCCGCGGGGTTTTTGTCAATATCTATTTTGATGATGGTAACCTTATCACCAAGCGCGTCTTTCACTTGTTTTAAAATAGGGGGCATCATTTTACACGGCCCGCACCACTCTGCCGAAAAATCGACCAACACGGGTTTGTCTGATGCTATAATCTCCTGGAAGTTTGCCATTGGTTTATCTCCTTTTAGTTATAACGGTAAATGTGCGAATACGTTTTATGATATATAAAAAGATTCTTTTGCAAAGAGCCAGCGCTATTTGCATCCTGTAGGGATGCCTGGTTGATAGCTATTGAATAATTTATTTTTTGTGCCGTAGGTACAATCGATATCAAGCGTACCTATGGCACGTAATCCACTTCTATGTATGTTCCCTCTCCACCAGTTGTCCCATCGGGACAACTGGTGGAGAGGCCTTGTATCCATTGCCGTAGACTTTTTCGTCGCTGTTGGTGTTGTCACCAACAGCATTTAGGACAGGTATCGAATAAGGTTTGGATGCATGGCGGCTTGTTGGTGACAACACCAACAAGGGCGGAAACTTTAATGTGTTGGCCGGCGCGATTCCCTCCCAACGGGAGGGTGCAGGGAGGGGTTTTTGCGACATGTGCTATGTATAACCCCTCCCTACCAATACACAGGCCACCGCACCCCTCCCCAAAGAGGGAATTTAAGCTGCTCAAACCTTAATGCAATATCTTCTTCCGCTCAGGCTGCAATATATTGCTATCCTGCAGCCAATCGGCAAGGCGTTGCGGCCAGTTATTGATAGATATGAGCTTACGGTTGGCGCCCATATTAAAAGCATGGTCGCCTTTGGCATATAGATGCATCTCTACCGGTACCTTTGCTTCGCGATAGCGCTGTAAAAGCTGGATGATAGGCAACGAGCAGCAAGCATCATCGTTAGCGGCCACTAAAAAAGCAGGCGGCGCATCTGCCGGGATAGTTTCGGGCACAAAACCCGGTCCCGGATAAACCTGCACAATAAAGTTGGGTTTAGCATTAGTACGGTCTATCGGGTCGGCGGCTTTTGGGTCGCCTTTCCAGCCGCTAAAAGCAACCATATCTACTACCTTGCCACCGGCCGAAAAGCCCATCATACCAATACGGTTGGTATCTAAACTAAATTCGGCAGCGCGGCTGCGCACCAAACGCATGGCGCGGTAAGCATCCTGTCTGGGATGTATATCCACCTTATACGGCGATAACGTATCCCTGCCTAACCGGTATTTTAGTATAAAAACGGTTACGCCTAAACTGTTATAAAATTTAGCGGGTGCCACACCTTCGGCATTATAAACCAGTAAACGGTGCCCACCACCGGGGCAAATTACCACAGCCGCGCCATTTGCCTTATCGGCAGGGGGCAGGTAAACCGTTAAAGATGGGTTATGGATGTTTTTTACCCAATAATCTTTAGCCTGTTCAGGCTCGTTTCGGCGGTTCTCAAAACCCGGTGCGCCCTTTGCCCATAGCGGTATAACTGTTTGGGCCTGCGCTGCACAGTTGCACAACATCAGAATAAATAGAATTTTGCAGGGCGATACCGTTTTCTTCATACAAGTAAATTTACATTATTTACTCATAAAACGTTTCCACCATTCCGAATTATAAGGGCCGTTCACTTCGGTAGGTTTACCGGGCTCGGGCATAAATAGTTTGATGTTTTTTTCCTTTGCAAAGTTAACCAACCTTTCGCCGGGCTCATACCAGGCGTGCGGGGCAAGGCTGAATGTGGCCCAATGTAGCGGCATCATCACATCTCCTTTAAGTGCCAGGTGCGCGTTTGTGGCATGATCAGGACCCATGTGTATATCCGGCCAGTATTTGCCATAGGCGCCGATCTCCAGCATAGTCAGGTCGAAAGGTCCAAAGGCTTCACCTATCTCTGCAAAACCCGGGAACCAGCCCGAATCGGCACCAAAAAAGATATTATGCTGCGGGCCTTTTATCACAAAAGACGCCCAGAGTGTTTCGTTACGATTGATAATGCCCCTGCCCGAGAAATGCCTTGATGGCGTAGCCGTAATATTGCAATTGCCTATCATTACACTATCGCCCCAGTCAACCTCATTGGTATAGTTTTTTAGTATGCCCCAATTCTCCAGGTATTTGCAAACACCCATAGGGGTGATAAAGGGAATGGGCTTACCCGCGAAAAACTTAATTGTGGCCTTATCCAGGTGGTCATAGTGATCGTGCGATACGATAACCGCATCCAGTGGGGGCAGGTCTTCCAATGCTATAGGCGGCTGGAAAAACCTTTTAGGGCCAAACGCCTGCGAAAATGAAACCCTTTGGCTCCAAACCGGATCTGTTAAAATACGGATACCATCGATCTCTATCAGCAGGCTGCTATGCCCAACCCAGGTAATGCGTAAACCGCTTGCAGGCGGCGTTTTGTAAATGGATGTGTCTGTTTTAAACGGGCCTAAAGGTATTTTAGGGACATTCTCAGCTTTGTTATCCATGTATTCCCTCAGGATAGGGATCATTTTGCCAAAACCGGCGTCTTCAGTAGGTATAGGGTTTAAAAATTTGCGTCCTTTTTTTTGTGCTCCGGCTAAACTCATGAACAATTATAAAACTTTGTAACTAAATATATTATAACAACGGCAAAAGCTTGCTTAAATATGATCAAAACAGGCTTTATTTATTAAAAAAGCTGATAGCAGCATTGCAAAAGGCTAAAAGCTGTGCAGGTAGTTCCGGCAGTTCATATGGCTGAGTTGCGTTAAATGTATGGTCGGCACCCGGGATAACCAAAAACTCAGCAGCAGGTTGCGCGGCATGCAACTGTTCGGCATGGCTCAGTGGTACGCTGGTATCAGCATCACCATGAATAATTAGCCACGGTTGTTTTATTTCGGCCGCTTTAAGCGGGATATCTAACCGGGCAACGTTGTCGTCCAGGTCTTTTAACAACGATGATTTATAGGGCATGTTTTGACCTGTGCGAGAGTTTTTCATATACATTACTCCCTGTAAGCGCCATTGTTGCTCGGCCTGTTTTGGCCAAAGGTTATGAAAACTTGATATAGCCGCCATAGTAACCAGTTTGGTGATGCGCTTATCCTCGACAGTTTTAATGATGCCGATGCCGCCGCCCATGCTGTGCCCAATAAGATAAACGCTGTTTACCCGGGGGATGGCCGACCCGCCGCAGGCAAAATCAATAACCGATTTAAGGTCTTCCAGTTCGATGGTGAAAGTGTTATCGCTAAATGCTATCAGGTCGGCAAATTCTGTAGGGTTATCTGCCGTAGTACCGTTATGCGAAAAGTTGAATTTAAGGAAGCGGAAACCATTTTCTGCAAAATATCTGGCAACCAGGTTATGTGCGCCCCAATCTTTAAACCCCCTGATGCCATGGGCGAATATCACCAGCGGCGCATAAGGATGTAAAGTATCGTAGGTGATATCGGCTGTCATGCCCCGGCCTTTTGCCCCGGGGATGGTATAATGCTGCTTAACTATCATAGGCCGAAAATTACGGCTTTTGATGCGAAAAGCAGTAAGTATTTTCCGTCTTCTAAATCACTCTCGGTTGTGGGCTATAATCAGACCAGAATAAATATAAAAGCGTGGGCCAGTGCGATTCCCTCCCCACGGGAGGGTGTAGGGAGGGGTTTATACGCTTGTCTCACGAAAAACCCTTCCCTGCCACTACACATACCATCGCACCCTCCTCTGCTACCGCAAGCGTCCCGCTTGTGGCCGCATGCCTGGTAAACGCATTGCATCATGTTATGCAAAGCGTAGCTTTGTTCATTACCGTTCTAAATCCACAAGCGGGACGCTTGCGGTAGCGAAAGGGATTCCCTCCCCACGGGAGGGTGTAGGGAGGGGTTTATACGCTTGTTTCACGAAAAACCCCTCCCTGCCACTACACAGACCATCGCACCCCTCCCAAGGGAGGGAATTAATAGTAATAATCTATCATTGTACCTTTAACCAACGTAGCAGCTATTACTCGCAAACCACAGCCGGTACCGCCTCTTGTTCTATGCGTTTATTAGCTTCTTCTTTACTTGCCTTTTGTGTTTTGGTAACGATAAAGCTTAGTCCGTATGCTAATAACAATAAGGGTGTTGACATCCAGATTATTTCATGAATGCCATATTTTGCTATAACAAAGCCACCCAGGAAGGCCCCCAGTGAGATACCGATATTGTAACATGAGGTTAGCAGGCTATTTACAAATTCTAAGGCATTATGTGGTACACTTTGGGTGGTGCGTATGTTAGGTACTAAAAACCCGCCGGTGTGTATCATCCCCCAAAAAGAAACAATGAGGATCATGGGTATAAAAATGCCTCCAAAATAATACGCCAATAATTGAACTCCGATCAATAACATAAAAAACACCCGACTGGCCAGCATTACATTTTTACCCAGGGCAATACCCATTAGCCAATTACCGGCTATGCCCATGCCGCCAAACAAAAGCAGCATAATGCTGATCTGAGCACCATTCATGTGCGATATTTTTTCGAGGTAAGCAGCCAGGTAGCTATAGCTTGAAAACATAGCGGCGAGTGTAAGAACTGTTGAAACCAGATTAAGCCATAGCTTCGGGTCCTTTAATACATAAAACTGGCTTTCTGCAGTTTTCTCTTTATTACCCGGCATAGATGGCACGAAAAGTAGTAAACCCAAAAAGGCAACCGAGCTTATTAGGCTTGTAAGGAAAAAGGATGCCTGCCAGTTGTGGAAAAAATCGGCAGCGTATGTGGTTAGCGGTACACCCAATACCGTGGCGATGCTAAGCCCCGTCATTACCACAGAAACGGCTTTGGCACCACCCTGTTTAAATGCTACGGCCAAAGAGATATTCCAGAATAAAGGGTGGAAGAATGCCGGTAATATCCTGGCTATCATCAGCACCGTAAAGTTTGGCGAAAAAGCCGATAGCAGGTTTGATAGTATAAATACACCCAATACCAGGCACAGCAAAAACTTGCGGTTTATTTTGGTGGTAAGGGCGGTTATAAACGGAGAGGATATGGCAACGGTGAGTGCAAAAGCACTTAACAGCCAACCCGCCGTATCAATAGATACCCGGAATTCGCGGCTAATGGTGGGTAAAATACCAATTACGCCAAACTCGGTAGTGATGATGCCGAAAGCGCCGAGGGCAAGTATGTAAATTGATCTTTTCATGTGATTATAATATTCAAATATTTAAATGTTTCGATGTGTTTAAGCAGAGATTTGTGTGATTGTTAAAAAGAGATCCTAATCTTTTAGGTCGTTCAAACAGTCGATATACTCGTTGAGTATCTGTTGATTCAGTACGTATTTAAGGTTGCGGCCTTCTTTTTTGGGTAAAAGCAGTTCGGCATCAACCAGTTGTTTTAGGTGATGCGAAACTGAAGGCTGGGTAAGATCAAGCAGATCATTCACCTCGGCACAGTAAAGGCAGTCCTTCTTTTTTTTAAACTCCTGTAAAATAGCTATCCGGCTGGTATCGCTCAGTGCCCGGGATATTTTCTCTATTTTTTTGTTGTCCATTATTTAGGGCCGATCAATTTTAGTGTCTGATCAACCAACGATACAAAGGTAAAAGTTATTATTGATATATAGAAATGTATCTATATATCTTAAGCTTTGCATCAGCAAAAATACGCTGTTCAAAACGAGACAAAATGGAACAAAACGGAACAGGCGTAAAATTTATAAATCATTATAAATCAATTTGTTGATGATTTGCTATAGGGTATCCACTTCATGTTGTTGCCAACCTAAAAAGGGCGAAAAAAGGCGAAAAAATCTCAAGAAAAATCATTTTTTGCCGCTCAGTTTTCTTGTTCTATTTGTCAAAAAGTGGAACAAAAATCAGAATTTGATAAGGGTTTGATTTGTAGATACTTATCTCAAAATTTAAAAGTAAAACGTTATATAGGAAGCAAAATTAAAAATATTAACAACCTCTTTTTCAATATGTTCCATTTGTTCCACCTGTCCCATTTTAAAAATGGAACAGAACGGAACTGCAATGGATTTAAATCTTCTTCCCGTTAAATGTGATCCCGTACAGGTCGGTACGCCTGTCTTTTAAATTTTGCACGCTGCCATATTCGTGTAATTCGCCCAGGGTTGATAGGTCAACATCTGCAATTACGATCATCTCGCTGTTTGGGGTAGCTTCCGACTGGATGCCGTTTGTAGGAAACCCAAAATCAGAGGGCGTAAATACCGCCGATTGCGCGTAAGAGATATCCATGTTATTTACGTTTGGCAGGTTACCTACGCAACCGGCAATAGCTACGTAGCACTCGTTTTCAACCGCGCGGGCCTGGGCGCAAAACTTAACCCGGTTGTAGCCATTCTGCGTATCGGTAAGGAAAGGTACAAACAAGATCTGCATATCCTGACCTGCCAATATGCGCCCCAGTTCCGGAAACTCTACATCATAACATATCAGGATGCCTATTCGGCCGGCATCGGTCTCAAAAACTTTCAGGTCGTTGCCGCCGCGCATCCCCCATGAGTTGATCTCGGATGGGGTAGGGTGCAGCTTTACGCTTTCTTCCATACTGCCGTTGCGCCTAAACAGGTAGGACACATTGTAAAGTGAATCATCCTTTATCACAGGCATACTGCCCGATATAATGTTTACATTGTATGATACCGCCAGCTTGGTAAACGCTTCGGTGATGGGTTCGGTGAATTTGGCCAGTTCGCGCATGGCTTTGGCGGCATCCATGTGGTTATACTCGGCCATCAGCGGGGTGTTAAACAGCTCGGGGAACAATATAAAATCCGACTGGTAATCGCTCACGGCATCCACAAAGTATTCGGCATGCTTCATTAACTCGCTGATGTTGTTGTATGGCCGCATTTGCCATTGCACCAACCCTATCCGCACTACTGTTTTTTGGTTTATTACGGTGCTTATTTCTTCGTAATAAACGTTGTTCCATTCTATCAGCGTAGCAAAACCTTTTGAGCGGGCGTCCTCAGGCAGGTAATTACGTAGTATTTTACGTACGTGAAAATCATTTGAGAGTTGAAACGAAAGAGTAGGGTCAAAGATCTCTTTATACTTTACCTTATCAATGTACTGCCTGGGCGTAAGGTCGTTTTGAAACTTTTGATAGTTGGGGATGCGGCCGCCGGCTATAATGCTTTTCAGGTTCAGTTTTTCGCAAAGGGCTTTACGGGCGTCGTATAAACGGCGGGCCAGGCGCAACCCCCTGTACTTTGGATGTATAAATACCTCAATGCCGTATAAAACATCACCTTTATCGGTATGTGTTTTAAAGCTGCCATCGCCGGTAATTTGTTTGTAGGTATGGTTATCGCCATACTTACTATAATCAACAATAATGGATAGTGCGCATCCAACAACTTCGTCATTTACGGTAACGCAAACCTGCCCATCGGGGAAAAGTTTAATGAGTTTCCTGATAGATGCGAGATCCCAATGGTCGTCATCCATATCCAGGTAAGCCGATTTCATTGATTTTTTTAGTTCCTGGTAATCCTGTACTTCCAGGGTACGTAGTTCGATACTTTGCAGATCCATTTTTCTGTAACCCTATAAGGGCAAGAATGTTTGTTTGCAGTCCGAAGTCTTTAGTCTGAAGTCGGATTTTATATATAAGCCCTCATACTTAAGACTTATTACTAAAGACTCACGACTTAGAATGCCACCACGCCCAAAGTATCAACAACTGTTGCAACAATAACCTTATCCATGCAATAGTTGGTGTAACCAATAAATTGCCAACCTTTAAAGGTGCATCCATAAGCATGGTGATATGCACAGGTGAAAAGGCGATAAGCATTAATATAATGCCGTATGAAGCAACCTTGCGTGTTTTTGGCCGTATCAACAATAACGCGAACAAGATCTCGAAGAAACCGGCCAGTATATTTAGTAAAACCGGGTAAGGTAGGTAGGAGGGGATAATGCGATAATAGCCTTGTGGATGGATAAAATGATTGGCCCCGGCAACCAGGTACCCAATTATCAAAATGGCGAGGCTGATGTTTTTTAAAATTCGCATTTTTAATTGTTCAATCGATTGATTAATAAAGAATATTGTAAAAATATGGCTTTTTATTGAAGAAAACGTATTATTTATAATCATTCTAAATCCGTCTGTTTGACATATCCTTGACATTGCATCCTTATCGGTATGTTACTTTTGTTGGGTCAAAATAGAAACTGCTTTGAAGTATTTAAAAGTTATTGCTTTTACACATAAACAGATCGAACTGAAGGAATTGGGTAAGCTGGTATTATGCCAGGAGAACATTACCGAAAAACTTCATGCAGCGAAAGGCCATTTCGGTATTGACGAAATTTTTTATTTATCAACCTGTAACCGGGTTGAATTTGTACTATCTACCCAGCATAAGGTTGACAGGGAATTTGCCGAGGCTTTTTTAACCGAAATGCAGATGGGCCTTTGCACCCATTCTACACAAACTTTTTTGGATGCTGCTTCTATTTATGAAGGGCAGGAAGCACTTAATCATTTGCTGCGTACATCATGTTCTTTAGAAAGCCTGATAGTTGGCGAGAAAGAAATTTTAGCTCAACTGCGTAAAGCTTATGACGATTGCCGCGAGGCTGGCCTTACCGCCGATAAATTGCGCCTGGTTATGGAGTGTGTTGTAAAAGGGGCCAAAGAAGTTTACACCCATACCAATATTTCAAAAAATCCAATTTCGGTAGTGTCATTGGCATACCGTAAATTAAAGGACCTGAAACTTTGCTCAAACGCCCGTGTGCTTATTATTGGCGCCGGCGAAACTAACCGCAATATTTCAAAATACCTGCAAAAGCATAAGTTCTCAAACTTCTCGGTATTTAACCGTACGCTTTCAAAAGCACAACAATTGGCCGATGATCTGGGTGGCGAAGCTTTTGAGCTGCATGAACTAAAGAACTTTAAAGGCGGTTTTGATGCCATTATCACCTGTACATCAGCAGTTGAGCCGATCATTACTACTGAAATTTATAGCTCGCTGTTAAACGGTGAGACTGGCAAGAAAACAATTGTTGACCTTGCTATCCCTAACGATACCGCCCCAGAGGTATTAGAGCAGTTTGATGTTAATTTTATTGAGGTACACAGCCTTAACGAGATCGCAAAAAAGAACCTGCAGGAACGCTACCAGGAGCTTGTACATGCTGAAGCCATTATAGAGCAAAATATTGCCGAGTTTTTAGTGATGCTGAAACAACGCAGAATTGAACTGGCTATGCGCCAGGTGCCTGAAAAGATCAAAGAGATTCGCAATAACGCGGTAAATACCGTTTTTGCCGATGAGGTGCAAAGCCTTGATAAAGAATCGCGCGAGATACTGGAGAAGGTGATCAACTACATGGAAAAAAAATATATCAGTGTTCCCATGATCATGGCGAAGGATATATTGATCAATAATTAAGCTTCTTCTATCGCTGTCGCGAGTTTAGCGCAGCGTAACTCATGACACAGTACAAGGTAAGCTTTCAGCTTACTAAACACTCACTTAGTCAGCCTACTTTCATATCCTTAATTAATACTATATTACTGTGCATAAAAATTTAAATTTGTGCTGTAAAAATTTATCCCCTTGGACAGAACAGTAATAATAGGAACGCGTGGCAGCGAATTAGCTTTATGGCAGGCAAACTTTGTAAAGGATAGCCTTGCCGCAATTAACATTACCGCCGAACTTAAAATTATAAAAACACAGGGCGACCGTATCCTGAACCTCAGTTTTGATAAACTGGAAGGTAAGGGCTTTTTTACCAAAGAATTGGAAGAAGAATTATTGGCAGGTACTATAGATCTGGCTGTGCATTCGCACAAGGACCTGCCAACAGAAAACCCTCCGGGACTCATCATCGCAGCAGTTTCAGAACGGGAAGATCCGGCTGAACTGTTGCTGATCTTGAAAGACTGTGTTGATGTACGCCAAAAGCTATCTGTAAAATATGGTGGTATGGTGGGTACATCATCAAACAGGCGCAAGGCACAATTGCTTGCCGTGCGCCCCGACCTGGAAATAGATGAACTGCGCGGCAACGTACCAACCCGCATAGGCAAACTGCGCGACGAAAAGTATGATGCCATTATGCTGGCCAAAGCCGGTGTTACCCGTTTAGGCATAGACCTGAGCGAATTTCATGTAGAGGAATTAACCGCTACCGAATTTATCCCTGCTCCGGCACAAGGCGCACTGGCTATTCAGATCCGCGAGAGTAATACTGAATTATTTGAGATATTACAGGCTTTGCACCACCCTGATGTAGCCGAAGAGCTTTCGTTAGAGCGCGGTGTGCTAAAAATGTTTGGCGGTGGCTGCCACCTGCCCCTTGGTGTTTATTGCCGCAGGGATGATGGTAAATTCCAGGTGTTTACCTCAAAGGCCGAAGATGGCGAAGGTTTCCCGGACAGGTATTTTATTGAAAGTGATACCCTTGATGGTGTTGCCGATAAAATAGTGGCCCGTTTTGCAAAAGACAGGAAGTTCCCAAACAAGGTGTTTATCTCCCGCGATATTTCGGAGACCAGTTATTTCCGCAAAGCGTTAGAGAAACATAAGATAGAGATAGAGGCCCGTTCGCTTATCCGTACGGTGCCTGTTATTACCAAGTTCGATTCTTACATTTTAAGGAATATTGATTGGATATTCTTCACCAGCAAAAATGCTGTAGAGTACTTTTTTAAATTATTACCCCAGTTCCCTAAAAAAGTAAAATTTGGGGTAATGGGTGCAGGCAGCGAAGATATGCTGCGCCGCAACGGTCACTTTGCCGATTTTGTTGGCGAGAGCAACGATACGGCCGATGTAGCTGCCGATTTTGCCGCACTGGCAAACGGCAGTGCAATATTATTCCCGGGTGCCGATAACCCAATGAGGAGCATACAACAAGGCTTATCTGCCGAAACAAAAATAATTGACCTGCCCGTTTACGAAACTGTGCTGGAAGAAGAAGTAGAGCCAACAGGTGCCGATGTGGTAGTATTTACCAGTCCAAGCAATGTAGAGGCTTACTTCGCCGATAACCTGCTTGAACCCGGACAAAAGGTAATAGCCATCGGTAAATCAACCGGTAAAAAGTTTGATGAAATGGGTGTAAAATACACCCTGCCTTTCTCTCCCGACGAAGTTGGGCTGGCAGAGGCAGTGTTTGGGATATAGATGTTCATTGGTTCATTTGCTCATTGGTTTATTAAACTATACCACCAATGAACTAATGAGCCCGTGAACTAATGAACTAAAAGAAATGTTACAACGACCAAGAAGAAATCGTAAAAGTGAAGTTATCCGCCAGATGGTGCAGGAAACACATGTTAGCGCAGCTAACCTGATATTCCCGCTGTTTATTGTGGATGGCGAGAACCAGAAAACCGAAGTGGCATCAATGCCCGGTATTTTCAGGTATTCGATAGATAACCTGCTGCGCGAGGTAGAAAGCTGCATGAAACTGGGCTTAAACTCGTTCGACCTGTTCCCTAATATCGACGAAGCATTAAAAGATAAGTTCGCTACCGAAAGTCACCGCGATGAGAGCCTTTACCTGCGTGCCATCCGTGCCGTAAAAAAAGAGTTTCCGGAGGCTTGCGTGATAACCGATGTAGCGATGGATCCCTACAGCAGCGATGGGCATGATGGAATTGTTGAGAATGGACAGATCCTGAACGACGAAACTTTAGAGGTTTTAGGCAAAATGGCCTTAGCCCACGCCCGTAGCGGTGCCGATATCATTGCCCCGTCAGATATGATGGATGGGCGTGTAGGTTACATCCGCGAAGTATTGGATGATAACGGCTTTACCGGCGTTTCCATCATGTCGTACTCGGCAAAATATGCCAGCGCATTTTATGGTCCGTTTAGGGATGCGTTAAACTCCGCACCAAAATTCGGCGACAAAAAAACTTACCAGATGAACCCTGCCAACCAGCGCGAAGCTTTAATAGAAGCACGTTTGGATGAAGCTGAGGGTGCTGATTTCCTGATGGTGAAACCGGCTTTATCATACCTTGACGTTATTAAACTGATAAAAGATGATACCGAACTGCCGGTTGCAGCCTACAACGTAAGCGGCGAATACGCCATGATAAAAGCCGCCGTACAAAAAGGCTGGTTAAATGAGCAACGCGCCACTACAGAAGTGCTTACCAGCATTCGCCGTGCTGGTGCCACCGCGATATTAACTTACCATGCTAAGGAAGTGTTGCTGAATAAGTGGTTATAGGAATTAAATAAATAATCCGTCATTGCGAGGAACGAAGCAATCTCAGAACTATGCATAGCCGATATGCCTATCAGGAGATTGCTTCGTTCCTCGCAATGACGGATGGAAAAACTAAAAATGAGCAAACCTGATATAAGCAGAGCAAAATCTGCAGAACTGTACGAGAAAGCAAAAACCTATTTCCCGGGTGGGGTAAACTCGCCGGTACGGGCGTTTAAATCTGTTTACGGCACACCGCTTTTTATTGAAAAAGGCGATGGCAGCCATATATGGGATGCCGACGGTAACGAGTTTATAGATTTTTGCTGCTCATGGGGGCCGCTCATCCTGGGGCATAACCATGCATCGGTGCGTAATAAGGTAACCGAAGTAATGCAAAAAGGCATGTCGTTCGGCGCGCCAACCGCGTTAGAGAATGAACTGGCAGAGCTTATCCTCGGTAACAATAAATTCATCGAAAAAATACGCTTTGTAAGCTCGGGTACCGAAGCGGTGATGTCGGCCATCAGACTGGCGAGAGGTTATACCAAACGAGATAAGATCTTAAAATTTGAGGGCTGTTATCATGGTCACTCAGATAGCTTACTGGTAAAGGCAGGCTCGGGCCTGGTAACCTTTGGCGAAACCTCATCAGCTGGCGTACCAAAAGCTTTTGCCGATGAAACGATAGTTGTGTCGTTAGATGATAAAAAAGCCCTGCAAGAGGCTTTTGAAGAGTTTAAGGGGCAAATTGCCGCAGTTATCATTGAGCCCGTTCCGGCTAACAATGGGTTGCTTTTACAAACACAGGATTATTTAAATTTCCTGCGCCAGATCTGTACCGATAACGGCACCATGCTGATCTTTGATGAAGTGATCTCGGGCTTCCGTGTAGGTTTTGAAGGTGCTGCCGCATATTACGGCATCCAGCCGGATATTATTACTTATGGTAAAATTATAGGCGGTGGTTTGCCGGTTGGTGCTTATGGCGCATCGGCAGCTGTAATGGATCATATCTCGCCGGTTGGTTCAGTTTACCAGGCGGGTACATTATCGGGCAATCCGGTAGCTATGGCTGCTGGTATAGCGCAATTAAGTGAATTATTAAAACCCGGCTTTTATGACGAGTTGCATGCCAAAACGGCGGGCTTTGTGAAAGATATACAAGACTTTGTTGCAGAGCATGGCTACCAGTTAAAAATATTTACTATTGGCTCTATTTTTTGGTTTGCCTTTACCGACCAGGAAAGTATCACCACCGCCGAACAGATTGACCCGGCAAGCATGCTGAAATTTAAGGAGATGCACCGCGAACTGATCAACAGGGGGATTTATTTAGGCCCATCTGGCTACGAAGTAGGCTTTATATCAGCTGCTCATACAACAGCTGACTTGGAAACAACAAAAACAGCTATATTTGATAGTCTGGATATTGTATTTGGTAAATAAGTTTGCAGCAAAAGGCATGCAGTTTGCAGACAATAAAATACTATAAGAAATGAGAAAAACACTCGTAATATTCTATGCCATAATTATTTATGCGGTTGCAGAACTGGTATGGTGGGGCTATATGCTGGTGCATCTTAACCCAAGTCGTAAAGGTATGATCATGGGCGAGGGGATGATGTTTGTGATGGTATTTTTAGTGGGTGCATACTTTTTGCACCAATCGCTGAACAAAGAAGCCAAGCTGCAGGAGCAGAAAAAAAACTTCCTGCTTTCGGTAACACACGAACTGAAATCGCCCCTGGCATCTATCAAAATATTGCTTCAAACCATCCAGAAGCGCGATCTTACAAAAGCACAGATCCTGAACTTTATTGATAAATCGCTGCTTGATGTGGAGCGTTTGGACGATATGGTTGAGAATATGCTGCTGGCATCAAAAATTGATAACCGCTCATATACCTTCCCTAAGGCTAAATTTAATATGTCGGTATTGGTTGATAGCATTGTTAACCGCCTGCAAATAAGCAAGTGCGATTGCAATCAGCAGATCATCAACGCCGAGATTGAACCTAAAATTGAAATAACGGGCGATAAGTTCGCGTTAACATCGGTAGTAACCAATTTGGTAGAGAATGCGGTAAAGTATTCAAGCCCTTGCGAAACGGTTAATGTGAAGTTGTTTGAAAAGGACGGTAAAGTTTACTTTCAGGTGGCAGACCATGGCATAGGGATTGCAGATAATGAGAAGCCACGTATTTTTGATAAATTTTACCGTGTAGGCAGCGAAGATACACGTAATACAAAAGGCACCGGTTTGGGTTTATACATTGTAAAAGAAGTATTAGATAAGCACCAGGCCAGCATAAAAGTTAAAGATAACCGCCCTGCCGGTAGTGTATTTGAAGTAGTATTTGCATTAACCTAAACAATATAGAATATGCTTAACAAAAAAAGAATTTTATTAGCCGAAGATGAAGATCATTTATTGGAGGCCATTAAGTTAAACCTGGAGCTGGAAGGTTATAAAGTTTCTACAGCCAATAATGGTAAAAAAGCCCTTCAGATATTTAAAGAAGAGCGATTTAACCTGGTGATATTAGACGTAATGATGCCCGAGATTGACGGCTTTGTGGTTGCAGAAACCATCAGGTTGGAAAATTCTGAGGTGCCTATCATGTTCCTGACAGCTAAAAACACAAACGAAGATAAAATATCGGGCCTTAAAAAAGGTGCTGACGATTACCTGACCAAACCTTTTAACCTGGAAGAACTAATACTGCGTGTTAACAACCTGGTAAAACGCAGCCTTAAAGGCGAAGACCTTAAAGAGTTTAACAGCTATAAAATTGGTGATAAAACTATTCACTTTAACTCGTTTGAGTTAGTGAACGGCGATGAAAGCATTACCCCGCTTACCAAAAAAGAGACCATGCTGCTGAAACTGCTGATAGAGCGCCGCAACGAGGCTGTATCGCGCGAGCAGATCCTGGAAACTGTTTGGAACTACGATGTGTACCCATCAACCCGCACTATCGATAACTTTATACTAACCTTCCGTAAATATTTTGAGCCGGATCCTAAAAACCCGGTTTATTTTCACTCTATCCGCGGTGTAGGCTATAAATTTACCGACAACCAGCACTAATACATGTTTACAAACAGGGCACGAATATTAGTAGCCGGGCTTTTTGTAATTATGCTGGCCGTTAGCCTTAAAATGAAGGTGTATGAGCTGGCAGGTTTGGCCGTAATGTTTATTGCCCTGCTTATATGGGGGTATTTTAAGCAAAATACCATTGTATTAGCAGCTAAGGCGTTTCATTTAAAAGATTATGAAAAAGCCGAAAGCCTTTTAAAACAGGTGCCAAACCCCGAATGGCTAAGTAAAAAACGACGCGGGTTTTACGAGTTTATATATGGCGGCGTATGCCTGCAAAAGCGAGACTATGCCGAAGCCGAACAGCATTATGAATTAGCAGCCTTATACCCGCTGCGTACCGCTAACGACCACGTAGCGGCATTGGTACACGTAGCCAACATAAGTATCCGCAATGGTAACTTTGATAAAGCTTCGGCCTACCTGCAGCTAACCGATAAACATAAAGACAACATAACTGCCAAAATGAAGGATGTGATCCAAAAGGTTGAGCAGGAATTAAAAAAACACAAAAAATAGAATTAAGATGTGAGAATCAAGAATCAAGAAAAACCGATCGGCTCTTGGCTCTTGATTCTTATCTCTTGACTCTCAAAGAAAGCATGAAAGATTCGTTATTTATAAAAGCCGCATTTTCAGAGAAAACAGAACGTCCACCCGTATGGATGATGCGCCAGGCAGGCCGTTTTATGCCCGAGTATTGGGAGATCAAAAACAAATACTCATTCCTGGAGATGTGCAAAACACCCGAACTGGCTGCCGATGTTACCATGCTGCCGGTTGATCTTTTGGGTATTGACGCCGCAATTTTATTCTCAGACATTTTAGTTACCGGTGAAGCCATGGGTGGCGATTTAAGCTTTACCCAGGGTGTGGGCCCTAAGTTTGCCAACCCGGTACGCACACAGGCTGATATTGATAACCTGCAAACTAACGTAGGCGACAGGTTGCAGTACGTTGCTGATGCTATAAAAGTTATTCAGCAGCGCCTTAATGGCAGCATCCCGCTGATAGGTTTTGCCGGTGCCCCGTTTACGGTGATGAGCTATCTGGTTGAAGGCGGATCGTCAAAAGATTTTAAGCTGACCAAACTGATGCTGCACAACCATCCGGAAATGGCGCATCAGTTATTATCAAAAATTGCAACGGTTACGGCCGATTACCTGAATCTGCAAATTGCTGCCGGTGTTAACGCCGTACAGATCTTTGATAGCTGGGCGCAGGCGCTGTCATGGGATGATTATACCGAATTTTCGCATCGTTATATTGTTGAAATTATCAGTAAACTGAACAGGAAGGATATCCCGGTGATATCTTTCTGCAAAGGCAGCTCGGTGTTTGCACCGCTCATGGCCGAAGCCAAACCGGATGTAATATCTATCGACTGGAATGTTGACCTGCTGGATATTAAAAACCGTTTACCAAAAGGTATTGCCGTACAGGGTAACCTCGATCCGCATATTTTATATGCAGATAAAGCTGTTATTAAAGACCGCATCCACCGCTTGTTCGAGCGTATGCGCGGCGAGAACGGTTTCATCTTCAACCTGGGTCACGGCATTATGCCCGATATCCCGTTTGATAATGTGAAGTACGCGGTTGAAGTAATAAAAGAGTTTAGATATTAATAATACAACATGTCATTGCGAGGAGCGTAGCGACGCGGCAATCTTAGCACATCCGCTTGTCCTCTGAGATTGCCGCGCTATCGCTCGAAATGACATACGAAGAATAACAATGTACCAATACGTTTTAGCCATACATATCATATTTGTAGTCTGCTGGATGGCGGGGCTGTTTTACATTGTGCGCCTGTTTATTTACCATCGCGAGGCACAGGATAAACCCGAGCCTGCACGCACCATCCTTTCCGATCAATTTGAGATCATAGAGAAGAAGTTGTGGTGGATCATAGCCACCCCAAGCATGTATTTTGTAATTGCAGCGGGAGCAACCATGCTGCACCTTAACCCGGCCTTGTGGAAAATGCCCTGGCTGCACGTAAAGCTCACTTTTGTAATAGGGCTTATTGTTTACCATTTCATTTGCCAAAAAATAATGAAGCAGATGGCGAAGGGCGTTTATAATTGGACATCCATCCAACTCCGTTTGTGGAACGAACTGGCTACCATTATCCTGTTCGCAATAGTATTCCTGGTGGTGCTTAAAAGCGCGCTTAACTGGATCTTCGGGGTAATTGGGATCATCCTTTTCAGCCTCATCATCATGTCGGCGGTGAAGATCTATAAATACTTTAGGGAAAAGAAATAGAGTGAAAATTTAGCGATTTGTAACGTCTTTTTCGACCTTTACTCGCCTTTTTTCGACTTTCATTCGCCCTGTTTAGGCCTTTGAAGTTCCGCTATAAGCCAAATTATGCAACAGTCTTATTTATTTGTGCATGCCATATTGTCATAGCCTTTAATTTTCTTTACCAGGAAATCTTCCCACATTTCATCAATAATCATAAGTAAACATTTACTTTTTAAAGGCAGTTCATTGATGAACTTTTTGACCGCGTACCCGGCGAACAAAAATTATTTTATAACCCATGCAACCAAATGGTACTCCTTTACATCTAACTGTTAAATGATGTTTTTGGAACCTAAAACTACTATCGATCATCTGGTGCAGTGCTGTAAGGCCGGGCAGCGTAAGGCGCAGGAGTTGCTGTATAAGCAGTTCGCCTCAAAAATGCTGGGGGTTTGTATGCGCTACGCTACCGATAAGATGGAAGCGGAGGATATGTTGCAGAACGGATTTATAAAAGTGTTTCAAAAAATAGCCGATTACCGGGGCGATGGTTCTTTTGAAGGTTGGGTAAGGCGTATTATGGTGCATAGCTCTATTGAATATTATCGCCGCCACCACAAAATGATGCAGGTAGTTGATATTGATACCGCCGGGCACGAGCCGTCGGTTAACGCAGCTGCCAGCAGCAGCTTAGAGGCAAAAGACCTGCTTATAATGATAAAAGCCTTGTCGCCGGGATACCGTATGGTGTTTAACCTGTACGCCATTGATGGCTATTCGCACAAGGAGATTGCCGAAATAATGGGTATCAGCGAGGGCGCTTCAAAATCGCAGCTATCAAGGGCGAGGGCTATTTTAAAGGAACAGGTAATGAAAATGGATAATAAAAGATATGGATATGCAGGATAAAGAAATTGACCAACTATTCAGGTCTGAGTTTGATGATTTTAAGGTGGAACCCTCGGCTGCGGTTTGGGTTGGTGTAGCATCGCAACTGGATAAGAAAAAGCGATCGTTAAAAACTTACCTGTCTGTAGCTGCAAGTTTACTGGTTTTATTATCTGCCGGTTTGTACTTTGTATCGCAAACAAAAGATAATACAAACGCACCTGTACAAGTGGCCGTGGTTAAAACAGAAAAACCCGCAAAAGCCGCTACGCCGGATATAGCATCGCCCAAAATAGTACAGCCGCAGATAGGGAAAGTTACAGCGTTGAATGTAGGCACAACATACCGTAAGCAAAAAACAAGAAGGGTTAAACAACAACATGTTTTACCTGTTACCCCCCTATTGAAAGTGGAAGAGCCTGAACAACAATTGGCACAGGCAAGTCACAAATCAACAGAGAGTATAAAATTTACTGTGCCCGATAAAAATACGCCGATAATCGAAAAAATAGATGCACCCGAGGATATGCCTTTTAAAACAAATACCTTAGCAGCACAGTCGGTAACGGTGCCTAAAACAATGGCTGTGGTGGCTGCAAAAAAGCACCGTATCCGCAGCCTTGGCGACCTGATAAACGTTGTGGTAAGCAAGGTTGATAAGCGCAAGGATAAGCTGATAGAGTTTTCGAGCACGAAAGATGAGGACGAATCAATAGTATCGGGCCTTAACCTTGGGTTCATCAAAATAAAAAAAGAAGATAAATAGTATAAATTTGCCCTATATATGAAACGCCTGATCTTTACAACTATAATATGCCTTGCAGCAACAGTTGTGTTTGCGCAAACAGATAGTGTTAAAACCACTACCACTACTGATAGTACTAAAACCCGCCATACAAGAATTCGCCTCGGTTTTGGTGATGATGTGTCGCAGGTGAGGATTAACGATACAACTGATTATCCTGCCACAAAAGCTCCCGGGTTTTCATTTGGGATAACCTTAACCCGGTTTGATATCGGGTTGACAACCTTAAATGATAATGGCAGCTTTAACCTGTCGCCGGCCAACCAGTTTTTAAGCTACCGCTCATGGAGAAGCAGCAACATTGGTTTTGACGTAATTCAACTTGGGTACCGTTTTAACAGCTCATTCAGGATCTACACCGCTGGCGGGTTCGACTGGACAAACCTGCGCCTGCGCCAAAGCATTACCATTTTGCGCGACCATGCTCCGCTAAGTTACACGCAGGATGATATTAAATACGATAAGAACCGCCTTTCGGCAACTTATATTCGCGTACCGGTTGCGTTTGATTTCCGTACCCGAGATGACGACGATGGCCGCAGGTTCCACTTTGTGGGAGCTGCCGAAATGGGCGTGCTGATAAGCAGCAGCCTTAAACAGGAGAGCAAAGAAAACGGCGACTTTAAGCTTGGCGGTAATTACAACTTTGCCAAATTCAGGTACGGCGCATCATTGCGTGTAGGTTATGGTGCAATAGGCGTGTTTGGTAAATACTATTTCAATAATATGTTTGAGAATAGCCCCGCACAGGATGGCTTGCGTAACTTCTCGTTCGGGATGAGCGTTGGGTGGTAAACCACGATTTCGTATCTTTGTCAGCAATGGCAGGTGTACCTTTTTTACAGGCAAATTCAGTAAGCAGATCATACGGCGGGGCAGAAGCTTCGGGGGTTAAGCAAATTTCTCTTGATATTGTTCCCGGGAAAATAACCGCCATAATAGGCGAAAGCGGCAGTGGTAAAAGTACTTTGCTGCGTTTATTATATGGGCTTTTATCGCCTGATACCGGCACTGTAAGTTTTAAAGGCGAACGTATTTGGGGGCCCGAAGAAAAGCTGATACCCGGCCACGATGCCATGAAAATGGTAACCCAGCATACCGACGACCTTAACCTTTTTGCACGTGTGTGGGATAATGTATCGGGCATGCTACCCAGTACCAACGTAAAGCTTAAGGAAGAAAAAACCGAGCAGGTACTTACCCAGCTTAATATGATGCAACTGGCCTACAAGCGCGTTGCCGACCTGAGCGGTGGCGAGAAACAGCGTGTTGCCATAGCCCGTGCCATTATTACCCGCCCCGAAGTGCTTTTGCTCGACGAACCCTTTAACCAGGTTGATACATCATTCAGAGAGGGCCTGCAGCACGATATCAGGCAGATTGTAAAGGAAACCGGCCTTACAGTGGTAATGGTATCGCACGACCCGGCAGAGGTGCTCTCTATGGCCGATGAACTGATTGTGTTAAAACATGGCGAAATAGTAGAAACAGGTAGCCCCAAATCATTATATCGAAACCCGCTTAACTTATACACTGCCGAATTGCTGACCAATTGCAACGTGCTGAATGCCGAAGAGGCCAAAGCATGTGGTATTACTGCCGAAAAAGAATATGTGGTGATTTATCCGGAGTGGATCCGCCTGAACAATATCCTTAAAACCAGTAAATGGACGGTAAAGGAAGTATTGTTTAAAGGTTTTTATGAAGACCTGATACTGGAGAATAACGGAGCTATACTGCGTGTGGTAAACGATGAAAGCGGAAAGTATGCCGAAGGCGATATAGCAGGCCTTAAAATAAAAAAATGGCTGGAGTATTAGGAGCACGTTATATAACAGAGGAGTTATCTCACAGCTAAATTCCCTCCTTGGGGAGGGGTGCGATGGCCCATGTAGTGGCAGGGAGGGGTTTTACGTGCATAGTTGAATAAACCCCTCCCTGCACCCTCCCGTTGGGAGGGAATCGCACAGGCTTGGGATTATTTAATATCGAAAGACGACAGTTGCACAAACTGTTGTACACGTGCCGCAATCTCTTCTTGTGACAGGTTTTTGATCTTTTCTGTACCAAACTTCTCTACACAGAATGATGCCAGTGCCGAACCAAATATGATAGCGTTTTTCATGTTATTGAAGTTAACGGTACCAACCTTAGCCATATAGCCAATAAAACCACCTGCAAAAGTATCGCCTGCGCCGGTTGGGTCAAATACCTCGGCAAGGGGAAGGGCAGGGGCAGAGAAGATATGGTCTTCATGGAATAACAACGCACCGTGCTCACCTTTTTTAATGATCAGGTATTTTGGGCCCATGGTCAGAATTTTCTTGGCGGCCTTAACCAGCGAGTACTCGCCTGATAGCTGGCGTGCCTCGGCATCGTTAATGGTTAAAACGTCAATCAATTTAATGGTATCCAGTAAATCGTCCATAGCAATGTCCATCCAGAAGTTCATGGTGTCCATTACAATCAGCTTAGGGCGGTTTTTAAGGCGTTTAATCACCGTTTGCTGTACCTGTGGGGTAAGATTACCCAGCATAAGGTATTGGCAGTCCTGGTAAGCCTCAGGGATAATAGGGTCAAAGTCGGCCAGTACATTAAGTTCGGTAACCAAAGTATCGCGGCTGTTCATATCATTATGATACTTGCCACTCCAAAAGAATGATTTTTCGCCCTGTTTTATCTGCAGGCCTTCAGTATCGATATTGTGGTTGTTAAAGTCCTTAATATCCTCCTGCGGAAAATCGTCACCCACTACAGCCACTATTTTTATCTTGTCATAAAAGTACGAAGCAGCCAAACTTGCGTAGGTTGCGGCCCCTCCAACAATTTTATCTGTCTTCCCAAAGGGGGTTTCAATTGCGTCAAACGCCACAGTACCAATAACTAACAAACTCATGTAAAATATTTTTAAATTTTTTTTGTGCAAATATTGTGAAATTACCTCAGAAATCATACTTTTGCACCACTCCAAACCGGAAAACACTCCTGAGTAGCTCAGCTGGTTAGAGCATCTGACTGTTAATCAGAGGGTCGCTGGTTCGAGCCCAGCCTCAGGAGCATAATGAAAAAGCACTTACATCACGTCCGATGTAGGTGCTTTTCGCTTTTAACACCCTTTGTAAAACTCAACCTGGCAAGGCTGTTTATAAAATTAACGGCTGCACCATTACTTTCAGGACTCACGCTTCGTGCATTTCATCTACTTCTCATAATACTTCCGTTAATCAGTTCCCATCAATTACATAAAAAAATATTGCAATAAATTTGCGCAACTCAAAAGTTGCATATATATTTGCAACCTGAAGGTTGCGTAATTAAACATTGCAAAATGAAACAAGACATATTCCAGGCCATAGCTGACCCGACACGCAGGGCTATTTTAACTTTAATTGCTATACAGGCATTAACGCCAAATGCAATGGCAGAAAAATTTGATATGAGCCGGCAGGCAGTATCGAAACATATTAAAGTATTACACGAATGCGAATTGATTAAACCCGAGCAGTGTGGCCGGGAGATCTATTATCATTTTAATGCCAAAAAGATGCAGGAGTTTGACCATTGGTTAGCCCAATTCAGGCAAAATTGGGAAACTCAGTTTAACCAGCTTGACCATCTATTAACAACAATTAATGAACAGAAATAATGAACAACGATTTGCTATTTGATTTTAACGTTGACAAGGCAGCGAAAACGGTTTATATAACCAGGGAATTTAATGCAGTGCAGTCCTTAGTATGGGATGCCTTTACCAAAGCCGAATTGCTGGACCAATGGGGGGCACCTGCACCTATGCGCGCCAAAACTAAGTATATGAATTTTGAAGTTGGCGGGCGGCGATTTTACGCGATGATAAGCCCTGATGGACAGGAGCGTTGGGCGGTGCAGGAATTTACTTCCATTACCCCAAAAACCAATTTTAAGATGTACAACGCGTTTGCTGATAAAGACGAAAACCGCGAACTGCCGGGTTCTGAATGGGATTACAATTTCAGTGAGCAAAATGGCATTACCAAAGTGGATATTACCATTTTTAATGAATCGTTTGAGCGATTGGAGAAATTATTAGAAGGCTTTAAAATAGGCTTCACCATAACCTTAAAAAACCTGGAAGAACTGTTGGCCACCTTAGCGTAGAAAACATAAAAAGAAAACTTACAATCACTTTTTAAAATTAAAAATTATGAGAGCAATTAACCCATGGATCAACTTTAACGGAAATGCCGAAGAAGCGTTCACTTTTTACAGATCAGTTTTTGGCGGCGAGTTCACAAGGATTGTTCGCTTCAAGGAACTCGCAAGCGAGGAATTTCCGATAGCGGACGATGATGCAAATAAAATAATGACTATTGCTTTGCCTATTGGCAAACATAATGTATTAATAGCCAATGACGTCCCTGCATTTATGGGGCGGGTAAACGAAAACGAGAATAGGTCTAAAATAGTAGTGGCTGCCGAAAGCCGTGAAGAAGCTGATAAAATATTCAAGGGATTATCCGCGGGTGGAGAGGTAGAGGGGCCCATTGGCGACAGTCCGTGGGGTACATACGCCGGAATGTTCAGGGACAAATATGGCATTGAATGGATAGTGGAGTTTGACCCCGGTTATAACGGATAAATTTAACGGAATAAGGCAGTACCCTGTTCGATTTAAGTTCTATCGGGTACTGCCTTTGCCATATTTATTCTATAATTTGTTTTGGTTGAGGTACAGAATATTAACTATGGATGCACAGTTGCCCAACCTTCGTACTGGCGGATGATGATCTCGCCATTACCACTGGGCACAAAAGAGATAAAGGGGAACAGATCGTTCTTGTCTATCTTCCGCTCGTTGAGGGTATTGTTGCACTGTGCTAATACCACACCTTTAGCTTGCAGATCCTTTAAAGTTTGCTCATAAATGCCGGTTTTCATAAAAACAGCAACACCATCGCCAAAAGCTACTAATTCCACATGCAGTTTACCTTTAAGCCGTGGGTCTTCTAAGGCGTTATTAATATTACGCAGGGTGCCTTTTATCTTTTTCTCGTCGTTTGAGTTGAGGATGTACAAGGCATTATAATGTTTGAGTTTGGCCGTTGCGCCGGTAAAAGCGGCAGGGTCTGCTTGCTGTGCAATGGCCGGTTTTACAAAAAACGGTAAAGCGAACACTAATAGGAATACGTACTTTTTCATGATTATATTTTTTAAGATTTTGAATTGGTTAATTTTATTTGTTTGTATTTGATGGGTTTAAAAGGGCCAAACTTATGCTGCTTTTCGCTAAAATTATCAGCATATGGGCCAAACGGAAGGTCGATCGGTTTTTTCTTAAGGTTGGCCCAGTCACGGTGCTGGTCTTTATGCGGGCGGGGTTGTGAATTTACAAAGGCGGCTACATTCCAGGCTTCCGCATCAGTTAATTGCGGGTTTTGGTAAGTAGCACCAAACGGCATATTATTTTTAACAAATCCGGCAAAGTTGGTAAGCCGGTACATGCCTGCGCCATCGTTATAACTATGTTTGCCCCATAATGGTGGGTTTATGTAGCTTATTTTATCGGGCGCAAGTGTTCCTTCCCCATTTGCGCCGTGGCAACTCCGGCATTTAGCCACAAAAACTATCTTTCCCTTTGCCGGGTCGGCAGCATAATCCATAAAGGGTAGTTTCTCTGTGGCGTTGCCAAATAATTTTTGCCCTTTTCCTACACTTTTCCCTAACCATTTCATATAAGCCAGTATGGCCTGCACTTCTTTACCCGTAGTATCCGGCACCTTACCCGCAAGGCTTCGCTCAAAGCATTCGGCAATACGTTCTGCCGGTTGTTCAAATTTCCCGCTACGATTGCTTAGTTTGGGGTAGCCCGATATAAAACCAGCGAAATTGTTCCCAAATAGCCTGGTTCCGGCTGCCGGGTGGCAATTTTGGCAATTCATCCCATTGGTTATTGTAGCTATACTGCCTTTTGGTCCAAAATATTTAGCAGTATGTGCCAGCAGCTCGCGGCCATAACGGATAGCATCACCGGTTTTTCCAACTGGTATTGTAGCATCATCGGGTGCTTTCCAGGCATCTTTAGGAACAATACGCGGCGATCCCGCAAATGCAGCTCCTGCAACCGGGGCCGCGATGTTTTTTGATGCAATAGCCGCCCCGGCATTCTTACGGGCCGGCCCGGTGCTGAACAATGATGCTATAACTATGGCAAAACAAGCTACAGCAATACAAGCAATATAAATAGTATACCGCGACATATTAACTAATGTTTTGATAAGTTCTTTTTGTTGCTCCCGGGCTTACATTTTTGCTGTTAACTGATAGTTGACAGATCAAAAGTACAGGCGAAAAGAAGTGTTTTTTCATCATTATAGCTAATGTTCAATAACCAAAACTTATGGTTATATAGGATTAAGTATCGTAAATGTCGGGTAAAATGGTAACAGATTTAAAGTTCATCGCTTTTAATTTGCCAAGCCCGTATAAACTTCGCTCTATTTTACCACATCTCCATCTTTAATGTCGTCGCCTGCATTCATGATGATCTTGTCACCTGCCGTTATTGCGCCAAATACCTCGGTAGAATCTTTCCCTGCCAGCCCCTCCTTCACATCCACTAATTGGGCCTTGCCGTTTTTAACAACAATGACATACTTTTTTTCGGTAGAGCGAACGATGGCGCTATTGGGTACCAATAAAGATTTAGCACCCGATAGCATCGGTATTTTAACTTCGCCATACATGCCGGGCTTTAACTGGCCATCTTTATTGAGCACATCAATTTCGATGGCTTCAGAGCGCATACTGCCCAGGGCATTCGCCGAACGGCTTATTTTTGCACTATGCTCTGTGCCCGGCATCGCATTAAAAGTAAAAGTTACGGGTTGTTTCAAATCAACCTTATCCACATAGTTCTCCGGTATAGCCACCTCTAAACGCAGTTTACGGGTATCCTGTAAAACCAGCATTGGTTGGTCGGTTGTTTTACCGGGAGCTACCAAAGCACCGGGCGAAACATTTCTTTGCACTATCATGCCGTCAAACGGTGCATAAATACGCAGGTAACCCTGCATGGTTCTTACCGATTGCATGTTAGATTTTTCGGAATTGGCGATGGCCATATCTGCCTTCATCCGGGATATGGCATTATCCAGATCAAGCGGCGAAACCGAACCGGGCTCGGCGGCGGCCTGTTTTAAACGGTTGTATTTTTCTTTACTGGCGCTGGCGGTTTCTAACGCTTGCATAAAGCGGGAATTGGCCGCCTGCAGTTGCGATTCCATTTCGGGCGCTTCCAGCGTAAGTAATAATTGCCCCTTGCTTACCTGCGAGCCGCGGTCAACAAAGATCTGTTTAACAAAGCCATTTACCTTGGGGAACAGGTTCACTTCGTTAAAAGGGTTCAATACCCCCGGCAAGCGGGCATAGCTCGACAATGCCTTTTCGGAGATGCTGCCGATCTCGTATTTTTTATCGCTTGTTGCCTTAGCTTCGGTCAGGTCTACCGGTTTTTGATTACCTGAGCAGGCCGCAAAAAAGCAAGCTATTGAGGCCAATATGATCAATTTCGTTTTCATGTTTTATATAGTTGATGGTTGAATATCTTTTGTTTCTTCGGGCATTAATGACGGAGACTCGTAAGTAGTTTTATCCTGTACCCAGGCAAATACCAATGGTAAAATAAATAGCGCGGCCAGTGTTGAGGCAAATAAGCCACCAATTACCGCGCGGCCTAAAGGTGCGGTTTGCTCACCGGCTTCGCCCATTCCCGATGCCATAGGAACCATGCCTGCCATCATGGCTAAGCTGGTCATTAAAATAGGGCGTAAACGGATAGCGGCACTGGTGATGGATGCACGGGTAGCATCCCTAAACTCTAACCTTAGTTTTTCACCGTTAGTTACGATCAGAATGGCATTGGCCACAGAAACACCTGTAGACATGATCATCCCCATATAAGATTGCAGGTTAAGTGTAGAACCCGTAAGCAGCAAGGCCGTTAGCGACCCCAAAATTACCGCCGGGACTGTTGAAAGTACCGTGAGTGATAATTTGAACGATTGATAGTTGGCAGCAAGCAGCAGGAAGATAACCAATACCGCGAAGCCCAGGCCGCTTTGCAAACTGCTCATGGTTTCGGTTAACAGGCTTGTCATCCCCTTTAGTTCTGCCACCAGGCCTTTTGGCGGAGTGCCGATCTCTTTCATTGCTTTTTGCACATCGGCGGTTGCCGTACCCAAATCCTTTTTATAGATGTTTGCACTTACGGTTAAAAAGCGGCGTGGCCCTGTGCGGTCATATTCGCCCGGCGCATAGGTGATCTTAAAATCGGCTACATCGGCAAGTGTTGGGGTGCTTTGCCCTTTCAATAAAGGGATCTCCTTCAACTCATCCATCGTATTCATGGTGTATTCGGGTATTTGCACCTGTACCTGGTAGGTGTATTGTTTATCCTCATCCAGCCACTGGTTTTTTTCGGTAAACCGGCTTGACGAGGTGCTCGCTGTAACCGAACGGGCAATATCTGTAACGTTCAAGCCAAATTGCGATACCTTTTGCCTGTCGAGCGTTATGGCAATAACGGGGATCTTTAATGGTTGTGCAATTTGTACATCACGCAGGTAACTTATCTTTTTAAGCTTTTCAACCGCTTTGTTGGCGTAAGTTTCTATCTGCGCCATATCCTTGCCGGCCACACGCAATTCTATCGGCGTGGCTGCGCCCTGGCTCATTATCTTTTCGGTCATGTCAATAGGCTCAAAAGTGATGCGCAGATCTGGCATAGCATGGCCTATATTTTTACGCAGGGCGTCTTTCAAATCGTCCATATTCACTTTGTAGCTTTCATCAAGTTTTACCTGCAATACAGCTTCATGCGTACCGGTATTAAAAATATACAGGTTACTGCTGCCATAGCTGCTGGGTATGATCCCCACATAGCCCGAGCTTATTTCGATATGGTGGTCAACGGTTTTATCGATAATGCTTAACACCTGCTTAAATTTATCTTCTGTGCGTTCTAAGCGGGTTCCGTCCGGCGCTTTAATTCTGATCAGGAACTGCCCGTTATTCAGTTTAGGCATCATATCCTTCCCAATAATAACAAAGCCAACCCCGGCTAAAACAATAACTACCACTAAGTAAACCGGTACTATAAGTTTCTTAGCAGGCATCCAGCGGGTAATGATCTGCATAAAGCGGAGTTTAACCCGCTCAAAAAGGTCATTCTTTTCAGGATGCTCATCTTCTTCTTTCAGGTGTTCGTTTACCTGTATTTCCTCTTTACGGTTTAGCGCTTCCCCGGCATGGGCGTGTAGTTCGCCATGATGATAATGCTGGTATTGCTCCGCCTTGATGAGCCAGTTACTGAGTATCGGTACCAGGGTTTGGGCTAATACGTAAGAAACGATCATTGTTAAACCGATAGACATAGACAGGGGCAGGAACATGGCCTTGGGTACTCCATTCATCAGGAATGATGGTGCAAACACGGCCAGGATGCAAAGCAGGATCAGTAACAACGGAAAAGAGATCTCTTCGCAGGCATCATAAATGGCCAGTTTTTTTGATTTGCCCATTTCCAGGTGCTGGTGAATATTTTCTATCGTCACCGTGGCCTGGTCAACCAGGATGCCGATAGCTAAAGCCAAACCACTTAAGGTCATGATGTTGATGGTTTGGCCAAACGCGCCTAAAAGCATTACCCCTAACAGGATAGAAACCGGGATGGTGATCACAACAATTAAACTGCTGCGCCAGTCGCGCAGAAACAACAGCACCATTAAACCGGTGAGCAAAGCACCCAAGCCACCTTCGGTCATTAAGCTTTTAACCGCATTGATCACAAAAACCGATTGGTCAAACTCATATGTTACCTTAATATCATCAGGCAGCAAACTTTGCATCTCGGGCAGTTTGGCTTTTAATCCCTGCACTACCGACCAGGTGGAGGCATCGGCTGTTTTTACAATGGGGATATAAACCGAACGCTTTCCGTTGATGAGGGCATAGTCTACAGTAATATCCGAAGCATCGGCCACACGGGCTACATCTTTAATAAGTACAGATACGCCGTTTTTTGTTTTGATAGGGATATCGCCAAACTCCTCAGCCTTTTTCACCAGCGAATTAATAGTGGTGGTAAACATGGTGTTATCTATCCGCAGGTTACCCGATGGCGACATCGCATTGAATTTTGCCAGCGCCTCTACCACCTGATCGGGCGTGAGGTCGTAACTGCGTAGTTTGGCCGGATCGACATTTACGGTTATAGAACGGGAGTTGGCACCAAAGGGCGGCGGTGCCGATAGCCCCGGTACCGAAGCAAACATAGGCCTGATGCGGGTTGCCGCCATATCGTAAATCTCCTTGAGGCTGCGCCCGGGGGCCGATAGCACCAGTTGGCCTACCGGCAGTGATGAAGCATCATACCTGACAACCTGCGGCGGTAAAGCACCCGGCGGGAAGAATTTCATAGCGCGGTTAACCTGTAAGGCTACCTGTGCCTGTGCTTCGGCCATATTGGTGCTTTCGTAAAAGCTGATCTTGAGCATAGTAAGGCCCTGGATATTTTTGGTAGAGATGTTTTTGATGCCATTTACATACAGGAACTGATCCTGCAAACGGGTACTAAAAAACCCTTCCATTTGTTGCGGCGACATACCGCCGTATGATTCGATCACATAGATAGTAGGCAGGTTTAACTGCGGGAAAATATCTATGGGTATATTGATGGCGCTGAGTACGGCGAAGATCATCAAACTGATGGTTATAACTACCACCGTAATGGGCCGTTTAAGCGCGGAGCTTACCATTGACATAATAATTTAATTTAAAAGGTTTAAGATAGAACTGACCTGGTTACCGGTAACTGCTTTTTGAAATATGGCGCTGGTGTAAGCAAACCGGGCCTGCGCGTAATCTGTTTCGGCACGGTACAGGATGTTTAGGGCAGCGTTTAACTCAATAATATCTGTTAGCCCGCTTTTGTAAAGCGAAAGTTTTTGACGGTACCCGGCGTTAGCGGCCTTCAGTTGATTGGGGATTTCCGCTAACCGCTGTTTTGCTGTGTTGAGTTCCTCATCGGCCTGGGTTACACCTAAGGCCAGTAATTTTTTTTGCTCATCCAGTTTTTTCAGCGCGTAGTCGGTAGCTGTTTTTTGCGTACGTAACTTTAATTGCCTGTGGCGCAGGTCGAACAGGTTATAAGAGATCCCGATGCCAACCAGGTAATTGTTGCGGCTAAAGCCCCAGCCACTGGATAAACTGTTAAAGTTATCGTTAGCATCAACGCTTGAGCCACGCGCCCAGGCAGCTGCTTCCAGTAGCACCTTTGGGTTATATTGTTTTTTAACAAGCTCTTCTTTTTGTAAACTATTTTGTACTACCGATCTGTAATAGTTAATAACAGGGTGGTTAGCAGTATCAGCGCCTATAAGCTCAGGCGTATTGGTTTGCATGATCAGCCGGGTTTCTACCATTGTATCGGGCATAATACTTTGATAAGGCAGGCCGCTAATTGCGGCTAGTTGCAGTTGTGTTTGTTTAAGCTGGTTATTTAATTCAATATAGGTTAACCGCGCTTTTGAAAGTTCTGCTTCGGCAATACTGGTATCAACGCCCGGCCTGATGCCGCTTTTGGCAAGCGACTGAATAGACCGCCTGATCTGCTGGTTACGTTTGATGTTGCGGGATTGTATGGTTAGATAATCCTGCAGGCGTAGTAGTTGCAGGTAATTGCCTATTGTATAAGCCTGCAATTGGTATTTGGATTGCTGAAACTGGTTTTGCTCAACCGTAATATCCGACCCTGCTACCTTATTTTGTGCGGCATAAGCCCCGAAATTGTAGATCTCCCAATCTAAAGCGGCAATACCTAAATTAGTGAGTACGGCATTGGTATTGCTTTGGGTGCGCACGCCGCGCGAGTTTGATGGGATGATACCGAAGCCAAAGTAAGGCCCTGCTGTATTATTATTGGTACCTACATCGGCCTGGTAATTAAGTTTTAAAGCAGGGAGCCAGTTACTGCGCGTTTCGTTGGCTTGTGCTTGTTTGATAGCTATGGAAGCCGAATCAGTAATTAAAGCCGGAGCGTTCTGATCAACTTTTTTTAACAGGTCTTTTAGGGTAACCCGTTGTTGGGCAGGTGCCGTTATGGCCAATAGTAGCAATAAGGCCACGCACCCATATCGTTTAAGATAGTGCATCTTGATGATGTATTAAGAAAAATTAAGAAATAGAGAATAGTATAGCCTCAGTTAAGCGGCTATGGGTATACCATAATGGTACCCCCTGAGAAGAGAAATGATCAAATGACTAATTTTCCTGAAAGCAGGTATCTGTGCAGGGGCGGGGATAAATTGAGATGAATATGCGATAAAATACCCGCCGTAATGTTTCGTGTTTTTCTAAATACCGATGGGAACAGTGTATTTAAAAGCAATGAAAAAAGGAGAGTTAAAGCCAAATCCGGGTTGGCCAGGCGTTTTTGAATAGTTGAAATATCAAAGGCGCTATCTTCCACATACTCTTGTTTGCGTTTGGTAAACGCTTTAACACATATCCCGGGCAATTTACCTTCCTGGAGTTTTTCAAGCGCGTTGAAACCTACAAACGGTTTCGCAGCTAACATTAATGCGGCAATAAACAGAAAGTAATGGACCTTTAACGAAAGCATAATACCTATTAACGCAACTTTATATTCAAAGTTGATAACAATTTAGTCAGTAACCGCTATGTAACAGCAAAGTTGCATTCTTATAGTTTAAACTTAAGTGGAGGGATGAAAAACTTTACGATCGGCCACAGGAAAAATACCCCGGTTTTACCGGCATATATAATTCCCCTTATATATAAAAGAAATGCCGCGTTTGGCTTGATTATGAAAAAGTTATAGAAAGGCCTGGTAAATAAATTCCAATTCAATTTGTTTTTTTAAAAACTTAATAGCATTATTGCATTATATACCAGTATGTACCAGTATATAATTAAATGTTTGCTTTTATATGAAGCTAAAAAAATATCCGGGTTGTTGTTATCTATTACCGTTATGGTGATGGCAACATCTTTTGGGTTATATAAATGAGAATGTTAACTGTTTGAATAATAATGAAAATATAATAACCAATATCAAAAATTATTAAAAATGTATACCAGTATATACCTGTTTCTCTGGAATAAAAATTAATTTTACATTTTTGATAATACTGTAAAATGAAGAGCGATATAAACGAAATAATACAAATAGATTCAACATTGGCCATGCCAATATATAAACAAATAATCCAGTCAATTTACCGCAGTATTGATAGCGGCACGCTGTTAAAGGATGACCTGCTGCCATCTGTTAATAAGGTGTCTGAAGAGTTTTCGCTGGCCCGGGGCTCGGTATTCAGCGCGTATAATGATTTGAGAGCGGCAGGTATAATTGATTCTATACCCGGGAAGGGATATTTTGTATCGAGTACAGAAACCAAGCAGAATAAGAGGATCTTCCTGCTGTTCAGCACATTTACGCCTTATAAAGAAACGCTGTATAATGCGTTGATAAATAATTTGCCAAAAACCTGCACGGTAGAGATCTATTTTCATCACCACAGTGCAAAAATGTTCGAATCGTTAATTAGGGAGCAGGCAGGGTATTACAATACTTTTATTATTATGCCCGAGGGGGGCGCTGCCGCTAACAGCACACTTAGCTTGTTAGACCCCCGCCAAACGTTTTTACTTGACGTTGGCTATAAAGAGTATAATGCATCTTATGCGGGTGTATATCAAAATTTTGAAGAGGATATTTATTCTATCCTGGTTGATGCTGAAAAGCTGGTGCAAAAATATAAACGCCTGTTCCTTGTTTTTCCGGATGGGCAGCGTACAAAAGAGATCATAGCCGGGTTCAACAAGTTCTCTAAAACTACAGATGATACTACTGAAACTGCTGTAATTAATAACATCGACCCTAATGCCATACAAAAAGGTGATGCCTTTATTGTGATAGACGATAACCATTTGGTTGAAGTAATAAAAGTTGCCAAAGCAAATAAATGGAAACTGGGCAGCGACATTGGGGTGTTATCCTATAACGAAACCAGTTTAAAAAGTGTTATAGGTGATGGTATCTCGACAGTAACTACAGATTTTGCAGCCATGGGCAGATCTATGGCAAAAATGATATTAAGCGGGAAAAAAGAGGTTATTGAAAACCCGTTTATATTGATTGACCGAAACTCATTTTAATAAAACATATACTACCATGAACGACATTGCCGAACCGGAGCTGATATTTAAAGACCAAAAGTTAGTTGGTAACAACATCGACAAGATAACAAGGCAACTAAAAGACCTTGGCGATATTTTTAGTGATAAAGAAGCTTACGCGGCAATGGACGGCAACACGGTAGTTTATAAAGTAGAGTCGTCCTTCCCGGTAGCGCACAATACCGAAGGCGGCTTATTTTATGGTATCACCTACCTATACCCGGGTAAAGTAGGCGATGAATATTTTATGACCAAGGGGCATTTTCACAGCATCCGTAACCGGGCCGAGTACTATTGCACTTTAGAAGGTGAAGGTATGTTACTGCTGATGGATGAAGATGGGAACACCAGGGCCGAAAAAATGCTGCCCGGAAGTATTCATTACATCCCCGGCAACACAGCGCACCGTACAGCAAATGTGGGCGATACCATATTATCGTTCAGCGCCTTTTGGCCGGCCGATGCAGGGCACGATTATGCAATCATTTCTGAGCATGGGTTTTCAAAGATCCTGGTTGAACAGAACGGGCTGCCGGTACTTATGAATAACAGCAGCGTAAAGCTTAAGTAATAGCGTAATTTAAATTATAAAACCATATAGCCTGCCATAAGCAGTAAGAGTTAATTTATTAATAATCAGATAATTAATATAAGGTAAAACTTATAAAGTGATATAGTATGTCCAAATTTTTTCCAAATTACGATAAGTCGCCAACTATAAATATTGATAGCAACGGTGAAGTATGGGCCGGTTGGGATAGCATGTGCAGTGGCATTGTAGCGCTCAAAAATGCGAAGAACGCCCGCGTTATTGCCCTGGAATGTTACCCCGGTTTGCACGATGAACAGATAGTTGCCGAACTACAGGCAAGGCTAAGCGGGCAGTTTTATATGACGACTGATTATATGCTAAGCGAAGCGGAAATTGATAACCTGGTATATCCTGACGTTACCGATGATGCTATATTTGGCTATATAACCCGGCTTACCTTATCAGATTTTTTTGACCAGCAACGCCTTGCCGAATTTGCAAACCAAGCCAAAAAAACTGACGAAACCATATACATATATGGCCCCGGCGCAACACTTTTAGCGCAAGCGCCTGATGCTATAGTTTATTTTGATATGCCACGCTGGGAAGGGCAGCTTAGGCAACGCAGAAACGAGGTGAGTAACCTTGGCGTAAACAACAAAGAGTTAAAGGCCGCGCTACAATATAAACGTTCGTTTTTTGTGGACTGGCGTGTATGCGATAAGCACAAAAAAACCTTAATGCCTGTTTGGGATTTGGTGATAGATACCACCCAAACCATTGTACCGCGAATGGTTAGCGGTAAATTATTGAATGCCGCCTATGCGCAGTTGGTAAACAGGCCATTTAGGGTGGTGCCGTTTTTTGACCCGGGGCCATGGGGCGGGCAATGGATGAAAAAATATTGCGACCTGCCGCCCGAGCAGCCAAACTATGCCTGGTGCTTTGATTGCGTACCTGAAGAAAACAGCCTGCTGTTTAAGTTTGATGATGTGGTATTTGAAACACCATCAATCAACGTGGTTTTTGCGCAATCGGCCAAATTGCTGGGCAGGCCGGTGCACGCCAGGTTTGGAGAGGAGTTCCCTATTAGGTTCGACTTTTTGGACACCATTGAAGGCGGCAACCTAAGCCTGCAGGTGCATCCAACAAACCAATACATCCGCGAGCATTTTGGTATGCCATACACGCAGGATGAGAGCTACTACATGCTTGATGCCGAACCCGACGCATGTGTGTATATGGGTGTAAAAGAGGATACCAAACCTGATGAAATGATAGCCGCTTTAAAGGATGCCAATAAAGGGAACAGCGTTTTTGATGCGGAAAAGTACGTAGGCAAATACCCGGTTAAAAAGCACGACCACGTGCTTATCCCTGCCGGTACCATACATTGCTCGGGCAAAAACAGTATGGTACTCGAAATTAGCGCCACGCCATACATCTTCACCTTTAAACTTTGGGACTGGGGCCGTATGGGGCTTGATGGTAAACCGCGGCCTATCAATATCGATCATGGTAAAAATGTGATCAACTGGGATGTGAAGCCCGATCTGGTAAAGAAAGAACTGATCAATGTAATAGAGCCAATTGCACAGGGCGACGGATGGCGGGAAGAAAAAACCGGCCTGCACGAGGCCGAGTTTATTGAAACCAGGCGCCACTGGTTTACCAAGAAAGTACACCACTATACTAATGGCAGTGTCAACGTGATAAACCTGGTTGAGGGGCGCGAGGTAGTAGTAGAAAGTCCTGAGCATTTGTTTGAGCCCTACGTGGTTCATTACGCCGAAACGTTCATTGTGCCGGCCCATATTAACGAGTACACCATCCGCCCTTATGGCGAAAGCGAAGGAAAAGAATGCGCCACATTAAAGGCATTCGTACGATTTAAAGCCTAATCAACAATATAATATATAGTATAATGAGTAATTATGTAACTAAACCAATTCCTGACGATAAGCCTGAGGTGAAATTTGTATCCAGGCCATGGGGGACTTTCAACCAATACGCCAATAATGAAGATTGTACGGTAAGCCTGATGAGTGTATTACCGGGCCAGCGTTTAAGCCTGCAATCGCACACGGGCAGGGCCGAACTATGGATAGTAATTGACGATGGTGCCGTAGTACAGGTTGGCGATAACATTGCCGAATACAAAGCGGGGGATGAAGTATGGATCCCGGCCAATGAGCGTCACCGCTTATCATGCAACGGCGATAAAGCTGTACGTGTGCTTGAGGTTGCCTTTGGCAATTGGCAGCAGGATGATATTAAACGTTACGAAGATGACTATACACGCTAAATATTAAGTTAATGAGCGCAACGCAACAAACAAGCCGTATCAATTACATCTGTATGGCAGCCGCCCTGGGAGGTTTACTATTTGGTTTTGATACCGCGGTAATATCCGGTGCAGAAAACCTGCTGAAAATACAGTTTAGTTTAGACCCCACTATGGAAGGCTGGCTGGTAAGCAGCGGTTTATTAGGCTGCATTATAGGCGTATTTACAACAGGTATCTTAAGCGATAAGATAGGTCGTAAAAAAACCATCCTTATTGCGGGGATCATGTTTTTCCTGTCGGGCGTGGGGTGTGCTTTTGCGCCATCGTTCACTATTTTAATTATCTCCAGGATGCTTGGCGGTGTTGGTGTAGGCATGGCGTCGGTGGTGTCGCCTATGTACATAGCCGAGTTTGCCCCGGCTTCAAAACGCGGGCAAATGATTGCTTATTATCAATTGGCCATTACCGTGGGTATTTTGCTGGCTTATTTCTCCAACGCATTTGTGGTAGCCGTTTCTAAAGATCATATCAGCAATGGTGTTTTAAACTGGTTATTTAGCGAGCAATCATGGCGGGCCATGTTCTTAATTATGTGTGCGCCATCCATCTTGTTCCTTGCCGCCTTATTTAAACTGCCCGAGAGCCCGCGTTGGCTGGTATCGGTAAACAGGAACGATGAAGCCCGCAACATCCTAAACACCATCCGCACGCATGATGATGCCGGTAAAGAGCTTAATGAAATAGTGAATGCCCGTAATAAAAACGAAAGCAGCTCACTGTTCCCCATTAGTAAGGCAACCCGCATCCCGTTACTTATCGGGATAGTTTTAGCTGTATTGCAGCAGTTCTCGGGTATTAATGCCATTATCTATTATGGCCCACGCATTTTTGAAACAGCGGGCATACCAAGCAGCAATGCTTTGGCTTTCCAGGTAATTATTGGAGCCATAAACCTGGTATTTACTATGATAGCCATTAAATATGCCGATAAGTACGGGCGTAAGTCCTTGCTAAAATATGGGCTGTCGGGTATCATACTCTCATTGATGTTGTGCGGCGTGCTGTTTTATACCAATAACACCCAGGGGTACCTGCTGCTGGTGCTCATTATGGTTTACATTGCCTGTTTTGCGTTTTCGCTTGGCCCGGTAACCTGGATCATCATCAACGAAATTTTCCCAACCAATATCAGGGTAAAGGCGGTATCGCTGTGCACGCTGGCCCTTTGGGTGGCAGTGTGGATGGTAGGCCAGTTCTTCCCCTGGCTGCTGGAGAAGGCGGGCGCGGCAATTACGTTTTGGGCATTTGCCGTGTTCAGCATATTCAATTTAATATTCAGTTTAACCGTGGTTAAAGAAACCAACGGCAAAACACTGGAAGAGATGAACGAAGTATTTATATCCCCGCATTGACATTAAGAACCTAATTATATATAAACCCTAAATTATAACTGCTATGTTAAGATACGGAACCTCGAAAGCATTATTAGTTAGTGTGCTCCTGTTAAGCAGCCTCAAAGGCATCTCGCAGGAAACGCCAATGAAGATCGATCACCGGTACAGCCCGCCATGGTGGCAAACCCTGGTGTGCCTGCCCGACGATCCGGTAAAAACACTGGTAGGCCGTGAAGGGCAGGTGTTTGGCGATTATGGCTATAAAGGGCCAAGGCACTTTTCATTCTCGCTTACTAATGATAGCAAAACGCAGGCAACATGGAAAAGCCAGACCCTGCTTTCGGCGCGGTCGCCAATAACACGTACCATTAAAAATGCCGGTGGCGTAACCGTGCAGGAAGAGACCTTTTTAGAGATCCCCGGCGAGCAGCCATTGAACAGCATTGAGCGCTATGATAGCCGCTGGAGCGTAAAGGGCTGGTCCAAACCGAGTGTAAAAGCCGACCCTGCTTTTAACGACGTAGCGCAGGGGCTTAAAGGCCTGTCGGGCGAAGGCTTGGTAGAGTTTCACGTAAAGGTTAAGCCCGGGGAATCTTTCAAGGCCGTTTTAGGCTTTTGTGAGGGCGAAAAAGACTCGGTGGGGGTCCGCGAAATGCGTATTACGGTTGAGGGTTCGCCGCAAAAAGATATCGATCCTGTTAAAGATTTTGGTTTCCGTAAACCGGGCGTTTATTATCTCGACGCGAAGGATGTTAACAAGGACGGGATCTTAACCATTGTGGTAACCAATAAACCGGGTGCCAAAAACAGGAACTCGACCACCG